>Ga0209006_10005658_pt1 | contig 11353 bp, 11 predicted proteins | sample JacPin_JW_Ref_O2_FD_188567 | JGI IMG/M metagenome (GOLD analysis project Ga0209006, IMG submission 188567) | Forest soil microbial communities from Algoma, Ontario, Canada - Jack Pine, Ontario site 1_JW_Ref_O2 (SPAdes) (version 2) | ecosystem: Environmental > Terrestrial > Soil > Boreal... | reverse complement strand
TAACACACCTTGGTCCTGGACAGAAAATGAACACCTCGCGTTTGAATCCCAGTCAAAAGTGGCTTGAGACAAAATGATATAGAACGAGGTGTAGCGTGATGTTCCTGACCAATCTAGGCATATCCATAACTTTCCCGATTTTATCATTATCAGATGCGTCAAATTTTACAAGACGCACGCTGTTGGCCTGAGAATAGCTTTCGAGAGCTCGAGACCAGTCGAGACCCTTGATCTTATCATAAATATTGCATAAATACATAAATGCTAGGCGCGTCGCGCGTGGGAGGCGCTCTAATCTACGTAAGCGCCCCTTGTGGCCTATCTTATCAATACGTCTCCGCATCTACGACTGTCAGGCTTATTCGCTTCATCCACATGCCTCGGGATACAGGATTGCGCTGTGGATGTTGTAGATGTGAACACGCCGGGAAGGAAACCGTGTCACGCTCGACTTATAATCGACACAAACAATACCGCACAGACCAACTTTCCTCTCAGTTTCAGCTGTTCGTAGCGAATAATAGTGCACCGTCCACATCAAACGTCCCGATCCCATCCACCTCCATTTCTATCTCACCAGACAATGCAACACCTGGGATTCAAAATACAACTGAAGATGAAACGACGCCAGACGACGAAGACGACACTTCGGGTTTCAATGACAATATCGTAAGAGACCAACCCTTCCCTCCCTGTATCTGAGCTCATTGTATTTCATAAGATCCAGTCTCAAGAAATAGGTATTAATGGAGGCGGCCCGGAGACGAGCACACCCAATAACCTGTGCTTGTCTACAAATCAAAGCTCCGGCGCGACCGATGCTGATGCCGAACAAAACATGGTCGACATGGGTTCGCAAGTGGACGATGATTTGGAGGCTGATGGGGACCGGGAAGACATTATTGACAGAGATAATCTCCCAGATCCTAGGAGCCAGCGATTCGACGATCTCGCACCATTACAAGATACACAGACGGATGGAGCTGGAGAGGAGACACCGAGCGATTTGGATCTCGAGGAGCTATGCGGTCTGGCTCAGACCGAAGATATCAAGCTATCCCTCGAATATATCAAGCAACTCCAAAGTGCATCATTGGAGGACGACGGAATGCGACTGGATCCAGATATTCTGGATCGTCTTCGTAACCGTTGCGAAGAGGAAATCGATCTCAGCGATCCTAATCTACGTCTCTCCCTCGATCTTTTCCTTGCAGCTGGCAACTCGTCACAAGAGACCTATAATTCAGTTCGCAAAGCCATTCTTCGTCGTTATCCCGAGGATGAAGTGCTCACGTATGATCAAATCAAGCGCCGTGTTGCGCAACTCAGCGGCGTTATTCCCCTCGTCCATGACATGTGTATTAATAGTTGTGTTGCTTATACTGGCCCCCTTCGCGATCTTGAAATATGCCCGGAATGTGGGGAGCCCCGCTACGATCCTATTAAACTAGCTGCGACAGCCGGTGAAGCGAAGGTCGCTCGTCAAGAATTTTACACGATACCGATAGGGCCCCAATTGCAGGCCTTTTGGCGCAATGGTGATAGCGCACAGCGAATGCGCTACCGTGACATTTGCACTGCTAAAATACTAGCAGATCTCAAGCTTAGCAACGGTTTTATACCCAGCTATGATGATCTATTCCACGGCAGCGACTATCTCGAAGCCGTGAATGATGGTCATATAGAAGAAGGTGACGTTGTACTCATGTTTTCTATAGACGGCGCACAGCTATATCGAAACAAGTTATCCGATTGCTGGATTTATATATGGATCATATTCAATTTTGACCCTGTTAGCGGTCGTTACATCAAGAAATGTGTCTTGCCGGGTGGTACTATTCCCGGTCCAAACAAACCGAAGATTCTTGAATCCTACCTTTTTCCAGGTCTTCATCACTTGTCCGCGATTCAACGAGAAGGGCTTCCCTTCTGGGATGCCTCACAGAAGAAGAGTTTCATTTCCCACCCTTTCCTCGCACTCGCAACTGCTGATGGACCGGCGATGGCATCTATCAATGGGCTAGTTGGGCACCAGGGACGAAATGGTTGTCGCCTTTACTGCCCACTAAAAGGGCGCCGCAAACCAAACGGTTCTCACTATTACCCCGTTTTACTTAAACCCGTTAATTATCATGTTGACGGGTGCGATCACGACGATGTCGACCCAACCACTATCGGATCCCGAACTTTCGAAAACTACGAGGCGAATCTCAAGTATCTGGTCCAGTCTCCGAACGACACACAGTACAAGACGCGCCGCCTAGAGACAGGCATAGCGAAGCCGGGCATTTTTCTGGGCCTGCCACAAAAGCACATGTTCACAATTCCCCGCTGTTTTGGATATGACATTATGCATTTAGTTTCACTCAATATCCCAAACCTCCTTATCAGTCTCTGGCGTGGCACTATAGATTGCGACAAGGATGACGATCGTCGAACATGGGACTGGGCGGTATTACGAGGCGATACATGGACAACACACGGCCGGGCTGTTGCCTCGATGACACCATACCTACCCGGTTCATTCGATCGACCACCTCGCAACCCTGCCGAGAAAATCAACAGCGGTTACAAGGCGTGGGAGTACCTCATGTACATCTTCGGACTTGGACCAGGTCTATTCTACAAAGTACTTCCCCAGAAGTACTGGAAGAACTTCTGTAAGGTTGTTTATGGTGTTCGCATCCTTCATGAACACGAAATACCTGCACTCACGCTTCGCAGTGCTTATGAAGCAATTCTCGACTTCGTTGTAGAGTTTGAGAATATATATTGCCAAAGGCGCACCAGCCGAATTCATTTCGTGCGCCCTTGTCTTCATACACTCATTCATGCTGCACCTGAGGTCACTCGAGTTGGTCCAGGATTAGTTGCATCGCAGTGGACCATGGAGCGAGTAATCGGTGATCTTGGCGGAGAAATCCGCCAGCCATCAAATCCCTACGCCAATCTTTCGCAGCGCGCAGTGCGTCGCTGCCAAGTGAACGCCCTCAAAGCTATGGTACCCAATCTTGAAGAGGCTCCAAATCTTATCCCAAGGGGTGCCCAGGACCTCGGCGGCGGATATGTTCTTCTCAGAGCGAAAGAGAGATACGCCAGTCATATGCGGGGGCCGGAAGCTGCTGCTTTGTATGCTTACTATCAGGACCAAGGACACGAGCTCCCCGATAAATTTGATCCCAAAATTGTCAGGTGGGCAAGGCTTCGCATTCCTATAGGGCAAGTGGCTCGGTCTCGGTGGAAAGAAAGCTTGAAGGCCATTGACCAAGTGCGAATGGCAAGGAATGTGAAGCTTAAGGTTAGTGATATCACAATCTCACCTTTCCTTTGACTAATGGAGATGATACAGCTCAATGTTACTGGAAACTTGGAGCTGGCAGAAATCCAGTACTTTTTCCAATTGATCATCAACAGCAAGATGCAGACACTTGCTCTTGTATCTGTTTATTCTCCTGTAGACCGGGACCTTCTCAAGGAATCGTACAACACCCTTTGGACTTGCACTTATCAGGGTGACCAAGCTCTCAAAGTCATTGATGTGACAATGATCACTGCAGTTATAGCTTTACTTCCTCTTCCAGGTGGTCAAGATGGTACTTTGTTTCTTTGCGAGAAACCAGGCTTAGACGTCGCGCATATCGGAGGGCAGGATGAGATCTTGACGGACGAATAGGGCAGGTCAATAATTCTTGTATTAGGTATCTACCATGAAACGACCAAACAAAATGTTATTCGTAGTTTGTGCCACAGGTAGCACTGTCGGAACCATTGCGGAGCAGCGGAGTGGCTGAGTTGTGTTTCCAGCCATCATGGAGCCACCACAGCACCACCCACACTCCTCTCAGTTCTATACGTCCTCCGAGCCTGTGACAGAACGAATATCTAGCAAGCGTTTTCTAGGAGACGCTGACCGTACTGTAGGCGAGTCAGTGACCGGACTCAAGTCAGCCATGAAGAAGGAGTTGCTCGACAGCCTCTCAATCAACCCAAATCTTGCCACGGATATCTTTCCAGATGCTTCCCTTCCCTTCACAATCAATACAGCACTGATCGATAAACTTCTTCCCGTTCCTTCCACATCCAGAAGCACCACTGATTTACCCTATGCCAAACCAAGCACTCGTGCCCGGACTACCACTACCAAACCTATCTCTGCACCGAAACCTCGAGCTCAACGGACCACTAACCGGGTCAAATCTACTTCGACACCCCAGAGCTCAAGCACCGCTACCCATGCTAACTCCATGTCGAGACCTCGGACCCGAGGGACTCCTGGCCATGCCAGTGGGGGTAATGGCAGCCTTTTATACCACCCTCCATCCGACTGGTCAGAAACCAATATGGCTACCTGGATGAATAATATCGGGGCAGCTTTGGAAGGAGTTTACCGGGAGAATCACTCAACGGACCCCCGTGCATACAAAGGTATCCACGGCGTCAAGTTGACCTCCCCAAAAAAGATTTGGATCCCCCATTATAGCACAACTCCCCTCAAAGGATCGGAGTTCAAGCGAAAGCCTGACGTGATACTTGTCGATGAGGCATCCATCAAGGATGCGACTTGGCCGAAAGTACACGCATTAAGCGAAGTCACTCGCACCGAAATGTCGCAGAGCAAGACCATAAAGGATACAATCCACCAAAAATCGTACATCATGTTCAAAGCACAAGACAATCGGCGCTTTGTCCCCAGCCTCTCTTTCACGTGCGGTTCCTTCACGCTCACTGTGTGCGACCGTGCTGGCGTGGTCGACAGTCAGACATGGAAGGTCGCAGAGCAACCACTCACTTTATTACGCATCATCGCTGGTCTCATGTTTGCGCGCCCGTCAGATATTGGCTACGACGAGACAATAGATTGCAAGGAAGGGAAGGCAACCAGCATCTTGTCAGGTGGGGTAGAGTATACTGTCGAAGAAGAGTTATTCGCATCCGACTCTGTGAAGGGCCGCGCGACAAAGTGTTGGCGTGCGTCAACGGGAGAAGGTGGTGATTATCGAGAAGAAGTTGTCATCAAAGACTCTTGGGCGGATGTACGGCGAACGCGGAGCGAAATCGAGACCCTCACGGTCATTAAAAAGAATGGTCTCTGCGATGGTTATGGCATACCCGAACTCGTTCACGGGGAGGATGTCCTTGTTTGTGGTGTCAGCGGCTCGGAGCGTGAATACGTCGTGGATTCCACTGCACGCTGGCGTGTGCGCGATGAGTCCGGGGGAGAGGAAAGAGTCCATCGTCGCATAGTAATGAAGCCTGTCGGCAGGCACATCACCAACTTCAAATCTCTTAAAGAATTAGTCGGAGCTTTCATGGATATTACAAAAGGTAGTTCCATTTCTCCGTCGACATCATCAGCTACGAGTATGCTAATAATTATCTATTCAGCACACGCCGTTTTATGCAACAAGGGGATACTGCATAGGGACATCAGTATAAACAATGTCATGCTCTCCTCTCCCAAGAATACTGAATGCCCCGCCAAAGGGCTTCTGATCGACTATGATTACGCCTTTTGTTCCAGCCTGCTCTTTTCCTTGCTTACTGAGAGTGCTCAGCCCCCCCCTGCTCAGCCTTCTGATCCTTCGCCTTCCGATCCTCCAGCTCAGACTCATGGCAATGAGACTTCTACAGAAATCCAAGATCGAGAGATATTGCTCCATCGTACAGTATGTATTCTAATTCGTATAAAATGTTCTTACCCAAGTACTAATTGGCCGATAATGTGTAGGGGACATTACCATTCATGTCCATCCAACTTCTGCTGGCGAAAAATAAGGAAGTCGAGCACAAGATTGAGCATGACTTGGAATCTCTCTTCTACGTTCTCCTCTACATCTGTACAATGTACGAGGGTCCTGGCAACAGGAATAGCGGAGATCGTACCGAGTTTGAACATCCATTCGGGGACTGGATCGACGAAACCACGTCATGGAAGCTGATTGCTACCGCCAGAATGGCCGCATTTCTACATCCTACACTAGCCCATAACAAGGTCTTCAAGCATGTCCATGCCTACTTTGCACCTCTCCTGCCCTTACTGCATGCCCTTTGCAATACGATTTTCACTATCAATCGCAATGTCGATGGAATTACTTACCAGAGGAGCCCTGATGAACCCTGCGGCACCCATGAGGCCATTCTAGGTGTTCTCGAGGCAACCTTTGACATGCTTCCAGATCAAGATGCCGATTGTGCAGGGGATGAGCCCAATGCAACGGACACCCCTATGGACGACCCCACAAATACACAGACGAGCCGCCACCCTCCGTCGACGATATTCTCTCATATTGGGGATGGCGGGAAGCGACACAGTATCGCCTACGGCTCCGACTCTGGTTATGGTGGGGATGACATCGATGTAGCTTCAACCTCATCCCGCCGTCGCTCAGATCGCAGGTCCATCACCGCGGGAGAGGTCAATCTCAGAGATAGAAATAGGGGTAGCCGCTCACCACACAAACGTAGGGATAATCAGACTGACGTTATGCCCTCCCCGAAGCGCCAGCGCAATGACAATGATGCCTACTAGGATATTACATATATACATATACGCATAAACATGTTCACCGAAGTTTTACCTCTCTTCGACTATCTATGCAAATGTTGTGGATGTATACTTTAGAAATGTTCTCTCAGTAAATGTAATCCTGTTGTATTGTTATTTCCAAGTCTAGTCGGAGACGGGGTTTTTTCCATCACTTTCCATCATACCATGATGCCACCGTTTCAGCATCCCACAAATCTCACCTTGGATCCCATGGTGCACGCCCCTTCCCCCCTGCTGTCTTCAGATACCTTTTCTCCCTCTGGGATTTCCTTGAAATCATTACCGTTCCTGAATACGAATCCTGCTATGGATACCGAATATGATCACAGAACTGGGTCGCCAAATCATTCTGTATACACATGCCCAACTGAACCTCCTAGTGCATACACATCAGATGACAGTGAATTGTACCCTTCAGCACTTCGGCACCATGGGTCAAGTGTGCTTAACAGTGCCAATGGGCTTGGCAGGGATTTGCGTCTTTCTCATCGAGCGGTAAGATTGTAGCTTGTCTTTATTGGCATCTCTTTCTAACGTTTTTTTAGAGTACATCATCTCTGGACTCCTCGTCTGGTTCCTCGTCTCATCTTTCAAGACAAGTTTTCGCACGCAATCATTTCCTTTCTCCACTGCAGGTTGACCAAATGAGAGACGAAATAACCCAATTGCGACAAGAGAATTTTGCCCTTCAAAATCAGTACTCAAGCTTGAAGTATGTCAATCATATATGTTTCAGGCCTTTATTTAATCGCATGACACTTTTATAGAGGCGCATTCGACACCCTCGTGAACCGAGTTCAACTTACCTCTTCTATCGGGCCGCGCAGTGGCCCATCGTCACATCTCAACTCACCAATCCAACCTAATTCTCAGCTTCCCGACCTTCCTCCAGCAGTCGAATCTGACCACCCGAATGTTCGATTCTGGCGCAGAAGTCAATGGAAGGCACACAATGACAAGCACAAAGGGGTCACTGACCCCACTAGCAACGTCAACGCTGTGCGAGGGAAAACCGCTGTTTCACAAGGAGAAAACGTTGCAACTCTGTATGTCGAGGATGAGAACGGTCAACCTGTAGATGGCCACAGATTAACCTCTATCCGCCAACTTGCCCGGAAGATATGGAATAAATTTGCTGACATTGGGCAGGCACCTCCGAGTTGGGGGAAAGCTAACATGAATTTTACGAACGAATATAGGCGGGAGATGTGCCGCCAGTTCCCCGAATTTCGACTCTGCGAAAATAACTGGAAAGCCGAGCTGCTCGCCACCGAAAACTACTCCTCCTGGTACAGCAACCGTTTTGGCTCTAAAGCCAAGAAGGACAGCTACCGCACAGAAAAACGCAAGAAAGGATCACCCACCCGGGGCGAAGTCGATCTAACGATCAAGAAACAGAAAGTGATGCCCATATCCTCGGAGGGGGGAAGCACATTAAATGGCAATGGGAATCCGGAGAATGGTGCCAGCGGTAGGGTGGCTTCTAGTAGTGCGCAGCCTGACGTGGCTTCCGTCCATATTATCAATCTTGGTGACGAAACACCGATGGGACCAAAAGGGACGACCCAGGATGATACATCTGCGTCAAGCTTGTCAAACCGCACGGGGACTAGTGGAGAAGCAGCCCCTTGGAGTGGGGTGACGCCCTCTGTCAATGGTATTCGTCTCGTCGAGAAGTCAGTGGAGTCGGTGCGTCCGCAAGTGACGCCTCTCAACGTGCGTAATTCCAGATATCCCATCAGGCGTGTTGGGCGTGCTGATGCATTGATGGCTAACGTATCTTGCTCTTTTCTTACATCATTATACGTTGACAGTTATTCAATCCGTGCTCGTAAGAACCATCAACTTAATTTCATTACTATAACTTACCAAATGAAAGGATCACGTCATCTGAACGTCAACATTCGCCAGCGTTACACGCTTCCGGCGCCAACCCACAATTTGATGTGCAAGCAGATTCATTCCAACGACAAGTTGAAAACCCGGCGCCCGTGGCACCAGGAGCAACCATAGCGGGCCTAGCCATTATTGGAACTGCGGAAGGTAATGTCCAGGCGACCGGCTCTGATATACCCATGACCAATCTTCAGCTGACTGGGGTACTACTCGGGTCGCCGAACAATACTGAATTTCAAACTGCTGGCTCTGATGTGCCCATGGCCAATGGTGATCCCCAGGTGACCCAGCCACAACCCGCACCGCCCACCGCGACACCAGCCCCACCCCCCGATGCCCCACAAACCCCCCATTCGCCCGCCCCAAACCCACCCGCTGGCCCCGGCCACCCCCCAGATCCGCATGGTCCCCCACCGTTATCCGCCGGCCACAGCCCTGCAAATGCATTGCAAACTGGTTCAACATCCGCCGTCGCCCAGTTAGACATGCCACCTGATCATCCGCCCAATACAAGTCCTACGCCGCAGAGCCAATCTTCCTCAGTTCAACCTCTCACCACAACAACATTGCCCATCCCTGCGAATAGCTCGCAAACTGATTCGACGTCTGCTATCGCCGTCCATCCATCCGCTGGAGGTTCTATGCTTCATCCATCATCCTCACTTCAACCTCCCACCGTGTCAACATCTATCCCTCCCGCTTCCGGTGAACCCAAGGCAGGTTCTAAAGGAAAGTCTAAGGGAGTTCAGAGGTCAAATAATACCAACTCGGCGAGGTGAGTATCCACACATACCTTGCGGACCATTAAACTAATATGTATGTGATCGGCTAGGAACTTATGCGCCCTCGATTGGATGGAGGCAAATCCTGGGGGACTGGCGGCCGACTTCAAGATGTATTTTGACCAGCTCCCCAAAGACAAATTGAAGGTTAGTTTTTTGCTCGATCCACATGTACACATGTCTAATGTAGCGTTGTTCGTGTCAGAAATGGAAAGAGAAGGAGAAAGCCGCGGCAAGTGCCCTTTGTCTCATTGGATTGTTGCACTTGATAACAATTGCTTCCCTACAGAAAGCCGCCAGGGGGCCAGATGAAAAGAACAATGATTTGCCTATTGCAGAGATGAGGGAGACGGCGGGGGGGAGTCATTAAAACGGACTCGATTATCTATATTATTCATTATATGTGTATTATTAAGCAGAATGGGTTATATCGATGTTGCTCGATGTTGCTCGATGATTGGATGTAAGCAAATTAAGTGACGAAATCGAGACAAAATGACTGGTGTCGACACAACTGGATCTGACAAGATTTAACTATTTTCATCTCGCAAACGCATCGAGAGAAGGGGTCATTTTTTGGTTGCCTTGGAGCTACATTGATACACCCGATATGGCTCTTTTTGTCTCAATTTGCCTCAAGCTGATTTTGACTGGGGCTAGCACGTTGTGATGGGGCACCAGAGGTTCGGACCATTTAGCTTAGTCAGCTACTGTATATAGCAGCACAGCCACACACAATACAATTTGTCCACTTTCCCCATAAGTCTTATGATCTTGGTATTGGGGTGCTCCCAATGTGGTGATAGGGCGTGGATTTGACCAAGCTGGCGCAAAACAAATATTCAACATCCCAGAGAGAATACAACAGACTGGTGACAGAATGAATGTCTAGAGAACACGAAGCAAATATCCAAGCACAACAAAGACAGATCCGATACATACACAGACAAAACACACAAATACTTTCAGACCCACACTCCGGAAATACAGACAACACAGAACAAAATACAGATTCAGACACACACACTCTCTCAGATGGCACAACAATGCGAACAACATCATCACACAACACACCACCGCAAACACAGATCCCATTACTGAATACGGCCACAACTATGGCAAACCCAACCCAAATAATCCCCCCAACATTTCCATTTTACTCAGGTGACCCAGACGACGACAAAGCTGACAAACCAGGCATATGGCTTCGCCGTTTCGAACTTTTATGGAAACCGAATACGACAGACCTAGAGAAAATAACAACCTTCGAATTAGTATTAGAACCGGACAGCATAGCAGAAGAATGGTGGTCAAACCTGGATGCGGGAATGAAGACGACGTGGGCAGACGTAAAAACAGAATTCAAAGCTGAATGGCCAACAACACAAACCCTCGAAGTCTCAACGGAAGCACGTCGAGAGACCCTAATGTCTCTCAAGGTAACAGAAGAAGAAGTAGGGAAAATAATAGAAGACAACAAACGAAAAGAATACACACATGTGATTTGGGCAGACAAAGCCGAAGCAATACGGAGACGATTAGAGGACAACAAAGGGCTACTAATCCACGATGTCCGCAAGAACCTCCCAGAAGGCATCCTTGACTGTATCCCAGATACAAAAATAATCCAAGAGGACTACAGAGCGTTCCTACCAGCAGTTCGAGAAATCTCAATCGAAAAGGCAACCAGACACACGAAAACGATTCAAAGAGTACGCACCATTGAAGAACAACTACTAACACTAACACAACCCCAACAAACACCACATTCACCGATATCATACCTCTCAAATCGACTCACATCCACATCAATCTATCAAACGCCCAGCTTCCCACGCTACACAGAACGCCAACCAATAACAGCCTCACATAATAATACAAACCCATATGTCCCTCCACATCGCCGTGAAACCCCCTCGCGCCCAACAACACCACCTCGACAAGTACTCACACCGGCGGCAGTGAACAACCCATTCACAGACAATATAAACACCCCACGCCAAAACATAGCACACAACAGGCTACCATACACTCTGAACACCCCTAGCCCGCAGTACAGATGAGACGACTGAGGCCAACCACTCGCATTCCTAGCGCAACAGAAAAGCCGCCTGTACACCGATGACGA
>Ga0209006_10005657_pt1 | contig 11353 bp, 9 predicted proteins | sample JacPin_JW_Ref_O2_FD_188567 | JGI IMG/M metagenome (GOLD analysis project Ga0209006, IMG submission 188567) | Forest soil microbial communities from Algoma, Ontario, Canada - Jack Pine, Ontario site 1_JW_Ref_O2 (SPAdes) (version 2) | ecosystem: Environmental > Terrestrial > Soil > Boreal... | reverse complement strand
CTCGCCGCCGACTCCGCGAAAAGCCCGAACGGGCGAGTTGACGCCGCCCGGAATGTACTTGCAGGCTTCTTGAAACAGGCTCATAGCCGACCACTCTAAACAGCGATGGCCGTCTCGGGCAAGCTCAGTCGTACTTCGAAGCCGCCCTGCGCATTGACGGCCTTGGCGCAGCCGCCGTGAGCCTTCATGACCTGAGAGGTGATGGCGAGGCCGATTCCCTCGCCGCCGCTATCGCGGTCGCGCGACTCGGCGACGCGGTAAAACGGCTCAAAGATGCGCTCCAAATCGGCCGTGGGCACCCCAGGCCCGTGATCGCGGATCAAAATTTCCAAACCGGAAGCCAACCTCGCAATCGTCACGTCGACGGGCGTGTCTTTCGGGCTGTAGCGAACCGCGTTGCGCAGCACGTTCTCGATGGCGCTGCGCAGCAGTTCGCGGTTGCCGAGCACCGTCTCATTCGCGGCGCCGTTGAGATTGACGCTGCAGTTCTTCACGGCTCCCTCAAAATTGGCGTCGCGCACCACCTCTTCGATGACCTCGTCGAGTTCGAACGGCTCGCGCTCCAGCAACGCGTCGGTGCCGTGCAGCCGCGCAAGTTTCAGCACCTGGTTGATCATGGCGTCGAGGCGCTCGACCTCCCGTTCCATCCGATCCAGCTGCCGCGGGAAATCCGCCGGAGGCTGGCGCGCGAGGCCCAATGCCACGCGCATTCTCGCCAGAGGCGAACGCAGCTCGTGGGAGATGTCGCGCAGCAACTGCGTGGTCGCGCTGCGGTTGGCGCGCAACTGATCTGCCATGGCGTCGAAATCGCGTGCCAGCACGGCGAGCTCGTCCTTGCGGTCCTCCAAACCTGCGCTGACCCGGACACTCAGATTATCCGAAGCCAACGCGCGCGCGCCCGCTTGAATGCGCCGAATGGGCGCTGTCAGATGCTCCGCCAGCCACCAGCTGGTGAGGGCGCTCACCACCAGCGCTATCCCCAGGATGGTCAGCGAAATGGCCGGCAGGCTGAGTGCGCCGAAGATGTTGGGACGGCGCGCCGTCAACAGTACCGTGTAGATCGCGCCGTCGGCGGCGATGATTTGCGGCGCGGCGCGGGAGGGGCGAAAGTTGCCGGGAAGCGGATCGCGGCCAACCAGCGCCAAACGGCGCGCCGCGCTTTCCGGCAGGGGTCTGCCGAGAATATCCTGGCCGTTCTGACCGACGACAAACAGTTCCCGGTCGCCCAGTGCATTTCTATTTCCTTGCAGCCAGCTCTTCAGGGCGCCTACTCCGCCGCGCGCGAGAATCTCCGAAGCTTGAATGGCGACGGACGGGCGGCGCTGCAGCTCCGGCAGCTCAGCCTCGCGGTCGCGCGAGGCGATCGTAAAGGTGGTGGCGATGCTGCTGCCGACAATGAGCGTCATCGCCAGCAGGAACAGCAGGAATATTCTCGAGAAAAGGCTATGCATGCGCCCGAGTGAGAGTGTAGCCGGAGCCGCGGACGTTCTTGATTTCGGGATGCACGCCGGCCTCGAGATCGAGCTTGCGGCGCAGATTGCTGATGTGTGTGTCGATGCTGCGATCATAGGCGGCAAGCTTGCGGCCGAGCGCCTGCTCCGTCATCGAGTCCCGTGAAATCACCTGGCCCGCGGCGCGCATGAGCAATTCGAGGACGCGAAATTCGGCGCCGGTGAGCGCCACTGCCTTCCCTGCGACGTGCACCTGGCGAGTGCCGGTGTTCAGCGTGATGGGATCCACCACGAGTTCATCGGGCACACTGCTCCGCGCAGACCGGCTGTTGGCGCGGCGCAGAATCGCTCGAATTCGCGCCACCAATTCGCGCGGGTTGAACGGTTTGCTCAAATAGTCATCGGCGCCGAGTTCCAGGCCCACGATCCGGTCGACATCATCCCCGCGCGCGGTGAGCATCAAAATAGGCGTGGTGTAGGAGGCGCCTAGCTTGCGCAGCACATCCAGGCCGCCGACGCTCGGCAACATCACGTCGAGAATCACGATTTCAAAATCGTTTTTTTGCAATTCTGCCAGTGCATCGCCGCCGTCGTGCACGCTCTGCACGTCGAAATGCTCGGCAGCCAGATACTCCGACAGCATCTGGCACAGCTCGCGGTCGTCATCGACCAGCAGCACGCGCGGTTCGCGCGCTGCGCTGGGATCCGGCATGAGTTCGGTGACTGTCATGATCGATACCCCATACTCTGGCACAGTCGGTGCCCGGCGATGCTCTCGGCGCTCTAATTTGCAATTCTTAACAGAACCCTGCCGGCTGCCGACACATGTTTGCACGGCGCGAGCTTAGGATAGCCCAGTACCTTTTCACCGTATTGGAGCAAAGAACATGAAATCGAATCGCAATTGGCTGGCCGGAAGTCTCCTGGGGGCCGCAGCCGTATGCGCAGCCACGGGCATTTCGATCGCGACGGCGGCCGACGAGGCAACACCTGCGGCGCCCGCTGCGCCGGGCCCTCACGCATGGCACCACCACCATGGCGCCGGACGCTTGTTGGCCAAGCTCAACTTGACCGCCGAGCAGCAGGCTGCGGTGAAGACCATCATGACCAACGCCCGCCCGCAGATGAAGAGTCTGCATCAGGAAATGCGCGCCAATTCGCTCAAGCTGCGCCAGACCCAGCCGAATGATCCCAACTACGCCAACGTCGTGGCGCAAGTCACGCAGGCAAACGGTGCGCTGCATTCGCAGATGATCACGCAAAAAGAAGCGGTGCGCGCGCAAGTGTTCAAGGTGTTGACGCCCTCGCAGCAAACGCAGCTCGCGGCACTGCAGGCGCAGATGCAGGCTCAACGCTGAGTGGCGACGATCCCGTCTTTGCCGAGCAGCTCGATCACGCTGCCTTGGCCGACCAGATGTCCCGTGCCGACGATGACCAGGTAGTTCTGGTCGTCGTTGAGCAACGCTTCGATCTTGGGCACCCATTTGCGGTTGCGCGCGACCAGCACGGATTGATATAGCGCCGGGTCGCGGCCGAATTCGGATTTCAATTGGTCTGCGAACCAAACCGTGTCGCCGCGCTGCCAGGCGTGCACCAAGTTGTCCACTTCCTTGGGCAAATCGTGAGCCTCCTCGAGGCTCGATATCAAGTAGTCGGCTTGCGCGTCCAGGGACAGGGCGGTGAACAGCGCAATCTGATCATGCACCGTTTCCAAACCCGCCACGGATTTGCCGTCGCTGCGCGCGTGCTCCAGGAAGAACATCTCGACACCTGACGTGGGCTGAAATCCAAGCTTCTGCAATTGCAGCTGCGAGATCGCCTCGGCGACGAACCAGGGCGCGAAGGCGTCGAAGATCGAAATGTCGATGCCCACCTCGCGCGCCAGAGCGCCGGCGCGCGCGTAGCGCTGCTGGCCCATGATGTCGGGCAAGGTTTTGCCTTCAGGCAGCCGCGCGCTCGCCAGCAATTCCATCTGCATCTGCTGCGAATCGATTTCCTGCAGATTGACTTCCATGAAGATCGACTTGGCATTGCCGTATGCATTGAGGACGGCAGGCGCGAGCGGGTAGTCGGTGGGGCGCAGCACATGAATCGAGCCCAAAATATACACAGTGTTGTGCTTGCCGTGCAGCTCCCAAAGCGCGTGCAGGCCGCCATCGGCGCGGACCGCAGACGAAAGAACCACGCACGAGAGGGCCAGTCCCAGCAGCCGCCAGCGGATCGCAAGTCGTCGCATTGTCGGAATCTAACGCCTAACTCGCCGTCTGGCGCAATTGTGCCGATTCTATCCAGTGAACGTGGGAATCGATACGGCCATCGGCGTGCAGTTCGAAACTGCGATACGCCGGCGGCCGCGAATCCACCGCATAGCGATCGCTCTTGGGGAGAAATTGCGCACCCGTCGACGGCGTGGCGAACAGGCGGACATCGCCGCGCTTGCCATCAAACGCCTGGTGAACGTGACCCCAGACCACTGCGCGCACATGCGTGTGCGCATCGATGATGCGCCAGAACTCTTGGGCCTCGGCAAGACCCACGCCGTCCAACCAGCGGCTGCCCATGGGTATCGGATGATGATGCAGACACACCATGGCGTGCTTGCGGGAGCCCGCCAGTGCGTTATCGAGCCGCGCGAGTTCATTCTTGGTCAGGCGGCCCCCGACGTGACCGGGGTCGTAGCTGTCCAGCATGACAAACACCCAATCGCCGATGTTGTGCGTGCCGCAAATTTCAAACGGCGCGCCGCTCAATTCCTTGCGCATGGCCTCGGGCTCGTCGTGGTTGCCGGGGATGCACAGCACGGGCTTTTTTACATTGCCGAAATAACTGCGAAAGCGCAGATAGCCGCTGGTGTCGTCCTGCACCAAATCACCCGTGACCAACATCGCCGCATAGTCCGGCACGCGTGCAATCGCATCATCGAGCGCCGCACGCAAGCTGGAGTCGGTTTCAACGCCGCGCAATCGCGCCGTGGCGCTGCCGTAAAGATGAGGATCGGTGATTTGTAGAATTTGCATCTGATAAATGGTAGCAAAGCACCACTTCGGGGACGGTGAACTGGGTCATGGCAACGCCTCAATGCCTTATACATAAAGAGACTTCCGTTTTGTGACCATATTCCGTCGCAAATCGACTACTAAGCTCTGGTAATGCGACCGAAATCACGCGGCATTGCTGGCAGGGGGCGCATCGGAGACAATACGCGGCTTGTCTCGCCAATTGAAGAAGACTCGTTATGCCCACCCGCCGCGACCTTGCCAATGCCATCAGAGCTCTCTCCATGGACGCGGTCCAAAAGGCGAATTCGGGGCACCCGGGCGCCCCGATGGGCATGGCGGACATCGCCGAAGTCCTGTGGCGGGACGTGCTTAAGTTCAATCCGGGCAATCCGACGTGGCTGGACCGTGACCGCTTCGTGCTTTCGAACGGGCATGCCTCCATGTTGTTGTATTCAGTACTGCACCTCACGGGTTATCCCTTGTCGATGGAGGAAATCAAGAATTTCCGCCAGTGGGGCTCCAAGACCGCCGGTCACCCGGAACGTGAAATACACCTCGGCATCGAGACCACCACCGGCCCGTTGGGCCAGGGATTTGCCAATGCCGTCGGCATGGCATTGGCGGAGCGCTCGCTGGCCGCCACATTCAATCGGCCGGGTCACGCCATCATCGATCACCACACCTATGTGTTCGTCGGCGATGGTTGCATGATGGAGGGCATTTCTCACGAAGCGGCATCTTTCGCGGGCATGCAACAGCTCGGCAAGCTCATCGCGATCTACGACGACAACGGTATTTCCATCGACGGCAAGGTGGTGGGGTGGTTCGACGACAACACCGCGCATCGCTTCGAGGCGTACGGCTGGCATGTCATCCCGCGCGTGGACGGTCAAAGCAGCGAAGCAGTGGCGGCGGCACTGGCGGCCGCGCGTGCGGTCACCGACAAGCCCTCGTTCATTTGCGCCAAAACCACAATCGGATACGGTGCACCCAAGCAAGGCACCCAAACCATGCACGGCGAGGCGATGGGTGAGGCGGATATCGCCGCCGCGCGCAAGACCCTGGGCTGGAATTCTCCGCCTTTTGAAATACCGGCCGATATCCGCGCGGAGTGGGACAGGCGCGACAAGGGTGCCAAGGCCGAACAGCAGTGGCGCACCCGGTTTGCCGCCTACAAGCAGGAATTTCCGGCGCTGGCATCCGAACTGGAGCGGCGCATGGCCGGCGATCTCCCGGCGGGTTTGGACGATTTGGTGCGCGCCTTGGTCGGCGGCGCGCAGTCCGAGGCCAAAACGCTCGCCACGCGCCAGTCCTCACAAGCCGCGCTCAACGCCATCGGCCCCTCCTTGCCGGAATTGCTGGGCGGGTCGGCGGACCTCACGCCCTCCAACGGCACGTGGCGCAAGGACTCCGTGACCTTGATTCCCAGCGTCCCGGCCGGAAACTACATCCATTACGGCGTACGCGAGTTTGGGATGTCGGCCATCATGAACGGCATCACCGCCCACGGCGGCTTCATTCCGTACGGCGGCACGTTCCTGACTTTCTCCGACTATGCACGCAATGCCGTGCGCATGGCCTGCTTGATGCGCATCCGCGTCATATTCGTCTATACGCACGATTCCATTGGTCTTGGCGAAGATGGCCCGACGCATCAGCCCATCGAGCATATTGCAAGCTTACGGCTCATACCGCATATCGACGTCTGGCGTCCCTGCGATGCGGTCGAAACGGCCGCGTCCTGGGGCGCCGCCATCGACAATCGTGACGGTCCCACGCTGCTGATATTGACGCGCCAAGCATGCGCGCACCAAGTGCGTGAGCCGGCTCAGGTCGCCAATATCCGGCGCGGCGGTTATGTGCTGATCGAACCCGCCGGCCAGCCGGAGGCCATCGTGATCGCGACGGGATCCGAGGTCGGGATCGCCGCCGATGCGGTACGCGGCATGAACGCCAAGGGACGCAGAGTGCGCCTGGTGTCGATGCCGAGCACGAACACGTTCGACGCGCAGGACGATGCCTACAAGGAAAGCGTGCTGCCTCAAGGGGTCACGCGCCGCGTTGCCGTGGAAGCCGGCGTGCGCGCACCCTGGCGGCAATACGTGGGCCTGAAGGGTCAGATCGTCGGCATCGACCATTTCGGCGCCTCCGCGCCCGCGAAGGTGCTGTTTCCCCAGTTTGGCTTTACGGCGGAAAAGGTCATAGAGGCAATCGATAAAGTGTTGGCGTAGCGAGCACCTAACAATAGGAAGGACAATGGCAATAAAAGTGGGCATCAATGGCTATGGACGAATCGGCCGCAACATTCTGCGCGCCCTCTACGAAGGCAAGCACGGCGGCGATATCAAGATCGTGGCGATCAATGATTTGGGCGACGCCAATACCAATGCACACCTGACCCGTTTCGACACCGTGCACGGACGCTTTCGCGGCGAGGTTCATGTCGACGGGGATTCCATGGTGGTCAACGGCGATCGCATCCGGGTGGTCGCGCAGCGCGATCCGGCCAAGCTGCCCTGGGCCGAGTTGGGCGTGGACTATGTGCTCGAGTGCACGGGATTGTTCACCAGCAAGGCCAAGGCTTCCGCGCACATTGCGGCAGGTGCGAAAAAGGTCGTGATATCCGCGCCCGGCGGGGACGATGTGGACGCCACCATAGTGTATGGTGCGAATCACGGCATTCTGAAATCCGGCATGAGCGTTATTTCCAATGCGTCCTGCACCACCAATTGCCTGGTGCCCCTGGTCAAAGTGCTGCACGAAAAGATCGGCGTGCTGGCCGGCGTCATGAATACCGTACATTCCTACACCAACGATCAAGTATTGACGGACGTGTATCACTCGGACCTGCGCCGCGCGCGTTCGGCGACCATGTCGCTGATCCCGACCAAGACCGGCGCCGCAGCGGCTGTGGGCTTGGTCATGCCGGAGCTCAAGGGCAAGATCGACGGGTTCTCGATTCGGGTGCCGACGATCAACGTGTCATTCGTGGATTTGACCTTCACAGCGGCGCGCAAGACCACGGTGGAAGAGGTTCACGGCGCAATCAAGGCGGCGGCGAACGGGCCGCTCAAGGGCATCCTGGCCTACAACGATCAGCCCTTGGTCTCGGTGGATTTCAATCATGATCCTGCTTCGTCCACCTATGATGCGACACTGACCAAGGTGATCGAAGGCACACTCGTGAAGGTGTGCGCCTGGTACGACAATGAGTGGGGATTCTCCAACCGCATGCTCGACACCACGTTGGCGTGGTCGAAGGCCGCCTGAGAGCCATTCTTGAAGATCACGAAAATGTCCAGCCTGGATCTGCGCGACAAGCGGGTGCTGATTCGCGAGGACTTGAATGTGCCGATACAGGGCGGATTGGTGAGCAGCGATGCGCGCATCCGCGCCGCGTTGCCCACCATACAGGCGGCGATCACCGCCAAGGCCCGCGTCCTCGTCATGTCGCATCTCGGGCGGCCCGAGGAAGGCAAGTACGCGGAGGAATTTTCCCTGGCGCCGGTGGCCAAACGCTTGGCTCAGCTCCTGGGCGTTGCAGTGGCTCTGAAGAAGGATTGGCTCGACGGGGTCGACGTCGGCCCCGGCGAAGTCGTGCTGCTCGAGAACGTGCGCTTCAACAAGGGCGAGAAAATGGATGCGGATGATCTGTCGCGGCGCATGGCGGCACTGTGCGACATCTACGTCATGGATGCGTTCGGCACCGCGCACCGCGCCGAAGCCAGCACGCATGGCGTCGCCAAATACGCGCCCATCGTCTGTGCCGGCCCCCTGCTGGTCAGCGAACTCTCGGCGCTCGAAACCGCTCTTGAAAAGCCGGCGCGGCCGTTGCTGGCCATCGTGGCCGGCTCCAAGGTTTCGACCAAGCTGACCGTGCTGGAATCCTTGTTGAGCAAGGTGGATCAGCTCATCGTCGGCGGCGGCATCACCAATACCTTTCTCGCAGCCCTTGGCTTCAATGTGGGCAAGTCTCTGTACGAGCCCAATATGCTGGACATCTGCAAACGCCTGCTCGAGCAGTCCAAGAAGCGCGGCATCGTCATTCCGATGCCGACCGATGTCGTGGTCGCCACCGAGTTCTCGGCCAAGGCGGAAGCCGACGTCAAGGACATTCGCCAGGTGTCCGCCGAGGATATGATTCTCGACATCGGCCCGGACTCGGCCGAAGCCATTGCAAAGCTGGTGGCTTCCGCCGGCACGATATTGTGGAACGGTCCCGTGGGCGTATTCGAATTCGCCCAGTTCGGCGAGGGCACACGTACGCTGGCCACCGCGATCGCGCGCAGCAAGGCGTTTTCCCTGGCGGGCGGCGGCGACACGCTGGCAGCGATCGAAAAATACGGCGTCGAGGACAGCATTTCCTACATATCCACGGGCGGCGGCGCTTTCCTGGAGTTTGTCGAAGGCAAAAAGCTCCCGGCAGTGGACATACTCGAGCGGCGCGCCGCATGAACAGCGGCCTGCGGCGCACCAAGATTGTTGCAACCCTGGGTCCCGCCACCGACGATCCGAGCGTGCTGTCGGAAATGGTGCGCGCCGGCGTGGATGTGGTGCGCCTGAATTTCTCGCACGGCGCGGTTGCCGATCATGCGCGCCGGGTCGAACTGGTGCGCGAGGCGGCGCGGCAGGCGGGCCGCTACGTGGGCGTGCTCGGCGATCTGCAGGGACCAAAAATCCGCATCGACCGTTTCGCAGCCGGAAAGATCATGCTGACGGACGGCGCGGAATTCACCTTGGATGCCTCGCTGCCGGTCGATGCCGGCACCGAGACCTCGGTGGGCATCGCCTATAAGCGGCTGCCGACCGATGTGTTCGCCGGCGATGTGCTGCTGCTGAACGACGGTCAAATCAGCCTGCAGGTGTTGGGTATCGATGGGCCCCGGATCAAGACCCGGGTGCTGGTGGGCGGCGAGCTCGGCAACAACAAAGGCATCAATCGGCAGGGCGGCGGACTGTCCGCGGGCGCGCTCACCGACAAGGATCGCGAGGACATCGTCACGGCGGCGCGCCTGAAAGTGGACTACCTCGGCGTGTCCTTTCCGCGCGACGCGGCAGATATGGAAGAGGCCCGCGGCCTGCTGCGTCATGCCGGGGGCCACGGGCTTCTGGTCGCCAAAATCGAGCGCGCGGAAGCGATCAAGAATCTGGCCGCGGTGGTCAAGGCCAGCGACGGAGTGATGGTGGCGCGCGGCGATCTGGGCGTGGAGATGGGCTTCGCGGAGCTCGCGGGCTTGCAGAAGCTCATCATCCTGGAAACGCGCCTGCAGAATAAAGTCGTGATCATGGCCACGCAGATGATGGAATCGATGATCACGGCGACGATTCCCACCCGGGCGGAGGTCTCGGATGTTGCCAACGCAGTCATGGACGGCACCGATGCCGTGATGCTGTCGGCGGAGACCGCGTCCGGCAGGCATCCCGCCAAGGTGGTGGAGGCCATGGCGCAGATCGTCGTCGGCGCCGAAAAATATGAAGTGGAACACGTGCGGGCCAGGCAGCGGAACACCGGGCTGTTCGCGCAGACGGATGAAGCCATCGCGTCCGCCGTGATGTACACGGCGAACCATATGCATGTGAAGGCCATCGTCGCGTTGACCGAATCCGGCTCCACGGCATTGTGGATGTCGCGAGTGCGTTCGGACATCCCCATCTATGCCTTTACCCGGCATGAAAGCACGCGCCGGCGCGTGACCCTGTACCGCGGCGTCTACCCCGTTGCCTACGACGTCGAGGATCGGGGCGAAGCCGTTTACTTCTCCATCTTCCGTCTGCTGCTGGGCCAGAAATTGGTCGGTGAAAACGATCACATCATCCTCACCAAGGGTGAACTGAGCGGCATCTCGGGGGGCACGAATTCCATGCAAATCCTGCGCGTCACACGAAAGTAGCTGAAAAATGGCCAACGAATTCCGCGGTACCGATCGATACATCGCCACAGAGGAATTGATGGCCGCGGTGAACGCGGCGGTCGTGCTGTCGCGGCCTCTGCTCATCAAGGGCGAGCCGGGAACGGGAAAGACGCTGCTGGCGAATGAGATCGCACGCGCCCTGGACAAGCCGTTTTTCGAATGGCACATCAAGTCCACCACCAAGGCTCAGCAGGGTCTGTACGAATATGATGCGGTGTCGCGCCTGCGCGATTCGCAGCTCGGCGATGCGCGCGTCAAGGACATCCGCAACTACATTCTGAAAGGCAATTTGTGGGAAGCCTTCGATTCCGACGTGCAGCCGGTGCTGCTCATCGATGAGATCGACAAGGCGGACATAGAATTTCCGAACGATCTGCTGCGCGAGCTGGACCGCATGGAGTTCTACGTCTACGAGACCCGCGAAACCGTGCGCGCCAAGCATCGCCCGGTCATCGTGATCACCAGCAACAACGAGAAGGAACTGCCGGACGCCTTTTTGAGGCGCTGTTTTTTCCACTACATCCGCTTTCCCGACACGGCGACCATGACGCAAATCGTCGATGTGCACTTCCCGGAACTGAAGCGCGAACTGCTGCACGAGGCGCTGACGACGTTCTTCAAGATCCGCGAGACGCCGGGCCTGAAGAAAAAACCGACCACCTCCGAATTGCTGGACTGGATCAAGCTGTTGGTGGCCGAGGAGATACCGCCCGAGGTGCTGCGCAGCGACGACGCCAAGAAGCTGATCCCGCCGCTGTACGGTGCGCTGCTGAAGAATGAGCAGGACGTGCACTTGTTCGAGCAACTAGTCTTCTTAAACCGCCGGAATGCTCGTTAAGTTTTTCTTCCTGCTGCGCAAGACCGGAGTGCCGGTCTCGATCACCGAATTGTTGACCTTGCTCGAAGCCCTCAAGGCCGGTTTGGGGCACTTGAGCGCCGAGCGGTTTTACTATCTGGCGCGAACCTGCCTGGTGAAGGACGAGAAGTTCTA
>Ga0209006_10005656_pt1 | contig 11353 bp, 5 predicted proteins | sample JacPin_JW_Ref_O2_FD_188567 | JGI IMG/M metagenome (GOLD analysis project Ga0209006, IMG submission 188567) | Forest soil microbial communities from Algoma, Ontario, Canada - Jack Pine, Ontario site 1_JW_Ref_O2 (SPAdes) (version 2) | ecosystem: Environmental > Terrestrial > Soil > Boreal... | reverse complement strand
CGATGACGTCGAGCGTTTTTGCGAGACGCTGACGCACATCTGCAACCATGCCGAGACCAGGATTGCTCACGTCACCTTCGACGACTTCGATTCGTTCCCGCAGGAAAGCGGCCAACCGTTCGCCATGCTCCGCTGAGAGCTGCTCGAACACGGGCGATTCTTCCACCACGCGGCGGAAACGAGCCAGGGCGGTGTTGGCCTTATTACGCCGGACGAGCAGATAAATTCTGGCTATTTCCGGTAGATCGGTGAGGAGATTTGCGAGCCACACTTTGCCGATGAAGCCGGTGGCGCCTATCAGAAGAATATTTTTGCCGCGGAGCGAATCGCGCACGGAGAAGGGAAGCCCGTTGTGGGCAGCGCCGTTGGTCTTCGCGAAGTGAACGACGGGAACCGAAACCTGCGGAGATGGCCGGTGGGCGGATTGAATCGCACTGTCTACGATTTCCGGATTCTTCGTGTAGCCGAGACTGCGGAGAAGAATTGCGCGGGACACTTGCCCGTTCGGCTGGCGTCCTGTGAGTTTGGCGAAAGCACCCCGCGGACGAATCACTGGATCGAGCAAGCGGCCAGTGGCGAGGCCGTCGCGAAAATCGAGGCGATTGCAGAGAATGCGCTCGACGCCGAGATGATTGGCGAGAGGTCGCATGATGTGGTCGAGTCCCTGGCTTACGAAAACAACGTCCGCACCGGATGCGATGATTTCTTTGAGTCGAGCAACCCCGGCGGTTTTCAATCTTGGCTTGAGGAAATATTGAAAGAATTCTTCGCCGAGGAGGTCGAGCCGATCGCGGCTTACGCCGCGCAGGACCGTGTGGAGAAGGCGTGTGGCGAACACGCGATTGGTGGCATAGAGAAACGGGCGCGCGATCGCAAGGACTCCCATTGCTCCGCGTCGCCCCCAGCGTTCGAGAAAGGTCTGCGCGTTCCAGGTGAAGAAGCCGACGGGACGGACGGCCGTGAGATTCAGCAAGCTGCCTTCGACGCGCCAGTAGACGGGTTCTGTTGCGGCGCTCGAATTGATCGCGTTGCGCTGGCGAGTTGCAGATGGCGAATTGTTGATGTTGGACGGCATGTTGGAAGGTGCTAAATCACGATGGAATTGAAAATTATCATGCTGGCGGTTTGCAAGCAAGGGAGCGGGAGCAATATTGGAATTTGACGGAAAGTGCTGTTTTGTTGCGGTTAGAAAATGCGTATGTATTGCAGTTGCTGGATTTAGGCGATTTTCTGTAAATCGAATGTTGCGGTTAGGAATTCGGTGATGAGTGACTCGCGACGATTGGAAGTTAGAAACCTTGCGTCGAGCGAGGGACCGTTTCTTGCCGGTGGGAATTGCGAGCAGGCGAAAAATCCCAGGGCTAAAGCCCGTTTTCATGGGCGGCGCTTTTTCGCTGGACTGAAGTCCAGCTCCCCCTGCTGAAGCAGGGGGCTCCCACCTGAACAACCTCCGGGGACGTTTAGCTGAATAGTGATGAGCAGCAACTAGAGCCGGGAAATCGAATTGAGAAAATGCCATCCGTTCGCGATTAGAAGTGAGGGTGGGGCTTTGTTTTGTTGGTCTTGGCTCGAAGTCTAATCGCGGATTCTCGATTAGGAATTCGGGAGTGGATGGGGATGTGGGTGGGATGAATGGTTGTAAAAGAGCCGGCGGGAGGTCGGCGTTGCGGAATGGTAGTTGGGGAGTTGGGACGTGCGGAGTCTGGGGCGGCTTTGCCTCTAAAGCAGTGATCCTACTGCGCGAATTTTTGTAGGCGCCCATAACTCAACGATTACGGTAGAAAATTGTTTAGCCGAAGACAAGGCGAAAGGCACACGGGGCGGTCAGATCGGAGGCCCGCGAGCGAAGGCCCACGACGAGGAAAGCGTCGTTGTGGCTACCGCGGCTTTTTTTGCTTGGGCGGTTGGAGGTGCGAGTGGGCGGGGGATCCCGGGGCTAAAGCCCATTTTCGTGGGCGGCGATTTTTCGCTGGACTGAAGTCCAGCTCCCCCTGCTGAAGCAGGGGGCTCCCACCTGAGAAGCTGCAAGGATGGTCAGCTGCACGGTGAAGCAGGGGGTCTCCCACCGGCGGTACGAAAAGAACGAGAGCGCGATTGAGGTGGGTTTTGGGTTGGGGCGCAGGCTGAAGCCTACGCTACTTAAGAAGCGATACGAAGAACGAGAGCGCGGTTTAGCCAAGCAGATCGAGGTTGCTGGGTTTTGGCTTGGGGCACAGGCAGGAATGCCTGTGCTACTGAAAGGCACCGCCAAGTGAATTTGAAATTGAAAATTTGAAATTTGAAGTAAGAGGCGGATTCCACCCTCTCCGGTACAGCAACATCGTGAAAGCCTCACCTCTAAAGTGGTGAGCTACATCTATTTTTTTGGTGGGGTGGGGTATTGGAAGCGGAAGGTGTCGCCGGCTGGGCCGGAGACGCCGCGCGTGTTGTAGTCGAGGAGGTAGTCGAGATGGTCTTTGTCTTCGGGATACTCGAGGCCTGGGGGATACGGGTAGGGGACTAGCGTGTGCAAGGGCAACGGGGCGACTGTGTCGCCGTGGGCTGCGTAGAAGTCCATGTCTTTGGCGAAGCCGTCGGCGTAGAAGAAATAGTCGCGGGTCCAGCCTTCGGGGGGATCGGGGAGGTTGGTGGCGTCGAAGTCTATGGAGACTTCGTCGCCGGAGCCGTAGATGACGTACTTCTCGTCTATTTTTCGAACGAGATCGGTTACGTCGCCGTAGCGCGTGTAGTTTCCGATCTGGCGCGTGTAGGGGCCTGTGGCGCTTACTTGCTCGTAGATGTAGCGCAAATCGTTGATGGGGTTGCCTTCGACGACGCGCGGATAGCCGCGGAAATCGAGCTTCGCGCTTGCCAGAGGAACTTCGGTCACTTTGAAAGGAATATTGCGCGCGGAATTATCGACGCGGATGCGGTCCCAGTAAATTTTCAGGTTCGTGGTGATGCGGATGAAGCGAGAGCCTGACGGGAGTTTACCGGTGAGATCCACGACCATGGTGCGCGCGAGTCCGGCGGGAAATCCCATGTCGTTGATGATGCGAACCCATTTCGCGGAATCGTCGAGCATTTCAACGTAGGGCGGAACGGGCTCGATTCCCGCCTGCCATGCGGCGTACATCGAGTTGGCGCTGAAATAATCGGTGAAGCCGTCCATCAGCAGACGAATCGGGCGATCGGCCTCCCAGGGGCCGAGATCGAGTTCGATGGTGTGCATTCCGGCGAAGCCTTGATAGGGCGCGTCGGGAAAATTCGTGACGTACTTGCGGTCGCGCGAGCGAAGCAGAGGCAGCAGATCGTGGCCTTTGTCGTCCCAGGCGCCGGCGGGGGCGTGCGCGTCCTGGCTGGCGATTACTTTAAACATCGGAAAGGGCGGGGCGCTGAGGAAACGCTCGTTGGGGTAGACCTCGACATCCTCGGGATGATCGATGGCGAGAAGGCGGGTTTGATCGAGATAGTCGAGCTCTTCCATGGGCTCAAGCATTTTGAAACTGATCAAGCCATCCTTGGGCTGAACTTGATAGCCGGAGACTTTGAAGTATTCGTCGGGATCGGGAATATTGCGCTGGTTGGGGCCCGTCCAGTGGCCGACGATGCCGGGGCCGATCATGTCGGCGAGGAATTCGTATTTTTCGCCGTTCCAGACGAAGACGATCGGGCAGGAGCTGCCGCGGCGGTCGATTTCGGCGATCTGCTCGCTCTTCAGAGCGCGGATCTGCATTTCGTCCTGCAGGACGCCGGTGGGCCAGAGCAGGCGAATCACTTCCGCTTCGCGCTCGAAGCCGAGGCCGGCGACGATATCGGTGGGGCCTTGACCCAAGTAGCCGGAAGCGCCCGTGACTTCCCACTTTTGTTGCAGCGCGCCGGCGGATAGCTCGACTTTTGTTCCGATTCCGGTTTTGTTGTCGTGTTCGCCTTTGAATCCCAGGCGGAGCCAGTTGTAACGATTACCGCCCGTGTTTTTCAGCAGGACGGGCGGCAGATTATTCTGGGTGATCAGCAGATCGACGGCGCCATCGCCATCGAAATCAAAAGCGATCACGGCGCGCGGATCGTGGAGCACAATTTTGTCGAGACCGGTTTCGGCGGTGACATCGCGAAAGCCGGCCGGGCCCTCGTTTCTGAGCAGCACGATGCGGCCTTCGCCTGAGTATGTTTCACCGACCGCGGCGAGATCGATCCAGCCGTCATTGTCGTAATCAAGAGCGGTGACGCCCCAGCCGCGCATGAATTCAACTTCCGGCAGGGCGACGCGTTCGAATGATTTTCCATCTACGTTGCGCCACAGGGTGAGCCCGGGCGGTCCCCAGTGAGTAAAAGCCAAGTCCATCCAGCCGTCTTTATCGAAATCGAACGAGACGACTCCGGCGGTGGACGCTGGCATGTCGGCGGGCGTTTTTGTGGTCCATGGAGTAGTGGCGCGAAATGCGCCCTCGCGTTGATTCATGTAGGCGACGGGAGGCTTTTGCCAGCCTGTGACGACCAGATCGATGGCGCGATCGTTGTTGAGGTCGCTTCCGAGTGCACCCACGGACGGCGCGACGCCGCCGAGTCCCGTTTCTTTTGTCCAATCGGTGAAAGTGCCATTGCCATTGTTACGCCAGAGAATATTTCCGGGCGGGGTTGCGTCGGCGGGAAACGGGAACGGCTCGCGGGGATTATCGAGCTGGAATTCGTTGAAGCGAGTGACGTAGAGGTCGAGATCGCCGTCGTGGTCGTAGTCGATGAAGGCGAGGCCGAGCGCGAGACCATCGCTCGTGATTCCGGCAGACTCGGTGACATCTTTGAAGACGCCCTTGCCTTCGTTGTGAAATAGCGTGACACGGCCGTCGAAGCTGACGGCGAGATCAGGCTTTCCGTCGTTGTCGTAATCACCGACGGCGCAGCCCATGCCGTCACCGCTGATATCGAGATGCGCGGATTTGGTGACGTTGACGAATTTGCCGCCGCCGAGATTGCGGAAGAGGCCGGCGTTTCCTTTTCCGTCGGCGTTGACGAGGAAAATGTCGGGCTTGCCGTCGCCGTCGTAATCGAAGATGCAGGCGCCGCTGCCCAGGAATTTCGCGACAGGGCGCGGTTCGTCTATTTGTGATTCGGGTTCGGGCTTGTGCGGGCGCTTCGCGCGGAGGCTCGCGGATTTCACGGTTGGTTTGCGCAAGGCGGAAGGGGGCTGCGCGGGCAGGCCGGATAACGGTGTGACGTTGGTGAAATGCACGGGGACGGCGGGTGGAACCGGTTCCGGGGCGGGACGCATGAGCTCCGCGAGAGAATATTTTCCCTGTTCGCCATAGATGAAGCTCATGGGCTTGCCGAGTTTTTCGGCGGTGAGGTGCTGGAAGCGATCGAGGTGCTCGATGGCGCGCGCGTCGTCACCTTTGCGGCGATAGGCTTGGGCGAGCCCGAATTCGGCGGAGACCTGAAAGGGATTCAGCTTCAGCGCATTTTCGAAGGCGGCGATGGCTTTGTCGTATTGCTGTTGCTGCGAATACATGAGGCCGAGGAAATATTGCGTGTCGGCGTCGCTGGGATCGAGAGCAGCGGCTTTTTGAAAATGTTCGATGGCGGCTTCGGGCTGGCCGGCGGCTTTGGCGAGGAGGCCGAGGTTGAACCAGACGCGCGGATTCTTGGGGTCGCGCTCGGCGGATTTTTGGAGGATTTGCTGGGCGTCGTCGAGACGCTGCATGTTGAGGAAGGCAATGCCCACGTTGACGCAGCCGATGTCCGTTTCCTGGTCGAGGATGCAGGCGCGCTGAAATTTGCCGAGGGCTTCTTCGAAGTGCTGGCGGTTCATGAGGGCGACGCCGTAATTATTTTCTCGGATGATCTCGGCGCGAGGGGCTTGTTGTTGTTCGGGGGTGGGGGTTTTTGTGATGCGGCGGCGGACGTGGGAGCGCGGGGCTTGCTGGGGCGCTTGTTGGGATTCTTGCTGGGGTTGTTGGCCGAGACTGGTGAAAGAGAGAACCAGGATGGCTAGGGGAATGGCGGAGAGTAGCGCGCGGTGTGCGAGCGCTGGCCTTGTTGCCGGTTTCACGGGATTCATATTAGTCGAGAACGGGTGGGGCGGGAAATGCGAAACGGGCCGCGAATCAGGAGCCACGCGAAATACGGAGGGCTTCGAGAGGGTACGGAGACGATCGAGAGGTGTAGCGGGTTGGGCAGAAAAACGCCGGCCGGAGGCCCTTCGTTCCTCAGGACAAGCCGGCGGTACGAAAAGAGGGTTAGCGCTTGGCGAGCGACTGAGCGGCCACAATACCGGAGGCTTCCTTCACTGTGATGATTTGGTTGGCGGGGATATTGGTTGCGTGATCGATTTGGCCGCTGGGCCAGCGGATTTCGATGGCGTCGACTTTAGCGCGATCGCCGAGGCCGAAGGTGAGGACTAATTCGCTGGAAGAGAGGTAGCTGCCGCCGCTGGCTAGCATTTTCGCTTGGGTGTCTGCACCGTTCGTGACGCGAACTGTGGCGCCGAGGCCGTCACGATTGGATTTGGTGCCGACTAACTTGATGCGGAGGCTGTGATTTGTGGCGCCGGTGTTCTTGAAGAGGGCTGCGGGGCCTCCATTGGTTGAGACGAGGACGTCGAGGGCGCCGTCGTTGTTGATGTCGCCGTAGGCGGCGCCGCGGGCGACGCGCGGAGAGGCGAAGGCGCGGCCCATTGCGTCCGTTACTTCTGTAAATTTTCCTGCGCCGAGATTGCGGAAGAGGTGTGGGGGTTCAGCGTACTTCACGCGAGGCTGAACGCGTTCGATGGCGTCTTCGATGTGGCCGTTGGCAATGTAGATGTCGGGCCAGCCGTCGAGATCGTAGTCGAAGAAGAAGCAGCCGAAGCCGAGGGTGAGGAGAGAGGCGCGGCCGACTTCCGAGTGCGGAGCTTCGTCGACGAAGAGGCCGTTGCGCTCGTTGTGATAGAAGGCGAGCATTTGATTCGAGAAATTGGTGACGATGAGGCTGGGGTATCCGGAGCGGTCGTAATCGGCGGTGGCAACGCCCATTCCTGCGCGGGCGACTCCGTCTTCGCTATACGCGACGCCTGAAGGCACGGCTTTTTCCGTGAAGGTGCCGTTGGCGTTGTTCATGTAGAGCTTGTTGGGCTGCGTGTCGTTGCTGACGAAGATGTCGGGCCAGCCGTCCTGGTTGGCGTCGAGGATCGCGATGCCGAGGCTTTTCGAGCTGGTGTCGAAGAGGCCGGCTTTTTGCGTGACGTCTTCGAAAGTGCCATTGCCGCGATTGTGCCAGAGGCGGACGGAGGCGCCTTTGTAGGATTCGGGCGTGCAGTAGGATTTCGCTTTGCCGTCGAGGGTGCAGTAAATATCGGTTTCGGGCGACCACTGGACGTAATTGCCGACGACGAGATCGAGGTGGCCGTCGCGATCGTAGTCAACCCAGGCGGCGGCGGTGCTGAATTCGTGCGGGCCGGCGAGGCCGGCTTTTTGGGTGACGTCGGTGAAGGTGCCGTTGCCGTTGTTGTGGAAGAGGCGGCTTTGGCCGAGGGCGGTGATGAAGATGTCGTCGAAGCCGTCGTTGTCGTAGTCGCCGATTGCTACGCCCATGCCCATCATTTCTACGGCGAGGCCGGCTTTTTGCGTTACGTCGGTGAAGGTGCCGTCGTGATTGTTGTGGTAGAGGGCTAGCGTTGAGGGATGCTTTTTTGAGTTTGGGCCTGTGCCTGGCCAGTCTTCGCCGTTGACTAGGAGGATGTCTTGCCAACCGTCGTTGTCGTAATCGAGGAAAGCGACGCCTGAGCCCATTGTTTCGGGAAGCCATTTTTTTCCGGAGGCGGCATTGTTGTGGGTGAAGTGGAGGCCGGCTTGGCGGGTGATGTCTTCGAAGTGGATTTTGGAAGGGGGGGATTGGGGCGATTGTTGCGATTGGGCCGGCGAGGTGAAGCTTAGGCCGAGAGCTAACGAAAGCGCACAGGCCCTTCGAAACATAGGGGAAGCCCTTCGTTTCTCAGGGTGAACAAGAGTGCCTGTGCCACTGAGCCTTGTGCCACTGAGCCTTGTGCCACTGAGCCTTGTGCCACTGAGCGCTGCGGTGCGAGGAGTCATTAATCGGAGCCTTTCGTGGTGAGTCGAGTTGCAGGAGCGGGCGTGTGCGCGCGGCTCGTTGCGTATTTTTTGGGAGCTGCTTTTGGCGTTGCGAGTGGCTCTGAGACGTGCTCGTGGATTGGCTGACGCTCTAGATTGTCTTCGGGATGATCACGGCGGTAGGGGCCGGTTAGCGTTTGGGCGGCTTCGTCGGCTTTGAAGCGCAGGTAGCGCTTTTGGAATTCGGCGGCGGGGTCGGGTTGGTTGAGGCCTGTGTAGCAGAGCATCAGGTTGTAGTTGGCTTCGAGATCTTCGGGATCGATGGCGAGCGTGGATTGGAATTCGGCGATGGCGTCTATGTAGTGACGCTGAAGGAACAGGATGCGGCCGAGATCGTCGTGTACGACGCGGTCGCGCGGGTATTGCTTGATTACTTCACGGAGATGGCGGGCGGCTTCGTCATACTGGCCTTCGCTGCGGAGGACGCGCGAATAGAAATAGTGGGCGCGGGCTAAGTCGGGCTTTAGCGCGAGTGCGCGATCGAGGACTTCTCTTGCGGCAGGCAGATTGCCTTCCTGCACGCGGACGCGGCCCAGGTTGACCCAGCCGTCGGGATTCTTTGGATCGATCTGCGTGACTTTCGTGAATGCTGCGGCGCCGCCGGTGAGATCGCCTTGTAGAAACAGGCCGATTCCGTAGTCGTTCCAGCGCGTCCAGTCGTCTGGATTGAGCTGGACGGCGGGCGCGGGTTCCGGAGATTTTGCTGGGAGGACATTTAGATCGATTGCGTTTTGAGCGACTACGACGATTGGAAGAACCGGAATGCCTTTTGCGCCGCCCGGGACCTTCGAAGGATCGCCGGTGAAGAGCCAGTGGCGGTCGTCGAAATCGGGAGTGGCGGCGTCTTTGTGCGCGGGATCGACGGTGGACGCGAAAGAGAACTGAGTGTTCCACCACGCAAATTTGCGGTAGTTCAGTTTGGCAACTACGTGAATGCGGTCGCCGGCATCGCGAGGAATCTGAAGGCGGAAGTGAGCCGTGTCCGCCGCGCCGGGCGGGATGAGATGCACGTAAACGGTGGCGCGGGCGGCCCAGGCGTTGCGTTTATTGATGGCATTGCCGTGGGAATCGATCAAGAGCGAACGGTAGAGATGTGCGCCCGGATCGACAGGGCCTTTGCCTTCGTCGGCGGCGCGGCCGCTCCAGAAAATCACGCGGCCTTTTTCGTCCGTGGCGGAGAGTTCGAGCCAGCAATCGAAGGCATCGACGGTGCCACCCGGAAAGAAGTGGCCCATTTTGCGCGTGCGAACAACGACATCGAGGCGGTAGGTGCCGTCGCGGCGGACGGAAGCTGGCGAGCGATCGAGCGGTGCGGTGAGCTGGCTGATTTCAGCCGCTGATTCTGAACCTGGCGCAGCAACCGGGGCAGATGCGGCGGATTCTTCTCCTACGGCGAAGGTGGTCTCGATGCCGGGAGTAGCGGCGACGGCGGCCGCAGGCGCTTCCGATGGATTGGTTTTTGATTTTGTTTGAGGCGCTTCGGGGGAGATTCCGAAGATATCGACGCTGAGTTCTTTGTCGGCGAGGAATCTTGTTGTCTCGACGAGTTGCTCGGCGTCGTTGTTCACAAACGGCAGAGCTGTATTGGCGGCAGGGAAGCGGTGCGAATGAACGGCGCCCGCGATCGCGCCCGCGTCGGATGATTTTTCGGCTGGCATATGACAATCGGGGCAGGCCATCGGCTTCGCCGGATAATAAAACGAGCGCGCGCCCTGCCAGCCGACGCCGCTGGCTTGCCAGTTGTCGTAATCGTTGAAGCCGCGCGTCCAACGGTAGTGGTTCACGGGCACATCGAGATGGACTTTGTGGCAGGTGGAGCAGAACTCAGCTGTCTGCGTGCGCATGAAAGGCTTGAGGAATACGCGGCGGTGGGGCTCGGGATTCAGTTCGGTGAGGTAATCGTGAATGCGCCGGATGACGGGATTCTTGCTGGCGGCAAGTTTGTGCAGTGCGGGATATTCGAGCTCGAAATCGGCTTGGCCCATCGTGCTTTTCACTTGTGCGATCGAGTGGCACATCATGCAGCCGAGGCCGGCTTGAGCGGGCGGCGTGTCTTCGATTTCGCGGATGGGGCGATCGAACATGCCGCTATAAAGGAGAGCTGGATCGTGGCAGCCGGCGCACCATTTCGATGGCTTCACGCCGGCTACATCCTGCATGTACTCGATGCTTTTGCGATACCACGCATTGTTGAAGGAGGAGAAATGGTGCGCGGAGCTTTGCCATTGCTTGTAGATGTCGGAGTGGCAGCGCTCGCAGCTCTGCGACTCCATGAAGTATGAGGCGGGAATTTGACCGTGATGCAGGGTTTGCGCAGAGCTAGGAAAGAACGGGCCGGAAGGCCCATCACCTTCGTTGTCCATGGAGGCGGGGGCGATTGAGGGGTTTTCGATGCGATGGTTCCGCTCCCAGGGCACCTTGCGGAGCCAATACGCACCCGCGCAGAGGACAGCGGCCACGGCGAGGAAGAAGGCGCTGCGGAGCACCGTCGCGGTAGCGTGGTGCGCTCCAATCAGGTAACCGCGGTGATGCCCCATCCAGTCCGCCACAATCAAGGCTCCGCCTACGACGCATGCGGCGATGTGAACGTAAAGGAGCGGCCATTCGGTGCGGCGCGTGCCTGTGAAAATCAGTATTACGCCGAGCGTTCCGCCGAATGCGATGAGGAACCAACCGGCTTTTGTCGCAGGAGCTGCCCTGGTCAGGATCTTTTCCAGCGCAAGGATGAGAAGAACTACCAGCGCTACTCCCCCGAGCGTATGAATCACGACAGCCGCAAAATAGGGCACGCTTGCTGTTGGCCACGCAAAAATGTACGCGGCCGTGAGGAACAGGACGGGGAGCAAAATCGCGATAGCGCGCTTCATCGAAGCCCCGGAAAGGCGCGCGACTGACCGCGAGAAGAGACTGGGGTATTCGTCGGCAAGGAGGCGTGCATTCTGATTCGAATGGCTCGGGCGGACAATAATACTTTCATATTAGGCGACGCCAAACGAGGAAAACGAGAGGCTGCACCGTCAAGACGCACCGTCGACCCTTGAAGAATGCATGATTCATCGGAAGCATTACTCTGCGATCAGCCGATGGCCTGTAATCTCAGCATGATAGACTGCCGCGCGTTTGAGCGGTTTTCGGGAGTACGCGGAGGCCAAGTGGACGAGATTGTGTACGGGTCGCTGATTGGGATGGCGGAGCAAGTGCGTGCGGGAGAGATTTCGCCGGTGGAGCTGGTGGAGGCGCATCTGGCGCGGATCGAGCGACTGAATCCGAAG
>Ga0209006_10005655_pt1 | contig 11354 bp, 9 predicted proteins | sample JacPin_JW_Ref_O2_FD_188567 | JGI IMG/M metagenome (GOLD analysis project Ga0209006, IMG submission 188567) | Forest soil microbial communities from Algoma, Ontario, Canada - Jack Pine, Ontario site 1_JW_Ref_O2 (SPAdes) (version 2) | ecosystem: Environmental > Terrestrial > Soil > Boreal... | reverse complement strand
TGGGCGCTGATCGGCATCCAGGCCGCTCTGGCGCGCCGCAGAACAGGCGGCGGCGCGGAGCACGTGCGCCCGGCGCTGCTGGATTCGGCATTCACGCTGATGTGCCACCAGGTGCTCGGCTACCAGACGACCGGCGACCTGCCGCAAAAACTGGGCTCCGGTGCGCCGAGTGCCGCGCCCTACCGGGTGTTCGCGGCCGCCGACGGCGACTTCATGCTGGCCACAGCCAGCGACGCACAATTCGCGCGGCTCTGCGCGACCCTAGGGCTCACCGCGCTGATCGAAGACCCGCGCTTCGCGACGATGATCGAGCGGTTGGCGCATCGTGATGAGCTGGATACCCTGCTGGGTGACGAGTTCCGTCGACGACCCGTCTCTGCGTGGCTGCAAATCCTCAGCTCTGCCGGGCTCTCGGTCGGTCGCGTCAATGACATTCGAGAAGCACTGGCATTGCCCGTTGTGACTGAACGTGATCTATTTGTCTCGCCCGAACAAATGCACTGGACCGGCGGCTTGCCGTTGCTCCGTCTTCCCATCGATCACGATGGCACAGGTATCAGTCGACCGCCGCCGAAGCTCGGTGAACATACCGCCGAGGTTCTGCGGGAAGCCGGCATTGACGAAGCGACAATCAAGCGCCTGAGCCGGCACTAAGCGGCCGTATCTCAGAGCCCTGTTGACAGCAAAATCTCACAATGCAGTCATTCCCCCATCGATGACATGTTCCGTACCGGTGATGAAGGCGGACTCATCGGAAGCCAGAAAGACGACCAAGTTGGACACTTCGGACGCATCGGCCATGCGGCGCAACGGAATCTGTTTCAGGGCTTCGCCGCCGCCCTCGTCGGTGGCGGCGACCATCATGGGCGTCTTGATGTAGCCTGGGTGCACGGAGTTTGCGCGGATATTCTTGTCGCCATATTCCACCGCAACTTGCTTGGTCATGCCGCGCACCGCGAACTTGCTGGCCACATAGGCGAGGTTTGGTGCGCCGTAGATTGCCACGAGGCCGGCGATCGATGAGATGTTCACGATTGAACCGCCGCCGGCCTTGATCATGCCCGGCAGCACCGTCTGCATTCCGAGAAACACCCCGGTTTGATTGACCGCGCAGACACGCAAGAATTCGGCCTCCGGCAATTCGGTCGTGGCGGCCAGCGTACCCAGAATACCGGCATTGTTGACCAGCACGTTGACCGTACCGAAGCGTTCCTCGCCTTTCTGCAGCACGGCCTTCCAATCCTCGGCCCTCGACACGTCCTGCTTGACGAAAATGGCGCCAGCGCCGAGTTCGTCTGCCAACGCCTTGCCGGCTTTCTCATTGAGGTCGCCTAAAATAACCTTGGCGCCGTGTTCCACGAAGGCGCGAGCATGCGCCATTCCCATGCCCTGGGACGCCCCCGTGATAATCGCTATCTTTCCTGTCAGTCGGCTCACGTAATGTCTCCGAGTTCTAAAATTTCATCCCCAGCTCAAGACCGAACATGCGCGGCGTACCGGGAAGCACGGCGTTCGATCCGGTCACCGCACCCAGCGGAAATCCCCCCACTTCGTATTCCTTGTCGGTGAGGTTGTTGACGTAGAGCGCCCCGTTCACTTTCGAGCCGGCCATCCCGTTCCATTCGGCCCGTACATTCACCACACTGTATCCGCCGATCCTGCAGCCCGGCACGATCGTGTCGTTGAGATTGCTGTAGTAGAAGTAGCTCTGCGCGTAGAATTGGCCGCGAAGCGCCAACTCTCCCTTACTATCGTCAAGATCCGTGGACAGCCGGAAGTAAGCCGACCCGGTGACCTTCGGTGTGTCGGCATAGGGTCCGAAAATGAACTCGGCGCCTGCGACTTCCGCGTGCGGGTCCGTGTACCGCGCGTCAGCATAAGACATTGACGCACCGACTTCGAGCCATCGCACCAGATTGAAAGATGAATCGAATTCCAAGCCACTGACGCGCGCCTGATTCACATTGCCCGCGAGAGCCGAAATATTGAGGTAGGGCGCTCGCTGTACATCCTTGATGTGCTGATCGTAGAGGGCGATGTTCAAGCGCGCCGGCACGGAGCCAAGCCTGCCGGCGTATTTTGCACCCAATTCAAAATCATACGTAGTCTCCGGCTTGAACGTGGCCGCATTGGGAAAGCTTGCCGCTGACGTTCCGTTGAAACCGCCGGTGCGCCAGCTGCCGCGCTGGTCGAAGTAAATCAGCAAGTCGGGGGTGAGTTTATAGTCCAGGCCGATCAACCAACTAGGTTTCTTGTCCGTGCGACTGTGGTTCCCGGAATTCAGGGCATTCAGCAAGCTGTCGGCACCTTGCAGCATCGAGACGTCCTCCCAGGTATAGCGCACGCCTCCCGTAAAATTGAGCCGGTCCGTGATGCTGTAGGTGCCCTGACCGTACAGCGCCTTTGACTTATCGATCACCGTAAAGTCGTACGCACCCAAATACGGCGCGCCCAAATCTCCCGTGACCGTGAGCGGGATACGAGTGTAGGTGTCTTCCTGGGATGCGAAGGCACCGACGATATATTTGACGGCACCGGTTTTGCCATTCAGCTGTAGCTCATCCGACCACTGATGGGTCCCGAACGTGTACCCCTTGTCGTTTGGCGCCGGCCCGCCGCCCACCTGCAGGAAATCATATGGGCTGCCCTCGATGTCCGAGTCCTCCTTGGAGAGCGCTCGGTTGTACCCGTAGATATTCTTGATTTCGGCATTGTCGCCGAGATGATAGGTGGTGGTATTGGTGACCAGAGTTTGCGTGTTGTCGCGCGCGTCATTCGCGGTGGAGTAAAGATCATAGAAACCTATTTTCTGTTGCTTATTCAGAAAATCGCCGACTCCGCTGAAAAGCGCATTCACCGTCGGGTTGTTCGTGACGACTCCCGCCGGATAGGCTGCGGCCATGTTGGTGACCAGCGGTTTGATGGTGCCGGTGACGGGGTCAAAATAGGTTGACGGCGCGCCATCCACGCCGTTTGCGTTCGTCATCTTGTCCTGACCGACGAGACCGCCGTACCTGCCTGTTTGCACCATGGCAACGTTCTCGAAGCCCGTTCCGTCCGGAGCGATGAGCAACCCGAGGCGCCCGACCCGAGAATCGATGGAGTTGGGGTGGGTACCCAACAGAAGATTTGTCTGGAAGCCGTCGCGCTGTTGGGTCTTGCCCGATAACCGCACGGCAACCCCGTTGAACAGCGGCAGATTCAGTGCCGCTTGCATCTCTTCATTGTTGTAGTTTCCGTAGCCGATCTGGACCGATCCGCCAAACTCTTGCGTCGGCTTCGTGGCGCTGTACAGTACGGCTCCACCCGTTGCATTGCGCCCGAACAGAGTCCCTTGCGGACCCTTAAGAACCTGGATCGAATCGAGATCGAAGAGCGACGTGGCGGCCCCGCCGCCCACCTGAACTTCGTTGAAATAGGCCACTACGGCGGGCGAGGCGAAGGAAAACGCATCGATTGACTGACCGCGAATGGCGTAGTTCAACTGGTCCGAAGAACCCGTCTGCCGCACGGTGAGGCCGGGAGTGGCGAACTGCAAGTCGACTTGGGACTCGATCCGCTGTTCCGCCAGGGATTCGGGGGCGATCGCCGTGACCGCGACCGGCACGTCCTGGAGACGCTCCGAAGTGCGGCGAGCGGTGACCACGATTGATTGTATTTCGGGGACTTCCGCAGACGGCTGAGCGGCGTCCGACGCCGCAGGCGCTGCGGATGCGGCCGCGCTGGTGATCGCTGCGCCGACCAGCAACGCAAAAGTCGCGCGATGGATTTTAGTGCTCGTACTGTCTCGATTCATGCGATCTTCCCCCGTAACATTCCGTTAGCCTGCAATCAGCAGAGTCGAATTCGAACCAAACAACTGTTTGTTTTTTAAAAGTCTGCCGCAATGCCTGATGGTTGTCAACTGGAACGCACTGAGATTTCGGTGGCTGAATTGCGCGTGCGGCTCGCGCCGCGGGACAAAGATGCGCACGCGATCGACGCGACGCGCACCCGGCGCCGCGGAACGTGGGATCAAGTTATCCGCTGCAGTCTTGGCCGGGACAGCCCGCCGCCCCAGCCCTTCACATCATCTGATCCCCATCTCCTTTGCGATGATGGTGCGCTGAATCTCGTTGGTACCGCCGCCCACCATGCCGTGTTTCGCCTCGCGGAAGTAGCGCTCCATATCGTATTCTGGAAGCTGCGCGTAACCCCCCAGCGCCTGCATTCCATTGAAAGCAATTCGAAACAAGACCTGCGAGCAGAACAATTTCGCCATTGAGACCTCCTTGACCGCACGCTCGCCCCGCGCCATCTTGCAGGCCGCCGAGTACACCAACAGGCGCGCCGCCTCCAGCTCGGTTTCGTTCTCGGCCATGCGGTGCTTGAGCACCTGGAAGGAAGCGAGCGGAACGCCGAATTGCTTGCGATCCTTGGTGTAGCGAATCGTGTCGTCGAGCGCGGTTCGGGCGTTGCCGACCTGCGACGCCGCAATACTCAGCCGCTCGTATTCGAGATGTTCGCCAATGTATTGCCAGCCCTTGCCCACCTCGCCCAGTAGCGCATCCTTCGGAATGCGCAGGTCGTCCATGAAGAACTCGGTGGTGCCCAAACTCTTGCGAACGATGGTGTTCATCTTCTTGATCTTGAGCCCCGCCGTGGTGTTGGGTACCAGGAACAAGCTGAACCCGTCGTGACGCCCAGGACCGGTGCGCGCGAGGATTGCGATGGTCGCATTTGGCAAGTGCGCCCCGGAACACCACACCTTGTTGCCATTCAGCACCCAATGATCGCCATCGAGCACGGCCGTGGAGCGCGCGGCCGCCGCATCGGAGCCTGCTTGCGGCTCGGAGATCGAAATCGAAAATTTCGCATCCCCGGCCAGAAACGGCACCAGGTAGCGTTTCTTCTGTTCGGCGGTGCCGTGGCGCGAGATGTTGGTCGCCGTGAACATCGAGGTCATGATGCATGCCGCGGTATCAAGACTGAACTTGCCGATCGCCTCACAGAACAAGGCGAACATGATGGGATCGGCTGCGCTGCCGCCATCCTGCTCATCCACCAGCAATCCAAGCCAACCCTGCTGCGCCATCTTCTTGAACACTTCCTCGGGAAATTCCCGGTTCGCATCATGCTCGCGCGTGTACTCCCGACCGACCTCCTTATCCATAAAGGCATGGACCGTGTCGCCCCACAGGCGCTGCTCGTGCGTGAATTGGAAATCCATAGATCCTCTCGATGATCCGACTAGAATGTCATGAGACGCCGCAATCATGCTCCTTTCGCGGCGCTTGATGACCGTGGTTGACACTGCGAAGTATGTGCGGCTAAAATAAAACAAATGTTTGTTCTAGTCAATGACCCACCATTCCCCGATGCCCAACTCGCCCCGCCTCCAATGCTGACGCCAGAACAACGCCGAACGGCGCTCGAGGCTCGTCATCCCGTGTGGCGCCCGCGCACTATCGCGCAGGCCCTGGACGCGGCCGCGGCCGAATTTTCCGATCGGCCGCTGGTGATCACCGATTCGCGCACCCACACGTATCGCGACATACAGGAGTGGTCGCGCGCGCTGGCGGCCGGCCTGATCGAGTGCGGAGTGCAGGCCGGCGAGCACATTGCGGTGGTGCTCGCCAATTTTCCCGAGTACGTCGCCATCAAGTACGCGATCGCCCGCGCCGGCGCCGTCGCGGTACCGGTGAACTATGCGCTGAGACGCCAGGAGCTCAGCTACATCCTCGAGCAATCGGACAGCACAGTGTTGATCACCATGGACCGCCTGCGCGACCGCAACTACCTGGAGGACCTCGACGCGCTCATGCCGGGCTGGGAGCGCTCGGGCGGTGGCGCGCAATGGCCACGGCTACGCCAGGTCTTCGTGCATGCGACCGAAGGCAATCCGCGCGGCGCTGCGGCTGCGCTGTCGACGCTCGCCGCCATGGCTACCCCGGCGAGCCGGGTGGAACTTGCCCGACGCGAGGCGACGGCGGATCCTCAATCCCGGTCCGATGTCATTTACACCTCGGGTACCACCGGATTGCCCAAGGGGGTGATGCTGAGTCACGACAAGATCCTTCGCGCGGCCTATGCCTCTGCCTACACACGCGCCTTCGAGGATGGCCGGCGCATCCTTTTCTCGCTGCCCATGTACCATGTCTTCGGCTACGTGGAATGTTTGATCGCAGCCACCTTCGTCGGCGGGGCAATCGTTCCTCACGTCGTCTTCGATGCGCCGAAAATGCTCGACGCCGCGCGATTGCACCGCGCCACCGAGATGGTGTGCGTGCCGATGATGACGCTCAAGTTGTTGGCAGTCGCGCGCCAACACGGTTTCGACGGCTCTGCTTTGCTGGCCATGTTCAATTCGGGCGGCGCTTCGCCTCCCACTATTTGGCGGGACATTCGGGAAGTGCTCGGTGCCCGTGAGATCCTTACCGCCTACGGCATGACAGAGACGACGGCCTCGACGACCTGCACGCTGCCGGAAGGTGCCGACGAGTTCCTGCTCTCGACCAACGGCCGCCTCAAATATGCCGGCGTTGCGGGAGATTCCGCCCAGGGCGGCATTCTCGCACAATACAAAACCATCGATCCGGTCACCGGAAGCGATCTGCCGCTGGGCGCGGCTGGAGAACTCGTCGCGCGCGGCTCGATCGTGACCACGGGTTACTACAAAAAGGAAGAGGAAACCCGTGCGGCCTTCACGGGGAACGGTTGGCTCCGCACCGGGGACTTCGGTGTGATCACCGCCGATGGATACCTGACCCTGACCGGGCGGCTGAAGGAGACCTACCGATGCGGCGGCGAGATGGTCATGCCCCGCGAAATCGAGGAACTGCTCAATGAGCATCCCCTAGTTAGCCAGGCCCTCGTCGTGGGACTGCCCGATGTGAAGATGGGCGAAGTCGGCTGCGCTTGCATCGTGTCCGCCGGCGATACGCGTCCCGATCCGCAGGAGCTCCTCGACCTTTGCACCTCCCGACTCGCCCGCTTCAAAGTGCCGCGACACGTCGTTTTCTTAACTGCCGACGAAGTGCCGTTGACGGCCACCGGCAGAGCGCAAAAATTCAAGCTTGCAGAGCTTGCCAAGGACCGCCTGTCCATCGTCTCCGCCGCCGCCAATCCCCGCACACACTGACCAGGAGTCCAAAGGCCATGGTGACTGAACGCTCCGATATTGCAGTGATTCCCGGCCGGGAAGCCGAATTCGAGACGGCGATGACGCGCGGGTGTGCATTGCTCGCCGGCGCGCCGGGATGCACCGCAGTGAGGCTGTGGCGTTGCGTCGAAAGGCCGTCTCGTTATGCTCTGCAGATCGAGTGGAATTCGATTGCCGATCACCTGGCGTTCACCAAAACCACCGACTTTCAAGCCTTCAGAGATCTTGCCGGCCCGTTCTTCGTGGAGCGACCGGCAACGGAACACTTTCAACAGGTCCTGCCGGTTTCATAGAGCCCCAATGCCTCACATCGTCACCGACAAATGCCAGCGTTGCCGTTTCACCGACTGTGTCACCACCTGCCCGGTCGCTTGCTTTCACGGCGACGAGCAGATGCTGTACATCGACAACGTACAATGCGTGGACTGCGGCGCCTGCGTGTCGGCCTGCCCCGTCCACGCGATTTACGAGCAGTCGGAGCTCCCGCCAGACAAACTGGAATGGCTGGCCATCAATGCGGAGCGTGCGCCGTCGCTGCCCGTCATTGGCGACAAGCATGAGCCACTACCCACCGCCGAGGCCCGCAAGCGTGAACTCGGATATTGATACCGGCAACCTGGGGACGACCGGCAACCCGCTGCGCGTCGCGATCGTCGGCAGCGGTCCAAGCGGTTTCTACGCAGCCGAAGCCCTATTCAAGTCGCCCCTGACGGTGCGGATCGACATGCTCGAGCGGTTGCCCGTGCCGTTCGGGTTGGTCCGCTACGGCGTCGCTCCCGATCACCCCAAGCTCAAACAGCCCACGTTGGTTTTCGACAAAATCGCACAATCGCCGGGCTTCACCTTCCTGGGCAATGTCACGGTGGGACGCGATGTCAGCTTGGAGCAATTGCGCACCACGCACCACGCGGTGCTGTTCGCCTGCGGGGCAGAATCGGACCGACGCCTCGATTTGCCCAACGAAGATCTCGATGGCAGCCACACCGCAACCGAGTTCGTCGGTTGGTATAACGGCCATCCGGACTACCGCGATCGATCGTTCGACCTGAACCAAGAAACGGCCATCATCATCGGCCAGGGCAATGTCGCCATCGATGTGGCACGGATACTTGCCAAGCCGATCGACGAACTCCGCAGCACCGACATGGCCGTGCACGCACTGGACGCGCTGGCCGCCAGTCGCGTGCGCGACATTCACATCATCGGGCGCCGGAGTCCGGCGCAAGCGAGTTTCACGTTCAAGGAACTGCGCGAGCTCGGCGACTTGGGCGGGTGCGTGACCATGGTCTCCGGGAACGACTTGCGTCTCAATTCGGCGAGCCTTACTGAACTCGAGGACAAGAACAACTTCAATGCGGCCAAGAACGTCGAGATATTGCAAAGCTGGACTACGCATTGCGCCAGCGCAGCCGAAAAACGCATCTGGTTTCATTTCCTGCGGAGTCCGGTGGCCATCGCGGGGAGATGCCGCCTCGAGCAAATCACGCTCGAGCGAAATTCCCTCGCGGGACCCCCGTTCGGACAGTTGGCTCAAGGCACGGGAACGACCCGCGAGCTGCGCTGTGGTCTTTTATTCCGCAGCATTGGCTACCGCGGTCTACCGTTGCCGGAGGTGCCGTTTGACCCGACCCGGGGAGTCTTTCCGAATACAGCCGGCCGTATTGACGGCACGCCGGGCCTGTATGCGGCAGGCTGGATCAAGCGCGGACCGTCAGGAATTATCGGCACAAATCGGGCCGATGCAGTGGCTACGGTGCAAAGCCTGCTATCCGACCTGCCGCACCTGGATTCGCGCCCGAAATCGGGCACGGAGGGTTTGTACGAAGCCTTGGCTCATTGCAATTCGCAAGTATTGAGCTATGCCGATTGGCGGCGCATAGACGCTGAAGAACAACGACGTGGTGTGGTCATTGGCAAACCGAGAGAGAAGATCACCCGAGTGAGTGACATGCTGGCTTTGGCGGCAAGCCCCCCTCGATGCAGCCGCGATCGAAGCGCTGATGAACTGTGAAGCGAATTGCACACTGCAAATTAAAAATCGTGCGTAGCCGGGCACGTCTATCACAATCGAGCATAGGAGCGTTGTCATGACAGGTAGATTACAAGGCAAGGTGGCATTGGTGACCGGTACGGGTTCGGGAATCGGCAAGGCGATCGCCGAACGATTCATCGCCGAAGGCGCCAAGGTCTTCGCGGTCGACATCTCCGGCAATCAGAATGCGGTCGCCGAAAAGCTTGGCCCGAATTGTGTCCCGTTTCGCGCCGACGTGTCCAAATCGGCGGACGTGCAGGCGATGCTGGCGGCCGCAGTGTCCAAATTTGGCGGTTTGCACGTCCTGTGCAACAACGCCGCCATCGAAGGTCACATGGCTCCGGTGGGCGAATATCCGGAAGAGGAATGGGAAAAAGTGATGGCCATCAACCTGCGCAGTGTCTTCCTCGGCATGCGCTACGGAATTCCGCTGATGCTGAAATCCGGCGGCGGCTCGATCGTCAATACCGCGTCCATGGCGGCGATGGTGGCGTTCCCGAACATGGCGGCCTATTGCGCCGCAAAGGGAGGCGTTAAGCAGTTGACCAAGACCGCGGCGGTGGAATACGCGGACAAGGGCATCCGCGCAAACGCGATCTGTCCAGGAACAATCAAGACGGCGATCACGGCCGCGCTGCCTCCGGAGTACATCAAGGCAATCATCAACGCCAATCCAGTCAAGCGTATTGCCGAGCCGGTGGAGGTTGCCCATCTTGCGGTATTCCTGGCGAGCGATGAGTCATCGTTCATCACCGGTACCGAAATCACTATCGACGGCGGGTACACGGCCCTATGAATCTCGGTCTGCCATGATTTTGAATTGGTTGCGCCTCGACGCGACAGGAGCTTCGCGCCTTGAGCCCTTGCCAACTCTGGCAATGCACTACCAGGGTCCCGTTGACGCCGAAGCCTATCGACGTCGCGCGCGGGGTGAGGAACCGCCGGTCGCGCATCGCTTCTCAACCTCGAGCGGTGTGCGGACGATACAGATCAACCCCGACCAGTCAGCCGATCTACTGGGCCCTCCCGCCCATCGCTTAACCTTCATCGTCTCGGGGGAAATCATTCTCGCCGATGATGGCGGCCAAGTGGCCATGCTCGAGCGTGGCAGTCTATTCTTCACCGAAGGCAGCGTTGGACTGCGCGGATCCATTCGGCATAGCGGCGCTTGCCGATTGGTTCAGGTGACGGTGACCTCCCCTTGGCCTGAGGCCGGCGCTACCCCGCTCACCCTGACTGAGCCGCCCGCCGCTCCGGCACGGGCGCCAAATTTGCAAAGACTCTACAACGGCGAAGGTGAGCGTGCCTATTTCAGTTCCTTCCACGAACTCTTCACCGCACCTCCGGGGCGATGGAGCGCTGAGCGCCCCGTGACCGGATTCCGTATCTGCACTTTGGCGGACGGCACGTTCATCGACTGGCATCCCGAGGTCGTCAATCAGGTAGTGCTCGTGCTTTCCGGTGAGATCGCACTGGAAAGCAGCGGCGATAGGCGCAACGAGCGCTTCCTTCCAGGCGACGTCTGCCTCGCCGAAGATCGTACCGGCACCGGCCACATCGACCGGGTTCGTGGCTTGACGGCGTTGTGCCTGCTGGTCATGGAAGATCTTGATCTGTGGTGAACGCATTCTTCGCGGCACGATCTGATGACCACGGTGCGACACTGCCAAGTCGCATCCTGCCAGGCTTTCAACTTGTAGGCCCGCCGCGGCGGCGGAGCAAGAGATTCATCGTAGATGATTTGATTTCAACCACCGGGGACCGCGCCACTTTCATGAGTCGACGCACCTGCTCGAGTTCCGGAGACGACATCAAGGGGAAGGTTGTCTTCACCGGACCCGCCGCGCGCATCTTCTCAATATCGGCCGCGGGCAACAGGGCCTTGTAAATCAGTTCGTCCTCGTCGGCCGTCCCGTAACGTTTCTTCAGATCCTCGAGCGTCGGCTGCTCGGGCGGGTTGGAGAGCACTTCCTTGGCCCGGGGGGCACTCATGATCCGGTCGAGAACGTTCGGATCAATGGGCGCCACGGTCGCTCCGTAGTAGCCGGCCGCGTATTGAATCACCTCATCGGGAACGGTCCCATACCGCTTTCCCGTCACGATGTTGAGCACGGCCTGAATGCCGACGAGCTGACTGAACGGTGTGGCCATGCCGGGATAACCCAACTCGCGCCGCACCTT
>Ga0209006_10005654_pt1 | contig 11354 bp, 10 predicted proteins | sample JacPin_JW_Ref_O2_FD_188567 | JGI IMG/M metagenome (GOLD analysis project Ga0209006, IMG submission 188567) | Forest soil microbial communities from Algoma, Ontario, Canada - Jack Pine, Ontario site 1_JW_Ref_O2 (SPAdes) (version 2) | ecosystem: Environmental > Terrestrial > Soil > Boreal... | reverse complement strand
CCGGCGGCGGGATGAACGCCGCGAGCTCCATGCACCTGTCGATCTTCGGCATGCACCCGGTGATCGTGCACGGGTCGGACGGGCTCAAGCAGGCGACCCTGCCCCGCATCGCTGGCGGCGACCTGCACGTCTGCTTCGGCGTGACCGAGCCGGAGGCTGGGCTGGACACGACCCGGATCACCACCTTCGCCCGCCGTGACGGCGATGACTACGTGATCAACGGACGCAAGATCTGGATCTCCAAGGCCATGGAGTCGGAGAAGATCCTGCTGCTGACCCGGACCACGAAATTCGAGGACGCCCCGAAGAAGACGCAGGGCCTGACCCTGTTCCTGACCGACCTGGACCGCGACCACATCGACATCCGGCCGATCGCGAAGATGGGCCGCAACGCGGTCAGCTCGAACGAGCTGTTCATCGACGACCTGCGGGTCCCCGCCGCGCACCGGGTCGGCGGGGAGGGCGAGGGGTTCCGCTACCTGCTCGACGGCCTCAACCCGGAGCGGATGCTGGTCGCGGCCGAGGCGCTGGGCCTGGGCCGGGCCGCGCTGCGCCGCGCCGTGCGTTACGCCAATGAGCGGGTGGTGTTCGACCGCCCGATCGGCATGAACCAGGGCATCCAATTCCCGCTGGCCGACTCGCTGGCCCGGCTGGACGCCGCGGAACTGATGCTGCGCAAGGCGACCTGGCTGTACGACCAGGGCAAGCCGTGCGGCCGCGAGGCCAACACGGCCAAGTACCTGTGCGCCGACGCGGGCTTCGAGGCGGCTGACCGGGCACTGCAGGCGCACGGCGGCATGGGCTACTCCGAGGAGTACCACGTGGCCCGCTACTTCCGTGAAGCGCGGCTGCTGAAGATCGCCCCGCTCAGCCAGGAGATGGTGCTCAACTACCTCGGGTCGCACGTCCTCGGCCTGCCCCGGAGTTACTGATGTCTCCTGCGAACCCGTTCTCGCTGGCCTCGTTCTCCCTGTCCGGGCGGACCGCGCTGGTCACCGGCGCGGGCCAGGGCATCGGTGCGGCCGTGGCCCGCGCCCTGGCAGCGGCCGGGGCGTCCGTGCTGGTCACCGACCTGGACAAGGACTCGGCCGCCGAGACGGCCGCGAGCATCAGCGCGGCCGGCGGGCGGGCCGGGTCGGCCGCGCTGGACGTGCGCGACGCCGGGCAGGCCGCCGAAGCTGCCGCGCAGGCCGCGGAGCTGGGCGGCGGCTCGCTGCACATCGTGGTCAACAACGCGGGCGCGATCGCCCCGGCCATGTTCGCCAGCATGACCCCCGAGCAGTTCCAGCTGGTTATCGGCGTCCACCTGGGCGGGACCTTCACCGTCAGCCAGGCCGCGCTGCCGTTCCTGCCCACCGACGGCACCGGCCGGATCATCAACGTGACCTCCGCGGCTGGCCTGACCGGGACAATCGGTCAGGTCAACTACGGCGCGGCCAAGGCGGGCATCGTCGGCCTGACCAAGTCACTGGCCCGCGAGCTGGCCAAAAAGCAGATCACGGTCAATGCCATCGCTCCGCTGGCGGCGACGGCGATGACCGAGAACATCCGCCGCAACGAAAAGCTCGCGGCGCTGACCCTGGCCCGTATTCCGCTCGGCCGCTGGGCCAGTCCGGAGGAGGTGGCCGGGGCGTTCGTGTTCTTCGCCTCGGACGCCGCCTCCTACGTGACCGGCCAGGTCCTGCCCGTCGACGGAGGAACGGTCATCTGATGCACCCCAGCCCGTTCACCGCCCGCGGTGGCGGGGCCCTGATCGTGGAGGCCCTGCGTACCCCCATGGGCCGGGCCCACGCCGAGCGCGGCTGGTTCCGCGACACCCACCCCAACGAGATGCTGGGCGCGGTCTACCAGGCCCTGCTGGCCAGCACCGGGCTCGGTCCCGGCGATGTCGAGGACCTGGTGATCGGCTGCACCGCGCCGTTCGGCGAGCAGTCCCGCAACATCGCCCGCAACGCCTGGCTGCAGGCGGGCTACCCGCCCGAGGTGCCGGGCATGGTGCTGGACCGGCGCTGCGGGTCAGCCCAGACCGCGGCCGAGGTGGCCGCGGCGTTCGTCGCGTCCGGCACGCATGACGTGGTGATCGCGGGCGGGGTCGAGCACATGGGGCACGTGCCGATGAACTCCCCCGCGAGGATCTCCGAGCTGTACGGCGACCCGTGGCCCGCGCCGCTGCGCGACCGCTACGACTTCGTCCCGCAGGGCGAGAGCGCGGAGCTCATCGCCGAGCGCTGGGACCTGTCCCGGGCTGAGCTGGATGAGTTCGCGGCCCGCTCGCACCAGCGGGCCGCCGCCGCAGTGGCGGCGGGCCGGTTCGCCCGCGAGATGATTCCGATGCGGCTGGACGGCGAGACCCGCGCCAGCGACCAGGGCATCCGGCCGCAGACCACGGCGGCCGCGCTGGCGGAGCTGAAGCCCGTGTTCCGGCCCGGGACCGGCCGCATCACGGCCGGCAGTTCCTCGCCGCTGTCCGACGGCGCGGCCGGGGTGCTGCTCGCCTCCCCGGAGGGTGCCCGGCGGCACGGCCTGCGCCCGCGGGCCCGCATCCTGGACCACACCACAGTGGGCGTGGATCCCATCATCATGCTGACCGGCCCGATCCCGGCCACCCGCCGCCTGCTCGAGCGCAACGGCATGACGGTGAGCGACATCGACCTGTTCGAGGTGAACGAGGCGTTCAGCTCGGTGGTGCTGGCCTGGGAACGGGAACTCAAGCCAGACCTGGACCGGGTGAACGTGAACGGCGGCGCGATCGCGCTCGGCCACCCGGTCGGCGCGTCCGGGGCCCGGCTGCTGGCCACGCTGCTCGCCGAGATGGAACGGCGCGACGCCGAGATCGGCCTGGTGACGATGTGCTGCGGCGGCGGCCTGGGCACGGCCACCCTGGTGCAGCGGGAGGTCGGATGATCGACCTGCGGCCGCACATCCACGCGGGGGACGGGGTGTGGTGGGGACAGGGCGGCGCCGAGCCGGAGCCCCTGGTCAACGCGCTGCTCGACCAGACCGGGGACATCGGGCCGCTCCGCGCGTTCTGCGGGCTGACCTGGAACGAGCGTCTGTCCGGAGACCTGCCGGACACGCTCACCGTGCTGTCGTACGGCGGTCTCGGCGAGCTGCGGGGGCTCAGCCGGCACGGCCTGCTCGAGGTCGTGCCGTGCCACTACTCGGCGCTGCCGCGCATGTTCGCCCAGGGCAAGCTGCCGTGCGACGCGGGCCTGGTCCAGGTCTCGCCGCCGGACCCGGGCGGCCTGGTCTCACTCGGCATCGGAGTGGAGTACGTGGCTGACGCGCTCCGGCACACCAGGACACTGATCGCCGAGATCAACCACCGGATGCCCGCGACCACGGGCTCGCCGCGCCTGCCGCTGAGCGCGTTCGCCGCCACGATCGAGACCGACCGGCCGCTGCGCCAGGCGCCGATCCGGGCTCCCGACCTGATCGACCAGGCCATCGCCCGGAACGTGGCCGCCCTGATCGAGGACGGCTCGACCGTGCAGATCGGCGTGGGCGCGCTGCCGACCGCCGTGCTCGGGGCTCTGTCCGGGCACGCCGGCCTAGGTTTTCATACCGGCCTGGTCAGCGACGGCGTCATCGACCTCATCGACCGGGGCGTGGTGACCGGCGAGAAGAAGGAGATCGACCGCGGGCTGGTCGTGACCGGCGCCGCGCTCGGCTCTACCCGGCTCTACGACCGGCTGGGCGACTTCCCGGTCGAGTTCCGGCCCGCCAGCTACACCCACTCGCCGGTCGTGCTCTCCCAGCTGCGGTCCCTCGTGTCCGTGAACTCGGCCATCGAGGTGGACCTGCTGGGCCAGGTCGGCGCCGAGGTGCGCCGCGGCGTGCACGTCGGCGCGGTCGGCGGGCAGGTCGACTTCAGCCGGGCCGCGTCGCTGACCGGTGCCCGGTCGATCATCGCGCTGCGCTCGGAGTCACGCGGGGAGTCCGCCATCACCCCGCGGCTCCGCGGCGGGGTGGTCACCACCGCCCGGGTCGACGTGGACGCGGTGGTCACCGAGCACGGCGTGGCCGCGCTCACCGGCTGCTCAGTGGCCGAGCGGGCGCGTCGGCTGATCGAGGTCGCGGCGCCGGGGCACCGGGAGGCCCTGCAACAGAGCCTGCGAGACGAGGAGGACATACGATGACGAACCGCGTGGCCATGGTCACCGGCGGCGCCCAGGGTATCGGCCGGGGCATCGCCACGGCCCTGGCCGGGCAGGGCTTCCGGGTGGCCATCGCCGACCTGAACCTGGCCACCGCCGGCCAGACCGCCAAGGAGCTCACGGAGGCGGCCGGGACCGTGATCGCGGTCGAGACCGACGTGACGCAGACGGCCTCGGTGCGGGCCGCGGTCCAGGCCGTCGAGGCCGAACTCGGCCCGGTGGAGGTGGTGGTGAACAACGCCGGGTGGGACGACTTCATGCCGTTCGTGGCGACCACCGAAGAGTTCTGGGACAAGGTCCTGGAGATCAACTTCAAGGGCGCGCTGCGGGTCACCCATGCGGTCGTGCCCGGGATGATGGAGCGCGGCTTCGGCCGGGTGATCAACATCGGATCCGACGCCGGCCGGGTCGGCTCCTCACTGGAGGCGGTGTACTCCGGGGCCAAGGGCGGGCTCATCGCGTTCACCAAGACGCTGGCCCGCGAGGTCGCCACCAAGGGAGTCACCGCGAACGCCGTCTGCCCCGGGCCCACCGACACCCCCATGCTGCGCAACTTCGCCAGCAACGCCGGCGACGCGGAAAAGGTCATCGGCGGCATGACGCGCGCGGTGCCGATGAAGCGCCTCGGCCGCCCTGAGGACATCGGCCCCGCGGTGGCGTTCCTGGCGTCCGACGAGGCGGCCTTCATCACCGGCCAGACGCTGTCCGTCAGCGGCGGCCTGACCATGGCCTGACCGTGGAGAACGAACTCCCCGTGCTGCACACGCTCCGGGTCCGTGGCTTCGCCAGCCCCGAGCAGATCGCTGAGTCCTCCGGGCTGGACCTCGCCACGATCCGCTCAGTGCTCGACGGCACGGCGGCGCAGGGCCACACCCGGCACCGCGAGGGCCGGATCAGCGGGCACAGCCTGACCCCGGCGGGCCGGGCCCGGTACGGGCAGCTGCGCAGCGGCAGCCTCCCGGTGCAGGACGCCCGGGCGGTCGAGGCCGCGTACGCGTCCTTCCTCGGCCCGAATCAGGAACTCAAGGAGCTGATCACCGGCTGGCAGCTCCATCCCGGGCAGGAGCGGGACCCCGTCGTAGCCCGGCTGGAGGGCGTGCACAAGAACGCCGTGCCGATCCTGGACCAGCTCGGGAACGTGGGCCCCCGGTTCCGGTGTTACCAGGCCCGGCTCGCCGCGGCTCTCGCGGCTTTCCGGGGCGGTGACAACGACGCACTGGCCCGGCCGATGACCGGGTCCTACCACGACGTGTGGATGGAGCTTCACGAGGACCTGCTCGCCACCCTGGGCCGGGAGCGCACCAGCGACGACGGCTGAGTCAGGCGCCGGTTTCCCTGCTGGCCGTTCCCCCGCCGGCCCAGGCCTCAAGGGTGGCCAGCTGCGGGAAGGTCTCGGCGATGACCCGGGCCGCGTCTACCCCGTCACCGGCGGCGGCTCCGCGCCAGACCTGGCCCGTCGCGCCGTCGATGGTGATCACCTCGCCCGCGCTGACCACCGTTCCCGACCGGGTACGGAGCCCGCCGCCGGCGAGGGTCAGCTCGTCCGCGCCGACCACGGCGGGCAGTCCCCAGCCGCGGGCCACCACCGCCGCGTGGCTGACCAGGCCGCCCCTGGTGGTCAGCAGCCCGGCCGCTGCCGCCATCCCGGCCACATCCTGCGGACTCGTCTCGGGGCGGACCAGGATGACGTCGTCTTCGGCGTCCGCCGCCTCCTCGCTGGACAGCACCATCCGCCCGCTGACCCGGCCGGGAGAGACACCCAGGCCGGTGGCGAGTAGCCCGGCGGCGGGCCCGCCGGTGACCCGGGCCAGCACTTCGCGGCGCGCGCGCTCACGGAGGTCAGGCGGGACCCGCCGCAGCGCCTCGTCAGGACTGAGCCGGATCTCAGGGTCCGCCGCGAGATCCACGGCGATACGCACGGCCGCCTGGGCGCCGCGCTTCCCGGCCCGGGTCTGCAGCAGCCAGAGCCGGCCGTCCTCGATGGTGAACTCCACGTCGCACATGTCCCGGTAGTGGCGCTCCAACTGGTGCAGCGCGCTGAGCAGTTCGGCGTGGGCGGCAGGCTGGTGGTCGCGCAGGTGCGCGATCGGCATCGGGCGCGCGGTGCCCGCCACGACGTCCTCGCCTTGCGCCCGGGGCAGGTAATCGCCGTAGGGTTCGGGCTCGCCGGTCACCGGGTCGCGGGTGAAGACCACCCCCGTGCCGGAGTCAGGGCCCCGGTTCCCGAACACCATGGCCTGCACGTTCACGGCGGTTCCGGTGTCCTCGCTGATGCCCTCCTTGGCTCGGTAGGCCCGGGCCCGGTCGCAATCCCAGGACCCGAACACCGCGGCGACCGCCTCGCGGAGCTGCTCGAACGGATCGGCGGGCACGGGGCGCCCCGCCCGCTCCGCTATCCGCAGGCGCAGCCGGCCAGCATGCGCGCGGGCCGCCGCGGCCGTCCCGTCCGGGGGATCAGGCTCCAGGTCCGCGGCGGGCACGTCCATCACGATCGTGGCGTACATGCGCAGGAACCGGCGGTAGCTGTCCCAGGCGAACCAGTCATCACCCGAGCGGCGGGCCAGCCCGCGCACGGTCTCGTCGTTGAGCCCCAGGTTGAGGACAGTGTCCAGCATGCCCGGCATGGACACCGGGGCGCCGCTGCGCACCGCGAGCAGCAGCGGGTCCTCCGGGTCACCAAGGCGCCGCCGCATAAGGCGGCCGAGCCCGCCGACGTGACGCCGCAGCGCGGTATCGAGCTCCGCGGGCCAGCCGGCCTGCCGGACCTCCCGGCAGACCGGCAGGGACAGGGTGAAGCCGGGTGGCACGTTCAGCCCGAGCACGGCCGTCATCTCGGCGAGCCCCGCTCCCTTACCGCCTAGCAGGTGCGCGAGCTCTCGCGCGGGTACCTCGTGGGGGTGGTGGAAGGGATAGATCAGCAGGCCGTCCACCGCAGCGTCCCGCCCGGCTACCCCGGTCGCCGCGCTGCCGCCCGCCGGGCCGTCGGCCGCGCCGCGACTGGTCATGGAAGCCTCCACGGTGAGAATGCCTATGGTATGACCTTTAGAATGGTTGACAGATAATCTAACAGTCGCCTAGCGTGCGGGGAAGAGCCAGGCGTGCGCCGTGGGCGGCATCGGCCTGCCTGACCGCCGCGCAACGGTCAGCCCATTGCCGGAGGTGCCAGTGACCGCATCCGCCGTCCCGGCGAGCGCTGACCTCATGGACCTCTCGATGTACGTCGAGGATCGCGAGATGGACGTGCTCGACGGGCTACGGGCCACGGATCCGGTGCACTGGAACCCGGCGTCGGCGTACGGTCCGGGGTTCTGGGCGCTGATCAGGTACGCGGACGTCCGGGCGGCCGCGAGCGATGCGGCCCGGCTGTCCTCCGCGGCGGGCACCCAGATCATGGACCGGAAGGTCGAGGGCGGCCTGGCCAGCCTGCACAACATGGACGATCCGGAACACGGCAAGCTGCGCAAGCTGGCCGTGCCCTACCTTCGGGCGGTCAAGGTCCGCCAGTGGCAGGAGGCCATCGACGGCTCGGTGGCCCTGCTGCTGGACGAGGCCGAGGAGCAGGGCGCGTTCGACATGGTGGACCTCGTCTCGGCCCGCCTGCCGATGCTGGTGCTGTCGCAGGTCCTGGGGGTGCCCGCTGAGGATGCTCCCCGGATGGTGGACTGGACCAACCGGATGACCAGCTCCGATCCCGACCACGCGGTGGACGAGTCCGCCCTCCGGGAGGCCCGGGACGAGCTGATGCGGTACTTCGAGAAGCTGACCGAGACCCGCCGCCACGAGCCTGCCCAGGACCTGATCAGCATCCTGGCCACGAGCCAGAAGGACGGCCGCCCGCTCAGCTGGGGCGAGCTGGCGGCCTACTACATCGTGCTGGTCGCGGCCGGCAACGAGACCACCCGGCACCTCATCTCCGGGGGGACGCTGGCCCTGCATGAGACATCCGGGGCCTGGGCGCGGCTGGCCGCTGACCCGGGGTTGCTGGCTCCGGCCATCGAGGAGATGTTCCGCTTCGTCAGCCCGGTGGCGTGCATGCGGCGCACCGCGACTGAGGAACACGAGATCGCCGGGACCACGGTGGCGGCCGGGGACAAGGTCGTGCTGTGGTTCTCCGCGGCCAACCGGGATCCCGCGGTGTTTACCGCGCCGCACGAATTCCGGCTGGACCGCTCTCCCAACGACCACCTGACGTTCGGCTGGGGCATCCACTTCTGCCTCGGCGCCCACCTGGCCCGGGCGGAGACACGGGCATTCTTCGCGGCTGCGCTGCGGCGCGGCCTGCGCTTCGAGGTGACCGGGCCCGCGCAACGGCAGCGGAGCAACATCTTCCGCGGCTGGACGGCCCTGCCGGTCCGGCTGGCCCCGGGCCGCGGGGCGTCGTGAACCCGACCCGCACGCACATCCCCATCCCGGGCACGACCAACGTCCGCGACCTCGGCGGATACCCCGCCGCGGACGGGCTGGAGGTCGGCCCACGGCGGCTGTACCGGGCCGAGGTGCTGACTCATCCCGGGACCGGCGCGCGGCAGGCCGTCTGGGACCGGGCGCACGCCGCGCACTACCAGGCGCTGGGCCTGCGGACCGTGGTCGACCTGCGGTCCGAGCGTGAGGCCGCGCGGACCCCATCGGCATGGCGGGACGCCACCGGGGCCGACGTGATCGCGCTGCCAATAGACGAAGGCGGCGAGGGCACCGACACCGACTACGTGCACCAGCTCGCCGCGGGGCAGCTGACCCGGTTCGACGCCAGCGACCTGGGCCGGTTCTACCAGCTGACCCTGGACCGCCGGGCCGGCGTGTTCGGGGCGGGGATCCGGCTGCTCGCGGACCCAGGCCGGCTGCCGCTGCTGGTGCACTGCTCGGCCGGGAAGGACCGGACGGGCTTGCTCGTCGCCCTCGTGCTCGAGCTGCTGGGCACCCCGCGCGAGCTGGTCACCGAGGACTACGCGTTCACCGGGGTGCTGCGGCCGAACCGGGTGGCGGCCTACGCCGACCTGCTGGCCCCGTCCGGGCTGGCGCCGGACGCGGTCCGGGCCCTGTTCGAGACGCCGGCCGAGGCCATGACGTCCGCCCTCGGATACCTCGACACCCGGTACGGCGGCATCGCCCGGTACCTGGTGGAGAGCGCGGGGCTGGGCCACGCGGAACTGACCCGGGTGCGCGGCAACCTGCTGATCCGGCCCCGGAGCGGGGAGGACCCCGGATGACCGTGCGCGAAGATCAGGCCCCCGTCAGCTGGCGCGAGGCATCGCCCGGGGTGGTGCTCGTGACGCTGGACCGGCCCCCGGCCAACGCCCTGGGACCGCCGATCCTCGACGGCCTGCACGCCGCCATCGACGCGGCCGGCGACGGTGTCCAGGTGATGATCATCGCCTCGGCCGTGGACGGCTTCTTCGCCGCGGGCGCCGATATCAAGCACATGTCGGCGATCGACGCCGCGTCGTTCGCCGCGTACGGCGACCGGATGCGCCACGTCAACGCGCGCCTCACCGCCGCGCCCTGGCTCTCAGTCGCCGCCGTGGACGGGCTGGCCCTCGGCGGCGGCCTCGAGCTGGCGCTGGCCTGCACGATGCGGGTCTCGGGCCACCGGGCCAGGTACGGGCTGCCCGAGGTCAAGCTCGGGCTGATCCCCGGGGCGGGCGGGACCCAGCGGCTGCCCCGGCTGGTCGGCCGGGCCCGCGCGCTCGACGTGATGCTCACCGGGCGGCAGGTGAGGCCTGATGAGGCCCTGGCCATGGGTCTGGTGGACCGGCTCACCGGCCAGGACGTGGTGGAAGCGGCCCTGGCCCTGGCCGGGGAGCTGGCTGCCGCGTCGCTCCCGGCGCAGCAGGCGGTGGTGGAGGCCGTCGACGCCGCGCTGGACCGCCCGCTCGCCGAGGGCCTGGCCGCCGAGACGAAGATGGTGCAGGACCTGTTCGAGCACGGTGAGGCAGCCGAGGGCCTGCGGGCCTTCCTGGACAAGCGCCCGCCCCGCTTCGGCACGAGAGAAGAGAGGGCCCGATGAAGAGCCTGGACACGACGTACGAGTTGCTCGTGCTGCGCGAGGTGTCCCCCGGGGTGGTGGTGGTCGCCCTGAACCGGCCGGACCGGGCCAACGCGATGACGGCGGCCATGTTCGGCGAACTAGAGCGGATGGCGCTGGCCCTTGGCGACGAGGACGCCTGCCGGGTGATGATCCTGACCGGCCGGGGGCAGGCCTTCTGCGGCGGCTACGACCTGGCCGACGCCGAAGACCTGCCGAACCTGGGCGCCATCGGCATGCTCAACCTGCAGGAACGGGCGGCGCGGGCGCTGCTGGCGGTCCGCTCGATGCGGGTCCCGGTGATCGCCGCGGTCAACGGGGCAGCGGCGGGCGGGGGCCTGTCGCTCGCACTGGCCGCCGACATCCGGCTCGCGTCGCCTGAGGCCAGGTTCAACGCGGCGTTCGTCCGGATCGGCATGTCGGCTGGCGACCTCGGTGCCTCCTGGCTGCTGACCCGGCTGATTGGCCCGGCGGCGACCAGCGAGATCTGCTTCACCGGCCGCATGGTCGACGCGGCCGAAGCGGCGCGGATCGGCCTGGTCAACGCGGTCAGCGCGGACGGGGCGCTACTGGATGATGCCGCCGCGCTGGCCCAGTCGATCGTGGCGAACTCGCCCGGTGGCGTCCGGCTGTCTAAGCGGGCCATCCAGGCGAACATGGAAATCACCTCCTACGCGGCGGCCATGGAACTGGAGAACCGGGGCCAGGCGCTGCTGACCCGGGGCACGGACATGCCGGAAGCCCTGGCCGCGTTCCGCGAGAAGCGTGCCCCCGTTTTCACCGGGCAGTGACGCCATGACCGGCCTCGTTCCGGGCCCGGTGGTCCCTGACGCACCGCCCTCCGGCACACCTCCCCCCGGCACAGTGGCCTTCGAGGCACAGGCCCTCGAGACACCGGCCCTCGACACACTGGCCCTGGAGGAACTCGACGGCGGTCTCGCGGTGCTCCGGATGAACCGGCCCGGCCGGATGAACACCCAGACTGTCCGCATGTTCGCGGAGTACGGCCTGGCCGCCCACGCGCTCCGGGACGTTCCGCTCCGCGCCCTGATCCTGACCGGGGCGGGCGACAGGGCCTTCTGCGCGGGCTTCGACCTGGACGAGATCGACGTCATCACCCGGATGGGCGCGGGCGAGTTCCTGAACTTCCAGGAGCTCGCCGCGGCGGGCATCCA
>Ga0209006_10005653_pt1 | contig 11355 bp, 11 predicted proteins | sample JacPin_JW_Ref_O2_FD_188567 | JGI IMG/M metagenome (GOLD analysis project Ga0209006, IMG submission 188567) | Forest soil microbial communities from Algoma, Ontario, Canada - Jack Pine, Ontario site 1_JW_Ref_O2 (SPAdes) (version 2) | ecosystem: Environmental > Terrestrial > Soil > Boreal... | reverse complement strand
CGGCTGTCCAGTCGAGCGAAGCTCGAAAAGATTGTTTCGCCTTCCGAAGAAGCCCACGCCTTCAAAATTAGCACTCTCCCCGTTCCAGGAATTACAATGCCTCTCCTACCGGAGACACGATCTTGTTCTCGTCAATGCCGATAAAAATCTATCGCGGTCTTCTGTTACTGATCCTGACACCCATTGCCACCGCGCAGACCGCAGAGCAGCGCACCGCGCGGTATCTCGAATCCATCCGCCATCAACCGCCTCTGGTTCTGGCATTTCTGCATGAAATGCCGAAAGGCGGAGACCTGCACAATCACCTCGACGGCGCAATTTATGCCGAGGACCTGATTGACTTCGCCGCCTCCGACAATCTTTGCGTCGTCCGTACATCGTCTCAGTTAATTGCTCCGCCCTGCGACTCCTGCGAGAAATATAGAGAAAAGCCGGCCATACAATGCGCCTACGCGGACCAGGTTCTCTACAACCAGATCATCGACGCCTGGTCCATGCGCAACTGGCGCGCCGGAGACGAGTCCGGCCACGACCATTTCTTCGCCACCTTCGACAAATTCGAATTGGCCGCGGGCGCACACTACGCGGAAGCCATCGCCACGGTGGTAAATCGAGCCGGCCACGAGCACGTCCCCTACATCGAATTCATGCACACCGCCGACGGCATGCAATCCGCGCAACTCGGGCTGAAGGTGGGCTGGGACCCGGACTTCGCCAAGCTGCGCGAAAAACTCCTGGCCGCCGGTATCAAGGACATCGCAGCCGCGACCACGCAAACTCTGGCCGCCGATCAGGCCCGCGCGCGAAAGGAAATGCACTGCGATACTGCCCAACCCGAACCCGGATGCAACGTGACCCTCCGTTTCATCTACCAAGTTTTGCGCGGCTTTCCGCATGAAGCGGTCTTCGCGCAGATTCTGCTGGGCTTTGAACTCGCCTCTGTCGATCCCCAATTTGTGGGATTGAATCTGGTCATGCCAGAAGACTGGTACGTTCCCATTCGCGATTTCAACGAGCACATGGCTATGCTTGACTATCTGCACGGCGTGTATCCCAACGTTCACATTAGCCTTCATGCCGATGAGGATGCCATCGGCCTGGTGCGGCCTGAGGATCTGAGCTTCCACATTCGCGCCTCAGTCGAGCGCGGCCACGCCGAACGCATCGGCCACGGCGTTTCCGTGATGGAAGAAAAAGATGCTATTGGTCTGCTAAAGGAATTGGCGCAGCGCAATGTATTGGTCGAAATCAATCTGACTTCGAACGACCTGATCCTTGGAGTTTCCGGCGACGATCATCCGCTGTCGGCCTATATGAAATACGGAGTTCCCGTAGCTCTCGCGACCGACGACGAAGGCGTATCGCGCTCCGATATGACGCACGAATATTTGCGCGGCGTCGAGATTCAGGGACTGACCTATGAAGACCTGAAAACAATGGCCCGCCAAAGCCTGGAGCACAGTTTTCTCCGCGGGCAGAGTTTGTGGGCGCAAACCAAAGGCGAATTTCGAGCCGTCTCGCCGTGCGCCGGAGACGAAGCAGCCAAGGAAAAAACTTCGCCGCGATGTGCGCGCTTTCTCGCCAACAGTGAGCGAGCTCGACAGCAGTGGAAGCTGGAGTCCGCGCTCGCAGTGTTCGAGAAGCAATTCACAACCACAGCCCCGCAGATCGCAAGAAAAAGATGACCCGCAGACCACGCACGCTAATCTCCTCCCCGCTGGAGTGGCAAATGCGCGCGGCGCCGCTTCCACCTCCGCTCATCCCGGTTCTGGCGGAGCGCGGCGGCACACAATTGCGCACGCCGTTGCCCACCCTCATTGCCGACACGCGCGAACAGCACCCGCTAAACTTCAGCCGCTTCAAATCCTGGTTCGCCGCCATCGAAACTCGTCCGCTTAAACTGGGAGACTACTCGGTTGCCGGAATGGAAGACTCGTGCGTCGTGGAGCGTAAAGACCTCGGCGACCTCGTCAGCTCGTTCACGGAAAATCGCGCCGTCTTCGTCGACCGCTTGCGCCGCATGAGCGCGATGTCCCACAGCTTGTTGATCGTGACCGCGCCACTCAGCCAAATCAAAAGCGCGTATCCGTACAGCGCGGCCAATCCAAATCGAATCACGCAATCGCTGATCGCCGTGCTGGCCGGACTTCGCCTGCCATTTCTCTGCACTGAAACTCACGAGCTCGGCGAAGAAATTGTCGCCTCGTATCTCTATCAAACCTTCTTGTACGATTGGCTGGAGCGCAACGGCCACGGTCGCTACCTTGCCGACGAAGACTTGTAAAGAATCTATGCCTGAAACCTTTGCCCTCGCCGACGCTGCTGCGCAAATCATTCTCTCGCGAACTCCGCTGCGTCCGCGCGTCGGCTTGGTGCTCGGCTCCGGCCTCGGCGGGTTCGCCGACTCGCTCGACGAATCGAGCCGTATTCCCTACGCCGAAATCCCGTCTTTCCCACGCTCCACTGCGGTCGGCCACGCCGGAAGAATGGTCATCGGAAACGCCGCCGGCGTTGCGGTTGCGGCCATGCAGGGCCGCGTGCATTTATATGAGGGATATTCCGCGCAGGAAGTCGCGTTCCCCATCCGCGTCTTCTCCCGCATGGGAATTCGCGCCGTGATTCTGACCAATGCCGCCGGAGGAATCAATCTGAGTTATTCCCAAGGTGCGTTAGTCCTCATCCGCGATCACATCAACTTGCAAGGACAGAATCCCCTCATCGGCCCGAACGACGACCGCTTCGGCGTCCGCTTTCCTGACATGACGCACGCCTACGCGAAAGACTATCGCCAGATTGCCCGCGAGGAAGCGGCCAAGCTCGGCATGACTTTGCATGAAGGCGTTTATGCGGCGCTGGCCGGCCCGAGCTACGAGACTCCGTCCGAGATCGAATATCTGCGCAGAATCGGGGCCGATCTCGTTGGCATGTCCACGGTGGCCGAAGTGATTGGCGCGCGCCACATGGAAATCAAAGTCCTTGCGATTTCCTGCGTCACGAACATGGCCGCGGGAATCCTCGACCAACCACTCTCCCACACCGAAGTGATGGAAACCGGAGAGCGCGTGAAGACAAAATTCGAAGCATTGCTGCGCGCCGTCCTGCCGCGTATAGAAAACGCACTGTCATCCTGAGCGCAGTGGCTGGTTCGCGAAGCGAAGCAGCCACGAAGTCGAAGGATCCCTAGCCCGCACGTTCGACGACAAGCCTTACAGGGGCGTTCTCTGATCACACCCTCAGCGGCCTCACTTCGCCCGGGCAACAAACAACCCCACCGGGGGCTTCACTCCGTAAACCGCCGCAAAACTATTCTGATTCACCGCCAACGCCATGTGTCCCCGCGAATCGATATAAAGCAACGGCTGGTTCAAACCCACGTCGCTAAACGTGTGAACGAATTTCAACTTCATCTCTTTATCGCCAATCACCACCGGAACGTCCTGCCCATGCTTGTAGCCAAGCTTGAAAAAATCCTCGGCATCCACATTCGTCACTAGGTTTCCAAACGGACCATCGGTCGCAATCACTTCCGCCGTCAACCCGCGATCATCCAACTTCGCCGCCTTCAAATCCAGCCGCACCAAATCTTTCACCGGAACTTCCGGCCCCGCCTTGGTCCAATCGTCGCCGCGTGCAACGTGCGCTCCTGCGGGCGAAAAAATATCCCGCCCGTGAAAAGTCGAGGAAAGCTTCGCGCCAATCATCCATTCCGTATTCGTAATTTCATGGACGCCCTGAATCCCATCGCGCTGCTCGACCAGAGTAAGCAGCCCATTGTCGGGCAAAACAAAATATTGCCCGCGCTTCGATTTGGCGATAATCGCCTTCCGCGCGCTTCCCACTCCCGGATCGATCACCACCACAAACACCGTTCCCGCAGGAAAATACGGCGACGCCCCATTCAAAAAACGCGCCCCGTCAAGAATCGAAAACGGCGTCACCTCGTGCGTCAAATCGACGATGCGCACGCTCGGCATGATCGAATACATCACGCCCCGGCACAACGCGACCGAGTCATCCACCACCCCGAAGTCCGTCATAAACACAATCGTCGCCGGATAATCCTTGCTCCCACTCTCGGCAGCGGAGGAAAACGTCGCCAGCGAAGTCAGCAGGAACAAAACGGCAAGCGCGTTCCGCACGATCCCTTCGCCTGAACCTAGCCGAACGACTCGCAACCGAAACAAACTCCCCCGTTTTTTCAAACGCGCTCCTATCCCCGTCAAAATTGAGAAACCTCGCTCCCAGACTGAGGCCGCATTCTAAATCCGTACCGGCAAAACATAAAGCGTGCCGACAAAAAGAAAATCGCTTAAAGCCGTCCTTGACTTTGAAACCTTGAACCTTGAAACCTTGAAACTCTGAAACTCTGAAACCTTGAAACCTTTGCGTCCCACCCCGTTCTATAATGCCCATGCAATCCAAACTTTGGAGGACTCTCATGTCGCAAGCCATCCCCGAGAAGTACCGCGATTTGTTTTCAAAGCGGGCCTTTGCCAGCCTGGGGACGTTAATGCCCGATGGAAGGCCGCAAGTCACGCCTGTGTGGGTCGACTACGACGGCGAACACGTCATCTTCAATTCCGCCAAGGGACGCCAGAAAGACCGCAACGTGCGCCGCGATCCGCACGTCGCCCTGGCCCTGATCGACCCCGAAAATCCCTACCGCTATCTCGAAGTTCGCGGCTCCGTCGTTGAAATTACAGAAGAGGGAGCCGCCGAACACATCAACAAGATGGCGAAAAAATATCTCGGCGTCGACAAATATCCCTACGGCCAGCCCGGCGAAGTGCGCGTGCTCTACAAAATAAAGCCTGAGCACACTACCGTGATGGGCTAAGTTTTCGAGGACTTGAGTTTGAATCGCCTATGTGTGGACAGCCGCCCTCGGCTGTCCGTCGGGGCGAAAGCCCCGAGTTTTTGCCAATTCCGAGGATATCTCAATTCGCACCCACAACCTCTGCCTGCTCGGCTACGGCAACGTCAATCGCACATTCGTTCGACTTCTCGCCGATCGCGCGGAGGAACTCCGGAACTGTTACGAGATTTCTTACCGCATCACTGGCATCGCCTCGCGCCGCCTCGGCTGGATCGCGAACCCGGACGGCCTGGATATGGCCGCACTCCTCGCCTTGACGGCAGATTCATCTGCCGGTCTTTCGCGGACAGGAGTGTCCGCGCCACACGAACCAACCCTCCACAACATTCACGACTGGCTCGCCGCCGCGCAGGCCGACATCCTCTTCGAAGCCGCGTCCCTCAACGTCGAAACCGGCCAACCCGCTGTCGATCACATCCGCGCCGCTCTGCAACACGGAGCCCACACCATCACCGCCAACAAAGGCCCCATCGTCCACGCCTATCGCGAACTGCGCGACCTAGCCGCCGCGCGGGGCAAGAAGTTCCTCTTCGAATCCACCGCCATGGACGGCGTTCCCATCTTCTCTTTGTTCGATCAACTACCCGCCATTCATCTGCAAGGTTTCCACGGCATTCTAAATTCCACCACCAATGTAATCCTCGGCGAGATGGAGCAAGGCCTCACATTCGACGAAGCACTAAAGAAAGCGCAGCAACTCGGCATCGCCGAAACCGACGCTACTCACGACATTGATGGCTGGGACGCCGCCGTAAAAACCGCCGCGCTGATCACGGTGCTGATGGATATCCCGATTCGTCTCGACGAAATCGAACGCGAAGGCATCCGCGACCTCACGCCACAAGCCCAGCGCAATGCCCGCCGCGACGGCTGGCCGTTCAAGTTGGTCTGCCGCGCCCAGCGCGAGGGCGATGGCATAAAGGCAAGCGTCAAGCCGGAGAAGGTATTAGCTAGCTCGCCCATAGGCAAAATCTCCGGCGCCTCGTCTTACATTTATTTCGAAACCGATATCTTCCCCGGCCTAGCCATCACCGAAGAAAATCCCGGCCTCTACGCGACGGCCTACGGCATGCTCGCCGATTTCGTAAGAGCGGTGCGAGATTAGCCCGCACAGTAGCCCCGTACAGCGCAAAGTTCGCCCGTCTGTGCGACCATAATCTCACCTCATGATTCAGCTCTCCGCTGCCGGAAAACGCTTCGGCCACAAACTCCTCTTCGAGAACGCCGACTGGCTCATCAACTCGCGCGACCGCGTCGGCCTGGTCGGCGCGAACGGCACCGGCAAATCCACGCTGATGAAGATTCTCGCTGGTCTCGACACGCTCGACTACGGCTCGCTCACCATCGCCAAAGGATCATCCGCCGGATACCTGCCTCAGGACGGCCTTACGCTCGCCGGCCGCAGCGTCTTCGCCGAATGCATGTCAGTCTTCGACGATCTTCGCGACATGGAGCGCGAACTCGAAACTCTGATGCATAAGATGGCCGAGCTCGACCACACTAGCCCCGAATACGCCGCCGTCGCCGACCGCTACCACCGCGTCGAACACGAATTCCGCACCCGTGACGGTTATTCGATCGAAGCGGAAGTCGGAAGAGTCCTCATGGGGTTGGGCTTCCAAAAAGAAGACTGGCCGCGCCAGATTGAAGAATTTTCCGGCGGCTGGCAAATGCGACTCGCCCTCGCTAAGCTGTTACTGCAAAAACCAAACTTGCTTCTGCTCGACGAACCTACCAACCATCTCGATCTCGAAGCCCGCAACTGGCTCGAAGAATATCTGCACGACTATCCCCATGCCTTCATTCTGATTTCGCATGATCGTTATTTTCTTGACGTCACGGTCAACAAGATCGCCGAACTGTGGAACAAGCGCATGTGGTTCTACATGGGCAACTACGACAAATTTCTCGCGCAGAAAACCCGCCGCAACGAGCAGCTACAGGCCGATTACCGCAACCAGCGCGACCGCATCGAGCAACTCGAAGTCTTCATCAACCGCTTTCGCTATCAGGCCACAAAGGCCAAGCAGGTGCAGAGCCGCATCAAAGAGCTGGAAAAAATCGAACGCATCGAAGTTCCGCCGGAAGAAAAGACCATCCACTTTTCTTTTCCCCAGCCAAAAGTCAGTGGACGCATCGTGGTCGAGTTTGAGGATGTCGCCAAAGTTTATCCCGGAAAAAACGGCACGCAGAAAGAAGTCTTCCGCGACGTCAGCTTTCTGATCGAGCGCGGCGACCGCATCGCCTTGGTCGGCGTTAACGGGGCAGGGAAGTCAACGTTGATCAAACTTCTCGCCGGCACCGAACCGCTCACCCGCGGCCAGTTCCGCCTCGGCCACAACGTCAATCCCGACTACTTTGCCCAGGATCAATACAAGGAACTCAATCCCGACGCGCGTATCCTCGACGATCTCAGCGAAATGTCTCCCGGCTCCTCGCAAACCGAACTGCGTAGCCTGCTCGGCTGTTTTCTTTTTTCCGACGACGACGTCTTCAAGAAAATTGGCGTCCTCTCCGGCGGTGAGCGCGGCCGCTACGCGCTTCTTCGGCTGCTCTTGCATCCCGCAAATTTTCTGCTGCTCGACGAACCCACGAACCATCTCGACCTGCGCGCCAAAGATGTCTTGCTCGACGCTTTGATGAAATACACGGGAACAGTCGTCTTCGTCTCCCACGACCGCTACTTCATCGACAAACTCGCCACCCGCGTTTTCGAAATCGGCGACGGCAAAGTCGAAATCTATCCCGGCAACTACGAAGACTACCTGTGGCGCAAACAAGGCGGCCCCGCTTCCGAACCCACGCTAAAAGATGTCCCCGGAGCGCAGCGATCAAAACCAAACGTGACTATGAACCAGGGTGCCCCACTTCTCGCCTCCGTTGCGAGAAGTGGGACCCACACAGCGCCGGATGAAAAAGACGGAAACAACGGCGCCGCCGCGTCAACCGATGTGTCAAAAAAACGCCTGAATCCCATCAAGCGCAAGCAACTCGAAGATCGTGTTCACGACCTGGAAGAAGAGATAAGCCGAGTCGAAACCGCCATCGCGAAATGCGAAACCGCGCTCCAGAACTACGTCAACGCCGAAGAGAACCTCCGCCAGTCGCGCGAACTCGACCAGCACAAAGCCAGTCACGCGGCTCTAATTAAAGAATGGGAAGAACTAGCCGAAACGCTGCAATCTCCAGACTGATGGACGATCTATATTCCTCTTGGCGAACTCAGCGAACTCTGCGTTAAAAAGCCTTTGACCTAGCCAGTAACGTTACTTCCGGCACGTACACTATCTTCCGTAATCTCTGCGATTACTTCTCGCTATGCGATAGTCAAGTTGGCCGAAGGGCCAGCAAGCAGCCGCAGGCCAAACACCAACCGCATCGAGCGACGCGAACCAGGGGCGCCGCGCGGGAACCCTAAGGAGCGGTCACATGCCGCAATTCTCCGATAATACTTCTGGCGTGAGGTCCACCTCACCCGCCTCCAACCCCAACTCGTACAATCCCGTCAAGACCACCAGCGCTCCCATGGAGCAGGCCACCATTGGCAGTTCGCTGTACATCAAGGGCGAGATCACCGGCTCCGAAGCGCTCTACATCGATGGCCGCGTCGAAGGCAAGATCACCATGCCCGCCAGTCGCATCACCATCGGACGCAACGGCAAAGTCGACGCCAGCATCCATGCCCGCGACGTTGTGGTCATGGGCACCGTGAAGGGCAACATCGAGTGCAGCGACCGCGTCGATATCCGCGGTGAAGGCTCGGTCACCGGCGATGTCGTCACCATGCGCATCAGCGTGGAAGATGGCGCCGTGCTCAAAGGCGGCATCGAAGTCCGCAGCGGCGACCAGAAAAAGAATCAGCAGCCCAAGTCCAACGACATGCAGAAGAGTTCGCAACCGGAAACCGAGCACGCTCTCGCCGCCCCAGTGGGCGCATAGCAGACCGCTCGACTGCAAACTGTCGTACCGAAAACAAAAAGGGCACGCGTCAGCGTGCCCTGATTCATTTCCAACCGCCAAGAGTGCGTACAAAAACCCCGGCGTCCTCCTGAGCGGAGCCGTTTTTCAGGCGGAGCGAAGGATCTCGCGCGGATCATCACTCGCCCAGATGCGTGGATGCATGCACCGCCGTGGAAGGGCGGCGCTTCAGCGCCGCGTAAGCCAACAGTCGCGATGGGCTTCAGCCCCCGTGTTCCCGCCGCGCGTCCGCAACCCTATTTCTTCCCCGCATCCCCGGCCTTCAAATCCAGCGCCGCCGAATTCATGCAATACCGCAACCCCGTCGGCTTCGGACCATCCTCAAAAACATGCCCCAAATGCGCATCGCACTTGGCGCACCGCACCTCGGTCCGCTTCATGCCATAAGTCGAATCCGTATGCTCAACGACTTTGCTCTGATCCGCAGGCTGAAAAAAACTCGGCCACCCCGACCCCGAATCGTACTTGGTCGTCGAATCGAACAACGGCTCCCCGCAAACCACGCAGTGATACGTCCCCGCATCCTTCGTCTTCCAATATTTTCCGGTAAACGCCGGCTCCGTCCCCGCCTCTTGTGTCACGTGATACTGCTCCGGCGTGAGCTTCTGTTTCAGCTCAGCTTCGTCCTTAATAAGTTTTTCTGTCATAGATAGCTCCAGTCCAATGCCCTCTTTTGATGTTAATTAGATGTATCGGGACGCCAAAAGTGACAAGGCTGAACTAGCGCCGATCCGATGACGCTTGCCTCGGTCAGATCCCGGCTTTCAATTAATTCCGGTCAGTTCCTTTGCTTTCTCTCTCATCCTCTCCGCTTCATGGTCACGACCGACATCGGAGAGAAAAGCAGCATAGCCCTTGTACCCCTCCTTCCGGTCAGGCCTAAGCTTTATGCCGTCGAGATGAGTCTTCTCAGCCTCGGCAACTTTTCCCTGCGAAAGATATGCGAGTGTCAGCGCAATTCGGGCCGGATAGAACTCCTTCTTTTGAAGGGATTTGGCTAACAAGATCTCGGCGGTTTTGAATTCCTTTTTTTTCAGATGGACAAGCCCGAGCCCCCACTTGCAAAACGCACTTTCCGGAGCAAGCTGGTTGGCGCGAATCATATGTTGAAGCGCTTCATCGAAGCGCCCGAGCTCGAAGTAGCACAGTCCGAGATTGAAAGACAACTTCATGTAACGTCCCGAGTCGGACGACTTGTCACTCAATAGCCTTACCGCTTCAAGGTAACGCGCGTCTTTCATCAGCGATGTGACCTGCTTAAGAATATCGGCGTTGGGTTTGTGTCCGGTCGTCAAACTTATTCACCTCACTTCCTCTCCCACTCTCCGATACTTCCCTCGAAAAAAAATCAGCGGCTGCCCCTCCCGCATCACCGCATCCTCCACCTCGGCAATAAATATCGTATGATCCCCCGCATCCTGCGCCGAATGCAGTCGGCACTCCAAATAAGCCAGCGCTCCGCGCAGCATCGGGGTTCCCAGAGCAGTGCGATCAAACCGCGCCCCGGCTTCCTGCTCCGCCTGCGCATGGGTTCGAGTCGGCCGCGCATAATACTCTGAAATCGCCCGCTGATCCTGGCACAACACGTTAATCCCAAACTGCTTCTTAGAATGAAGATGCGCATGCGTCGCCGCCCGCTGATCCACGCAAACCAGCACCAGCATCGGGTCCAGCGACACCGACGCGAACGCATTGGCCGTCATGCCGTGAACTTCGCCCTCCAGATCGAGAGTGATAATCGTCACTCCCGTGGCGAAGCAGCCCATCGCCTTTCGAAATTGTCCAGCATCCAAACTCATATTCGACTGCCTACATTACCACGCCCGTCTCCGATTAGCTCATGTGGGGACAGCCGCCCTCGGCTGTCCTGGTAGAGCGAAGCTCGAGGCCTTTTCGAACGTCAAAACTCACACGAATCCGCACCCATCCCGTCCTGTATCATCTCCTTAAAGTGTCGCGTGGGCTTGCGGCGGGAAACAGAATCATGCTTGTTGGAGAAATGACGACGGTCGATTCCGCGCAGAAAATGTTTGCCGCTATCCGCCCTGGACTCCCTATCTCTCGCACAGACGCCCTCCGCCTGATCCGCTGCCCCGACGCCGATCTGCCCCAACTCCTCGCCGCCGCCCGCGCCGCGAAAGAAAAATTCAAGCCCGGCATCATCACCTACTCGCGCAAAGTCTTTTTCCCACTGACGAATCTCTGCCGCGACTACTGCGGATACTGCACCTTTCGCCGCGATCCCTCCGACCCCGGCGCCCACACCATGACTCCCGACGAAGTCCTGAGCGTCGCACGCGCGGGAGAAAAACTCGGCTGCACCGAAGCTCTTTTCTCTCTCGGCGACAAGCCCGAATTGCTCTTCCCCGAAATGCGCGACACCCTCCGCCACCTCGGCTACAAATCCACTCTGCACTATCTCGAAGCCATGTGCGACTTGATCCTGCGCGAAACCACGCTGCTCCCGCACCCGAACCCCGGCCTGCTCAGCCCCGAGTGGA
>Ga0209006_10005652_pt1 | contig 11356 bp, 9 predicted proteins | sample JacPin_JW_Ref_O2_FD_188567 | JGI IMG/M metagenome (GOLD analysis project Ga0209006, IMG submission 188567) | Forest soil microbial communities from Algoma, Ontario, Canada - Jack Pine, Ontario site 1_JW_Ref_O2 (SPAdes) (version 2) | ecosystem: Environmental > Terrestrial > Soil > Boreal... | reverse complement strand
TAAAACTCATCCGTGGATGGTCCGTCGGCATGTTAAACGTCCAGAGATATTCCTCGATCTTCACGCCCGGCGTCTCAGCCGGAACAATGAGGCAGGTTATCCCCTTGGCGTCCCCATCCTTCCCTGAAGTACGGGCAAAGAACATGACGTGGGTTGCTCGGTGCATGCCAGTGGTCCACATCTTTTCGCCGTTGATTCGCCAGCCAGGCTTGCCGTCCCACTCCTCATGCACTGCGCGGGCTTCCATGTGGGTAGCGTCGGAGCCGTGGTTCGGCTCCGTCAGGCCAAAGGCGACGCGCATGCGGCCGTTCAGTAGATTGTCGCCGTCACGCTGATATTGAGCGCCGGTTGCAAACTCCTTGAACATGAGCACAAACGGATTGTTGCCAACTATTGAATGTTCGCTTTGCAGATCGTTGTGAAGGCCAAGCCCCATCGCGGCGAAGTGTTCTCGAATTACTGCCATGGCTAGATTCGACCCACCCTTGCCGCCCATCTCTTTGGGCCACGCGTAGCGGAAATGGCCGGCATTTTCGGCGCGGCGACGTGCCTCTGCAAGTAGAGCTTCCCATTCCTTCCTGGGTAGACCATCAGCATCCCAGTCTGTACGCGCCCACTCGCGGCGATGATCAAAGAATCGTTCATTGTCGTGCTGGGCCTGTAGCGGCTTTATCTCAGAGTCGATGAAGGCGTCGAGTTCCGCGAGGTAAGCGATAAGATCTGGTGGCAGGTTGAAATCCACGTCTTTCTATCCGTTGCTCAACAGAGATAAAGCGGTTTACATGGCAAATCTTTGGGCCGCCAAGTCATCCGAACAAGCGCAAAGTGGAGTGCACTGATCATTCAGATGTCCTGAAACACGGGCGGCCGTTGTTCCAGATTGGCCCTGACCGCTTCGATCTGGTTATGCGCAGCGAGCAGGGCAGCTTGTTCTTTACTTTCCTCAACAAGAAAAGTGCGTAGATCGGAACGTGCGGCAAGGTTGAGCAACCGCTTGCCTGCCCGGATTGCATGGGGACTCTTTTGTGCGATCTCGATCGCAAAGGCCAATGCGTCCTGACGTGGATCGTCGCAGACTCTCGTACCAATCCCAACTGCAACAGCTTCCGAACCGGAAAATATACGTCCGCTCCAAGTGAGATCGCGGGCGACATCGTCGCGCACCAACCCGCGCAACAGTGCTATGCCGCCCAGGTCTGGGACCAGGCCCCACTTGATCTCCAAAAGGGCCATGCGCGCGTCGGAAGTAACGAATCGCATGTCACATCCAAGCGCCAACTGAAGACCGGCACCAAACGCGACGCCGTGTATAGCCGCAATTACCGGTGCGGAAATCTCGCGCCAGATCATTACAGCCTGCTGAAATCGGTTGGCGCCATTTTCAAAGCGCTCGGACTCGAAGTCCCCAATACTCAATCGATTGTGCGGATCTCCAGCGTTACCCGACCCAATGGCTTGGAACCGCTCGACATCAAGCCCAGCGCAAAACGCTCGTCCTTCGCCAGAAAGGACGATCGCACGCACCGCGGACTCCTTCTTGAGTCGTTCGCCAGCATCGCGCAGGGCCGAAAACATCTCATCGTCCAACGCATTCATGCGGCCGGCGCGCGCCAAGCGTACGTCGGCCACTCCGTCGCGGCATTCGATGGTAACGCGACTTTCCATAACGGGACGACCTCCTTCAAAAGTGATGTCCGATCACTCTTCCGCGGCGCGACTCGTACTAATGAGGAGCCGAGCGGACTGAGAATCGGAGCGGCAACGATTTTGGCCCAGTGACGAAATAGGAATGGCTGCGCTTGCCGACACCGGTCAATTCAATGCTTTCGAGACAAGGCAGCAATTCCTCGAAAAGGATTCGCATCTCGAGCCTCGCCAGGTGCTGGCCTAGGCATGAATGAGCGCCATTGCCGAGAGCGAGATGCTGATTCGGCTTGCGGTCGATTATGAAAGCGCCGGGGTTTGCAAAAACCAGCTCGTCGCGATTTGCGGATGCATAGCAGAGCATGAGCCAATCTCCGGCGAACACAGGCTGACCATTGACCGTGCAATCCTCGACAGCACTGCGCATGAATGTTTTGACGGGCGTGCCCCAGCGCAGCGTTTCGTCGATCAATCCAGAAATGAGAGAAGGATCATCGCGAACGCGCCGAAATGCCTCGGGGTTTTCCGCCAGCGCCCACATCGCCGTAGCGATCGAAGACGACGTTGTGTCGTGCCCAGCGGTTGCTATGAGCACGAAATATCCGGTCGATTCGCTGATCGCAATTGGCTTCCCGTCGATTTGCGCATTGGCAATCACAGACGCGACATCTTCACGGGGGTGCCGCCGCCTATCCTCGATGATGGCGTTGAAATAGGTTTCGAATTCACCCACGATCTGGTTCGTCATCTCGGCGACCTGGGCTGCGCCCATCGCATCCGCGACGCGCTGTGTATCTGGATCTAGCGTGCCAAAGATCTCCTGAGTGAGGCGCAGCATTCGCGCCTCGTCTTCCGGCGGCACGCCCAGAATCTGCATGATGACATGGAGGGGATATCCCAGAGCAAGATCCTTGACGAAGTCGGCGTGGCCATCATGCTCAAACAAGCTCGCAATTCTTTGCTTAGCGAGCGCGCGTATTTGAGCCTCAAGCCTCTTCACGTTCGCGGGCATGAACCAAGCTTGCGTGAGGATGCGGTATTTTCGATGATCGGCGCCATCCATTTGGATCAGAGATCGCCTTAGATGTGGGCTGCCGCCTGTTATCTCGCGCGTTCGACTGTCGCTGGCGCTGTTGGTGAACACCGTGGCCAAATCGCCACTATGAAACAAGTCGTTATTGCGGCTGATGCTTAAGACATCGGCGTGGCGCGTAACGACACGAAAGCGATCATATCGTGGTGCATCGACGTAGCCCAGCGGATTATTGGCCCTGAGCCACCGATAGGCATCATGAATGCGCTCATCGGCATAGGCTGAGGGATCGACGATGAGCGCTGCGATGTCGTCCGGGACAAATTCAACGCCACGGAAGCTCTCCATTAACCTGCTCCGATCAGGCGCTCGCGAGAAAGGAAATAGCTGCCGCAGTCACATTTGAGTCGCCGGTCCATATTTTCTCCGTGCGCCGGCTAAACCGGCAAAGTGTTGTAAATGAAAATGTAATACAGCGAAGGTCTAGCCCACCACATTGGCCCTCGAGCCATGCGTTGGCGTCCGTCTGGGCGACCGAAGCGCACCGCGCGGCTGATCCACCAATGGCTCAGCGCCGGAGTGCAGTTGCGCGAACGGTTTGCACGCTTTGGTCTGGGCTGCGTCGTCGCGTTAACACCCGAGGTGGGAGCCGGACGCGGTATTGCCGCTCGTCCGGATCTGTGGAGGAGGTGTTCAGCGATCGGCATCTCTACTCCGACTCTTATGAACAATGAAGACGTAGCGCATCACAACATTATTCTATAACGTGAATAATGGATTCAATCATAAGTCTATGTTGGATGCAACTGCGCGCCCATCTGCATATAAGAATCTCTTTTTGTTCGCGAGCGATTGACGGCTTATGCTTTAGTACGTTGAATTAGTTGCAAATCATGGGGAAATAAAAAACGACGGCCTCGCGTCGCTTGGGTGAAGAGTTGTATTTCGTATAGTGAATGATATATTCTTAAATGAGAGCCTGGAAATATGATGGAGCTCCAATGATTGATCGTGCATGGATCGGGTTCACGTCGAAGCCGCGAGCGGCGGTGGTGGAGACCGGCCAGCTGAAGTTCTTTGCCCTGGCGACCGGGGAGACGAATCCCGTTTATTTCGACGTAGAGGCGGCCAAGGCAGCGGGCCATCGGGCGGTACTGGCGCCCCCAACATTCGTTTTTTGTCTTGCCTCGGCCGTGCCTCCTCTGGACATCAGGCTCGCGGATATGGGGATCGACACACGCCGCATCCTCCATGCGGAGCAGAGCTTCCGGCATCATTCGGCCATCTGGGCCGGCGACACCATCACTTTCACGACACGCATTGCCGATATCTGGGAAAAAAAGGGCGGCGCACTGGAATTCATTGCGCAGGAGACCGAGGCGCTGAACCAGAACGGAGAGATCTGCGCCCATAGCCGCTCGGTACTCGTCGTGAGACATCAACAGGGAGTTGTCTGATGGCCGCGGTTACCACATTTCTGTCTGCGCCGCGAGTAGGGGACGTGCTTCCAAAGGGGGTTCACGGCCCGATCACCCGTACAAAGCTGGCTTTGTACGCCGGTGCCTCACACGACCATAACCCGATTCATATCGACATTGATGTCGCGCGAGGCGCGGGCATGGAGGACGTGTTTGCGCACGGCATGCTTTCAATGGCTTATCTTTCGCAGCTTTTAACAAAATGGGCACCACAGGACGCTCTCAGGGAATGGAGTGTGCGCTTCACCGCGATCACGCCAGTGAATGCGGAGGTCCATACCGGCGGCGAGGTTATTGAGCTGATTGAAAGGAACGGCGAAGAGTGCGCGCGGGTACGGATCTGGGCGCGGACGGCCAAGGGTGTGACAACACTTGAAGGCGAGGCGATCGTCGTCGTTGCTTAAATACCCGATCCCACGGGGAGTTGACAATTGAAGCCGTGCCATATTGGCCCGGCCAGGAGAAAAGCTAGTGACGAAAAATGCGTTGGTGGCCGGTGTTGGAATGGTCCCATTCACGAAGCCAGGCAAAAGTCTATCTTGGGACGAAATGGGAGCGGAGGCGACGCGGCGCGCAATTGCCGACGCGGGTATCGACTATCGGGAAATCGGGCAGGCCTATGTGGGCTACGTCTATGGCGACTCGACCAGCGGGCAATCGGCGCTTTACGAGGTCGGGCTCAGCGGTATTCCTGTTGTCAACGTCAACAACAATTGCTCGACCGGATCAACCGCGCTGTTCTTGGCTCGCCAAGTAGTCGAGTCGGGCGTTGTCGACGTGGCGCTCGCCCTGGGTTTCGAGCAGATGAATCCCGGCGCCCTGGGCGCTTCATTCCAGGATCGCAAGCGGGTGATGGGAAAATTCCTCGCTCCAATGCGCGCTTGCCAGGACAATGACCCGAACGCGCCAAACGCGGCGCAATATTTTGGCGGGGCCGGCCGCGAGTATCAGGAACGATACGGAGCCGAAAGCAAGACGTTCGGCAGAATTGCAGAAAAGGCGCGAAGGCATGCGGCCAATAATCCATTCGCTGTGTTCAAGGATCCGCTCAGTCTGGACGAGATTATGCAATCGCCGCATATCTATGGTCCCCTGACGCGCTTTCAGTGCTGCCCTCCGACCTGCGGCGGCGCTGCCGCAATTGTCGTGTCGCGCGATTTCGCTCGGCGTAAAGGCCTCAGTGGCCTAGTTGAAATCGCAGGCCAGGCGATGACCACCGACACGGCCAGCACGTTCGATCCACCCAGTATGATTAAACTCATCGGATATGACTTGAGCCGGTTCGCAGCCGACAAGGTTTATGAGCAGGCTGGAGTTGGACCGGACGACATCCAGGTCGTCGAGTTGCATGACTGCTTTACGGCTAATGAGCTGCTCACCTATGAAGCGCTCCGTCTATGTCCGGAGGGCGGCGCCGAGCAATATATCGTCGACGGCCAAAACACCTATGGCGGCAAGCATGTGACCAACCCGTCTGGAGGGCTGCTTTCGAAGGGGCACCCGCTTGGTGCGACTGGCCTAGCTCAATGCTACGAGTTGGTCCACCAGATTCGTGGTACCGCTGAAAAACGCCAGGTTGATGGTGCAAGGCATGTGCTCCAGCACAATCTGGGCCTCGGCGGCGCCTGCGTCGTGACGCTGTACCGCGCCGCGGCATAAATCAACGAATGCAAGCCCGTGCGGCATTTGTTGTTGCATCGTGAGTCGAATTCGATATTAGGGAGACGCATGTGAAAAAGCTGGAAGGCAAGGTTGCGCTGTTGACTGGGGCTGGCCGTGGAATAGGCCGCTCACTGGCCCTGAAGCTGGCATCCGAGGGGGCGCGCGTCGTGATCAATGACCTCAATCCAGAACCCGCCCAAGAGGTTATCGACGAGATTCGTGCCGCCGGCGGCGAAGCTATCGCTTGCGTAGGATCGGTCACTCAGGCGGATTTCGCCGATCGCTTTGTGCACTCCGCGATCGATCAATGGGGCGATATCCACATCATCGTAAACAACGCCGGTTATACCTGGGATAATGTTATCCAGAAGATGACTGACCAACAATGGGACGACATCCTCGATGTCCACCTCAAGGCGCCGTTCCGCATCCTGCGCGCCGCCGCCGATCCGATCCGCACCTTCGTCAAGAAAGAGCTAGAAGAAGGCCGCCGCGTCGTGCGTAAAGTGGTCAACGTCTCCTCAATCGCAGGGACCGCCGGAAATGCTGGACAGGCCAATTACGCTTCGGCGAAGGCGGGTGTCACGGGCCTCACAAAGGCTCTCGCGAAAGAGTGGGGCAGATACAACATTACGGTCAACTGCGTCGCATTCGGCTTTATTCACACTCGCCTCACTCAAGCCCTCGACGAGCAGGCCCAGATCGATATCGAGGGCCGGTCGGTCAAGGTCGGTGTCCAGCCGGCCGCGGTTGCAGATCTCAGCCGCCGCATCCCCCTAGGGCGCGGCGGTACCCCCGATGAAGCCGCAGACTCTATCTATCTTTTCTGCATCCCGGAATCCGACTACGTCTCCGGACAGGTTATCGTCTGTGGTGGAGGATATGGCTCAACAACCTGATCACGTCACTGCGTATATATCTCACGGAACGACGAAATGACTGCCACGCCTCTGGGCGACCTGCCGCTGATACATGCCAACCGGAAATCGGCGGATGCCTTGGCGATCATTTACCCCGAGGAATGTCTTGCCTGGGCTGAGCTTGAGCGTCGAGCCAACCGACGAGCCAGGCTTTATCGATCGATGGGCGTAGGTCTAAACGACTTCGTGACCCTCGCGCTACCAAATGGTCCAGACTTTCATGAGGCGTTGTTCGCTATTTGGAAACTGGGCGCCACGCCGAATATTTTGTCGTCGCGTTTGCCAACACATGAGTTCCTGTCCATTCTGAAGGTAGTCAAGCCGAGCCTCGTGATCGGCGGTCCGGATAAGGGTGCATTGCTCGAGGGCTGGCGCCAAATTTCAGGATGTGCGCCACTGCACGACTTCGATGATGCACCAATGTCCAGCGATGTCGCTCTAGCATGGCGGGCCATGGCTACCGGGGGCTCTACAGGCCTCCCGAGAGTCATCGTCGAACGGAAACCTGCGGAGATCGATCTCGATTTGTTGGCGAGCCAACCTGTCATAGGCCTCAATGCCAACGACGTATTATTGAACCCCGGCGCGCTCTACCATTCTGCTCCGTTTCTCGCTACGCACATGGCGCTCTTCCTCGGCGCGAGCGTCATCGGCATGGTCCGCTTCGACGCTGAGGAGGTGTTGCGCCTCATCAGTCGCCACAGGGTAACGATGATGACGGTCGTGCCCACGATGATGCGGCGCATATGGGCATTGCCGAAAGAAGTACGCGACGGCTACGACCTAAGCTCACTCAGAATGGTGTGGCACTTCGCCGCCCCTTGCGCTCCGTGGCTAAAGGAGGCTTGGATCGATTGGCTTGGCCCTGATCGAGTATGGGAACTCTACGGCGGGAGCGAGTCAATCGGTGCGGCGGTGATCAGTGGTCGCGAATGGCTGGCTAAGCGCGGCTCGGTCGGCCGGTTGGCTGGTGGCGGCAGCGTCAAGGTCATAGGGAATGACGGAGGCGAGTGTCCTCCCGGGGAAGTGGGCGAGCTATTTTTTAAAGGCACCGGCGGCGCCCCAAATACCGATTATCTCGGCGTCGAGGTGAAGTCTCTGGGCGACGGCTGGTACTCGTACGGTGACCTGGGCCACGTCGATTCTGACGGCTACATCTTCCTGGCTGACCGGCGTGTGGACCTGATATTGCGCGGAGGAGCAAATATCTATCCAGCCGAAGTCGAGGCGGCAATCGAGGCCCATCCCGAGGTCGAGTGCGCAGTAGTAGTCGGACTGCCCTGCGAAGATCTTGGACAGCGCGTTCATGCTATCGTCAAACCGAGCCCCGGCACTCACCCAACGGCGCACGACCTGACTCGATTTCTCGTGGGTAGAATCGCTGCCTTCAAACTGCCGGAAAGCTACGAGTTTTCTGAGGCGCAGCTGCGTGACGATGCAGGCAAGGTACGCCGATCTGCCCTACGCGACGAGCGCTCGGGTTGGCTCAGGGATGGGGTGTTATTCCAGCAGTTCGTGAGGCGCGAAGAGTCTTCGATTGCCTGTCACGATAGATAAGATGTGCATGGTGTCCATAACGCTGTGCGACGAAAACCAACCAGCAATAGCGTCTCGATCGAGCGGCATTCCATGGCGAATCGTTTAGCTGATGGGCCCGCCAGAATCTCCGAATAACACCCGTACAGTTGGACAATTGGGAGTCACAGCACACGTGCTTTTGGATGGAATCAAAGTGGTTGAGTACGCCACTTATGTGGCTGGGCCAGGTTGTGCCTGTATGCTTGCGGAGTGGGGCGCGACCGTGATTAAGGTGGAACCTTTGGGGGGCGATCCCCATCGCCAGTTCCTTGCGGCCGCCGGCCTGAATGGCGGTCCGAATCCAGTATTTGAGCTCGATAACCGCGGCAAGCGTGGTATTGCCGTCGATACCTCGAGGCCAGCTGGTGTGGAGATATTGCATCGGTTGGTAGCCGATGCAGACATCTTTATCACGAATGTTCGTCCCGCTAGTCTTGATCGCGCCCGACTTTGCCCTGAAGCCCTTAGGGCAATCAATCCCCGTTTGGTATATGCGTCGTTCACTGGTTACGGGCTGACTGGCGATGAGCGCGACCGCCCGGGTTTCGACATAGCTGCATTTTGGGCGCGCACCGGACTCTCCCGTCTAATGGTCCCGCGCGACGCCGAGCCACTGTCGCCGCGATCGGCATTTGGCGACCATGTGGCAGCTCTTGCCCTGACCGCTGGCTTGCTTGCTGCCTTGCATGAGCGCGACCGTACAGGCGTAGGTCGCGTAGTGGAAAGTTCCTTGGTGCGTTCCGCGCTTTACACGGTGGGTATCGACTTCTCGCTCCAATTGGCCTTCGGAAAGGTTGCTTCGACACGGGCTCGCCATGAAGAGATCAACCCAGCCGCTAACTATTTCTGCAGCCGCGATGATCGCTGGTTCGTTGTCGTTCCTCGGGGTCGCGACGGATGGAAGCAGGTATGTGCCGCAGCCGGTTGCGCAGACATGGTGGACGATCCGCGCTTCGCGACCGCGAAGGGCCGGCGCGTCCACTCCCGCGAAATCGTTTCAGCGTTGGACATAGGCTTCCGCAACTTCGATTATCATAAATGCATCGCGCGCATGGACGACGCTGATCTCGTATGGGCTCCGGTCCAAACCCTTGCCGAGGCGGCGCGCGATCCTCAAATTCGCGCAGCGGGAGCTGTCATAAGCGTTCGCGATGGTGACGGGCACATTTTCGAGGCGCCTGCGGGGCCGATTCGTTTTCCCGGCGCGCAATCTCCAGATATGCCACCGGCCCCACGTATAGGGCAGCATACTGCCGAGATCATGTCCGCATTGGGCTACAGTGCCGCCGACGTCGATGAGCTGCAGCACCAAAGGATCATAAACGCCGAGCTGCCGCAGAACGCGACAACAGAGATATGAGCAAAGCTGCAAACATCCTTTCGGTTGGCGGAGTCCGAGCAGATTCAGTTTCCCCACAGGTGTTGTCGGACCCGGCGGCACCAGCAATGCCACAGGTTGATGAATCCGCGCAGTGTGCAAGTAGGACAGTCGTTGCCGATTATTCAACAGTCAGAATAGGCGAATCGGTGGTTTTCTCAGATTCCCCCAGAACTATCGATTCTGTTTGACAATTGCGACGTCCATACATTATTGTGAATAAATCATTCAAGAAAAATGTCCACTTCTAGGTAAGAGCGCAAGCTTTGGACTGACAGAGCTGGGTTTGAGCGGGGAGAAGAATGAGATGACTAAATTCAAAATACATAAGTCCGACGGCTTTCTTGTCGTGGCCGTCTTCCTGGGTTCGATACTGTTTACGGCTGAGGCGAGCGCGCAATTATCTCCAACTACTCCAGCGGCTGCGGTTGGAGCTCCAGCAGAGAGTGGCCGTGTTGAGGGGAGCCCTCAATCGTCCGCAACAACGCCGGCGGCTCCGATCGGAGCACCGACACAAATCGAAGAGGTGATTGTCACTGCTGAGAAGCATTCGGAAAGTCTGCAAAAGACACCGATTGCCATCACGGCCATAACGGCGGATCGCATTGAACAGTCGGGGATTTCCGGTGCTGAACAACTTCAGTTCTCCGTCCCTTCACTGACGTTTGGGGCCAATTCGGGCTTCAATTACATCAGTTTGCGAGGTATCGGCAGCGACACGATCACGACCGCTGCGGAAACCTCCGTCGCGACCTATGTGGACAATGTCTATACCGGTGGGCTGATTACGGAGGCAATACCCAATTCAGATTTGCAGCGAATCGAGGTTTTACGCGGTCCGCAAGGCACCCTTTACGGTCGAAATGCCACAGGCGGCGTGATCAACTACATTACCAAGGGACCGAGTTTCGAACCGGATGAAGACTTGGCAGTCTCGTACGGCAACTACAATGCTTACTCGGTCGACGCCGGTCTATCCGGGCCGATCGTCGATGACAAAGTCGCGTTTCGCGTCAGCGGACATATCAACGATCACGAAGGATATCGGTATAACCTCGACACGGACAATCGCGAGGATGCCAGCCGAACGGGAAGCGGTCGTGCAGCCCTCCTCATCAATGTGAGCGACTCCATCGCAATCACGCTTCGGGGCGACGTTGCGCACAATCAGTCATCGAACCCAATCGAGCTTCTGTCCGAGCATTCTCTGGACGGCGTGACGACCCAATCGACGCCTCTGGGGCTGTTTTCTCTGCCCGCTGCCGCGCTCGCGGCGATTCCCGGACTGCTCTCGCCCGCCGATCTCGCGCGGCTCAATGGCGGCAGCATCGCAAACTATTTTCATCTGGCTCAGCCGGGCCCGCTCGCTCCTGACCCAACAAAGACCCTCGATTTTGCCAATTCCTTCCCGAGCCAGTACAACGCCGACTCGAACGGCGGAAGCGGAACGATCGACTGGAATGCCGGCGACATCGATGTCAAGTCAATCTCTGCTTTCCGCTATTCGCACCTCCATTTCCAGTCCGACAATTCCGGGTCTTCCGCTCCGTTCACTACCGTCTCGCCACTCGATCAGATATCCAAACAGTTCACCCAGGAGTTCAACGTTTCCGGCCACTCCTTCGGCGATAAGTTGGACTGGCTCGTGGGCGGTTTCTACTTT
>Ga0209006_10005651_pt1 | contig 11357 bp, 12 predicted proteins | sample JacPin_JW_Ref_O2_FD_188567 | JGI IMG/M metagenome (GOLD analysis project Ga0209006, IMG submission 188567) | Forest soil microbial communities from Algoma, Ontario, Canada - Jack Pine, Ontario site 1_JW_Ref_O2 (SPAdes) (version 2) | ecosystem: Environmental > Terrestrial > Soil > Boreal... | reverse complement strand
CGTTGGAACTGTCGCAGAAGCGGGGAGATGGTCGACCAGATTGGTGAGAAAGAATGGCTCGGTCGTGTATTCTCGAATCTTTCTTGTGTATCCCTCATCATTTTGAGCGTTCAAGGAAATTGTGGCGAGAGCCAAAAACAACGCAGCGCTGGCCACAAACGAACCTCTCGGACACAAACTCCGAAGCAACGAGACAAATGCACGCTGGAAGCTAGGCCGATCCATAATAGATAGTTCCACACTATTTTTCTAGTTCGCCGGAACAGAGTGTAAAAGCGGCATGACGCCTTCACATCGTACCATTCAGCACGGATCCGTTTTCACTAAACAACTACCGCCTGAGGCGGTAGGTTGATGTGCGACTGAAAATCGAGGGAAACGGCTGAAGCCGTCTGAAGCTCTTTAGGCTCTGTTGCAAACGGGCAAGATGTCTCTGGTAGCGTAGAAGGCCATGATGGAAGATCGGCCAGCGTTATTGTCGCGCTGCACTCAAATCGAGAATTTAGAGCTGGGTGGTCAACCTCCTTAACAGGCCTATACGGTATCTCGGCTCGATTTCGAATTTGCCCTCTATTGTCTAGGCGTGCTGCAAAAAAGGTTGGTATCATCTTCCCTACCAAAGGCACGGCACAATTTATCAGCAACAATCGGCCTTCACGTCTGCGCTTGTGACCGCATACGCCCGACCTTTCACCAAAAGCAAAGGGTGGCCTTATTTCCCCGTTGAGCTAAGACGTTCGATACCCGCGAAAATCAAACTACACGAGCGCATGATGGAATTGCGGCGGCTGTGGTTTCCGTCAGATCCTCAGGAAACGCCCAAGCTAACGAGCGGCCCACAGTTGCAGCGCGAACCTGAGCCGATTTTGATCGCCACGGCGCGGGGGTTGACAGTGCGTACAATACGCTACAGTAAATTTCTACAGAGTTGCTACCGGGACCCCAGTGCGGCTTGGTTCGCCGGTCTGCTTAATAGGTTCAGCGGGACTTCTGGCTCACCCACCCGCCGTGCGTTTCTCAAACCCTTCGTAATCATTCGCGATCGCCTGCGCCAGCGCGAACAGCTTGCTCAGCAGCTCTTCGGAAGACTGGAACTGGATGTGCAGCGCGCCTGGACTCAAGCCTACCCCGGCCGGCAGGTCCGGCCATCTCCGGCTCATCACTTCCGCCGCCACTGGAATAGCCACACGCGCCCCTGCCTGCAGCCGCCGCATGGCATCGAGCGTATCGACCAGGCGCTCCTTCCGCCGCCACTCCATCTTGAAATCCGTGCTGTCGCGGATCTGCTCGAGCTGTGCCACCAGCCTGGGCCGGTCGATTAGAAATGTGCGGCCGGCCTGGTAGCCGCCGAAGCCGCGCAGCAGGTCGATGGCGCGTCGCCGGCGCAGGCGGAACAGCCGCTCGCAAACGGCGCGGTCCACCACCGGCACGTCCAGCGCGCGCAATTCCTCCAGAATCTCCGGGACGCGAAGCAGCCACTGCGCCTTAGCGGGCATCTCGCGCGCGCTCAGCGCTGCCAGCCCTGCTGCCAGGTCAATGCGGCGGTGTCCAACATGTGCTGGATTTCGATCCAAAACCCGGACGGCTCGATATTCAGCACTTCGCCCAGCACCATTTGCCCGTCCCATTCCAGGCGCACGGCGGCGCCGGTCTTTACCGTCAAGCTCGTAGCCAGGCGCATGCGCTTGCCGGAAAGCTCCAGAATGCGCACCCCTCCCGCGCACGTTTCGGCGCCCAACACGCTCAACATAACCGATTGCTCCGGCTTCCAGTTCAGCTCGCGCATGCCCTTCCGTGCCAGTGTACTATGCGTAAGGACGATGTTTTCTTTTCTCAGGAGCCTCTTCTCCACCCGTATCCTCAGCCTTCTGGTTCCGGAAGCCCTTCTGATTTTTTCCTGCTACATCCTGGCGGCCTACTGGTCGGGCGGCGCGGACCCTTCCGTGTTTCTGTGGTACGACAACGGGCTGTTGCAGATCGCTCTGGTGGTGGCGGGCCTGCTGGCCGGCCTGCAGCTCAACAACCTTTACGCACAGGCGGGCGTGCGCTCGAAAATTCTGCTCCTGCAGCAGCTCTGCATGACCTTCGGGGTGACCTTTCTGTTGGAATCGCTGCTGAGCTATCTGCATATGCCGGAGCTGGTCCTGCCTCCCATGATCATGGTGGCGGGTAGCGCCCTGACGCTGGCAGCGTTGTTGTTCTGGCGCATGTTTTACAGCGCGATGTTCTGGAAGGACTTCGGCACGAAACGGGTACTCTTCTATGGAACCAACACGGCTGTGGTGGAAGCCAGCCGGAGCCTGGCTGCGCACCCGGAACTGGGTTTTGCCACCGTCGGCTACATCGATGACCGGCGCCCCGCGGGCACACCACTCAATGGAGCGGCGGTGCTCGGTGCCACCGCGGACCTCGAGCGGGTGGTCTCCGAAGTCCGTCCGGACCGCATCGTGGTTGGCGTTGCCGATCGCCGCAGCGGGCTGCCATTTCGGAAATTGCTGGATCTGCAGTTCCGCGGCATCGAAATCCAGCAGGTGGGAGAGCTCTACGAAATGGCTTGTGAGCGCGTATGCGTGGCCGAGCTGCTGCCTTCGCAACTGATCTTCTCCGGCGAGCTGGGAGCCCGCCGCGGCGCCATCGCGTTGCAGGCCATCTATTCCAATATTCTGGCTTTGGCCGGCCTGCTGCTGCTGGCGGTGTTGCTGCCACCGGTGGCGCTGGCCATTGCGCTGTCTTCGCGCGGGCCGGTTATGGAGGCGCACCAGCGCCTGGGTCTGAACATGGTGCCGTTCATGCTCTACCGGTTCCGCTGCCGTCGCGCGGACGGCAGGCTCACACCGCCGGGCCGCTGGCTGCGCCGCCTCCATCTGGATGCGCTGCCGCAACTGCTGAACGTCATTCGCGGCGAGATGGCGCTGGTGGGCCCGCGGCCGCACCGCCCCGAATTCATCCCGGTGCTCATGGAGCAAATGCCATACTACGGCCAGCGCCATGCCGTTCGTCCCGGAATTATGGGGTGGAGCCAGCTACACTGCGACTACGGCCCCATGAGTGACGCGCGCGCGGCCCTCGAGTACGATCTCTATTACATCAAGCACGTGTCCCCGGCCCTGGACGCGCACATTATCCTGCATAGCTCCATCGAAGTGCCGTTCCGGGAGGGATAGCCTCTCCCGACCAGCGGAATATCATGGGGCCGGCGTGGAAGCCGGATCTTCACCGGCCAGAACTGCTCCAATACCGCCAGGAGCTCGGGTATCCGGGAAGAGGCGACGTTCCAGACCTCGTCGAGGTCCACTCCGATGTAATCATGACAGGATATCGCGCATTCCGCAGATGCTCTTCCAGTCGAGTTGCGCCATGCTCACGCGGACTCGGCCGAAACGCGTTTGGCCGCCTCGCCGATCACCTCCAAGTTCCGGATGACGGCGTCTTGCAATTCCTCGGACACCATGAATGCCGCACGGCCAGGCTCGATGAAGCGGGTAATTCGGCGGCAACGCTCGATCATGTGGTGCAGATATAGCCGGTCATCCTTCACAGGACCATTGCCTCGCGAAGGATTCGGTCGCGCACGTACCAATGAAGCGACTTCTCCGTCCCGACATGGACCTTGATCCCGAGCAATTGCTGCAGGTCTTGAACCAGCCCGGCATGATCCAGCTGACTCCTGCCCGGCTCCCACGCTACCAGCAGATCGAGGTCGCTGCTCTCGTTGGCTTCGCCTCGGGCCACCGAGCCGAATACCCGCAGGTTGTGGGCGCCGTGCCGCGCAGCGAGCTGGAGGATCTCTTCCCGCCGTTCCGCGCGCAATGTGTCCAAGGTGACCATGTCTCCATTGTGCGATGGTTCCGGGCCACGATCAGAGGACTAACCTGAGTTACTCCCCGGCCAAAGATACCGCTGGTCCAGCCGCTTCCACCGCGGCGGATTCGGGGAATTTTTCTACCAGCGTCTGGCGTAACAGATCCACGAAGGGAGCCACCACCATAGGCAGCAAGGTGCACGCGAACGGGCGGCACAGCACGGCGTAGTCCGCATTCGAGAGCGGCACGCGCACGGTCCAGCCGGACGCCTCGGCATCCTCGGCGGTGTACTCGTAGATTTCGCCCGCCAGGAACAGCCGCGCATGCTGGAATCCGAACTTGGCGCAGTCCTCCCGGATCACCTCCCAGCAGGCGGCAGGCGTTGCGGCGGCGGCCAGCGCCGCACGGAATTTCCGCAGGTCCAGTTGGGCGCTCACGGTGCGCTGGAATTCGCCGCTGAACAGCAGACGGCCGGCTAGGTCAAACTCCGCATAACCCAGATACTGGATGCCCAGCAGCACAAATACGCCAAACAGCAGCAGCAGCGCGCCGGCGAAACTGTGTACCACGCCTTGCAAAAGCGAAAACGCCGCTGCCAGCCCGCACAGCCCGTAGAGCACCAGCACCACGCGGCGGGGCGTAAGACCGCGATCGAGCAACTGATGATGGATATGTCCGCGGTCGGCCGCGAAGATAGGCTGCCGCCGCAGAAACCGCCGCACAATGGCCAGGGCGACATCCAGCAGCGGAATCGACAGCGCCATCAGCGGCGCGGTCATGCCCAGCAGCGTGGCCGATTTATTCCCCCAGATTACCGCGTAACAGCCCAGCAGGTAACCGATCAGCAGGGCGCCGGAATCGCCCAGAAAGATCGTCGCCGGGTTGAAGTTGTAGCACAGGAAGCCCAGCAGGGCCCCGGCCAGCGGCAACGTGGCCACCGCCAGCACCATGTTGTGTTGCATGATGGCAGCGATGAAAACTGTCAGCGTCGCGAAGAGCCCCACCCCCGCGGCGAGGCCATCCAACCCATCCACCAGGTTGAAGGCGTTCATACAGGCCAGCAGCCAAAGCATGGTAAGCGGCACGTTCCACCAGGAGTTGGTGAAAGTGTGCGCGATGTACAGAATGCGCACGCCGCCCCAGCAAGCCAGGCCTGCGGCACCCAATTGACCGATCAGTTTCTGCCAGGCCCGCAAGTTGAACAGGTCGTCCAGTAAACCGATCGCCAGCACCAGCGCGCCGCCTGGAAGTAATTTCCACACCAGTGAGAGCTGCTGCGCGAGCGGGCTGCCTTCTTCCGGACGCACTACCAGATAGGCGGCTAAATACGATATGCCGATCGCCAGGCCGCCCACCCGCGGGATGGGGTAGCGGTGCACTTTGCGCGCGTGATCCGGCTCATCGACCACTCCGTAAGACCGGAAAACATCCCGGCAAATCGGAGTCAGTACCAGAGAAATCAGGAATGCTCTGAAGCCCAACCAGAGCAAGGAATGCACACCAGCCTCCGCCACTCATACTGATGGTGGCGCAGGCCGCCGCTTCGTGTCAAGACTAAAGCAGGTGCTGAGGCAGGTGACAGGCGATAGGTTTTGGGTTGTGGCGTACTCACCGCGGACGATTCAAGAGTTTGCCAGCACCCAACACCTGCCTGTTGCTTGACACCGCTCCTCCCGGCGCGTCAGAGTGAAGGTCGGAGGCCCTTTTGTTCTTGCTTCGTAGCACCCTGTTTTTCGCCTGTGCGCTGGCGCTCATGGCGCAGTCCGACTCTCAACCCGACAGCGCGCAGTCCAACGCGGTGCCGGCCGGTGAGGACTATGGCGGACCCGCCATCTTGAGTCGCGGCGAAATTCCCGGAGCCTCCTCCGCGGCCCCCGTCGCCTTCCGCCCTTTTATCGGCCTGACCGGAATCTACGATAACGGCATCCTGCCCGTCTCGGTGAATGCCAACGGCAGCATCCCCACGGCCAATCTGTTCGGCGTCGAGTTACTCCTGGGGCTGTACGGTTCTCATACCTGGAAGCACACCACCCTGGCGCTCGATTACAGGGGTACTTTCCGGCATTACTCTCAACAAAATTACTATGACGGCACCGATCAATTTGTGTCTCTCATCCTGACGCATCAGCCGACCAAGCGGCTTACATTCACCGTGCGAAATACCGGCGGCGTTTATTCTCAGAGCTCCTTTCTTACCAGCGCGCTTAACGGTCTGAATGCTGATTACTTGCAGGTTCCCCAAAACGACATATACGACAACCGAGTCATCTTCCTGACCACCGCGGGAGATATGGTTTACCGCCTGACGTCGCGGCTGTCGTTCGACCTGGGCGGAGACGGCTATGTGGTGCGGCGCCAGTCGAACGCGCTGTACGGTCTGACGGGATACGACGCGCACGGCGATCTGCAGTACCGCATCCGCCGGCATACCACCATCGGAGTGGACTATCGTTTCACTCACTTCGAGTACACCATGGGGTTCGGCAACAGCAATATTCAGTCGGTAGGCATTAATTACTCCACGCAGCTTACACGCCGCTTACAACTTTCCGCCCGCATTGGCGGCGCGCGCGTAGCGAGCAATAGCCTGGAGGAGGTGCCTCTCGATCCGGCCATTGCGGCTCTGCTGGGAGTGTCGGTGGGCGTGCAAGCGGCCTATCAGTTGCACTATGCGCCGGATGTGACGGCACGACTGACGGAGTCACTCCGGCAATCACAGTTCAACCTGGCCTTTACCGACAACGTGAATCCCGGCAATGGAGTGTATCTCACCTCCAAAACAGAGTCTGGATTGGCTTCCTATAGCTACACCGGCGTGCGCCACTGGAATTTCGGCCTGGACGCCAGTTATAACCGGCTGGACGCGCTGATCCAGACGTTGGGCGCCTACGATTCCTACGGCGTGGGAGGAGGCTTTACACGGGACCTGAAGAAAGGGTTCCATGCGGTGCTCCGTCTGGACGCGCGCCGGTTCAACGTCGCCGGCGGTCAGTACCGCCAGAATGACTTCCGGGTCATGATCGGGGTGACTTATAGTCCTGGTGACATTCCGCTGGCGTTGTGGTAGGCGGCTCACCCGAGAGTAGCCCGGTGTAAATTTCGCCCATTCTCTGCGCGGCCGCCGGCAGCGAGAATCGGCTGGCAATGGCGCGCGCCGCGTTGCATTCCAATTCACGGCGCAGAGCGGGTTCGCGGACCAGCAGGCGCAAAGTTTGGGTCAGCGCCGCCGCATCGCGCGGCTCGAAGAGCAGGCCGGTTTCCCCGTGCGACACCAACTCCGGATTCCCGCCCACGCGCGAAGCCGCCACCGCGCAGCCACAGGCCATCGCCTCCATCAGGGAATTGGAAAGTGCCTCGGAAAGCGATGGCAGCACGAATATGTCAATGGCTGCCAGCCATTCGGCGACGCGCGGCGTAGCCGGCTCGAAGACGCAATGCTGTAGGATGCCGAGCGCCCGCGCGCGCTCCTGCAAATCGGGCAGGCAAGGTCCGCTGCCCACTACGGCCAGCATCATGCCCGGCTCGACGCGCCGCACTGCGGCGAACGCGTCCAACAACGTGTCTAGTCCCTTTTCGGGCCGTAAAACGCAGACCACCCCCACCACCAGCGAGGCGTCCCGCAAAGCCTCCGGCCGGGGGCCGCGCAGGGGACCGAACGTGCCTGTGTCAATGCCGTTGTAGCAGAGATGGATCAGTCCGGCGGGCACTTTCTCGTCGTCGCGCAGGTGGCGGCGCACGAACTCGCAATTCACTACGATGCCATCCACCAGGTGGTCTGTGACACGCAGGCCGTGCCGGTAGAGCGCCGGCATCAGGCCTCGATCCGCCCGCTGGCTGGAGACCACCATCGGCGAGCCCGCCATGCGCGCCGCCGGCACGCCGTACAGATTCGCCGGCGTATCGAAGGTATGCACCAGCCCGATACCCTGTTCCCGAATGTAAGCCGCGATGCGTAGCGCGCCCTTGACGCTGGCCAGCGACGGCACCGGAAATTCCACAATGGGAACGCCCGCCGCCCGCAGCTCCTCACCGCGAAGCCCCGCCGGACGAAAGCATCCGGCCCGCGGATCGAACCGCGAGCGGTCCAGCGCTTTGGCGATTTCCGCCATTTGCCGCTCGCTGCCGCCCAGGTTGAGCTCGCGCACCATGAGCAGGATGGGGGTGGGTGCGGACATGCACCCTATTTTATCGGGATCGCTGTCAGCTCCAACTGCATCTGGCGTTTGGTGGTGGGATCGTCGGACGAAAAGATCGTCGTTGGTTTCCTCAGCGGCACGATGACGTCCGACTCCCATTTGGTCTGACGGATCAGCGGTGGGTTCGAAGGTGGTTCCGTGGCGATACTACTGATCTCCGCGGAGACGTTGAGAGCCAACTGGTCCTGAATCTCTCTCTCCGCGCGACAGTCAATATTCACGCCAATATCCAGGTAGGTTAAAGACCCCGGTCCCGTGCCGCCGGTGGAGGTCGGGACTTTGTTGCCACTGCGGATAACAGAGCCTCGCGGGCCCCCTGTTGAAACCGTCGTCGTCGAGTAAGAGCGGGCGTTGATTACTTTCCCGCTTTCCATCTCCTTGACGACAAAGTCCAGACGATAGTACCTGGCATCTTCGATAGGTTTTTGAGCAAAGCAGGCTCCTGCCGTCACGATGACAGAAAGAAACACGATGCCTAGCTTGGTTTGGCTCGTCATAATAGCTCCTTTATTTCAATGGCTGTATCTCGATTTTTTCGATCCGGATTGGTTCCGCGCTGTGTTGCTGCGCGTCGATCAGCGCCTCTTGCGCTTCCTTCGGCGCGTGTGTGACGAAGGCCAGCAAGGCGCGCTCCTCGTTAGTGAGCGGCGCGGAGGCTGGAAACTGCGGTTGCTTTGGCAGTGCCTTTCTCTTGTGTACATGATTCACGATCCGTGGAGTCTCCGCCCTCGGTGGCGCTATTTCTCGGGTGACGGCCACTTGCCTCACTTGCGGACGATGCGGCGTCGCTACATGCCGGGTCCAGAGGATGCCTGCCCATAGCAGGCACGCCGCTGCTGGAATGGCCCATGCCCATCGCGGGAAAGCGATGCCGGGGGATGCGCCGGTGTGTATCCGATCGAGTACGCGCCGTTCGAGTCCCGGCCGAGGCTCCTGTCTGGAATAGCTCGCGAGCGCGTCGTCCAGCAACCTCTCAACCTTATCCCGTTCATCTTTGCTCATATCTGTCTTCCAACCCAACCAGCTTGTGCTTCAGGATCTGCCGTGCCCGCATGATGCGCGTGCGCACGGTCCCCTCGGCGATGCCCATCACCTGCGCGATCTCCCGTGAGTTCAACTCTTCCACCGCCGCCAGCGCCAGCGGTTGCCGCAGTTCTTCCGGCAGCGCATCGATCAGGCGGTGTACGGCCGCACTCCAGTCCGCGGTTACCACGGCATCCTCCGGACTCTGGCTGTCGTCCGACTGTAAGTCCGGACTAAGCGGCTGATCGAGCGATTGGTTGCGCGCCTTTGGCAGCCGATCCACGGCGATCCGCCAGGCGGTGCGAGCTAGAAAGGCCTTCTCATCGCGCATGCCTTCCCACGCGCCCGTGCGATAGAGTTTGAGAAACGCCTCCTGGACCACGTCCTCGGAATCGTGCGGGTTTCGCACCACAGCGTAGGCTACACGATAAACGAAGCGCGAGTGTCGCTCGACCAGCGCGGCAAAACGGGCTTCGCGCGCCGCAGCTTCCTCCCGTCGTGCCAACCCTGGCTCCTGGAACGCGATGTGTTGGGTAGCCTCTATCATGCATCCGCACGTTCATCAGCTAAGACCGCCCGCGAAGCGCAGGTGTTCAGATTTATTTGGGCTTTTATGCCCATGGGTAGGGTCAATCGTTCAGCCGACCGAAGTTACAACGCTCAATTTACGCCTCGGATATATTCGATCCGGAGATTGGACACGTGCAGGCCGGCCCAATTACGATCGGCGGTGACTGCCGTCAGCCCCATCAGCAAGGCGGTCGCCATGCAGGCCCGATCGCCAAGGGGGAGGGATTGAGCAGTGGTCTGCACATCGAGACCGTGTTCGGTCACAAGAACAGCCACTCCACTGCCAGCTATGATGTTATGGTCCCTGCGCCATTCTGACGGCAGTGTGATCCGCCCCTGGTTGTCTACTTTACAGGTGGATTAGTCCATGGCTCCTATCATTGTGCTACACAGGGTGATTGTGTGACAGTTCCCTGCGCAATGATGTCGCCGAAGTCCGGGCATGCTACACAATGCTACAGTAAGGGCAGGCTCGTCTCAATGCCATGTGCGGTATCGCCGGATTCTACTTACGCGAAGGCAAGGCGGAGCTACCCGTGGTGCGCGCGATGTGCGACCAGATCCGCCATCGCGGGCCGGACGATGAAGGCTACCACGTCGCCGGCGGCTGCGCCATCGGCATGCGGCGCCTCAGCATCATCGATCTCAGCACCGGCCATCAGCCCATGGCCAATGAAGACGAATCCGTCTGGGTGGTCTTTAACGGCGAGATCTACAATTATCAGGAGCTGCGCGCCGAGCTGATCGCCCGCGGCCACCATTTCACCACCAACAGCGACACCGAAACACTCGTCCACTTATATGAGGAAGAAGGCGCCGCGGGCTTGCAGCGTTTGCGCGGCATGTTCGCCTACGCCATATGGGATGCCCGCCGCCGCCGCATGTTTCTGGCGCGGGATCGCTTCGGCAAGAAGCCGCTTTACTACGCGGTGCTGCCGCAAGGGCTTTATTTCGGCAGTGAGCTGAAGTGCCTGAGCGTGGCTGGTGTGCCGACTGACATCGACGCCGACGCGCTGCGCCTGTTCTTTCAGTTCACCTACATCCCCGAGCCGCTGAGTTGCTTTCGCGCGGTGCGCAAGCTTCCAGCGGGCTCCTGGCTCACTTACGATGCCGATGGAACCGTCCGCCAGGGGCGCTACTGGCAGTTTCCCAGGCCGGTGGCTGAAACACCCGCGGCCTTCTCTGAAGAGCAAATCTGCGACCGCTTGCGGGAAAAGTTCGATGAATCCGTGCGCATCCGCCTCATCGCCGATGTGCCGCTGGGCGCGTTTCTGAGCGGCGGCATCGATTCTAGCTCCGTAGTAGCCTCCATGGCGCGCGCGTCTGCGGAGCCCGTGCGCACCTTCTCCATCGGCTTCGAAGAGAGCGCCTTCAACGAGTTGGAATATGCGGCCATGGTGGCCCGCGAGTACCGCACCGAGCATCATGAAATCGTGGTCCGGCCGGATGCCGTCGATCTGGTTTCCCGCCTGATGCGGCACTTCGACGAGCCCTTTGGCGATTCCTCCGCCATCCCTACGTTCTTCGTTTCGGAGTTCGCCGCCCGTTACGTGAAAGTGGCGCTGAGCGGCGATGGCGGCGACGAGTTGTTCGCCGGCTACGACCGTTTTCAGGCACTCGAAAAATTACGCAAATTCGGTCACGTTCCGCAAGCGCTGCGCTCGTTCATTTCCTGGATAGCCGATCGCCTGCCCTATACGGCCTACGGCAAAAACTATCTGCACATGCTCAGCCGCCCGACCGCGCTCGAGCGCTACTTCGAGAG
>Ga0209006_10005650_pt1 | contig 11359 bp, 9 predicted proteins | sample JacPin_JW_Ref_O2_FD_188567 | JGI IMG/M metagenome (GOLD analysis project Ga0209006, IMG submission 188567) | Forest soil microbial communities from Algoma, Ontario, Canada - Jack Pine, Ontario site 1_JW_Ref_O2 (SPAdes) (version 2) | ecosystem: Environmental > Terrestrial > Soil > Boreal... | reverse complement strand
CCTCCTGCGCCCACCTGCTGTTCGTGGCCAAGAACCTCGAGCGCATTGGCGATCACGCCACCAACATCGCCGAGATCATCCTCTACGAGGTCACCGGCGAGCAGATCACCGACCAACGCCCGAAACTGGATCCGCTGGAGCGCTAGGTGTCAGTCCAACCCTACATCCTGTTGGTGGAGGACGAAGAGGCGCTCGCCACCCTCGTCCACTACAACCTCGAGAAGGAAAACTGCCGCGTCGAGCTCTGCGCCGACGGCGAAGAGGCGATGATCCGCATCGACGAGAAGCTGCCTGACCTGATCATCCTCGACTGGATGCTGCCGTCGGTCAGCGGCATCGAGGTCTGCCGGCGCCTGCGCCAGCGCTCGATCACCCGCAATCTGCCGATCATCATGCTGACCGCGCGCGGCGAGGAGACCGACCGGGTGCGCGGCCTCGACACCGGCGCCGACGACTACATCGTCAAGCCGTTCCTGATGAGCGAGCTCTCCGCCCGCGTCCGCGCCGTGCTGCGCCGCATCCGCCCCGGCCTCGCCGAAGACCGCATCCGCCAGGGCGATATCGTCATCGATCGCTACAACGCGCAAACGACGTTCGAGATCGAGCGAATCCGCGATTTCCTGATCCTGCACTACCGCGCCACGGAGCGTAACGATAGCGATTTCTGGAACTATTGCCGAACCATGTCCATTCCCGAATCGCTCGAAAACAACATTCGCTTATTCCGCGATAGCGGCAGATTCTTCCGCGATGCCGAGGAAATGTTTGCGGTAACGAGTTGGGTGCAGGTAATGCTCGGTCAGCATATAAACCCACGCAAATATCATCCGCTGGTTGATCATTTGTCGGACGCTGAATTGAGGCAGTTCATTTCGGGCGTTGAAAAAGTTATTACCTCCTGCGTCGAAGTAATGCCGCCGCACGAGGCGTTCATCGCCCGGCATTGTGCCGCCGGGAAGATCTGAAACGGAGTTCGCGCGGCATGCACATGAGCGTCACCGAAATTTTCCTGATCGCGATAGTGATGATCTTCACCATTCCCTACGCGATCTGGCGGCTTGGGCGCACCGAATATTTCGCGCCGCTCGTCGTCGTGCAAATTATCACCGGCATTCTGCTCGGCCCCGGTATTGTCGGGCGGATTTTTCCCGACTATTACGCGTTCGTGTTCAATCCGAATGTGGTGCAGGCGCTCAACGGCATCGCGTGGTGGGCGGTGATGATGTTCGTATGGATCGCGGGCATCGAACTCGATGTTAAAAAAGTCTGGCAGTATCGGCGCGAAAGCGGCATCGCCGCCGGTCTCGCGCTGGGCGTGCCGCTCGTTTTCGGCGGCGCTGCCGCACTCGTTCTGCTGCGCACCGCCGGATGGATCGGACCCAACGCGGCATCGTGGCAATTCGTGCTCGGCCTCGGCATGGCGTGCGCCGTAACGGCATTGCCGATCCTCGTGTTGTTCATGGAGAAACTGGAAATTCTGCGCAAGCCCATCGGCCAGCGCGTCTTGCGTTACGCAAGCATGGATGACGTGGCTATCTGGGGCGTGCTCGCCATCATTCTTTTGGACTGGCAACGCGTTGGCAAACAAGTCGGATTCTTGATTGGTTTCGCAATCGCCAGTTTTTTGTTTCGTCATTTCATGCGCTGGCTGCCCGAGCGCGATCGTTGGTATGTGAGTTTGATCTGGCTCGCGGTCTGTGCGTTCGGCGCGGATTGGTCCGGACTGCACTTTATGGTTGGCTCATTCCTCGCCGGTATGGTCATCGACGCGGAATGGTTCGATCAGAAACAACTCGACACGTTGCGCCACCACGTGCTGCTCATCGTAATGCCCGTCTTTTTCCTTTCGACAGGCTTGCGCACCAATTGGACAATGGGCGGCGTTGCCGTGTTGCTTGCGGCAGCACTGTTGCTCGTGGCTGCTGTCGCCGGGAAACTGATCGGATTGAAAATCGCCGGCAAGATTCTCAAATGGCCCGCCGCGGAAAGTTCGCTGATCGGCTGGCTCCTTCAGACCAAGGCGCTGATCATGATCATCTTCGTCAACATTCTTCTCGACAAGGGACTGATCACCAGTGAGACATTCACTGCGCTGTTGTTGATGGCCGTCGCGAGCACCATGCTCACGATACCGATCGTCGCACCGAAGTTGCGTCGCATGGAGGACGTCATTGGACGCGCCGCATGAAGAAACGCTTAATCGGCCTGCTGCGCGGAACTGGCCGGTGGGCTAAACTCGGTGCTCGATTTTTACATTGCAACGCTGTCTCGCAACTTCTCCGCGAAGGCAGCACGGGCGACAAGAACAGCGGCACGCCCCCGTTCCTTCCGAATTTGTCTGAGAGCGCTTGATCATGACTGACGACTCGCGACATCCGTTCCTCCGTGTAAACGTTTTCATCTGTGCGTTCGTGCTGCTTCTGTGCGGCGCATGCACGTCGAGCTTCGCTCAGGATGCGAATGCCGCAACGGCGCAGCGCATCGGCGATTTCAAAGATCTGCCGAAACAACAGCAGGCGATGCTCGATGATCTGGAAAAACGCACCTTCGAGTGGTTTCGCGACAGCGAAAATCAGAAGATCGGCATCACGCCCGATCACTGGGACGGCAGCGCCAGCGAAGGCGATTTTTTCGCTTCGATCGCGTCGTCCGGGTTCGGACTCACGGCGTACGGAATCGCCGTAGAGCGCGGCTGGATGAAACGCACCGAGGCGGTGAAGCGCACACTCACTACGTTGCGTTTTTTCCACGACGCCAAACAAAGCGACGACGCGGACGCAACTGGCGACCACGGCTTTTTCTATCACTTCCTCGATATGGAAAGCGGCAAACGCTACGGACCAAAAACGTGGGTCGAATTGTCGACGATCGATACGACGCTATTGCTCGGCGGCGTGATCTTCGCCGAGTCGTACTACGACAAGAACACGAAGGACGAAAAAGAAGTTCGCCGTCTCGCGGACGAAATCTATCGTCGCGTCGATTGGCAGTGGGCATCGCCGCGCGCGCCGCTGGTCGCGATGGGCTGGACGCCGGAGGCGCAATTCATTCACGTCGACTGGCAGGGTTACAACGAGGCGATGTTGCTGTACGTGCTCGCCATCGCATCGCCCACGCACGCTGTCGATCCGGCCGCGTGGAAAGCGTGGACGCAAACTTATGATGCGAGCTGGGGCAGTTTCCAAGGTCAGGAACACCTCGGCTTCGCGCCACTGTTCGGGCATCAATACACGCACGTCTGGATCGACTTCCGCGGTATCCAGGACGAGTACATGCGCGGGCACGGCATCGACTATTACACCAACAGTCAGCGCGCGGCGTTGTCGCAGCGCGAGTACGCGATCCACAACGCGATGGAATGGACGGGCTATGGCCCGAACGTGTGGGGATTGACCGCGAGTAATGGCCCGCGACGATCCTTGCGGCCCGGTGAAGTGGACCGCTACGTCAACGACAAGAAAACGTTCTACGGTTACATCGCGCGCGGTGCCGGTTTGTATCGCACCATCGACGACGGCACGATCGCACCCACCGCGGCCGCGTCGTCCATCGCGTTCGTTCCGGAAATATCGATACCGGCGATCGCGGAAATGGAAAAGAAATACGGCGATAACCTCTACGCGAAATACGGATTTGTCGACGCGTTCAATCCCAGTTTCACATATACCGATCGACCGTTGCGCACCGGTAAAGTAGTGCCGGACGTCGGCTGGTTCGATAGCATGTATCTCGGCATCGATCAGGGACCGATCATCGCGATGATCGAAAATTACCGCAGCGGATTGGTGTGGAAGGTCATGCGCAAGAATCCTTACATACGCGACGGCCTGAAACGCGCGGGATTCGTGGGCGGATGGCTCGATCAGCCGGTTATGCCGGCGAAAAAATGACGATCGCGCGCCGCATGCGATGGATCGCAGCCGGCATCGGCCTGTTGCTCACGGCGTGCGCCGGCAAGAATTCGAACGAAACGCGTCTGAGATTCTGGACGATCGGCCGCGAAGGCGAAGTCGTGCAGCAATTGTTGCCTGAATTCGAGCGGACACATCCCGGTGTACGCATCGACGTGCAGCAGATTCCGCTGACCGCCGCTCACGAAAAACTGTTGACGGCATTCGCCGGCGATGCGCTGCCGGATATGGCGCAGCTCGGCAACACATGGCTGCCGGAATTCGTTTCCGTCGGCGCACTCGAATCGTTGCAAGCGAACGTCGACAAATCCGCCGTCGTTCGAGCCTCGGATTATTTCCCCGGCATCTGGGACACCAATATCATCGACGGCACGGTGTACGGCGTGCCTTGGTACGTCGATACGCGCCTGCTTTTCTATCGCACCGATCTGCTCGCGCAAGCAGGCTTCACGCAGCCGCCGCACGATTGGAACGAGTGGGCCAAGTCGATGGCGGCGATCAAAGCCAATGTCGGCACCGACCGGTTCGCCGTTTTTCTTCCGCTCAACGAATTCGAACCGTTGCTCAATCTTGCGCTCGAGCAGCCGGACGGACTTCTGCGCGACAACGATACGCGCGGAAATTTCGAAAGCGCCGGATTTCGTCGCGCGCTTGAGTTTTACGGCGAAGCGTTCGACAGAAAGTGGGCGCCGATGATCAGCAACATTCAAATCCCGAACATCTGGGACGAATTCGGCAAGGGGTTCGTCACGTATTACATCAGCGGGCCATGGAACATAGGCGAATTCAAACGGCGCGAGCCGCAACTCGACGGCCACTGGAGCACGGCGCCGCTGCCGGGACCGGACGGGCAGGGCACAGGCGCGGCCGGTGGATCGAGCCTCGTCATTTTCCACAATTCCAAAAATAAACAAGTGGCTTGGGAGCTGGTCGAATTTCTTTCCGGCGTTGCGCGACAGCAGAAATTCTACGAATTGACAGGCGACATGCCACCGCGCCGCAGCGCGTGGGAAAACTCCGCGCTGGCGGACGATCCCCTGTCGCGCGCGTTCCACGAGCAGCTCGAGCGCGCCAAGCCGACGCCGAAAGTCCCGGAATGGGAACGCATCGTCAACGAGATGCAGCTGGCCGCGGCGCGCGTCGTGCAAGGGCATCAGCCCGTCGATCAAGTGTTGCACGACCTCGACGTTGAAACCGATTCGATTCTCGAAAAGCGTCGCTGGATCCTGTCGAGAAAAACGCCATGAAACTGCTCGGCAGCCCATGGATGTTCGTGGCGCCGGCGCTCGTCGTCATCGGCGTATTTTTTCTGCTGCCGGTCATCGCCGCGCTGGCACTGAGCTTCACGGATTTCGATCTGTACGCGCTCGCCAATATAAAAAACCTGCGCCTGATCGCATTCGACAATTACATCGAAGTGCTACGCACGCCGCTGTTCTGGAAATCGCTGATCAACACGTTGTACTTCGTCGTGGTCGGCGTGCCGCTGTCGATCGCAGCGTCGCTCGGCGCGGCGCTGCTGCTCAATTCGCCGTTGGCGAAACTCAAGGGAATTTTTCGCACCGCGTTGTTTGCTCCTGTTGTCACTACCATCGTCGCCGTCGCGCTGATCTGGCGCTACATGTTCAACACGCGCTACGGCCTGATCAACTATGCGCTGGTTCATCTAGGCCTTTCGCCCATCGATTGGCTGGGCGATCCGCACTGGTCGATGCCGGCCATCATTTTCTTCGCCGTATGGAAAAACTTCGGCTACAACATGATCATTCTGTTGGCCGGATTGCAGGCGATCCCGCAGGATCTCTACGAAGCTGCGCGCATCGACGGCGCGTCGGTGTGGGCGCAGTTCCGTCACATCACGTTGCCGTCGTTGCGGCCGGTCTTGTTGCTCGTGTCGATCATCACCGTTGCCGGCTACTTCCAATTGTTCGCCGAACCATATGTGATGACGCGCGGCGATCCGCTGCAAAGCACGTATAGCGTGCTGTACTACATGTTCGAACAGGGTTTCACGTGGTGGAATCTTGGCCGAGCGACGTCGATCGCGTTCCTCCTGTTTGCGATCACTTTGGCCGCGACGCGCGCGCTGTTGTGGCTCGGTCGGCGCGGAGAACGCGCATGAATCATCGCGGCGCCTCCGTCGCCATCAACGGCACGCTCGCCGTCACGGCGTTGATCGTGATCTTCCCGCTGCTGTGGATGATCTCGGTTTCGTTCATGCATCCCGGCGAGGCGAGTACATTTCCGCCGCCGCTGTTGCCCGCGCACGCGACGTGGGACAACTATCACGAACTGTTCGAGCGCGCCGGCATGGGCCGTTACCTGCTCAACAGTTTCCTTATCGCGACTCTGCTGACGCTTCTGTCGCTCGCCTTCAACTTAAGCGCGGGTTATGCCTTCGCCAAATTGCAATTCCGCGGCCGTGACCGCCTGTTCCAGACGCTGCTCGGTGCGCTCGTGATTCCCGCGCAGGTCGCCATGATCCCGCTGTTTCTGATGATGAAGTGGCTGCATCTCGTCAACACATACGGCGGCGTAATTTTGCCGACGCTTGCAACGGTCTTCGGGATTTTCCTGGTGCGTCAATACGCACGGTCCATTCCCGACGATCTGCTCGAAGCCGCGCGTCTCGACGGCGCGGGCGAATGGTATATTTTTGTACGGATCGTCGTACCGCTGCTCAAACCCATCGTCGTGACGCTCGCCATCTTTACGTTCCTTGCAAGCTGGAACGATTTCATGTGGCCGCTGATCGTGCTGAGCGATCAACAATGGCAGACCGCACCCGTGGCCATCGCCGGGCTCTCGCGCGAACACGTGCAGGACAACGAACTGATGATGGCGGGCTCCGTCGTCACCGTGTTGCCCGTCCTGATTCTTTTCTTGATTCTCCAGCGTCACTACATCCAGGGTTTGTTGCTCGGAAGCGTGAAAGGATGATTGCCCGATTGATTGGGGTGGCGTCGTTATTCGTCTGCGCGTCAGTCTGCGCGCAAATGCGCGTGCTCGACGATTTCGAAAATCTATCGGCATGGCAAGCGGATCACACCGATGACGTGACCGCAAACCTGAGCACGGCGTCCGGAAAAGTCGGCAACGCGATGCGCCTGCAATTCGACTTTGCCGGCGTCAACGGCTACGCCACGGCGAAACGCAAGTTACCGCTCGACCTTCCCGACAATTACGAGATCTCGTTCTGGATTCGCGGCGACGCCGGCATCAACAACCTGCAATTCAAACTCGTCGACGAAAGCGGCGCGAATGTGTGGTGGATGAACCGGCCGGACTTCGCGTTTCCTCACGACTGGCAGCAGATAAAAATTAAGAAACGCCAGATCGGTTTCGCGTGGGGTCCCGCGCAGGATCGAGCGCTCAAGCATGTCGCATCGATCGAATTCGTCGTCAGCTCGGGACAAGACGGGGGCAAGGGCGAAGTGGAATTCGATCAGCTCGAACTTCGACCACTGCCTCCTCGGAATCCAACACCGCCAAAACCCATCGTCACGGCCAATTCCGAACACGTCGGCACGCCGGCGGCCTTGGCGATGGACGGCGATGAAAGCACCGCATGGACGAGCAATCCGCGCGACGGCAACGAAGTCCATCTCGACATCGATTTCGGCGAGCCGCGCGAATTCGGCGGACTCGTTCTGCACTGGTACGAACACGACCGCGCCGTTGACTACGACGTGCAATTTTCGGACGACGGACAGCAATGGCGAACCGTCCGCGCCGTGAAAAACGGCAACGGAGCCACCGATGCGCTGATGCTTCCTGAGTCGGAAACGCGTTACCTACGTTTGGCGATGCATCGCGGCCGGGTGGGTCTGTATCGATTGCAAGAGATCGTCATGAAGCCGGTGGAATTCGGCGAGACAGCCAACGCGTTTTTCTCTGCGCTCGCGAAAGATGCGCCGCGCGGAACGTATCCGCGCGGGTTCACTGAACAGCCGTATTGGACGATCGTCGGCGTAGACGGCGTCGGTGTGCCGGCTCTGATGTCCGAAGACGGAGCGCTGGAGCCGAAGAAGGGCGGATTCTCGATCGAGCCGATTCTTCAGATCGATGGCAAGCGCGTCACCTGGGCCGACGTCACGCCGACCCAGACGCTCGCGGAAAACTATTTGCCGATGCCGTCGGTAACGTGGAAAAGTGGAAATGTGGAAATGACCGTCGATGCCTTTGCCGAAGGCAAACGCGATGCGTCGGCCCTCCTCGCGCGTTATCGCCTGCGAAATACCGGAGAACATCCGCAGATCGTGCTGCTGGCATTGGCAATCCGGCCGTTCCAGGTCAATCCGCCGGCGCAATTTCTGAACTCGGCCGGTGGCGTGAGTCCGATACGCGATATAGATCTCAAGGTCGACACCGTGAGCGTCAACAACAAACCGAGCATGCTCGCGCTAACCCATCCGGATGCGTTCATCGCAAGTGCTTACGATCAAGGTTCGGTGGTCGAACTTTTACAGGGACGGATCGAACGCACCGAGCAGAATATCCATGACGACGTCGGATTTGCGTCCGGCGCATTGCTGTATCGGCTGACGCTTGCGCCGGGTGAGGAAAAGGAAATCGATCTGGTTGCTCCGACTACAGGCGATTTGCCGAAGATCGACGCGCGCGATGCCGCTGCAATCGCATGGATGACGCAGGAGCGCGAAAAAGTCGCGAAGGATTGGCACGCCAAGCTCGACCGCGTTTCCATAGTCGTGCCGGGTCAAGCGCGCTACATCGTCGATGCGCTGCGGACCAGTGTCGCGTATGCACTGATCTCGCGCGACGGCCCGGCATTGCGCCCCGGCACGCGCGCGTATGCGCGCTCGTGGATACGTGATGGCGCAATGATCGAAGATGCGCTGCTGAGTCTCGGAAATATCGAAGCGGCGCGCGAATTCGTCGATTGGTATGCACCGCATCAGTTCAGCAACGGCAAGGTGCCTTGCTGCGTCGACCATCGCGGTTCCGATCCCGTTCCGGAGAACGATAGCCACGGCGAACTGATCCACGCCATCGCGCAACTGTATCGCTACGGCGGCGATCGCGCGGAGCTTAAGAAGAACTGGCCGCACATCGGCGCGGCGATCAGATACATGGACGGCTTGCGCTCCAGCGAATCGGGCGCCGCGAATCCGGCATTCAAAGGCATGATGCCCTCGTCGATCAGCCACGAAGGCTATTCGGCGAAACCGATGCATTCGTACTGGGACGATTTCTGGTCGCTGGTCGGGTATCGCGATGCCGTCGATATGGCCAATGCGCTTGGCCGCAAGGACGACGCGGATCGCATTGCGAAATCCCGCGATGGATTCAGGTCTGATTTGCTCGCATCCATCGCAGCGACGGTCGCATCACACACGATCGATTACTTGCCCGGTTGCGCCGAACTCGGCGATTTCGACGCGACGTCGTCGACCCTTGCTATCACGCCGGCAGGCGAACTGTCCAATTTGTCGGCGCTCATCCACACGACGTTCGAGCGCTACTGGAAAGAATTCGATGCGCGCGCGAAGGGCGAACGCGCATGGAAAGATTACACGCCGTACGAATGGCGCACCGTCGGAAGTTTCGTGCGTCTGGGTTGGCGCGATCGTGCGCAATCGGCCATCGATTTCTTTTTCAACAGCGGAGCGCGGCCGCGCGCGTGGAATCAGTGGGCCGAAGTCGTCGGCAACGATCCGCGCGAAATCCGATTTATCGGCGACATGCCGCATATCTGGGTGGCGTCGGATTTCATCCGTTCCACGCTCGATTTGTTTGCTTACGATCGCGCGTCCGATCATGCGCTCGTCATTGGCGCGGGATTGCCGGCATCATGGATCGATGCGAAAGAGGGTGTCGCGATCGCAGGAATGCGCACCGCGTACGGCGCGCTCAGCTATCGCATTCGCAACGCGAATGGGCGTGTGACGCTGCACATCGACAAAGGCGCGACGCCGCCGGGCGGATTTGTGTTCGAAGCGCCGTATCAAATCGCCGCAAATGTTCGCATCAACGGCAAAGCAGCGCAGTTTGACGATCATTCGCTGAGCGTCGCGTCCGCGCCGGCGGACGTGACATTCGACGTAGCAACCCAACATTGACTTTCGGAGTGACGATGCGCGTTTTGCTCATGTTGATTTGCGGGAGCCTGGCGCTCACGGCGGAAAACTCGGTGGCAGCGGCCGTCAGCGACAACGCGTCATTGAATGGCGTCGATTACCGCATCGACATTCCGGACGCGTGGAACCACGAACTCGTCGTCTTCTACCACGGCTATTCGATCGATCCGGTGAAGTTCGAGGAGCCGCTGTCGCCGATGTTCGATCCCTTTTTGAAGCGGCGCTATGCCGTTTTGCAGTCGGCGTATTCGCAAACGGGATGGGCGGTCGAGCAGGGTTTCGAGGATACGGAAAAACTGCGCGCGCATTTCAATAAGAAATATGGCTTGCCGAAACGCACGTTCGTCAGCGGCATGTCGATGGGCGGCACGTTGACAGTGATGACGATCGAAAAGAAACCGGAAACGTATGCCGGTGCGCTGTCGTTGTGTGGCGCGATCGAACCGACCGGCCGTTTCATGTAACGCGACTTCGCGTTGCGCGCCGCGTTCGATTTCTATTTTCCCGATCTGCTCGGGCCGCTGGTTCCACCGCCGTCGAACTACATGCCGAACGAAGCCATCGAAGCGACTATAAAGAGCGCCTTTTTGAATAATCCGCGTGCGCTGCACGATCTGCTTCATCTCTACGGCGCCGCGGACGAAAACAACTTCGTATCGGTGATGGCGTTCATCGGCTACGAGACGATGGAATTACAGCAGCGCGCCGGCGGTAATCCGTTCATGCAATATTCGCTGCCGCAGGCGATCATCAAACTGAAGCAGGGATTCGGCCGTCTCATCCGCGGCAAGACCGACAGCGGCATCGTCGTTCTGCTGGACAGCCGCGTGACGGCCAAGCGATATGGCAAACTGTTTCTGGACGCGCTGCCGAATTGCAAACGCGTGGTGAATGGAACGCGGAATGTAACGCAGAGACACAGAGACGCGGAGGAAGACGCGGAGAAAGACAAGAGCTAGCCACAGATTTAAGGACAGATTCACACAGATGAAGAGATCCGATCTGTGTGCATCTGATTTCTTATCTGTAGCAAAAAATCTTTCCTCTCTGCGTCCATCTCCGCGTCTCTGTGTCTCCGCGTTACATTCCGCTCTTCAACCGGAGACCGCAATGTGGGGCAATCTCCATGGCTGGCTGATATCAGCGGTTCTGGCCGTGCTCATTCTCGCGCCGGTGGCGTGGCTGGCTCGGCAGAGTCAGCTCAGCTCGCCGAGCGGGATCGCGCTTGATCCGGCCAATCTCGAAGCGCTGGCCGCGCCCGTTTCGCCCGATAGCGCGTGGCCGATATTCACGGAAGACGCTGACGCGGGCGATTTGTACGGCAAGGTAATCGCTACCTGGAGCGACGAG
>Ga0209006_10005649_pt1 | contig 11359 bp, 10 predicted proteins | sample JacPin_JW_Ref_O2_FD_188567 | JGI IMG/M metagenome (GOLD analysis project Ga0209006, IMG submission 188567) | Forest soil microbial communities from Algoma, Ontario, Canada - Jack Pine, Ontario site 1_JW_Ref_O2 (SPAdes) (version 2) | ecosystem: Environmental > Terrestrial > Soil > Boreal... | reverse complement strand
AAGGCGGTGCTGCGACGGACCCGCGGCGGCGGCGTGGAGCCGACCCCGCGGCTGAAGTTCGCCGATCTCGAGCTCGACGAGGAGAGCCACGAGGTCTGGCGGGGCGGCGCCCAGGTGCAGCTCTCCCCGACCGAGTTCAAGCTGCTGCGCTACTTCATGTCCAACGCCAACCGGGTGCTGTCGAAGATGCAGATCCTGGACCACGTCTGGGACTACGACTTCCGCGGCGACACCGGCATCGTCGAGTCGTACGTCTCGGTGCTGCGGCGCAAGATCGACACCAAGGAGCCTCGGCTTATCCACACCCTGCGCGGCGTCGGGTACGTACTGCGGCTCCCGTCTTAGCCGGTGGCAGCCATGTCGGGACCGGATGTCGTCGACACCGAGGCGCCGGATCCTCCCTGGCGTCACCGGGGCGAATCCCGACGGAACTTCTTCCAGCGCGTCTCCGACCGGACGCCGCTGCGGACCAAGCTGATCACTGCCCTTCTCGCCCTGGTGGCGATGGCCCTGGTAGTGATCAGCGTGGTGAGCGTCGTCCTCGTGCGGTCGGACTTGTACACGCAGCGAGACACGCAGCTTCAGGCCGCGTTCAGGAGCCTCGTGGGCCAGGCCGAAACGTCCCCCCTCAGGGCCACATTTCAGCCGAATACCATCTACCCCTCTGGCGCCGGCCTTTTTGATGGCCTGCAGGTGATAGGAAGCCAGATCACAGGTAGCGCTGGCAGCTCGGGCTTCGGCAATACCCTGATGACTCAGTCCATCCCCCTTCTGCCGACCTCCCAGTGGGCTGGATCGAACAACCCCGAGTTGATCATCGCGCCTTCGCAGTCCAGTGGCGACACGTGGCGGGTGATCGGTCAGTCCGTTCCGGTGACGACCGCCAGCGGTAAGCAGGAGACAGCCATTCTGTTCATGGCCGTCGACCTGGGGCCGGTCGGCTCGGAGATCCAGCGGCTGATCCTGGTGGAACTGATCGTGGGCTTCGCGATCGTGATCGTGCTCGCGATCGTCGGCGTCGGGGTCGTCCGGGCCAACCTCCGCCCGCTCGACGACATCGAGATGACTGCAGGTGAGATCGCCAAGGGCCACCTGGACCACCGGGTTCCCGAGGGCGATCCGCGCACCGAGGTCGGTTCGCTTGGCCGGTCGCTAAACGCGATGCTCGCCCAGATCGAGCGGGCGTTCCATGCCCAGGAGGAGTCGGAGCAGGCCGCGCACGAGTCCGAGGAGCGGATGCGCCGGTTCATCGCCGACGCCTCACATGAGCTGCGCACACCGCTGACGACGATTCGCGGCTTCGCTGCGCACTACCGGATGCGCGGCGGGGCGGGCGGCTCGCGGCGCACCGGCAACGGTGGGCGCGGCGGCCGATCGGAAGATCAAGAGCAGTCAGCCCGAACGGACGCGTTCGTCCCCCAATCGGCCAACGGCTCCTCTCTCGCGGGGCTGACCCCGGAGGGGCCATCGGGTGGCGGCGGGCCCGGCGACTCGCCCCCCTCCTCTGACGGCATGCCGCCGGAGGAGCTCGACCACCTGATCGGACGGGTCGAGGCCGAGGCGACCCGGATGGGGCTACTGGTCGAGGACCTGCTCACGCTGGCCCGACTTGACCAGCAGCGACCGCTCAACATCGCCCCGGTCGACCTGCTCACGCTGGCGGCGGACGCCGTGCAGGACGCGCGGATCGTCTCCCCCGACCGGCCGATCGACCTGATCGTCGCGCCGGGCACCGCGTTCCTGGTCGACGGGGACGAGCAGCGGCTGCGGCAGGTGCTCGGGAACCTGGTCAACAACGCGATCACGCACACTCCGGCCGGGACCCCGGTGCGGGTGAAGATCGGGGCGGGCACGCTCCCGTCGACGGCGGACCGGCAGTCCGGCGGCGCGTCTTCGGCTAACGGAACCGAACTCGCGGGCGGCGCCGGGAACGCTGCCGGTGAAGGGCCGGTGCCGTCCGTGGTGCTCGACGTCGAGGACGACGGTCCCGGCATGCCCGCCGAGCAGGCGCAGCGGGTGTTCGAGCGGTTCTACCGGGCCGATGCCGCCCGGAACCGGGCGTCCGGCGGGACCGGGCTGGGGCTGGCCATCGTGGCCGGCCTGGTGAACGCGCACGGCGGCACGGTTTCCGTTCGCACCGCACCCGGTCAGGGCGCCGACTTCCAGGTGCGGCTGCCGCTTTCCCCCGACGCCCTGGCGTCGTCCGACGACCTTGACGACACGCTGCCCGACTGAGGTCCGACCCGGTCCCCGGCTGCAGGGGCACGCCTTCCTATCACTTTTGACCAGTCGGGCATCTATCTATCAGTTTTGACCACGAGAATCGGGCAAATCGGACTGAAAAGTGGTCAGAACCGATACGAAGGTGCGCCTTGAACCCGAGGCAGGCGGAGGCCTGGGTTAGGTGGATAGCTCGGGGAGTTCTTTTAGGCGGGTTACCAGGTGGGCCATGCCGGTTTCGAGCATGGCGAGGACGCTGGCGAAGTCGGCGTCGCCGCCGTAGTAGGGGTCGGGGACCTCGGCTCCGCGCAGGGCGCCGACCTCGCCGAACAGCCTGATCCGGTGGTCTTCGTCGCCGTCGGCGAGGGCGCGCAAGTCGCGCAGGTTGCTGGCGTCCATGGCGACGATGAGGTCGCGTTCGGCCAGCCAGGAAGGGTCGAACTGGCGGGCGCGGTGGGTGTCGCCGTCGTAACCGTTGCGGTTGAGCTGGCGTCTGGCGGTGCGGTGCATCCGTTCGCCGATGTGCCAGTCGCCGGTGCCGGCGCTGTCCACGACTACGCGGTGGTCGAGGCCGGCCTTGGCGATCTGGGCGCGGAGCACGGCGTCGGCCATCGGCGAGCGGCAGATGTTGCCGAGGCAGACGCAGCAGATCCGGTACGGCCCCGACGGGTCTCGCGGCGGCGGCAACGGCAGATCGGAGGCGGGCGGCATGACTCCAAGGATGCCGCACGGCGGCCGGTACTGCTCGCTCGGGCGGGTTGGGGCTAGCTGGGGGGCGTTAGGCGGTAGATCGCGCCTGCGCTGTCGTCGCTTACGTAGAGCGCGCCGTCGGGGCCGGGGACCGCGTCGGCCGGGCGCCCCCAGTAGCTGCCGTTGGGGAGCTCGAACCCGCCGACCAGAGTGACTGCGGGGGTCAGGGTGCCCTCGGGGGCGTTCCAGGCCAGCCACTGCACGGACGGCGCGCGCGGCGGGTGCCGGTCCCAGGAGCCGTGCACGGCGATCGCCGCGCCGCCCGACCAGGGCGCCGGGAGCTTGCTGCCCTCGAGGAAGCTCAGGCCGAGCGGCGCGCTGTGCGCGGGCAGCCCGACCTCGATCGGGGCGAGCCTCGCGCAGTCGAGCGCGGTTCCGTTCGGGTTGGTGGTCGCGTTGGCGACCAGCGGGACGTCGACCATCGACTCGACCGGGCTGCTGTCGTCCTGGTCCGGGTCGCAGTAGGGCCAGCCCAGGTCCCGGCCCTCGGTGACCGGCGCCACCTCGTCCGGCGGGTGCTCGTTGACGTAGGCCCGAATCACCTGGCCGAACGCGTCGCCGTAGGTCCCGTAGGCCCGGTGCGACGGGTACGGGATGTTGTCGCGCTCGTTCACCGCGGTCCAGACGGTGCCGTTCGGCGCCACCGCCAGGCCCTCGCCGTTGCGGACCCCGCGCTCGACCACCTGCAGGTCAGTCCCGTCGGGGCGGACGGACATGATCACCGCGCGCTGCGGCCTCATCGTCCGGTCGTCCGGGTTGGCATTGGACGAGCTGCCCACGTTGAAGTAGACGGTGCCGTCGGCGGCGACCGCCACGTCCTTGGGCCGGTGCACGTCCTTGGGCCGGTGCACGTCGTCGCTGCTCAGATCCTGGTCGGGCAGTCCTGCGGCGATCACCGTGCGGGCGCCGCTTATCCCGCCGGGCCCCCATGGGTAGCGGTCGATCTGATCGGACTCCGCCACGTACAGCACCTGCCGGCCGTCGAGCCAGGCGAACGCCAGCCCTTGCGGATTGGTAAGCCCGGACAGCAGCGTGGTCACGGTCGCGGTGCCGGCCGCGTCCGGCCGCAGCTCCATGACGCTGCCGCCGCCGGTGGAGCTGACCAGCAGATCTCCCTCCGGGGTCCAGGCCTCCATCCGCGCGTCGTCCACCCGGGCCCACACCCGGGCGGTCCAGCCGGACGGCACCGTGAGCTTCCTCGGGGTGGACAGCACCCCGGCGCCTTCGCGCGCCGGCACCACCAGGGCCGTCGTCGAATCGGCGGCCGCCGCCCTGTCGGCGGCGGCAACGGACGACACCACCGACGAGGGGGTGGGCGAGGCCGCCGCCGGAGAGGAGCCCGTTGACGCGGAGGCCGGCGGCACGGTGGCCGACGTCTCGCCTGCGGGGGCTGTGCAAGCCGCGGCCGCGGCCACGGCCGTCATCGCCGCCAACGCCAGCGGGAGACGGCGGGCAGGGTCCGTCACCGGGTCACCCCCTCCGCCGGTCCGCACCCGCCAAGCGCGCGCGGAGCCCAGCACCGCGCGGCGGTTTTGGTTCATCGTAATCGCGGGCGCTTCCGGCGGGCGGCTCTGCGCGGTCTTGGCCGGAAGGCGTTCTCGGCGGTTAAAGTCTCCGCGCGCCGCTGCAGTACCCGGGTCTCAAACCCGGCCGGGGGCCGGGCGGGCGGTATCAACTCCAGGAGCAATCCGCCGACCACCATCAGCCGGCGCACGTCCTCGCGGCAGGCTCTGCACCGGTCCAGGTGGGCGAGCGCGGATGCGCGCTCGCGCCCGGTGAGCGCGCCGAGGGCCAATTCGGCGGCCACATCATGCACTTGCGCGCAGGTCATGGCCCCCTGCTCGCTCATGGCCAAAGGCCGCGCCCGGACCGTGCCGCGTCTTGAGTCATGCAGGGGCGGGTGCGGGCACTCCTGTGCGAAGGCTCGCGGCGCGACGTCCCCGACGGGCGGGTCGCCGACGGCGGCCAGCGCCAGGTCGAAGAGGATCCGCTCGAGCCGGCGCACGAACGCGATCGCGCGGTCCGGATCTCGCCTGCCCAAGCCAGCGAGCAGCGTCTCATGACGCCTCCTCAGAAGTCGGGTTCACATAAATGGTCGTCGATATATATACGTACGAGGCGCCGGAAGGGTTTTGTTGACTGGTCAACTAGATATGCTCCTGGTCACTATCTGACTACCGCCCCGCGTGCAAGCGCGGGGCGGGACGTGTAAGGGTGGAGGCGAGGAACAACAGGGAGAGGGCCACAGGCATGAGCGAGCAGTCAACCGCCGCTGCGGCGGGGACCATTGACGTCGGCGGCGACCTGACCGTCAACCGGCTCGGATTCGGCGCGATGCGCATCACCGGGCACGGCGTCTGGGGCGACCCGCCGGACCACGACCAGGCCATCGCGACGCTACGGCGCGCGGTCGAGCTCGGCGTCAACTTCATCGACACCGCTGACTCCTACGGACCGGACGTCAGCGAGAACCTGATCGCGGAGGCGCTGCACCCGTACCCCGACGACCTCGTCATCGCCACCAAGGGCGGCTACGCCCGGTCGGGCCCCAACAAGTGGACACCCGACGGCCGCCCGGAGCACCTGCGCAGCGCGTGCGAGGGGAGCCTGCGGCGGCTGCGGGTGGAGCAGATCCCGCTGTACCAGTTCCACGTGCCCGACCCGAAGGTCCCCTATGCGGAGTCCGTCGGCGCCATCGCAGAGCTGCAGAAGGAGGGGAAGATCAGGCACGTCGGGGTGTCGAACGTGTCGCAGGAGCAGCTGCGTGAGGCGCAAGGCGTCGTCAACGTCGTCTCGGTGCAGAACCGGTTCAACGTGACCGACCGCGCCTCGCAGGCGGTGCTCGACATCTGCGAGCAGGAATCGCTGGTGTTCCTGCCGTGGGCGCCGATCCAGCAGGCGAGGAAGAGCGTCGCCGTGCTTGCCGCCGCCGACCGGCTCGGGGCGACCGAGTACCAGGTGGTGCTCGCCTGGATGCTGTCCTTCTCCCACGTGATGCTGCCGATTCCCGGGACCGGCTCGCCTGCGCACGCGGCCGACAACATCGCGGCGGCCGGGCTCGAGCTGACCGGGGATGAGGAGCGGGCGATCCGCGACGGCGGCTGAACTCGGCTGAGCGTGCCCTGAGGGCGGCTGAGCGCGGCTGCGCTCGGCTGAGCCGGCGGCTCAGGGCCGCCCCCGGGCTGGATGTAACGTGGGGCTCGTGAGTGACACTGTGTATACAGTCGGTGACTATTTGCGACATCGACTGGCGGAGGCGGGGGTCGACCGGGTCTTCGGGGTGCCCGGTGACTACACGCTGACCCTGCTCGACTATCTGACCGGGCAACCGGAGATGGCCTGGACCGGGTGCGCGAACGAGCTCAACGCCGGCTACGCGGCCGACGGCTACGCCCGGATGCGGGGCATCGCCGCGTTGTGCACCACCTTCGGCGTCGGCGAGCTGAGCGCCATCAACGCGGTCGCCGGCAGCTTCGCCGAGCATGTGCCGGTGGTGCACATTGTGGGCGCCCCCGCGCTGGGCACGCAGGCCGCCGCCCGGATTGTGCACCACTCCCTCGGGGACGGGGTGTTCACGCATTTCGCCGAGATGCACGAGAAGATCACCTGCGCTCAGGCCGCGCTGACCGAAGCAACCGCGCGCGCCGAGATTGACCGGGTGCTGTCGGCGGTCAGGACCCGGCGGCTGCCGGGCTACATCCTGATCCCGGCCGACGTGGCCGTCGCCCCGGCCGAACCGCCGACGGCCCCGCTGTCCGCGGCCGTGGCGGACGCGGCCGTGGCGGACGCCGACCCGGAGGCGGTGGCGGGCTTCACCGCGGCCGCCCGGCGGCTGCTGGCGACGGCGCCCGCCACGGCCGATATCGCGGTGCTGAGCGGGCTGCTCACCCACCGGTTCGGCGCCGCCGCCGACCTCGCGGCCCTGCTCGCGGCCGGCCCGCTGCCACACGCGACCACGATGTGGGGCAAGAGCCTGGTCGACGAGACCGATCCCGGCTTCGCCGGGATCTACGCCGGGGCGGCGAGCGCGGACGCGCCCCGTCGCACGGTGGAGGACGCGGCCGTGCTGATCCTCTCGGGGGTGGAGTTCACCGACCTCAACAGCGGGTTCTTCAGCCAGCAGATCGTCCGGCCGCAGACGATCGAGATCGGCGCCTCGGCGGTGAGCGTCGGGGCCGCCCTGTACGCGCAGGTGCCGCTGCGGACCGCCCTGCGGGTGCTGACAGCGCTGGTGACGGAGCTGGCGGCGGAGCGCGGCGGCCCGGCCGACCTGCCTGCGGCGGCGTCGTCGGCTGCTGCTTCACCGCCCCCGTCTTCGGCTTTGCTGTCCCAGCAGGCGCTGTGGGACCGGGTGGCGCGCTTCCTCCGGCCGGGCGACATCGTGCTAGCCGATCTGGGGACGTCGTTCTTCGGGGCGGCGACCCACCGGCTGCCGCGCGATGTCACGTTCATCGGCCAGCCGTTGTGGGCTGCCATCGGGTACACCCTCCCGGCGTTGCTCGGAGCGTGCCTGGCCTGCCCGGATCGGCGCGGGATACTGCTCATCGGCGACGGCGCCGCCCAGATGACCGCCCAGGAGCTGTCGACGATCCTGCGGGCCGGCCTTTCGCCGGTGGTCATCGTGGTCGACAACGACGGCTACACCATCGAGCGGGCCATCCACGGCCCCGACCAGCCCTACAACGACATCGCCCACTGGGACTGGACGGCCGCGCCGGCGCTGTTCGGCTCGGGCCGGGTCAGCGTGGCCCGCCGCGTCACCACGGCGGGCGAGCTTGACGAGGCGCTGGCTCTGGCGGAGAGGCCCGGCGAGCTCGCGCTGATCCAGGCGGTGGTGCCCCGGATGGACGTTCCCCCGCTGCTTGAAAGCCTCGCCCGCGCCGCCAGCGCGGCCAACGCTCGGGTGGGGTGAGCCGGGCCGATCCCGGCGCCGACGGCGTCGGCCGGATGCCGCGCGAGGTTAGTTCTGAGCTCGCTCGTAGAACGCCCGGACCCGGGCGGCGTGCCCGTTGTGGTCAAGCTCGACGACGTCGAGGGCCCGGTTGCCGTTCTCCCGGCGGTAGAGCAGCGAGTAGCCGTTCATTCCGCTCAGATAGGCCTCTTCGGTGAAGGTGATGTCGGGGGCGAGTTCAAGTCCGCGGGCGAAATGACGGCGAAGCTCCTGCTTGCCGAGCAGGCGGCCGTCGGCCCGGCCCCAGCGGGTGACGACGGTGGGGGCGGCGAAATCGACTGTGTCGGAGTAGCACGCGATGATCGCGTCGAGGTCCCGCGCGGCCCATGCGTTGAGCCACTGATCGGCGTGCGCCCTGGCGTCCATGGTGTCCACCGTAGCCGGGTGGCGGCAATGACGAGCCAGCCGGCGGCGACCACGGCAGCGCGGATCGGCGACGCGGGGCGCGGCGAGCGCGGGCACCCTACCTGGTCACCGAGAAGGTCGAGCAGTCCGCGCCCTGGACAGAGCCGCTCATCGAGTCTGCGTGCGGGGGCGGCGCGCTGAGGCCGACCATCTCGTAGCCAGGCGGCTCGTCGACCCAGTAGTCCGGGTGAAGGACCAGCCCATCGGCCGCGGAATAGGTGCCGACTAGCTCGTAGCTTCCCTCCGCGACGCTAGGGTTGGTTGCCACCGGGTAGAAGTCAACGGTCGCCACGAGGGCGCCCCCATTCGCGCCGGTGATCGTCAGCCGCACGCCGGTAAGACCCTGGCTACAGTCGTACGTGCCAGTCCACACACCGTCCGGGCTCGCCGCGCTCGCCGCCGGCCGGGCCGGGGTCCGCACCGTACGGGGTCCCTGTCCGCTGACCGCCAGCGCAATCGCCGAGGCGGCCAGAAGCGCCGCCGCGGTCGCGATCAGGCCCAGCCTTCCCCGGCGTGCGACCCGGCGGTTGGGTGCGGGCGGCTGGCTCAGCCAGCCCGGCTCTGCATTCCCGGCGGCCAAGGAGGCGAGCAGTTCTCCCGGGGTCGGCCGGGCGGCCGGGTCCTTCGCCAGGCACCGATCGATCATCGGGCGAAGCTGCTCGGGCACGCCGGACAGGTTCGGCGCGGCATTCACCACCCGGAAGGCAAGCGCGACGGCCGGGCCGGCGCCGAACGGGCCTTCACCGCTGGCCGCGAACGCCAGGACGGCGCCGAGGCTGAACACGTCGCCCGACGGTCCGACCGGCCGGCCTTCGGCCTGCTCGGGTGAGAGGTATCCGGGCGAGCCCATGATCATCCCGGTCTGCGTCAGCACGCTGGCGTCGGCCGCACGGGAGATTCCGAAGTCGATCACCCGGGGCCCGTCCCCGGCAAGCAGCACGTTAGACGGCTTCAGGTCCCGGTGCACCAAGCCCGCCGCATGGATCGCGACGAGCGCCTCGGCGAGCCCCGCCGCCAGGGTGAGCACGACGTCGGGCGGCATCGGGCCGCGCTCGGCGACCGCGTCCGAGAGCGACGGGCCCGGCACGTAGGCCGTGGCCAGCCACGGCGGTTGCCCGTCGGCGTCCGCGTCCACCACGGGTGCAGTGAACATCCCGCTGACGCTCCGCGCGGCTCTCACTTCGCGCTCGAAACGGGAACGGAAACCGCGGTCGGCCGCGAGTTCCGGCCGGATGACCTTGACCGCCACCAGCCGGCCGCCCGCCGAACTGGCCAGGTAGACCTGGCCCATGCCACCCGTGCCGAGCCGCCGGATCAGGCGGTACGGCCCGACCGATTCCGGGTCAGAAGGCAGCAGATCCCCCGCCATGGCCGACGTTACCTCCACACGCCCTCACTGATCGTGACCCGGCTGACCTTGGCCTTGGTCGCTGGCGTCGCCCTTGTTCTGCTGGTCGCCCTGGTTCTGGTCGTCACCCTGGTTCTGCCCGGTGCCGTCGCCGATCTTGCTCTCAACAGCGTGTTCTGCGTCCTTCTCAGCTTCCTGCACTTGCTGCGGGTGATCTTTCGCCTCTTGCTCAGCGTCACCGACCAGCTTGTCGAACTCGCTCATCGGGGGCCTCCGTTCTCATCGCGCCGACTTGGCCGTCTGCGGCTGCAGGCGGTTTGTCCGGACCTTGGCCCTCGGCGCTACCCGCGGCCGGCCGGCTCACACCCCCGCGGCGTAGTCGCGACGAGCGCGCGAATGAATAGACCGGGCGGGTTGCGGTAGACAACAGCGTTCATGCAGGTCCCGAGAACGAGAAAGGCGGTTGTCACAATGGCGTACACGGTGCCAGGAATGAAGACGGACAGCGCGGAGCGGGTCACCAAGCTGTTGCAGGACCGGCTCAACTCGCTCAACGACCTCGCGCTGACGCTCAAGCACGTTCACTGGAACGTGACCGGGCCGAACTTCATCGCGGTCCACACGATGCTGGATCCACAGGTGGAGGCCGTCCGTGCGATGGTCGATGAAGCCGCCGAGCGGATCACGGCGCTCGGGGGTTCGCCCGTCGGGACCCCCGGCGCACTCGTCGCGCAGCGCGACTGGGACGACTACTCCATCGGCCGAGCCGATGCCATCGAGCACCTCGGTGCCCTGGACGTCGTCTACTCCGGGATCATCGAGGCCCATCGGGCGGCCATTGACGCCACCGAGGAGCTGGACCTGGTCACCCAGGACATGCTGATCGGGCAGTCGGGCCAGCTTGAGCAGTTCCACTGGTTCATCCGCGCCCACCTCGAGACCCCCGACGGCTCGCTGAGCACCGGGAACTCACGGACCGAGAAGACGGCCGCCAAGCGCGCCAGAAAGCGGTAGGGCAGAATCCGGCCACCGAGCAAGCACGAAGCAAGCACGGGACGAATCGGGCCCGCCGGCGTGCCTGAGGTTGCAGGGGCGCCGACCGAGCGGAGAGCGAGTCGATGACGATGCCCTCGCTTGTCTGTCATCGTGGGCGGAAGCCGACAGTGACAGGCCTGGCTTCCCGCGGCTGGTCCTCGGAACGGCTGAGGTCCCGGTCGAACACCCGGCTGACCGAGTTGCCCGCCAGGTCCTCCAAGACGGGATCGACGACGAGCTGGTGCGGACCGGATGCCCAAGCCCGGCGGGGGGCCAGCTGCCATGACTGCTCCCCGTGGCCGGTCTGGGCCGTGCCGTCGACAGGATGGCCGTCTGGTCCGCTCACCTGAAGGCACCGCGCGAGCAGGCCGTAATCCAGCGGACGGTCGAAGGCGACGCGCAGCGGTTCGGAACTTCCGGCCGGCGGCGCCGTCACTACCCAGCTGGAGGGGTCGACGTGGCGGCGCTCCTCACTGCCGACGTGGTACCGGTGCTGGGCGGGGGCCCGGAGTGGAAGTCCCCGGGCATCACGGAATCCGCTGCCGATGACCAGGCGGAATGGCTCGCCAGGGCGGAGTGGGTAACCGCCGTCCTGGTGGCCGATCAGGCCGCGCTTGATCCGGGCGGGGTCCAGCAGCACGGTAAGCCGA
>Ga0209006_10005648_pt1 | contig 11360 bp, 8 predicted proteins | sample JacPin_JW_Ref_O2_FD_188567 | JGI IMG/M metagenome (GOLD analysis project Ga0209006, IMG submission 188567) | Forest soil microbial communities from Algoma, Ontario, Canada - Jack Pine, Ontario site 1_JW_Ref_O2 (SPAdes) (version 2) | ecosystem: Environmental > Terrestrial > Soil > Boreal... | reverse complement strand
TTGTCGACGGGGACGTTGAATTGGGCGGCCCAGGCGGCGGTCTTTGTGTACTTGTAGCTTGAGGAGAGGATTTCCCAGGTGCCGCCGATGGGTTCGTTGCACTGGACGGTGATGGGCGTGTCTTTGTGATTGCGCAGGGTGATTTCGAATTCCATTTCGTAGACGTTACTGGCGATTTTTTTGAAGTCGGTTTGTTTGCGTTCGGAGACGACGTCGAAGGCGTTGCCGATGTGGATGTTGACGTCTTCGTCTTTCGGCGTGTGATCGATGCGGTCTTCGCCGACGAAGAGGACGCCGCCTTTGGAATCTTTCTGGTAGACGCGGACGCTGCCGGCGGGCAGCGGCATGCCGAGGCCTGATTTTTCTTCGTTGCGGAATTTGTAGTAGACCATCACCGGATCTTTCAGCGGCGCGCCGGGATTCTGGTAGTTGTGGTAGTAAAAATTCTGGCCGTTGACGATGAAGATTTTTTCGACTGGAACGGCGCTTCCCTGCAACAAGCTGATCTGCTTGGTTTCCTGATTTTCAATCGAGGTGCGGCGGCCGAGCGTGTAGAGGTGATACTCGGAGAAATTTTCCTGCTGGAATTGTGCGGGAGCAGCGGCGGCCACGCTCACAGCGTCCATTGCCTTCGCCATCATCCTCGGCACTTGAATTCGATTGAGGTCACCGGCGACGAGTTGCAGGCGCGCGTTGTGGAATGCGGTGCCGCTGTTGTTGCTGAGCGTGACCCAGCCGTCGAGATCGGCGGCTTTATCGTCGCGATTAACGGTAAGGACGTAATCGGAATTCCACGAAAGCGAATTGGCGAGGTATGAGGCTTCGATCTGCTGTTTTTGGGCGCCGGAATTTTCGAGGGACATCAGCAGCGTCGGGTGGTCGTAGAGATTCGCGGGGACTTCGGGGAAGCGATAGGTCTGGGCGTATTGACCGGTGACGATGTCGTTGCCGATTTTCCAGACCTGACCATTGTTGTCGGAGAGCAGAGTGGCTTTGACCTCTTCGAGCTTGAGCGTGCCGCTGCTATTGTCAACGTAGGTGTGAACGAGCGTCAGCTCCTTGCCCACGTACTTGTGGAGAAGCTTTGCAGGGTCGAGCAGGTCGTATTCGTAGTTTTGTTCGAGGACGTTGAGCTTGCTTGGGTCGGTGAGCGAGCGGAAATGAACGGTAGCGGGGTTGACGGTGGCGGCGATGTCTTCGAATTTGAGGCGGAAGTTGCCGGTGGGGAGAGTGAGATTTCTAACGTCGCGGATGAGGGCGATGTTGGAGTTGTAGACGGTGATGTTGAGGTCGGTCTGGTCGGAGATGGTCGTGGTGGCGGAGTTTTTTGCATCGGAGGAGTCGTGTTGGGCGCGGGCGTGGGCGGGCGTGTGGGCGGCGATTACGGCGGACGCCATCGCGACAGCGGCAGTTGCGATAGCGATGGTGCGCTTACGAAATTTCTTGGCGGCAGGTTTGGGAGTGAGCATTTTTGTCCTCGATTCGAAGTTGCGTTCATTAGATAGAACGCCGAGGCGGAGAAAACTTGCAGGCGGGGTGAGAGTACCGCGAAAGGTGGCGGGCGGCGAGGACGATCTATGGTGGGGGAGAAGAAAACGTTGCACGTCGCTTAGATCGAAGAGAGATTCATCGCGCGAAAACCGCGCGATGGCGCAGAGTACCTCCACTACGCGAGCCGACGCGTTCACAGGAAGTGAACACGAAGAAAAGGCGTCGGCTCGCTCCGGTCGGAATGACAGGCTTAATTTGTGCGCGAAGAAAAAGAGTTTGCGAACGCGATTTAGTTTTGGAGTGTGGTGCGGGTCCAGTGGGCGCCGGCGGTGGTGGTTTCGAAGGCGCGGCCAGCGGCGTCGGTGACGGTGGCTGAGTCGGCGTTGATGCTGAAGACGGCGAGGAGATCGACGTTGGAGGGTGACGTGAGTTTCTGCCAGGTGGCGCCGCCGTTGGTGGTGCGGAGAACGGTGCCGTTGCGGCCGACGAGCCAGCAGACCTGGTCGGAGTAGGCGGAGCCGGCGATAAGGTCGGTGACGACGCCGCTGGGCTGGATGGACCACGTTGTGCCGGAATCGGTGGAGCGCTGAATGACGCCGGCCTGGCCGATACGCCAGATCGTCTTGCCGCTGGGAGCGGGAACACTGAGCGGCGTGAGCGCTGCGGCGATGCGGCCCGTCGCCGGCTTCGACAATGTATCTGAGGACGCCGACGGGGATACCTCAGAGAGCTGTGTACTGGCGGCGCTGACAGTGACAGATTCAGTGACGACGCCGGGATTCATCTTTGTGCGCGCGGGAGGCGGCGTGGGCGGAATGCCGGATGAAGAATTGCCGGCTGGCTGCAAAACCGCTTTTGCGTCGGCAATAGCTTTGTCGACCGGAGACGCCGTTGAGGCGTTTTTCAAGGCGTTCAAGCCTAGCGATTTTGGAGCGGTGTGAGGAGCATTCCGCGCGGAGTTAAGAGGAGCGGCGGCTCCAGAGTCGTCTCGACCCGAGATGAACGTCGGGGGCTGTGAGGCGGCATCCTTGCGGGATTTTTGTTCGAGAGCCTTCGCGGCGTCGAGAGCGGTCTTGCCTTCGTCGAGGGCGTTGGCCGCGGAATCGGTGGGCGTCTTCGAAAGAGCTTGCTGCTGTTGAGCTGCCGGAGCCGCGGCGGCCGGTGAATTCGCGGAGTTGGAGGCGGACAAAGGCGTTTCGATTCTGTCTGCAGTTTGGGGAGGCGAGGCTGGCGATTGCGGAGGGAGCTCGATTTTGGTCGCGGGACGATTGAGCGCGATCTCGGACTCTTTGGATTGATCGCGGTAGACGAACCACAAGATGAGGGCGGCGGCGATGGCGCCGAAGAGGGCGACGAAGCGGACCATTTTGGGACGGTCTTGGCGGGGAGGGCGGAAGGTGATGGTTTGCGAGGCGGCCGGCGTCATCCTTGCCGCGGCGACTGGAATTGGAGCGGCGGCGGAAGCTGGAACAAGTTCGGGGTCGTGGAGGAGTTTGGGATCGAGGATGAGTTCGGGGTCGTGCTCGACGTTGGCGCCGACTTCGACGGGTAGTTCGGGCTGCGGGGAGGTTTCGGCTGCGAGTGTGGCCGGGGCTTCGGCGGCAGCTTCGGTCGGAGGTGGAGGCTGTTTGGCGCCGCTCGCCGGTTCCGTTTCGGGAAGTTCGAGGACGACCTGATCGAGGAGGAGGTCGCGGTCGGCCTCGACGGCGATGCCGTCGGTGGCTTCGAGCTGGGCGAGAATTTCCTGGCAGCGTTCGCAAGAGGCGATGTGCGCTTTGCGCTGCGCCATTTCTTCGGGGTCGAGGAGGCGGTCGTGATAGGCGGCGAGGGTTTCGGCGTCGACGCAGTCGTTGCTCGGGGCAGCGTTGGACGAGCGGAGGCCGCCGGCGAGCGCTTTTTCGAAATTTTGGTCGCGGTCGTTAAGCGGCATACGGAACTCCTGAGTTAGAACGGCTGGCGCGAAGGGGCTTGCAAGCCAGACGGGCACGGCAGTGGCGTGCCCCTACAGAGCGCGATCTGTGCGTGCGGCGAAAATCGTTTTGACGGCGGTGATGGTTCTGTTGGCGCGTCATGAGTGCTTGCCCTCGGCCTGAGGCGGCTCCTTGGGGAAAACCTGATCGAAATTGAGCGGAGCGTCTTCGGCGGCGTACTCGAAGCAGAGAGAGATTTGCTCGTCGGTCAACGCCGGCTGGGGATACGTTCCATTTTGGGACTGAAATTGACCGGAGCGCAAAGCAGCCTCGACCGACGCGCGGAGTTCGCCACGAATGCGGTCGAGATTGCGAGAGACGCTGGATTCGTGTTCGCCGAGTTCGCGGCCAATGACGGCGAGAGTTTGCTGGTCGGCGTAGTAGAGGCGGAGGCGCTGGCGATCGCGCGGGTCGAGCACGTTAAGAGCTTTATTGAGCGCGTCGGAGAAGAGCGCGAGGTAGCGGGGGCGATGCGGGTCGGGTGAGTTGTCGTGCGCGGGATTCGGGAAATTGGAAGCAGCGTCGATAGGGGTGACGCGTTCCCGAAATGGAACTGCATCGGACGGAGACGATGTGGATTGTTCGTCGATTTCGACGAAGCGGCGCGACGCGCGCACGGAGTCGATATGCCGCTGCGCGAGGACGGCGCGGAGCCAGGTTTTCAGCGAGCTGCGGCCGTGGAAATAGCGGAAGAGCGAGCGGTCTTCGGATTTGCCGGATGAGGATGCGGAGATGCCGTACAGATCGGTGAAGAGCGAATCGGCGAGATCCTGCGCGGCGACGGAATCGGATTTGCAGCGCAGAATCGCAGCGGCCGAGGCGCGCAGATAGCCGCGATAGGTGATGACGAAAAATTCCCAAGCGGCCGGCTGGCCGCTGGCGCAAGCGGCGGCGAGGCTCAGATCCTGCAGATGCAGCGCACCGAGAAATTCCTCAAGCTTTGAGCGCGTGACTTGCTCGATTTGATCGGAAGATGCGAAGCGCTTGGCGGCGCTGCGTTCGAGCGCGTCTTCGAAACGCTGACGCGATACCGACCACGGGGAAGCGGAAACTTCGGAATAGAGGCGATCGAGGAGATCGGGATGCGCGGCGAGGAGGCGTGCCGGTTTGGCGGAGCCAGAAGCGGCGCCGTCCATACCTCCCGTGTTGCTACTTGATTGCGCGCACATTTCGCGGCACCCTATTCCGCAGAGCCGGCATCACAGGACATACCTCCGGGCTGTTGACAGAGCACAGACACGAGTGTCTGTGCCACAACGGAACCAGAGGCAGCCAGGGAGCCGGTGAATGTCCCCCTGGACCTCAATTGCAGTATTCTAGACAACGTTGCGTCCCTACCCGCAACGATACGCCTTCATCGGTCGAGTCGGTGAAGATGGTTCGCTACTAGCATTAGCGACTTAGCGACGCTAGTACCATTGGTCTATTAGGCGCTCCCCAGCCTCATCTGTACTCTACGTTGGCCATAGCCCAAGGCCTGTCCGGCCCGGCGAACACTAGAAGTTTCTGCATTGCCGGACGCGTGCTCGAAAACTGAACGGAAGACAACTAGGCGGACAGGATGAATACGGTCACAGAAGAAATGCCGACGCGGCAGACGCGTCTCAACGTGGGTTTTGAGGCGCAACAGGGCAAAACTGGGGCACCAGAAGCGTGGAAGCGCTCGATCGGGACTAAGGGTGTGGCAGCCCGATTGGAAATGCTCCCCGAGGGTGAATCGCGGCTCGGACGAGTCGGGGTCAGCCTGATCCTGCAAATTGCGATTTTGGCGTTTTTCGTAGCGATTCCAATTTTCTTTCCAGAGCGGCTCAAAGCGGTATTGAACCAGCAGGTTGTGCCGCTGGCAATGCCGGTCACGGAAATTCCCGTGGCGCCTCCTCCTCCGCCGGTTGTTAAGGCCAAGGTCGAGCCGCCGAAGCCGGCTCCGGTCGAGATCAAGCTCAACCCGAAGCAGCCGCACATCTTCATACAGCAGAAGGTGCTGCAGCCAAAGATCAACAAGATGGAAGTGAAGGCCCCTGAACTCGCGCCGGCTCCGGTGATTCAGCAGCAGTTCGTGGATCAGTCGAACCAGCCCAAGCGTCCGCGCGAAGAAGTGAAGATGGCGATGGATTCGGGCAGCGCGGCGACGCCGACGAATACAAAATTAGCGCCGAAGGACGTGCAGAACGGCGGCTTTGGCGATCCGAACGGATTGCCGGGCAAGGGCAACCCGAACAAGACGGCGAACGTGAATCCGGCGGGATTGCAGGCGCTTCCGGGCGGACCGGGATACGGCAACGGAACGGGCGGCGATAAGGGCGCACGCACGGTAATTCCGAGCTCTGGATTTGGGAACGGCACGGCCGTGCAGGATGGTGGGCAGAAGAAAGTGGCGGTTGCGACCAGCGGATTTGCGAATCAGACGGTGCCGGACAACACGCCGAAGCAAAAAGCCGTGGAATCCGGAACGACCCCGGTGGACATCACCGAGAAGCCGAAACCGGTCTACACCGAAGAAGGCCGCAACCTGAAGTTGGAAGGCGACGTCGCGATGGACGTTGTTTTTCTAGCGAACGGCACAGTGCAGGTGACGAAGGTTGTCAGCGGACTCGGCCACGGGTTGGACGAAGCCGCCATTCGCGCCGCACAGCAGATCAAATTTAAACCGGCGAAGCGCGACAACGAAAACGTCGATTTTCCGGCTCGAATTCGAATTCAGTTCCGACTGGCGTATTAAGCCAGGTTGTTACTGGGGCCAGGATTTTTACTGAGGCCAAGCTTTTACTGAGGAGAGTTACGATGCGTACGTTTGTTTACAAGGGGATCTTAGGGCTCGCGCTTCTGAGCGGGCTCGGGACCGTGGCTGCCGCAGCGGCCACGCCCACACCGGAACCGTTTCCGGCTCAGGCGCAGGCGCGGACGATGGAAGAAGTCACCGACCGCGTCATCAAAGCCGAAAATCAGATGAACAACGACATCCGCAAGTATTCGCCGCTTGTGGAGACGTACATCCAGAATCTGCGGCCGGATACCGAGCTGGGCTATGTCCCGGCCGGTGACAAGTATTTCCTGGGCAAGGCGGATTTCGGCAAGGGCGTGAACCTCGTGTCGCTGTCGGATACCGATGGCAAAGGCCGGAAGGTTCTCGGCGGCGTCGGCAATTTCTTTTCGTTCGCGATGCAGTATCTGCCCGACGGCTTCCTGCAGATGATTTTTATCGACACGAATGGCTTCGACAAGCAGCACTATCACTTTGACTATGTGAAGCGCGAGTTCCTGGGCGAAGTGCGGTGCCTGGTGTTCGACGTGACTCCGACGGCGAAGTCCGGCAAGGGCCGCTTCCTGGGCCGCATCTGGGTCGAGGATCAGGATTATCACATCGTCCGCTTCAACGGCGGATACGGCGGCGCGGGCAAGACCACGTATTACTTCCACTTCGACAGCTGGCGCACGAATTTGCAGCCGGGAGTTTGGCTGCCATCATTTGTGTACAGCGAAGAAAAAGAACTGCACTACGCGATGACGAAGAAGCTCGACTTCCGCGCGCAGACGCGCCTGTGGGGCTACAACATCGGCAAAGCGCAGCAGGAACAGGAATTGAGCAAGATTCTGGTCGAGACGCCGGTCAACGACGATACGAAGACGGCAAACGACCTGACGCCGGTCCAGGCGCAACGCTCTTGGGATCGCGAAGCGGAGAACAACGTTTCGGATCGTTTGCAGCGGCTGGGCTTGATGTCGCCGAAGGGTGAAGTCGATAAGGCGCTGGAAATTATCGTCAACAACCTGGAAGTGACGAACAACCTCGATATTCAGCCGGAAATTCAGTGCCGCGTGATGATGACGACGACGCTCGAGTCCTACACACTCGGCCACACGATTGTGCTGAGCCGCGGTTTGATCGACGTCGTGCCCGACGAAGCGAGCCTGGCGATGATTATCGCGCATGAAATGGGCCACGTCGTCCTTGGCCACCGGATGGATTCGAACTTTGCGTTCTTCGATCAGCTGTTGATCGACGACAAGGATTCGTTCCGTCACTTTGGATTCGCGCGCACGCCGGAAGAAGAGACGGCGGCGAATGCGAAAGCGATCGAGATGCTGAAGAAGTCTCCGTACAAAGATCAGCTCGCGAACGTGACGCTGTTCCTGACGGCGCTTGATGCTCGGCAGAAGCAAGTGCCGAACCTGATCAGCGCGCATCTCGGGAATCGTGTGCCGAACGTTGGCGATTTGAAATCGGGACAGGCGCCGGACACGAAGGCGAATCCGCAGATCATCGCGGCGCTGCCGATCGGCGGGCGTGTGAAGCTCGATCCGTGGTTCGACAACCTGGCGCTGCTCAAGAGCAAGCCGGTGGGTCTGGTGGCGGAACGCGAGAAGATGCCGTTTGAAGTGACGCCGTTCATGCCGTACCTGACGCGGTTTAATCCAACGGATACGAGCAAGCCGGTGAACGCCAGCGCGACGGACGGCAAACCGCCGGAGTCAGCCAACGCTTCGCCAGATGGCGCAGCTAAGCCGTAAGCGACCAAATCCAAACTCAACTGTGCGACGGCTCGGCGATTCAATCGCCGGGCCGTTTTGCTTTTGGAGCGCATCGCCCGTTCGTGAAATCGCAACGCCGGTAGCGCCGGCATCTTGCCGGCGTTTTTGTTCAGCGCAGAGGAAATGCAACCGTCTACGCGATTTTGGTTGACAGCCCCCACTATTTAGTTGAACATTCAACTCAATGAAGGCGGCGCGCAAACCAACCCGGGATCGGATCGTCGAGGCAGGCCTCTATCTCTTTTGGCTGCAAGGATATGCGGCCACTGGGATGGCCGCGATTCTGTCCAGGGCGGAAGCGAATGCCGGCAGCTTCTATCACTTTTTCAAAACCAAAGAGGAGCTGCTGCTGGCAGTGCTGGAGCTCTACATCCAGTCGCTGGAGCCGGTGGTCGTCCAGCCGGTGCTCGGAGCGATTGCTGACCCAGTGGGGCGCGTCTTCGGAATCCTGGAGTTCTATCGGTTGAACTTGCTGAAGACGGGATGCACTTACGGATGCCCGATCGGCCGGCTGGCGCTTGAGATTCCGGAGGAGCAGTTCCGCGTGCACAAGCGGCTGGCGGATAACTTCGACGGGTGGACGGCAGCGATTGAGAAGTGCCTCGGGGATGCGCGAGAGCGATTTCCGGAAGGAACGAACTTCTCGACGCTTTCGAAGTTTGTGCTGACGGTGATGGAGGGCGGAGTCATGCAGGCGCGGGCGCATCGAGATGTGGCGCCGTTCGATGCATCGGTGGAGCACCTGCGCGAGTACTTCCGCTTGATGATGACGCGAAGTGGGGACAGCGGTGGGGCCAAAGGTCAGTAGTTGTCGGATCGAAGTGAGTCGTTCGTTCGTCGTGGATCGGATCGAATCGAAAAAATTTAAGACGGGGTGAAGTGATGAAGCGAGCGATTGTGGTGGCGGTCTTTTGTGTGGGGTTGGCTGGGATTGCGTTGATGAATAACGCGCGCGGAGTCGCGCGAAGTGCGGCGCATGGCGGAGACTCGGCTGTCGATGCAAAAAAGAAGCCGATTGCGGATTTGTCGTGGTTGGTCGGCGGCGTGTGGACGGCGGACGCGAGCAAGATGGGCGATGGGATGAAGAGGATCGAGACGCGCTACGTCTGGTCCGACAACAGTGCGTTCATCCGGTTTACGACACATTTTGTTTCGGACAAAGGTACGGCGAAAACGTACGACGGCAATTTCTTCTGGGAGCCTGCGAAGTCACAACTCGCGATGTGGTACATGGACTACACAAACGAGATTGTTCAGGGTCCGGTCGCAATTAGCGGTGAGACAACCAAACTCTCGTTCCACGCGACAGATTTCGAAGGCAAGCCTTCGGACATGCAGGTGGATTTGCTGAAGAAATCGAACGACAAGTATCAGTGGACGCTGGAAGAGAAAGTTGGCGATGCGTGGAAGCAGTTGGCGACGTTGGAGTATGTGAGGACAGCGGAGTAAGCGCCGGGCATTAGGTTACACATTGTCATTCAGCAGCATTTGGGTGCCGCACCCTCAGCTTTTAGAGGGTGCGGGTTTAGATTCAACACGACCAACAACAAAACGACGACTGCTTCGCGACGATCAGCAATTCGCTAGTTGGGCGACGAGAGCGCGAGGATCAGGTTGTAGTTGAAGGTGATGCCGTCGTAGAAATCCTGGACGCCGACGCGTTCGTCTTTGCCGTGGGCGCGGTTGTCATTCATCTGAAAAAACATGCAGGAGATGCCGTACGTCGGAATGCCGGCGGTACGCGTAATGCGGCCGTCGGTGGCGCCGGTGGACATCGTGGCCATGACGGGAATGTTGCCGTACATCTGATGTACGGTCTTGTCCATCGCTTGTGTGAGTTCCGGAAGCAACGGAGATGGCGGAACGGTGACGAGTCGAACGGTTGTTCCGTCCGCGGCGTGGAGTTGTACGGGGGAGACGGTGACCTTGGGATCGGCGACCACACGTTCCAGCGTCTTTTGAATATCGGCGGGATCTTCGCCGGGGAAAATGCGGCAATTCACGTTGGCGCGCGCCATCTGCGGAAGCGCATTTTGCGCGTGACCGCCGGTGAGCATTGTCGCCACACAGGTCGTGCGCAAGAGAGCGTTGTAGTACGGCGTTTGCGAAAGACGTGCGACGGCCACTTTGTCGGGCGGTTGCTTCGCTGCGGCTCGCAGGTCGGCTGCGGAGGAGCCCTTCGTCAGCTCCGCCGTCTTCAGAAAATAATTGCGCGTGATTTCATTGATCTCGACGGGAAACGAATACGCCTGAATTTTCGCGAGCGCGTTGGCGAGGTGATAGATCGCGTTGTCGGGTGACGGCAGCGAACTGTGACCGCCGGGATTCAGCGATTCGAGCTGAAAATCGGCGTAGACCTTTTCGCTCGCCTGAATTGCAGTCAGGACACGCTGATTGCCATTTCTCTCGAATTCGCCGCCGTCGAGATTGATGCAAAATTCCGCGTCGATCCAATCGCGATGATTCTTCACCAGCCAATCGACGCCATTGAAGTTACCGCCCTCTTCGTCGGCGGTGAGCGCCAGAATCAAATCGCGATCGGGCTTGTAATTCTCCTTCTTCATCCGCATGAAGTTGGTGACGAGGATCGCGTCGCCTTCCTTCATGTCATCGGTGCCGCGCCCGTAAAAATAGCCGTCTTTTTCGACGAACTGGAACGGATCGGTAGTCCAATCTTCGCGGCGAGCTTCGACGACATCGAGATGGCCGATGAAAAGAATCGGCTTGCGCTGCCCGGTGCCATGAATACGCGCAACGAGGTTTTTCTTGCGATCGTTGGGACCATCAACGACGACGTCACTGCCGGTAAATCCGGCGTCGCGAAGCCGAACCGCCATCGCTTCGGCCGCAGTCGTGACGTTGCCAACCGAGTCCGTCGTATTGATTTCAATAAGCTGCTGAAAAATCTCCCGCGCGAGCGGATTCGGCGGTGAGCTTGGGGGCGCCGACTGAGCGGCAGCTGGGTAGGAAAGAAAAATGAAAGTAAAGAGCGCGGCAGCAATCTTCATTGAGAACTAGGCGAAAACCAGGCGTCCCTTGGGTTGTGGGATCGCTCGCCCAAGTTCCTTCGCAGTCTCGATCCACTCACCGATAACAATTTCGACGTTCGCGAGGGCTTCCTGGTAGGTCTTGCCATCGGAGGCGCAGCCCGCGAGTTCAGGCACTTCAGCGATGAAGGCTTGATCGACTTCACTCCAATAAATGATGACTTCGTACTTAGGCATCGAAACGCTCCGCAAGCCGATATTTGAGTATAACATGCCGAACTTGTTTCACTTGGTATGGCTTACACTTCGATCCCAAGGGCTGCAGATTAAGGATTTCTTCCACATTTGCCATACAAAATATGTGATGGCTACCTTTGGTCCT
>Ga0209006_10005647_pt1 | contig 11363 bp, 6 predicted proteins | sample JacPin_JW_Ref_O2_FD_188567 | JGI IMG/M metagenome (GOLD analysis project Ga0209006, IMG submission 188567) | Forest soil microbial communities from Algoma, Ontario, Canada - Jack Pine, Ontario site 1_JW_Ref_O2 (SPAdes) (version 2) | ecosystem: Environmental > Terrestrial > Soil > Boreal... | reverse complement strand
CTAAATTCGCGCCGTTGGCGAAGAAAATATCCGGCCGACCGTCGTTGTTGTAATCGAAAATCGCGACGCCTCCCGCCATGGTCGCCGGTAGGTGGCGCGATTCCGTTTCCGCATTCTCAAGCCGGAACGGTATCGATTTCAGAGCGAAAAATATAGGGGATCGCGAACTACCGATGGCGCAGCATATGGCCACTAAAACTCCACCCGTCGCCGCCAATAATCCGCGCATCATAAACCTCAAGAATAACGTGCCGGGTGCATAGAAAAAGGGGCGGCATCGAGCCCGCCCCCTTTAAAACCGGCCAAATTTTCGACGATCTAGAAGTTGTACTTGATCGCGAATTCAATAACACGACGGTTGACCGTGAACAGCGGCGAACCAGTCGTATTGTGATTTTGATTGGTCTGGGTGAGGTTTCCGTTTGCATCGGAGAACTTCAACTGGACATCAGCGTTATTACCCGTGGCGTTGAACTCCGGCAGCGGGTGGTTCAGGAAGTTGAAAGCTTCAAAACGCAGTTGCAGCTTCTGTTTCTCCCGGACCTGGAAGTTCTTGAACAGCGACAGATCGCTGTTGAACAACGCCGGACCCTTGATATACGGCCAGATAATGTTCCCTACCTGACCCGGCTGCGGAGGCGCAAAGCAGTTGGGGTTAAAGTATTGTCCCGATTTCAACCCGTTGCGCGGATCGCAGGTCAACACCGGTAGCAGCGCTATCGAAGTAGTTCCCAGATAAGTGGTGGCGCTGGTCGGCCCGTTCGGATTGTTGCCGTAGGAGGCGTTCAGCGCGGCGTTGCTATTGGCGCCCGTGTTGTCCTGGATCGGCGCGCCGCTCTGCCATTGCGTGATGCCTGAGAATTCCCATCCGTTCACGGTGCCCGCCAGGATGTGATTGCCGTGGATCGGACTCGGGAGATTCACCACATAAGCCGCGTTGAAAATGTGCGTGTGATCGTACGCCAGGACACCGTAATTGGCACCCAGGCTGTACGGATATTCAGCGGCGCCCGCCTGGTTGCCGTTGAACGTCTGACCGTCTCTGGTACCCATCACCTTGCTGAAAGTGTAATTCGTGGTGAAGGTCGTTCGGCCGGTCTGCTTCTGCCACGTCGTAATAAACGCGTTGTAATTGGAGTAACCGCCGTGGCTCAGCAACTGAATTCCACCAGGATAGTTGTGATACGGATAGTAGTCGTTCGCATTAAAAGCCGAAGTGTAGGGACTAACCACCTGACCGGTCAAAGGATCCGGTCTGAAAAACGTGCCCAGCGGAATCAGGTTCTGATCTGAAAGCGTGCCATCGAGAATCTGGTCGCGGCTCGCGCTTCCGCTGTATTGAACTTCCCATACCGATCTCCAGGGCGCTCTCTGCGAAATGGTGAAGTTATACGTCATGGCGTACGGCTCTCGCGAATCGCCCGCCTGATCTACACCATTGGCGCTTCCACCCAAGCCGGGCGCACCCAGTGCCGGCGTGAACTGCGGGAATGAGTTGTAGCCAAAGCAGCAGGCGTTCCCCGTAGTCGACAGGGTTTCGACATTGAGGGGCGCGTTGTAATTTGCTCCGCCCAGATTATTCGCAGATCCCTGATACCGGTAGATTCCGAATCCACCGCGCAGGACAGTCTTGCCGTCTCCGCGCAGGTCATACGCTACACCGATGCGCGGCTCGGGGAAGAAGGCCTTGGTGGGCAATCCGGACAGCGGTATATTGCTGTTGGTAGCGTGCCACTGCAGGCCGGTCCAGCCGGGGGCGTTGGGGCTGTTATTGTAGGCTGCGGGATTCCAGATAGCAAACCCCAGGTTATTGGCATTGTTAATCCAATTCCCAAGATGATCGGCACGGATTCCCAGCGTCAACGTCATCCGACGGCTGATTTTCCATTGGTCATTCGCATAGAATGCGTACTGATAGAACTTGACGTCCTGCACCGGAGCGGCACTCGCCTGGAATAAGCCTGCCAGACGGCCCGTCGCAAAGTCAGCAGCACCATTGCTGGTACTGTTGTGCGAGTAGGTCTCATATTCAATCGTGCCTTGGTTGGCATACTGGAAGTTGCTGGCTGCCTGATCGTTGCGCGCGAAATCCCAGTAGAAGCCGAACTTCAATAAATGGGTTCCCGCCACCTTGGTAAGGTTGTCGGAAATATTAGGCGTCTGGGATAGCTTCCCGAAATCGCCGCTGTTGAACGCCTGGCCGAAAGTAGGAGCGAAATAACCAGGAACAGCCTTGCTCCAGCTCAGCGTGTTGGGGATCTGCGGAGCATAAGGATCTTTGAACAAACCGGTCAGGCTGAAGCCGAGCTTGGTGGGATCGACCGCCGCTGGATTTGACAACGCGATCGGATTGAGAAACGTCGCGTCCGCAAACACTACTTCGTTGGTCAGGGTCGGAGAGAAGATATGCGTCACGTTCGCGCTATAAACGTTCGATACCTGGTTTGCCGGCATCTGGGTCGGATACGGCAGATCGTTACCCGTGCCCCACCAGATATTATTGGGATTCAGGTCCGTCTCATCCTGTCGATTCCATGAGAAAAACGCCTTCGTCTTCTCGCTGATGTTATAGTCGCCGCGCAGCCGCAGTTCCCACCGGTTCACCGGCAGGCTCAAAAGCTGCGTGTAATTCGCACCGATCGGATTCGACTGCGGATTTGTGTTCGGCTGGGGAAACGTCTTATAGAGCGCCAGCGAATTCTGATCGATCTGCGTCAGCGGGATGATGCCGCCCGGAAAAGTCACGCTCTGGGCTCCGGTCGGATCGTAGCAGGCAGTCTGACAGGGCACCACGGCATTATTGGAAAACGTGCCGTTCGCGAAGTTGGATCCCAGACTTGCCAAGTAGGACGGGCTGAAGTTGCCCTGCATCATCTGCGAGGTCGGAATGAACCGCTGATTGATGCTTCCTTCCGGATTCTGCCGCATATTTTCGTAGGCGGCATAAAAGAACAACTTGTCATGGTTGCGGTTGAAATGCGTCCAGGGGAGAATCACCGGTCCGCCAAAATCGCCGCCCGGATAGTAATAAGAGTCATTCGGCTTCGCTACATTATTCGCTTTAAAGTAGGAGTCGGCCGAGTTGAAAACGCCATTGCGCGCGTAAAAGTATGCCTGCCCATGGTAGGAACTGGAGCCGCTCTTGCCGATGGCCTGGAAAATCACCGGCCCCTTCGCATACTCCGCTCCATACGCGGAGGTCAGCAGCGAAACTTCCTGAATCTGGTTCTGATTGATGTTAGCGGTCTGCGTTCCCATGTTGCCCGGATCCAACAGGCTCGCGCCATCCGCCGTCATCGTCATACCGCCATAGAGCTGCGTTCCCTGCGCCGACATCGTCCCGATGGGGCCGGTGTTGCTCTGGGTGGTCAAACTGGTAAACATCTGCTGGTTCAACCCGCCCGCGTTGCCCATGCCAGGCATGATCTTCATCAGCTCCGCCGCATCGCGGCCCTGAATGGCGAGTTCCGTGATCATCTGCTCGTTCAACGTATGGCTCACGGCGCCGGTATCGGTGGGCACCACGACTTCATTCCCCACCACCTGGATCTCCTGCTTGGAGGAGCCGACTTCCAGTTTGATGTTCGGAACGTTGAGGTTGTTCCCCTGGGTCATGGTGATCTCTCGCTGCTCCCAGCTTCGGAACCCGTTGGCCGAGATCGTGACCGTATAGGTGGCCGGGGGGACTGCGGCGAAATTGAAGACTCCCGAATTGTTCGAAACCGTCTCACGCTTCGTATTCGTGGCCTCATCGGTCAGTGTAACGGTGGCCTTTGGAATGATGGCTCCGCTCGCATCCGTCACTGTGCCGCTGATGTTTCCAGTGGCGTTCTGGCCAGGCAGCGACACGCTGCAAAACACGATTGCGAATAACAGCGCCGCAACTGTGCAAGCGCGGGAGGCGTAGATCCGCTTGGATCTAATTGCTTCTGACATAGGTGTTTCTCCCCAAGAAAATGTGAACCGTCGACTTCGTCGAACTTCTTTGAACATGAGACTTCAAGCGACCCGAAGAGCTTTTCACATAGTATAGATAGACTAGTCGCGAAAAAAGGCTAATGCGGTTAATCTTATTGGTTTATAGGAGTTACTGCCGCTATCGCCAATGTTTTCAATAACGTTACCGGACGGTTAACGATTTTGGGTTAGCACTTGTAAGTAATGGTGCCAATAAGTTATACTCGAACGCGAAGTAAGAAACCACGAGGTTTTCTTCGGGAAAAGTGGGGTTGGGGAGTGGAAGAGCCGCTTTGGGGAGCGGAGCCTTCCGGCATCGCTTTTAACGATTTAATTTATGCCTTCCACGGTAGGGTTGCGTGAGGAAAAGGCTGAACTTGAGGCAGTGTTCGCCTCAGGAATCTTCAGCCGGGCGCCCGGTCTGGCGCACATGCTCCGCTACGTCTGCACGAAGTATTTTGAAGGCCAATCCGACCAGGTAAAAGAGTACAACATCGCGGTCGAGGCGCTGGGTCGTCCTGCCGATTTCGATCAGAAGCGAGACTCCATTGTCCGCGTCGAAGCGCACCGCCTCAGGCGTCGGCTCAATGAATATTATGAGGGCGAAGGCGCCTCCCACCGTATTCGGATCGTGTTGCCCTCCGGCCAGTATGTGCCTCAGTTCCTTCAGACTGAGCCGCAAAAGGCGCTGCCACCAGATCCGGGAACAGCACTTGCCACGGTAACGCCGGTGGTCGTCATCCCGGAACCGTCTCTAGCGGAGAGAGTTGCCGCCGCCGCCCACCCGCGGTACCGGACCCCGCTTTGGGTCCTTCTGAGCCTGGTCGCCGCATGCGCCGTTACATATATCGCAATGCGGCCGCCTTTGCGTCCAGCCGTCGCGTCGACCCTGCCGGTACGTCTGCCCGAGGGTGAAGAAATCCGTATCCTCGCCGGAAACACCAAAGCGCCTTTTAAGGATCAACTCGGGCGAAGCTGGGAAATGGATCGCTATTTCACCGGTGGCTGGGTGTCAACCTCGCCCGGCCATGTCGTCGACGGCACCCGCGATTCGATCATGTACCAAAGCGCTCGCGAAGGGGATTCGCAGTACGACATTCCTTTGAAGCCGGGTGTGTATGAGCTGCATCTACACTTTGCCGAAACGGTCTACGGCGAGCATAATCCCGGCGGAGGCGGCGAGACCAGCCGGCTGTTCCAGGTCGTTGCCAACCATACCCTGCTGCTCGATTACTTCGACGTGATCTCGGACGCCGCCGGCGCGAACGTCGCCGACGAACGCGTCTTTAAGGACCTCTCGCCGGACTCCGATGGCCAGCTTCACCTGCGTTTCACTCACCGGATTCGGGATGCCTTCGTCAACGCGATTGAAATCTTGCCTGGGATTCAAGGCCGTATGCGGCCGATTCGTATCGCCATGCGTGGCCAGTCTTACACCGACAGGAAGGGCAATCTGTGGATGTCCGATCGCTATTACCGCGGCGGCCAAGCGATTTTGCGCACCTGGTTCGCCAGCGGCATGGACGATCCGGAGTTGTATCAGGGCGAGCGTTACGGCAATCTAAGTTACGTTATCCCGGTGGCGCCCGGTTCCTACAGCGTAACCTTGAAGTTCTCCGAAGCCTGGTTCGGTCCCGACAAAGCGGGCGGAGGCGGCGTGGGTAGCCGGAGATTCGACATCCTCGGCAATTCGCAGATGCTGGCCCATAACTTCGATATTTTTAAGGAAGCCCACGGCCCGGAACGCCCGGTCGACCGCACCTTCCGCAACCTGCACCCCAACGCTCAGGGCAAACTGGTCATCTCAATGGTGCCGGTCGACAACTACGCCTGCATCAACGCCATCGAAGTAATCGACGAAACCAGGTAGTACATTCCCTCTATTGCTTCCCCTGACAGAGGCGCGTTAACTTCAACCCAATGCCCATGAAGCCCATGTTCCTCCCCGGCGTCGAAGCAAATCCAGAGCCGGGACCCTACGCCGAAACCATCCGCATGATGAAGGCTTCCGGCAAGGAATATCCGCAGATCTGGCACATGTTCGCGTTTCGTAGCGACATCACCTCTCATCTCGCACACTTCACCCAGGAAATCATGCGCGGCGAGGCTCCGCTCAGCCCCGGCCTGCGTGAACTGATTGCCGCCTACACTTCCTACCAGAACGATTGTCCGTTTTGACTGAAGTCCCACGCCGCAGTTGCGGCGGAGTTACTCGGCAATGAAGAGCTGGTCTGGGGCGTCCTCCGCGATCTGGAATCCTCCGCTTTGCCCGAGAAAGAAAAAGCCCTGTTCCGCTTCGTCTCAACAGTAAATCGCAACTCGCCAACCATGAGTCCCGAGGATATGAAGCCCCTCTACGAAGTAGGCTGGACCGACGAAGCCATCTACTACGCCATCACCGTTTGCGCCCTCTTTAATTTCTACAACCGCTGGATCGACGCCTCCGGAGTCCACGCCCTATCGGAGGAAGCCCACCGCGAAGGCGGCAAACGAAGCGCCCTCCACGGCTACATCCGCAAGTAGCGCACGCGCCCACGCGTGCCGCGTCGACACTCGTGTCGACGACCGATTCCAGTTACCATCGATGAGGGAATCCACAAATGAAGCAACTGTATCTCCTGGTTAGCATCTCCGTACTGATGGCCCAGACCAAACCCATCCCTCTTTCCACCTTCGACGCGAAGGCTAAAGCGCTGCTCTCGCAAATGACCCTCGACGAAAAAATCGGTCAGATGACGCAGCCCGACCAGATGTTCCTCAAGGACCCCTCCGACATCGAAACATACTTCCTGGGCTCCATCCTCAGCGGAGGCGATTCCGACCCCAAAGCCGGCAACACCAAGGAAGCCTGGACCAATCTCGCTTCCACCCTGCAAGCCCGCGCGTATAAGACCCGTCTGAAAATTCCCTTGCTCTACGGCATCGACGCAGTGCACGGACATAACAACGTGCTCGGCGCAGTAATCTTCCCGCAAAACATCGGCCTGGGCGCCACGCGCGACGCTGCTCTAGTAGAGCAAATCGGCAAAATCACCGCGGAGGAAGTGCGAGCCACCGGCATCCGATGGGTCTTCGCGCCCTGCGTCACCGTCCCTCAGGACATCCGTTGGGGCCGAACCTATGAAGGATTCTCCGAAGATCCCCAACTGGTAGCCGAGTTGGGCGCGGCCTCCGTCAGAGGCCTGCAAGGCAAAGGTCTCTCCGATCCCTATGCTGTTCTCGCCTGCGCAAAGCATTTTGTAGGCGATGGAGGCACCAGCTTCGGCACCGGCGGTCCAGGAAAAAAGTTTCTGGATCAAGGAGACACGAAAGTCGACGAAGCAACGCTGCGCCGCATCCACATGCAAGGCTATCTCACCACTGTCGCCGCGGGCGTGGGAACCATCATGCCTTCTTACAACAGTTGGAACGGCGTCAAAGTCTCCGGCTCAAAACACCTGCTGACCGACATTTTAAAAAACGAAATCGGCTTCCAAGGCTTTCTAATTTCCGACTACAACGCGGTCGACCAGATCTCCAAGGATTATAAAACCGCGATCGGCATTTCCATCAACGCCGGCATGGATATGGTGATGGTCCCCGATCACTATCGCGAATTCATCAAAAATCTGAAGGAACTGGCGCAGGACGGCACCGTGCCGATGTCGCGCATCGACGACGCCGTCACCAGAATCCTGCGTGTAAAACTGGCGATGGGCCTAATGGATCAAAAGCCCGCGCTGAACTACAGCTTCGGTACTCCCGAGCACCGAGCCGTAGCAAGACAAGCCGTGCGCGAGTCGCTAGTCGTGCTCAAGAACGAAAACCACACGCTCCCACTCAACAAGTCCGCAAAAATCCACGTAGCAGGAAAAAGCGCCGACGACCTGGGCAATCAATGCGGCGGCTGGACCATCACCTGGCAAGGTAAAAGCAACGACACGCTCCCCGGAGGAACCAGTATTCTAGGCGCCCTTCACAAAGCCGGAGCGAATGTAACCAGCGAAGGCGCGAACGTCGGATTAGTAGTAATCGGCGAAACCCCCTACGCCGAAGGCAACGGCGACCGAGCAGATTTGCAGCTATCGTCCGACGACGTAGCCGCAGTCAAAAAAATGAAAAGCACCGGCGTCCGCGTAGTAGTAATAGTGATCTCCGGCCGCCCCGTGATCCTGGACCCAATCCTAAATGACGCCGACGCCATAGTAGCCGCCTGGCTCCCCGGCACCGAAGGAGAAGGCATAACCGACGTTCTGCTAGGTGCCTACAAACCAGTAGGCAAACTATCCTACGCCTGGCCCTCCCAATACAAATACGCCTACGGCCTGACCTATTAGTAAGCTGTCCAGTGATTTTGTTAGCGCGTCCACACTGAGCCGCCATGCGTCAGCATGTGGGCAGACGCGAGAGTCTGCGCTACCCCAAAACAATGTTAGCCGCTGATAAACGCAGATGGACGCTGATTGAAAAGACAAGTACTTGGAGTTTTTAAAATCCGCGTTCATCTGCGTTCATCAGCGGCCATTAATTCTTTTGGCGCCGCCCGCCATCCCCCAAAAATCTCCTCCAACCTCCGCGCAACCCCGAGCACAATATCTTCCCTCCAAGGCGCTCCCGCGATCTGCACTCCAATCGGCAAACCGGAAGAACTCGTCCCACACCGCACCACCGCTGCGGGCCACCCCGTCAAATTATGCGTCATCGTATAACTGAACCCTTTGAAATTCTTTTCTTCGATCGACGTGCCATGAAGCACCGCCGCACTTGTCGAAACAGGCGACAAAATGACGTCATTTATGGCCAAATTAGCGTGCATCGCGGCGCGAAAATGGTCAATTATGGCGTAATAAGAAGCGAACCCTTTGACATCCGTGCGGAATTCTTCCAGTTTTGCCAGCCATCCGTCGAGCAAAGGATGCGTCCGATGGCTTCCGATCGAGCTCAAAAACTCCCTGATCCCATCCCCTCCGTCGGCTCCAAGGAACATCATTTCCAGTTCGCAACTGCGCTCAATTCCCGGAGGCCTGTTTTCGACCGCACCCAGTGCCCGGCCAGCCTCCGCAACAACAGCCTGCGTCTCCGCATCCGGCTCCGCGAACCCGTTATCGGTAAAATACGCAATCCGCAGATTCTCAACGGGAACATCGGAATAGGGCATCGGAATCACGGTATAATCTTCGCCATCCGCCCCCAGCAGAATCGGCATCAGAGCCTGTAGATCCTCGACGTGCCGGGCCATTGGCCCAATCTGCCAAAGCGCTTCGACCCAACCACCTGCAGGCGGGACGTGTCCTGTCCGTGCCAGCCTTCCCGAGGTGGGTTTCAGGCTGGCAATCCCGCAATAATGAGCCGGAAGTCGAACGCTGCCAGCAGCATCGCTGCCTAACCCAAAGGGAGAACCACAGGAAGCAATCAGCGCCGCCTCGCCACCGCTCGACCCACCAGAAGTCCTGGAATGATCATAGGGATTATTAGTGCGTCCGAACAGCAAGTTGTCGGATTCAAAGGCGAATAGTAGATCCGGTATATTAGTTCGCGCAACAGGGATCGCACCGGCCGCACGGAGACGGGCAACCAGAGTAGCGTCGCGAGTCGACTTCGGCGCATTGCGATAGCCCAAAGTGCCTGCGCTGCATACAGTTCCCGCGACTTCAATGGAATCCTTGATCGAAAAAGGAACGCCGCTTAGCGGTCCGGGTTTGGGCGCGGAATACTGCATGAGTTCGACAACAGCGTTGATCGCAGGATTAACTTCCGCGATTCGTTCAACATACAACTGGAACAGTTCTTCAGGCGAGATCTTGCGATTGCGAATTAGAGCCGCCTGCGCGACGCCGGATAGCGCTAGGATTTCGTTCATTGTTCTTGAATATTCATGCGTTGATCCGCTTTAATATTATTCATTTTCTGATGGATACCGCTGGGCCATTGAATATCGACCGAGACGCTGTTTTCGCTGCCGAGCCCAAATGTAAGCGCTAAGTCACTGGCGGAACAGTAAGATGAACCGCTATGCACCGTCTGCATTTGACTGCCGACCTTGACTACAGCTCCAATTCCGTCGCGATTGCTTTTTGTGCCATTCAGGCGAATCTGCAGCCAGTGATTTTTATTGCCCCCGTCATTACGGTAAAGATAAGCAGGGCCGTTGTTTGTCGCTACCAGAATATCCAGGTCTCCGTCATGATCGAAATCGCCATAGGCTGCTCCGCGGGCGACTAAAGCCTTTGTAAATGCCGGCATAGGTTGAAATTTTCCACCACCGGCATTGTGAAATAGCAGCGGTATTTCTTCATATTGCACTTTCGGCTGAACGCGCCCGATTTGTTCCTCGATATGGCCATTAGCCGCAAAGATATCGGGGTAGCCGTCGAGGTCGTAATCGAAGAAGAATAGGCCGAAGGTCAGACTCAGCAAACTCGACCTTCCGATCGGCGAACGAGGCGCCTCGTCGACGAAAAGCCCATTGCCTTCATTATGATAAAGGCCAATCATCTGATTCGCAAAGTTGCCGACTACCAGGTGCTGATGGCCTGAGCGGTCATAATCGGCAACATCGACGCCCATAGCTCCGCGAGCGACTCCATCTTCACCGAACGCGACCCCGGCGGTGAGCCCTTCTTCTTTGAACGTGCCGTTTTGCAAGTTGCGATAGAGTTTGTTCGGTTGCGTGTCATTAGCGACGAATAGATCGGGCCAGCCGTCGTTATTAAAATCGATCACCGCGACCCCGAGTGATTTACTGGTCGGATCTGCAAGCCCTGCCTTTGCAGTGACATCCTCGAATTTTCCATTGCCGAGATTGTGATAGAGCTTCGAAGAAGTTCCTTTATAAGACTCCGGCGTGCAGTAAGATTTAGTCGCTCCATCGAGCGAGCACCACAAGTCATTCTGCTGATTCCACTGGACATAATTGGCAACAAAGAGATCGAGCTTGCCGTCGCGATCGTAATCGAACCAGGTCGCGCTCGCGGCAAACGCGGAATTGTTTAAACCGGACTCTTTCGTGACGTCTTTAAAATGTCCATTGCCCTCGTTATGAAATAAATGATCGCCGCCAAGTGCGGTAATATAAATATCTTCACGCCCATCGTTGTCATAATCGGCAACGCTGACGCCGAACCCATAAATATCAATATCCAGTCCACTGCCCTTGGTAATGTCCGTAAAAGTGCCGTCGTGATTATTGCGATAAAGATCAGCCGTTGTATGGCGGCCTTTTGGAATCAAATCTTTGCCATTCACAATCAGAATGTCGAGCCAGCCGTCGCCGTCGGCATCGAAAAAAGCGCAGCCGGGACCCATGGTTTCGGGCAGCCATTTCTTCCCGCTGCGCCCCGCGTTGTGTGTGAACTTGATGCCGGCCGCGGCGGTAACATCTGTGAAATGAACCGGATCAGAGGCGTTTAGGAGTAAGGGGAGGCAGA
>Ga0209006_10005646_pt1 | contig 11365 bp, 6 predicted proteins | sample JacPin_JW_Ref_O2_FD_188567 | JGI IMG/M metagenome (GOLD analysis project Ga0209006, IMG submission 188567) | Forest soil microbial communities from Algoma, Ontario, Canada - Jack Pine, Ontario site 1_JW_Ref_O2 (SPAdes) (version 2) | ecosystem: Environmental > Terrestrial > Soil > Boreal... | reverse complement strand
GAAGCGCGTAGATCGTGAGCGAGCGCTGCTGCGCCAGCGGCCGCACCAGCCAGAAATCCGTGAAAGAAGGAAATTCCTCGCCGCCAACGGTCGCGGTATTGACTGCGAGCCCACGTGCCGAAAGTCCGTAGCCCTGCCGCCGGCCGAGTACCTTGAAATACGAAGCGCCGAGAAATACGGCGAGTTCGTCCTTGTAGAGGGCGCTGTGCAGCGGATAGTGCACGCGGAAACCGGCAAACCCCGTGCGCGCCGGCAGATCCTTGGCCGTCAGCGCCGTGAGCTTGCCAAAGGTAAAGGCGGCGGGGTTATAGAGAATCGGCCGGCTCGTCCCGGCGGCATTGACTTCGTTGATGTTGACCTGACGCGCGAAAGTGAAGCCGCGATGAAAAAATTGCACTTCGAACAACGCCTGGTCGTGCCACAGCGCCGCCGCGGGCTTGAAACGAATGTCGCGGAAGGCGTCGTAGCTCAGCTTCGCCAGGCGCGGCGAAAGCGGCGCCGAGCGGTCGCGGTAGGGTTGCTGGGAGCGCTGCTGCGCCATGTGCGCAACCGTGGCAAAGCTGAAGGGTTCGACATGCGGCGGTGGCGGCGGTGCGGCAGCGTTCTGCGCCCGCGCCTGGGCACCGGATAGGATTAAAGCGGCAATGAAGGCCACAGTTTGCGCACGTAGGGGAAGCACCGCTGACTCCTCGAGCGAAGTCGCTGATATGGCTCCTCTCCCACCATTCACAAGTACGTGAATATGTCGCCAACCTGCGACGGTCGAGCCTGCTCATCGACACGATCTAATGCGGAGTGTGTCAGTGCTGGCACGCCGGTGCCACTGAAAAATTCGTAAATCGTCCTTGCGAATCAGGGCTTGCAATCCCTGCGACGCGAGCGCGGCGGGTATTTACCAGAAAATGCTGAGCAGCACGGGCTGCCGCGGCGACGACTATTTGCCGTCGGCCTCGTCGAGGTCATGGCGCGCGATGCCATGGCGGTACATCTTGCGGTAGATCGTGCGGCGGCTGAGGTGCAGCCGCACGGCGGTGGCGCTGATGTTCCAGCGGCACGCCTCCAGAGTGCGGCGCAGCGCGTCGCATTCGGCGCTGCCGAGCACATCCGCACCCTCGGCCTCCGCGCGTTGCGGCAGCGCAGCGCTGGGTCCGTTAGAGCTAGGCGCAATGGGCGCTCTTGCCGCAAGCGAGGCGACCGCCGGCGCGACGCTTGCGACGAGGCTCGGCCGGCGCACGGCGTCAGCCGGCGCCTGTACGGACGCAAACCAGCGCTGCGGACCAAAGCGCGCCGGCAGCAGGTCCGGCCGGAAGCCGTGGCGCCAGGACAAGTGCAAAAGCGCCTCGAGGGTGGTGTCGAGCACCGCCTCGATGCGTTGGCCGCACAGTGCCTCGTGGTTGCGATAGCCGAGGAGTTTCAACGCGCCGCGATTCGCGCCTCTGATCGTCCCCGCCTCATCGAACGCCAGTACGCCCTCGCCCGGCGTGCTGACGAATTCGGCGCAGCGGTGAAAGCGCAACAGGCCAAATTTCCGGCACGCCTCGAGCAACACGCGGTTCTCAATATTCTGCGCGGCGATATCGACGAGTGCGAGCGTATGAGTCTGCGCCCGAGAGGAAGCGCCGGAGATGTCGAGCGTCGCGAGCAGTTTCCCCTGCATGTCAAAGATCGGCGCGGCCGAGCACGTGAGCTGCGTGTTCTGCACCAGGAAATGATCGCGGCGGTGGATGACGATGGGGCGCTGCGTCGCAATGCAGGTGCCCATGCCGTTGGTGCCGAGCTCGCGCTCACTCCAGATCACGCCTTCGCGAAATCCGCTGCGCCGCGCGGTGGCGGAAAATCCCGTGTCGCCTGCGTAGCTGACAATCACGCCGTCCCAATCGGTGAGCATGATGCCGTACTGGGAGTGCTGCATGAGCTTCGCAAGATTCGCCATCTCGATTCTGGCGATGGACAGGAGCGAACCCAGCCGCTCCTTTCTGTCCCTGAGGTCACCGCGCTCGACCGTCGTCGGCTTCTTCGGCTGCAGGGCGTCGAGCGCATACGTGGTGAGGCAGCGATTCCACGAGCAGCGCACGGTCTCATCGATGCTAAGCCCGGTCAAACCACCGCGCACGGCAGATTGAACCAGCTCCGCATGACCTCGGCTCTCCAGTCGCAGTCGCATGAACGCCTCCCCCTCGCCGGAGCGCCTTGTGTGTGCCCCATTGGATCGTCCCGCACGATACGTGACGCTGCAGTCGATCCGCCCCCCGCTGGCGCGACGCCACATCGCGTGCGTGGCGCGACGCCAAACCCGTTCAGAGTACCGCTAAAGGCTTAGGACGAAAAGCTCAGCCCCACCCGCATTTTCTTGTCATCAGTTCGGCGGCGGCGCATCCACCGGACAGCCAAATTTGCAGGGCGCGGACCCGGTGTAATTAGAGCGCACGAACGCGAGAATCTTCCATAAGGCATCATCGGTCGGGACGATTGCACCCATTGGGGGCATCGGGCCAACGACGTGTTCCATGCCCATCCGCATGTAGCCCTTCGCCTGTAACGCATCGGAGCCCAGGGTCACGAGCCTGAAGAGCGTGTCGTCATCGCCGCCGTACACCCAGATGTCGTTGGTCAGCGGCGGACACATGCCCCCGCCCCCGCCCCCGCCGTGACAGCCGTTGCAGCCGGCATGAAAGTAGAAATCCTTGCCGGCCGCGACGACGGCTGCGTCGCTGTCTTTATAGGGATTCTTGAGCTGCCCCTTGGGAGTGGCGTCAACGCGCGCTTGCGGCGTCATGGCAGCGCCCGCCGCGGCAGGGGCTGCCGCCGCAGCGCCCGCCGCCGGCTTTGCCGCAGCAGCCGGGGCCGCTGTCTGTCCCTGCGCACCCGCCATGGCAATGCCCATCAACGTCGCTACAGATAGACAGCCAACCCAAATTTTCTTCGACACGGCCCGTCTCCTCATCGCTTCGATTTTTATTGATGCGCCTACGCGCCCGAGCTGCCTGAATTGTGAACGGTGGATGATGCGGGTTGTTCCAATAATTTGATCACCGCCTGCCCGTCCTTCTCGCGTGCAATGCTGAGCGCCGTTTCGCCTTTTTCATCGCGCGCGCCGATATCGGCGCCCGCCTTGATGAGGATGGTCACGAGCCCCGGCTGATTGGCCGCGGCGGCAATCATGAGCGCCGTCAGGCCGCCGCTGTTCTTGGCATTGACGTCTGCACCGTGGCTGATCAAAGCCTGCGCCGTCGCGCTCGAGTGATCCGCAACCGCGAGCATGAGCGGCGTGTAGCCACCGCCACCGACCGTCTGATTGGCATCGGCATGGCCCTGGATCAGAGCGACCGCGGCAACGTCCTTGCCATTTTGCGAAGCGATGGCAAGCGGCGTCAGATCCCCCGCGCCCTTGCCGTTCGGGTCGGCCTTGTGCGCAATGAGAAAGTGCACGATCTCGCCGTTATCGAGCCAGGCCGCCGTCATGAGCGGCGTCCAGCCGTCGCGATCCGTCAGATTCACATCTGCGCCGTGCGCCACGAGATAGGTGACGACCCCGAGCGCCGACAAATGCACGGCGTTCTGCAGGGGCGTCTCGCCCTGCAGGTCGCGGGCGTTGATGTCCGCGTGCTTCTTCTCGACGAGGTAGGCGACGCGCTTCATATCGTCGCCCAAGATGGCGTGGCTCAGCTCCTCGTTGACGTTGGCGCCATGCGCAAGCCAATCATTGAGCGTCGCAATCGAAACCACCGACGGCGTCGGATCGCCGTGGTGCGGCTTCGGCTGCGGGTACGGGCCATGTGAGGGCAGATCGCCGCTGACGAGGCAAGTGTCACACTTCACGAGCGGCACACCGAATTCCACGAGAATGGCACGGATGCCATCGCGGTCCTTGTGGATCGCCTCTTCCAGCTGCTCGCGCAACGCCTTGTCGGTGGTGCGCACGGCGAACGCCATGTCATATTCCATCGGCACGGCGTCTTCCATCAGGTTGACCGGTTGAATGGTCAGCGGCGCATGTTTCACTGCCTTGTAGTAGCCGGCGAAGGGTCCCCATGCGGCTGCCACATCAAGCTTCCCGTCGATCACCTCTTGTATCTGATAGGACGGCGCGTCTTCGGGCACGAGGTCCGCATCGTGCGAGAGGTAATGGATGACGACGTTGTCGACGACGTCATGGTCCAGGAGCGCCTCGCGCATCGCGGATGTTTGATAGACGCCGACCTTGAGTTTCTTAAGTTTCGGATCGTCGAAGTTCTTGAACGAGAGATTTTTGTCGTCGCGGTATGCGAGGACGAAGGTCGTGCGATAAATGGCCTCGGTCGTGAGCACGCGCTCTGAATCGAGCGGCATGTCCATCATGAGGTCGCACTCGTCGGCGTATAGCGTGGTCCTCGTTAAACCACGCTCGATCGACGGACGCCAGTAGTACTGCACGGTCGTGCCCATGGACTTCGCGAGCAGATCGGCAATCTTGTTCTCGAAGCCCTCACCGCGGTTGTTCGACAGCGGCATGCCGCCTGGGTCCGCACATACGCGCAGCGCCGCCTCGGCTGCCGTACCGAGGGTCGCAACTGCAACGAGCGCAAGAGCGCCCAGCCACTTCTTCATGCCCTGCCTCAAATCCATGCCCCAAAAAAAAAGCGTCCGGTGTCTATTAGACACCGGACGCCCTTAACTAACTACTACTTGACACCGACTCCGGTCATTCGACGCGGAAGGTGTAAAGCGTTCCACCCATCGGGATCTTGTCGAGGTTGGCCGCCTTGGTCATTGCCGTTGCGCCGATTGCGCCGAACTTGTCGGAAAGATCAAGACCGGCGGTCACGGGCAAGCCAATCCAGCCGCCGATACCGCTCCACACCGATACGTACTGCTTGCCAGCAATTCTGTACGTGATCGGGTTGCCGATGATGCCCGAGCCTAAGCGGCGCTGCCAAAGTACCTTGCCGGAGGCGCGGTCGACCGCACGGAAGTCTCCGTTCAAGCTACCGTAGAAGGCGAGTCCACCGTCGGTCACGAGCGCACCACCCCAATTCGGGTACGGATCCGGGATTTCCCATACCGTCTCACCCGTCAGGAAGTTGAACTTCTTGAACTTGCCGGTGATGCCAGGCTTCTCAGGATACATATAGACGTTGGCAAACACGTACACAGTGCCCTGTTGGGTATGTGAACGCTCTTGCGGCTCGTCTTCCATGCACCAGTTGTTGGTCGGGCAATAGGCAATGCCCGGCTCGGTCGGATCGATCGCACAGGGCTGCTGGTCCTTGCCACCCATCGCAGACGGGCAGGCCTGGGTGTTGCCGTTGGGTGCGAACGGTGAATGCGCCTTCACCTTGATCGGACGGCCAGTCTTCATGTCGACCTTTTCCGCCCAGTTCACTGTCACATAGTTGTGCGCGCGCAAGAGCGTGCCATCCGTGCGGTCAAGCACGTAGGCATAACCGTTACGATCGAAGTGAATGAGCACTTTGCGAGCCTTGCCGTCGACCGTGAGGTCTTCGAGCATGTTCTCGTTGATGCCGTCATAGTCCCACTGGTCAAACGGAGTCATCTGGTAGGCCCAGACCACTTCGCCAGTGTCGACCTTGCGGGCAAAAATGGTCATGGACCACTTGTTGTCCCACTTGCCGTTGTTGCACTCCTCGTGCGTCTTCGCACCGCAACGATACGACGGGCTCCACAGACCAGGATTGCCGCTCGAGGTGTAGACGAGCTTCAGCTCCGGGTCATAGCTGTAGAAACCCCACTGGGCGCCACCGCCACGCTTCCATTCGTCGCCGGGAAAGCCGTGAATACCGAGGTCCTGCCCCGCTTTGCCGTATTCCGGATGCTTCTTATTGGTGTCCGCCGTCAGGCCCACATCCTTATCAGAACCCGTGGCGTAGAACTCCCAGTCCTTCTTGCCAGTGCCGAGGTCATAGGCGTCCAAGCGGCCGCGCGCGGCGAATTCATCGCCACCGAAACCGATGATCACTTTGCCTTCAGCAATGAGAGGTGCCGGGGTGATCGTCTCGCCGTGGGCCGGCCACGCATGCTTGACGACCCAAACTTCCTTACCGGTCTTGGCATCAAGGGCGATGACAAAGCCGTCGAGGGTGCCAAACACGAGCTTGCCGTCTGCAAACGACATGCCGCGGTTCACCGTGTCGCAGCAGGCGCGCGGCACAGCAGATGCGTCGCGGTCTGTGGACTTGGTGTAGTTCCAAATTTCCTTCGGATGATCAGGGTCGGTCAGATCCAGTGCCTGGATGATGTTTGGCCAGCCGCTTTCCATGTACATCATGGGCGTGCCGCCAAGGTCCACTACCAGAGGCTGGCCCTCATGGCCGCGCAACGTTCCGCTCGACTGCGACCACACCATCTGTAGTCCATGAACGTTCTGAGTATTAATATTTTTTAATGCACTGTGGCGAGTCAGAGCCTGGTCACCACCCGGATCGGCCCAGAGGTCTGGGTTCTTGGCCCGGTCGGTGACTTCATCGCTGCTCGCTACGCCCCAACATCCCCCGAGTGCCAGTACGGCACATAGCATTCGTAGCCGTCGCTGTGATTCCAATTGCATACAGGTTCTCCTCAAATACCGATTCGCGTTGTACTTTTTTGCTATCGCACCGCCGTCCCCGAACAAGCCCGGCGCGGAAGGTGCGGATATAGGCGCCGTCTAAGAGGTGTGGCGACCGTGAGTCCCGTCAGCGAGCACTCACGCGCCAAAATGGAAAACTTACCGTCAGACCATTCCCATATATGTATAGGACATTTTCCTATGTCGTATATATCAGTTCGCTTACGACTCAACAACCTCTCATAAGCTGCGCCGCCGCGTTCGCAGCGCTTCTGTGCCGAAAATGGCACACCCCGTCAGGACCAGTTTGCGCCGTCGCTTGACTGCTGTTCCGAGGCTCTTTCCGCATCGAGCAAATCGACGCCAGGCGCTTGGGTCTTGCGATCGGATACGTGCGCCGCTCTCTGCCGTCCTCATGATGCGTGCTGCTGGCGTCTGCGCCACCGCTGCAGTGCGGGACGCGCACTCTTCATCGGCGACGCACTCGGCAACGTCGTGCTCACGATCGACACAGCGAGCGCCGGCGCTAAAATGAAAATGCCGCCCAACATCAAGGCTCTCGGCGCAGCAGGCGGTCACAGCGTGCGCCAGCCCATCACGACAGACGGGGTCGTCGCCCCAACCGCCGGTTGCTTATGAGCAACGACGATGTCTTGGGGCCGCGATGCCCCCGCGACGGCGCTCGCGCACACCCTTGTCGCGGCGCGCTGCCGTGGGCGGTTGCCATTCACAGGCGCCGCGTATGGCGCAGCCAGTGCACCGCCAGAGGCGGCACTAGGAGCAGGCTCACCAGGGTCGAGGACACAAGTCCCCCTAAAATCACGACCGCCATCGGACCTTCGATCTCATGGCCTGGCTCGTGCATCTGGATCGCCACCGGCAGAAGTGCAAGCCCCGTCAGAAGCGCAGTCAGCAACACCGGGGTCAGACGCTCCTCCGCGCCACGCAGCGCGGTCGGCAGATCCCAACTCTGCCCTTCGGCCGTCACCAGATGATCGTAGTGCGAGACGAGCAGTATGGTGTTGCGCGCCGCCATGCCGAAGAGCGCGACGAACCCGACCATCGCACCGAGCGACAGGCTGCCGCCGGTCACCGCGACGGCTGCGACGCCGCCAATCAATGTCGAAGGCAGCGCGACCAGCACCAAAAGCACGTGGCGCGCGTAGCCAAATCCCAGCGCCAGCAACAGCACGATGAGAACGAACGCCGCCGCCGAGTGCAGCAGCAGCTCATGCGCCGCGGCCGCCTGGGCCTGCGCCGCGCCGCCGTAGCGCAGGTAAACATCCGGCGGCAGCAGCACATGCGCGGCAATGGCGCGGCGCGCTGCTTCGGCGTAGCCCGCCTGATCGGAGGTCTTGGGATTCACGACGACGACCTGGCGGCGCAGGCCGTCCTCGTGGTCGATCAGGCTGCGCGCCGAAACCATATCGAGATTCGCAACCGCCGAGAGGGGCACGAGCGCGCTGTCGCGCGCGCGCAGCAGGAGCTCGCCGACGGCCTGCGGAGTCGCCTGTGCCGTTGCGATGCGCACCGCCACCGGCACGCTGCGATCGGCCTGGCTCAACTCGGCGACCACCGTACCGTGAAATGCCGCGTTCACGGTTTGCAGCACCTCGGCCGCCTGCAGACCGTAGACCGCAAGCTCCGCGGGGCGCAGTTCGACGCGCAGCTCGGGCTGCCGCGGTGGCACTTTGAGCCGCACCGCGCCGCTATTAGGCAGATGCTCGAGGACTGCCGCGATGTCGCTCGCCACGGCATCGTCGCGGTCGAGATCCGGCCCGAACACGCTCACGAAAAACGACGCCGACTCTCCGGAGAGAGTCTCGCCAATGCGCTCGGCGAGCACCGAATAGATCTCCACCAGCTGATTCGGAAAGTCGTCAAACACGTCGCGAATGCTGGCTTCGATGTGCTCGGCTGTCGCGCCCTGCGCAGGATCGATCTGCACTTCAAATTCGCTTTTGTTGGGGGCGTCCGGATCCTGGCCGTTTTCGGCGCGGCCGATCTGCTCAGCGACGCTCTTCACCCCGGCGATGGCGGAAAGGCGCTCGGCAATGCGGCGGCCGACGCGCGCAGTCTCAGCAAGTGCAATGCCGGGCCGCAGCGCTGCGTGCGCAATCAAATAGTCCTCACGAAAATCCGGCAGCAGCCGCGCGCCCAAGAACGGCAGTAGCGCAACCCCGGCGGCGCCCGTCACGAGCAGCGTCGCGAGCACCCAACCCGGACGCGGGTGCAGCCACTCGATAATGCGGCGTTGACGCCGCTTCAGACGCGTAAGCCACGTGGCTTCCGCGCTCGGCGCATGCGCACCCATTACGATGGCGCATAACGCGGGCGTTGCGCTCATCGCGATCAAGAGTGACAGCCCGACCGCCAGCAAAAAAGCGATTGATAACGGCCGGAAGAACGAGCCCTGCAGGCCCGAGAGCATGAGGATGGGCAGAAACGCCACCGCCACGGCGGCGGTCGCGTAGAACACCGGGCGGCGCACTTCGAGCGATGCGCTCAGTATCAACTGCCGGATATCGACGCCGGCAGCCGCGCCGCGGCGCCTGCGCATGATGTTCTCGACGTCAATCACCGCATCATCCACCACCACGCCCAAGGCGACGACGAGGCCGCCGAGCGTCATGGTGTTGAGCGATATGCCTACGCTTGCGAGGATCCACACCGTGGCAAGGAGTGCCACGGGAATCGAGCTGAACGATACGAGCGCGGCACGCCAATCGCGCAGCGTCAGGAGCAGCAGCAGCACCACGAGCACAGCTCCGGTCAGCAATGAGTTGCGCAGTTTCGCGATGGCAGTCTCGATGAAGCTCGCCGGCCGCAGCAGCGCGGGATGGTATTGCACGCCTTGCTGCGCGAGCGCCGGCACGAGCGCATTCAAGCGCCGTTCGAGCGCGGCCGTGACCTCCAGTGTATTGGCGCCGTATTGAGTCGAGGTCTCAACCAGGATGCCCGGTCGCCCGCCGATCATGGCATCGCCGAAACTGGGCTCGGCCGCGTCGCGCACCGTGGCCACATCGCCGATGCGCAGGGCGCTGCCGTTGCGCACCGCAATCACCGCCTGCGCCAGCGCCGCCGGAGTTGCACCTGCGGCCTGCGACTGCAGCACGATCCGCTGCGTGGGCGTTTCGATGTAGCCGCCGCCGATCAACTCCGTGCCGCGCCGCGCCGCGCCGTAAAGATCCTCGAGCGTTAGGCCCGCGCCGAGGAGCTTGTAGGGATCCACGAGCACCTGGCGTTCGCGCGAGGCGCCGCCGAAGATCTGCGCCTGCGCGACCCCAGGGACGGCGAGGATCTGCGGCTTGATCATCCAGCGCACGAGATCGCGCAGTTCGATGGGTGAGAGACGCTCGCTCGTGTAACCGAAGTGCACGAGGTATTCCATGGAGGAGGACAGCGGCGACAGCAGCGGCGGTCCTGCGCCCGCCGGCAGCAGGCCGGCGGATTCGGCGAGGCGTTCGGTGACTACCTGGCGCTGGCGATACGGATCGCCGCTGCGGCCAAAGACCACCTGGATGGCGGAGAGTCCCTGGCTTGATGTTGAGCGCACGGATTCGACGTTTTCCGTCCCCGCGAGCAGTCCCTCAAGCGGGCGGGTCACGAGCGCCTCCACCTGCGTTGCGTCCAGACCCGGTGCCTCCGCCTGCACCAGGACATGGGGAGGCGCGAAGTCCGGAAACACATCGAGCCGGGCGTTCAGCAGTGCGCTCGCCCCCAGTACCGCCACCAGCACAGACAGCGCAGTAATAATGCGCGGATGCGCGAGTGAGACGCGAACGATGGCTCGAAGCATGAGTTTTTAGTCGTGTTCTTCTTCACTCGCCGAGAAGCTGCCGAGGCCCTGCAGCGACCACAGCACGCCTGCGCCGTGCACGACGACGTTATCCGCATCGGCAAGGCCGCTCACGAGCCACGCATCCCCCACGGGCGTCAGAAGCTTCACGCTCGCGGGCGCGTACTCGCTCTTACCATCGCGGCTCTGCGGCGCCTTTTGCCGATACACGTAGGCGCCTTCTTCACTATAGAGAAGCGCCGCAGTGGGTATGAGAAGCCCGGCAACATCCGCGCCCGCAAGCGTCACGCGCAGTCGCGCGCCGGGACCGAGGCCCGCGGGCGGATGATCCACTTCCAGAAGCCAGCCCGCGCTTTGTACGTCAGCCGCGGTGCGCGGCACCGCGCCCATGGGGCGCGCCGCGACGCCGATGCCGTCAACGTTGAGAAGAGCCTTCGCCGGCATGGCCCCGAGAGCGTGGCGCCCGGGCACATCGGCGCGCACGAGCACTGCGCGCCCGCTGCTCAAAGATGCGACGAGCGCATCGCGCTCCCGATCAGGAAGCGCCGCGACAGGTCCCCACTGCAGCGAAAACGTCGCGGCCGCCGCCTCGGCCTGCGCCTGCGATTCGACCTCCAAGGCCTGCGCCAGCTGCAGCGCCTTGAGTGATGCATTCGCGCCGTTTTTGTACAGGCCCTCCAGGCGCCGCGCATCGGCGGCCGCGTTGCGCGCGGCGCTGCGGCTCGTCACGAGCCGGCCGACATCGGTGACCAGCTCCACCGGATCAAGCACCAGACCGTACGCGTCAGTCTGCCGGGGACCTGCGCCCTTAACCGGATGCGCGACGGCGACCCCGACGGCCTGCTGCTGGGCGCTCGTCAACACGAGCCCGGTGCCGGGCGCGCGGGCGGGAGGCGTGTCGTTGTCATCGTCGATGTCGGCGAGAGCCAGCGCCGGCAGGAGAGCCATGCAGACAAGGAGCGGCGGCAGGAGCGAATGCCTCATAGATTCACCTTGCCGCCCAGACTCGCTGACAGCGGCAG
>Ga0209006_10005645_pt1 | contig 11366 bp, 9 predicted proteins | sample JacPin_JW_Ref_O2_FD_188567 | JGI IMG/M metagenome (GOLD analysis project Ga0209006, IMG submission 188567) | Forest soil microbial communities from Algoma, Ontario, Canada - Jack Pine, Ontario site 1_JW_Ref_O2 (SPAdes) (version 2) | ecosystem: Environmental > Terrestrial > Soil > Boreal... | reverse complement strand
CACTCCAATCCCGAAAAACTTCGATTCCATCCTCGTCGGATATTTCCGGGGGAAGCATCTCATGTTTGCAGCTCGCGTGCGTAACAGCTTCGTGCCCTCGTTGCGAACCACCGTATTCAGAAAATTCAAAGGTCTCGAAAGCCGTGAATGCTCGTTCGCTAATCTGCCGGAAAGCGAAAAGGGACGTTGGGGCGAAGGGCTGACTGCGGCCGATATGGAGAAATGTGTGTGGCTCAAGACAAAACTGGTCGCAGCTATTGAATATGCGGAGTGGACACCGGCCAGTCATCTCCGTCATTCCCGATTTGTCGCGCTGCGGGATGACAAAGATCCCCGGGAGGTTGTGCGTGAGTGACTGGCCGAATGCGTCGCATTTTGAGATAGGTGTGATGATCGTTCTCGACACCTATCCGGAAAAATAGGGCAATCGCTAGTCAGGACGGAAGATCGACCTCAGGTGACAGTTCGCGTCAGGACCACCGACTTCGTTATGTCATCAGTTATCTGGAAAGCGTAGCTTTGCGAGTCGAGATCGGAAAGCACGTGCTGGCGGTTTAGGTCCCGTCACTCGGGCCGTCGATTCCCGCAGATGAAAATCACGAACGCCGAAGTTCATCTGGGGTGTAAGCTGCACTCACAGGTGGGCTTTCCGCCGATGAATTTTCCGAAAACAAGAATTTCCGATCTTTTTGTGGGCATATTGCTCGCCGGGGCCGTCACGTTTCTCGTCGCGTCTTACAGCCGGATGGCTGCGTACAGGGACTTTGAATTCTGGGGTTACGATTTTCTCGTGAACCATAGCGGAACGGTTGGATCGCTCCCACATGTGGTGATTATCGATTTTGACGAAGCGACATTTGATGAGCTTAAGCAGTATCCGGTCCCGCGACGAATGATTGCTGAGACGATTGAGCGAATAGCAGCGAGTTCGCCACGAATCATTGGGCTGGACATGTTTCTGACTGAATCGCGCGAAGCTATGGATGATGCGGCGATGAGGGCCGCGCTTGCTGGGGCGGGCAATGTGATCCTCGCAAGCCAAGCGCAAGCTGGCGGCATACCCCAGCTTGTGCCGTTATTTGAGTTTTGCCGACCTGAGGAACCTGCCCTCAGTTCGGGCTTCTGCGCGGAAAACCCGCCGGGAGCTCTCGGTTACGCCGCCGCGAACCTTCCGGTTGAGAGCGATGGGTTCATTCGAGCATTCTTCGTATTTACGGACGGGTCGAATCCAAGTATCACGTTTCCTGTGATGATCGCACAGCAATTCGCGGGGGAGGCCCTGAAACCCGGGGGTGCGATTGCCGTGCGCTTCCTTGGAAAGGAACTGCCTTACTCCGCTGCAGACGCACACGAGGTTTTGATCGGAAGGTGGTATTCGAATACGGCTTCGCGCATCTCCGCACGAACTGTGTTGCGGAACCCTCCGCAGCCATTGAACATCTTGCGTGACAAGATCGTTCTTATCGGGCAAAGCAGCAACGCAGCGAGAGATTTGATGCTAACGCCGATATTCCGGCAAGAACCGAAGTCTGGCCCGAGAATCAGGCTTTCTGGTACCGACATCCATGCGGCGGCCATCGAAACTCTGTTGAACGGTGAAGCGGTCAGGGTGTTTTCCGGTCGCAAGCGTTTTATATTGCTGTATGTTGTGAGCCTTATCGCGGTACTGACACAACTTCGGCTCCCGCTCCGCATTTCTATAGTCCTGATTGCAGGATCGACCCTTCTACTATATGTCGTAGCACAGGTGCTGCTCGATCGGGTGCACATCTGGTTTCAATACACGACCGTGGCACTGGGCTTATTCTTGAGTGTCCCGGTCACGATGACGTATCGCTTCGTGGAGGAACGCTTTCATCGTACCGCCGCCACATATGAACGAGAACAACTCATGGGGTTGTTTTCGAGGTATGTCTCTCCTGAGGTGGCACAACAGATCTGGGAGAGGCGCGAAGAAGTAGTCCTGGCGGGTGAGCAAAGGATCGCTACCGTTCTATTCTCGGATATTCGCAATTTCACATCTTTAACGGAAGGTACGGATTCCCGTAGGGTGCTCGATTGGCTCAATGAATATCTGACGGAGATGGATGAAGTGATTCGAGCCCACGGAGGGTTTTTGAACAAGTTTCTGGGAGACGGGTTGATGGTTTTATTCGGGGTTCCTCTGAGTGATGGCGTCGAAGCGGATGCGTGCAGAGCTCTTCATACCGCGAGGCATATGTTAAAACAAGTGGACGAGTTCAACTTTCGCCATCGAAATGATTCGGCGTTCCCAGCCATTAAGATCGGAATCGGGATCCACACCGGAGCGCTAACCTGTGGGAACATCGGATCGCGAAACCGGGTCGAATACTCCGTGATAGGTGAAACCGTGAATCTTGCGTCGAGACTGGAAGGCCTCTCGAAAGAATTTGGCACGGAAATTGTGTTTAGCGCGAGCACTTTCGATGCAGTGAAAAAAGAGTTTCGAGACTTACAGGAACTCGGAGATACATCGATTCGGGGCTTTGAAGGCACGATCCGTCTTTATACGGTCTCGAATGGGCCGCCGCGCGAGCGAATCTCAGAAACATCCGTCGGCGGCGAAAAATGAACATTCGCGTCGTGTGCCTTTCGATTGCAGTGGCTTGCGGTGCACAGCAAGGACAACAGCAGCAGACGCCTCCGAAGGGAAATGGGCGACCTTCTGCCGATTCCGGTGAGGCTAGCTCTGCAAAACACGCTCAGAAACGGGTGCACATAGATCTCAAAGGATTCGAGCTCGACAAAACGGTGCAAACGAAGCCCAGCACGCAAGTCGGTGGTGGGACTCGAGGCATGGGCGGGATGACAATTCTCCTCGCCCCACGCAGGGCCAGGGTTTACACGGCCTATCCAATTTTCAATTGGACTCACTCGGCACAGGCTCAGAATTTTGAAGTTCAGCTGTTTGACGAAAAGGGCAGTCTCCTCTATAAGTCGCGTGTAACCGGCAGAGAATTTCACTATCCCGCCGATGCGCCATCCTTGCGAGCCGATACACTATACGAATGGAACGTCCAGCCCGAAGTGGCGCTCCTCGGCGGCGCCTCCACTAAATCCAGTTTCGTACGAATTCCGACTAACGAGATCGCCGAGGTTTCCGCTGAACTCGACCGTGTGGCTGGCTCAGAGGAAATGCGACTTGCCCGGCGCGCTCAGATCCTCACGGACCATCGGCTCTGGTTTGACGCTCTCGAAGCCTATTCCGATTTGATTAAGCGCTATCCTAATAGTGCGGTCTACCATGAGAAGAGGGGCGAAATTTATGATCAGTTGTCCGTCACCGCAGCCCTTGCCGACGAGGATTTCGCGATGGCTGACAAGCTCGGCGAGTCGAATCGGCCCTGAACTTCTACTGGTTCTCCTCGCGTCCAGCCTCTCGGCTTTTCCCTTGCCTGCGCAACAACCCGGCCAAACTAAAGAGCCGGTGGCCCCGGACTTGATTTTGCAAACGGGTCAAACGGCTCCGGTGCGCTCAATAACTTTCAGCCCGGATGGCAAGTTGCTAGCTTCGGGCGGATTTGGGGAATTGGTAATCCATTTATGGGAGCCTTCGACCGGCCGCCAACTTCGGCTCTTGACCGGTCACGTGGGAGGGATTGGCGCCTTTTCATCTGGCGTTACAGCACTCGAATTCAGTCCCGACAGCCGTTTTCTCGCTGCTGGTTACTCGGATTCCAGCATGGGCATCTGGGACGTTGCCACAGGAGAGGAGGTTTTGGCGACGCCGGGAGGCGGTAACAAGTTGATGTCCGCCGCGGGCGTTCGTGGATTTGCGTTTTCTTCCGACGGTGGGCTGCTGGCCGGCACAGACGGCGTAGCGACAAAAATCTGGGATCTTTCTACAGGCAGCCAGAAACAGGCAGTCCAGCGTTCGCTTGCCGACAGTTTTTTCATGAGTGATTTTGCACTGAGCCGGGATGGACATGAGTTGATCACGCTGTCGCGGCAAACGTCGGGTGTCCAGGTAGTTCGCAATGCCCCCGCCCAAATGAAAACGAATACGACCGTGCATTTCACCAACGTCGAAACAGGGCAAGAGACCAGCGCGGTTGTGATAGCCGGTGAAATTCCGCAAGCAATGATGGGAAGACGCCTAGCGGTCACACCAGACGGCCGCGTGCTGTTGCTCACGGTTAGCGACGCCTCCGTGAATATCTGGGATGTAAGTTCGAAAACTCAACCGCGAATTCTGAGCTATAAGGTGCAGGAGGGGCTGGGCGCTTTTAAGGAGGCACAATTTCTCAGCGCCGATGGAAGACTCGCGGCATTCGCTCATGGAAACCATATTTCCGTGTGGGACGTGGAGCATCAATCTGAGCTCTACGGCGTCGACGTGGAAAAGAGCGCCGTCTATGACATCGGGATGCCCGCTTCAGTCGTGTTGAATGCAGATAGTAAATGGCTCGCGATTGGAAACTACGACGGGACCATCCGAATTCTTGACGCTTTCTCGGGCCGCCTGTTCAGTCGTCTCGCCGGCTCCGTGAATCCGGCGCGCAGCCTCAGTTTCAGTGCAAACGGAGGCCTGTTATATTCTGGCGCCAAGACAAAGTGGAATCTCGGTTCGGGGCGAGGCGAATCGATGATGGTAGGGGCAAGCGGCAACACAGGATTAGTCAGTCCGAGCGGGACACTGGTTGCCGAACCCAGCCAATCCGCCGCGGAAGTCCGCGTATGGGACGTTGAGCACCGAACATCGATGCCCACTTTCGCGCTGGCATCGGAGTCTCTTCCGAACTTGATGGCATTTAGTCCCGATGAGAAACTTCTCGCGGTCACGTATCGCCAAAGTGCGGCCCAGATCGAGAAACAGAACTCAAATGCCCAAGCAAGCACTATTTCACGACCTACGATCGATAAGAAGAAATTGCAGGAAGCCATCAAGAAGGATAAGAAAAACGGGATGGCCGCTGCGATGGCGGAATATAACAGACAGGTCGCTGAAGCCCAGGGTTCAGCCCAAACGCCCCAGGTCGAGCAAGCGTACACGCAAACGAAAATCTGGGATATCCGCTCTGGACAACAACTGCAATCGCTGACTACGGCACCGGCCTATTCGTATGGGACCACCGAGAGCATCGCCTTCAGTCCCGATGGCAAATTCCTTGCAACAGCCCAGAGCGGGGTCCTCAAGATCTGGAACGTCCACACCGGGCAGGAAGTCGGCAGCATCAGCCCGGGTAATTCTAGCGCAACAGCTTTGGCGAGGACGACTGCCTACCCGACCATGGGTTCTCTCGGTTACAGTCCCGACGGAAAATATCTGGCGATCGCGGAAAAAATTACGACCACTAACGCGCAAGAACAGTTGGCAAAAATGCAAGACGCGATGCGGAATGGCAATTTGCCGAGCGGCTTCGCTGTTCCCAAAAGAAGCAAGCTCGGTGGACTGTTCCCCCAAGTCCGGCCCCCTTCATCCGGTAAGGCCGACGCGCAAACAATGGCGTCCCTTCGGTCAGCCTTTCCTTCGGCCGCCGACATGGCATATCAGGTTTCCGGTCCCGTCGAAATCTGGGATGTCACTTCTCGACAGAGGGTCATTTTCCTACCCGGCCACGAAAACGGCACAACCCTTGTCTCATTCAGTTCGGACGGCTCACGTCTGGCCACTAGTGGTCCGGACAATGACATCAAACTATGGGATCTTACGGACGGCAAAGTAATCCGTACGCTTTTGGGTCATACAGCGATGATCAACGCGCTCGCATTTAGTCCGCGGGGAGATTATCTGGCCTCTGCCAGCGTCGATGGGATGCTTCGATTATGGGATGTCTCAACTGGAGAATTCCTCGTAACACTCATGTCGCTCTATGACGGTAGGGATTGGCTGGTAGTTACCCCCGATGGACTATTTGACGGGTCTCCGGCAGCATGGAACCAAATCCTGTGGCGATTCGACAACAATACCTTCGATGTCGCCCCAGTCGAGATTTTCTTCAATGAGTATTACTATCCCGATCTCCTAGCCGATATTCTAGCCGGTAAGCGACCTCACCCCAGCCAGCACATTGAACAGAAGGATCGGCGTCAGCCGCAGATCACGCTTGCGGTCTCAGGTTCTCAGGCCGGTATTCCAATCGGCACGCGCCAGGTTCATGTGACGGTAAAGGTTGAAAACGCGCCTGCCGGTGCGCGCGACTTGCGCCTCTTTCGCAACGGAGCGCTCGTAAAATTCTGGCACGGTGACGTTCTTAACGGGAAACAGACGGCAACATTGGAAACCACGATTCCGATTGTCGCGGGCGCGAACCACCTTACGGCCTACGCGTTTAACGGTGACAACATCAAGAGCGTCGACGCTATTTTGGAAGTCGCCGGGGCGCCGTCGCTCAATCGCAGGCCGGTGGCCTACATCATTGCGGTCGGCGTCAACGAATATTCGAATCCGGACTATGCCTTGCGCTTCGCTGCGGCGGACGCTGACGGATTCAGCGCAGAACTCAAACGCCAACTGGAAAAGCAGGAACGATTTGAGCGCATCGACGTAACGGCGCTGAACGACCGCAACGCCACGAAGTCTTCTATCCTCACTACTATCGAGGATCTGGCGTTGCGTGCTCAGCCTGAAGATGAAGTTTTTGTGTTCGTCGCCAGCCACGGCACGGCAGCTCAGGACCACTTCTATCTAATCCCCTACGACCTCGGTTATGCCGGGAGCCGCACGCAACTGGATGAGAAAGCTGTTGCCGGAATTCTTGAGCACAGCATTTCGGATCAAGACCTGGAAAAAGTCGTCGAAACTCTCGATGTCGCGCGTCTCTTGCTGGTGATTGATGCCTGCAATTCGGGTCAGGCGCTCGAAGCCGAGGAAATGCGCCGTGGCCCGATGAATTCGAAGGGTCTGGCGCAGTTGGCCTATGAAAAGGGAATGTATGTACTAACCGCGTCGCAAAGCTTCCAGGCAGCGCAAGAGGTCTCTAGAATCGGCCATGGACTACTGACCTACGCCCTCATCGTGGAGGGCCTCGAAAAGGGACTGGCAGACTTCGAGCCCAAAGATGGACAAGTGGTCGTACGAGAATGGCTCGACTATGCGACCCTACGTGTGCCGCAGGTCCAGGTCGAAGAATTAGAACAGGCGAAGAGTGCGGGTCGATCTCTCTCGTTTGGAGGCAGGGGCTTGGTCGACAAATCCGATTCAGCCCAGCACCCGAAGCTCTTCTATCGGCGCGAGATCGAAAGTAATGCATGGATCATTGCGCATCCACACTGATCGGTAATACACCTAAGGAACCCAATAGCGCAAAACGGCTAATCGGAACCTATGTCCAGCAGCCCGAGATACCCTTGGTACGGATGGGTGTCGAGAAATCCTCTTACCACCAGCTATCTCAAAACGAGATAGGTAGTGATAATCCCTGTTCGCAGCAGTTATCCGGTGCGACAGAGTTAGAAGCACTCTGATTTTAGTCGTCTCCTGAGCTAAACTTTGTCCAATCAGTTAACACGCAGATGAAAGTGTGCCGTTTTGAACAGATACCCCTGGAGCTGTTCCAATATGGTTGTCAGCGATTACTTTTCGAACCAGTTCCGAGGTTCAGTCCGCGGAGGGGCTGCCCCCCGTGAATCTGGTGGACTCTCAATGGCTTCAGCGATACGAGATCGCGTCAAGCAAGTCGACCTGCCCCTGGTCTTGAACGGACCTGCCAGCAGAAGACTCCCCTTGCGTATTCTGTTTATTCACAGCGATGCGGCGGATGTAGAGCTTTGCGTGCAAGAACTCAACAGGGTGCATTTCAAGGTCAGCGCAGACGTAGTTCTAACCCCGGACCAGTTTGCTGGACGCCTGAACTCAAAATACTATGATGTGGTACTAGCTGAATACCCCTCCCCGAACTGGCAAGGCCCGTCGGCGCTGGAAATCTTGCATCTGCGGGATAGGCAGATCCCCTGCATTTTCCTGACCGACATGATGCAACCCGAAACCGTGGCGGAACTTATTACCGAAGGCGCTGCCGATTGCGTTGGAATGGATCACGTGGGGCATCTCCCAGTTGCCATTCGTCGAGCCCTCCATGAGAACAATCTGCGCAAAGAGCGGGATCAGACGGAAAAGAAGCTGCGCCATTCAGAAGCACGCTACCGCGCTCTTGTTGGAAACCTGAACTATGGAATGTGTCGCTGCAACGCCAAAGGCGATTTCCTGGATGTCAATCAGGCGCTGATGACCATGCTTGGTTATCCGTCCCGCGCGGAACTCCTGGCCGTGAACCTCGCAACTGGAATCCTTTGCGATCCCTCCAAACGTGCGCGTTTATTGGGCCAGGCCGTCGAACTAGATGGCGCCGATGCCCTGGAAATTGAATGGAAGCGGAAGAATGGGACAACCCTCAGAGTTCGGCTTAGCGGACGCAAGGTCGCCGATGAGGGCGAGACGGAAAGTTACGAGATTATCGTTGAGGATGTCACCCAACAACGTAAACTCGAGGATCACTTACGCCAACAAGCAGCTACCGATCCCCTGACCGGACTAGCTAACTACCGCCATCTGGTGGAAACCGTTGACCTCGAAATCAATCGCACCGAACGCACCGGTCGTGAGTTCGCTTTGCTGTTTCTTGACTTGGACGGGTTAAAGAAGATCAACGATCGTTGTGGCCATTTAGTCGGTAGTCAAGCACTTTGCCGACTGGCCGACGTCTTGTGCATTTGTAGCCGGAAGATTGATACTCCGGCGCGCTTCGGTGGAGATGAATTTGCACTAGTCCTGCCCGAGACAGGCCAAGTCCAGGCCAATTTAGTTGCTCGACGCATTTGCCACAGTCTTGCGAATGATGGCAGGGAGCCAAAGCTGTCGGTCAGCGTAGGCGTTGCTATTTATCCCAAAGATGGCGAAAAGGTGGATTCTCTGTTGGGCGCGGCAGACGCGGCATTGTACGCGATGAAAGCTAGAAAACGGAGTCCGGACGCGAGCACAAAAGGGAAGACCGCGGAGCTCCGTCATAAAGCGGCGGGCCGGTAGCAAGACGGATCGGTGAACTGTTGCGAAATCCTCTTCCCACCACGTATCTCAGAGAGAGATAGCTAGTGATAATCCCTGTTCTCGACACCTATCCGCGGTCTGCAAAAAGTGGAAGCGCTTCGGGAATGGTTTCAAGCGAACCTCAACCCGATACAGGCTTCTTCTGTTCCGGGTAAGCCTCGTTGTTACCAGACTCCAAGAGAACGGGCACAGTTCTTGCACAGATGGAGTTCACAGCGCTTTTGTGACAGCCAGGCGCAGAACTGTTTTTCGCTATCAGCAAAGCTGCCAGCGCAGGGTATCGGATTATGCAGGTTGATTTTCTCAGGATATTGCTGGCCTTCCCGATAGGACACTAACCAGCATGCCCATTCAAGGCATTGCTGCTGCTTCTTATAAGGCATCGGGACAAACTCGCTCAGTGCGTCTTAACGACTTTTCGTATGCCGCTGCCGTTCTTCCTTGCACAAAGAAGCGGCCTTCAGCTGTGGGGTGTGTCCGCCAGGCCCTCAGGGCTGTCGGCGTCACTTTGCAAATCACGCAGCCTTTCTTCTATCGGATACTCATCAAGTGTGCCGCGCATATTATGCTCGTGGATTTTTCGCGCCACCCTCACTGCATTTGGCGACGTAGTGGCGCAATACTGGCAGAACCGTCGCTGGGTGGCAAAATCCACTATAAGGGAAGTGACTTGAGCGAGGCAGGTTGGGCAGACTGTCAGAGGTACTGAAGGCATGGAGTGAGTGTAACAAAAGCCGAAATTACAATCCATTAATCGGTTTTCTGTACATTCAGTCGCTGAGGTTTGAGTGTTGTTAATGTTGCCGATTTCTACGAGATAGCTGGTGATAATCCCTGTTCACGACAGTTATCTTTGAAATCTTGCAGAATATAATTAGGGCAGTTTGTCAGAGGCTATCTCGCCGCTTAATTAAGCCCGCTTTGTAAAGCGGGCGGCACGAAAATTGGGAACACGCCGCCGATTGCATCCTCAGCAGGCTCAACAATATACTGCTCCTGTCTACGCGCTGCCGGATCTGAGCATTCCAGCGCAAGCGAGTCTGGAACCAAAAGCCATGTACAGTCGCTATACACAAAAGGCTCGCCGCGTGATTTTCTTCGCACGCTATGAGGCAAGTCAGTATGGCAGTTCCTCCATTGAGCCAGATTATTTATTGCTTGGACTTTTGCGAGAGGATCCGGCGCTTGTATTGCGGTTCTTGGGACCAAACAGCACTGCAACAAATATTCGCACCGCGATCGAGAAACAGATTAGTCGTCGAGAGTGCATCTCTACTTCCGTGGAAATGCCGCTGACAGACGAATGTAAGAAAATCCTAAGCCGAGCCCTGGAAGAGGCCGACAGACTCGGACACGAACGCGTTGGAGCGGAGCACATTCTGCTAGGTGTGCTCAGGGCGGAAGGTTCGGTTGCTGCTCGGCTATTGCTGGAGAGGGGCGTCAAGGTAGAAGCAGTCCGAGTTCAAATGGCAAAGACTTCGGGCTCCGCCTTAATGCCACAACCGAGCATACAAGCGATTGCTACGTTGGACAGTTTTCTTTCTGGAATGAAGTGGTTTGACTGGGAACAATTGGTTCCTTTCTTCGCCAAGAATTCGCAGTTCATAGACTCCACTGGAAGGCGCTGGATCGGGCGGGACGAGATCGAGAAGCAATTTGAAGTGCTCTTCGCTCCCTACGCAAAGAAAAACGTCACATTTCGCATAGAAAGCACTGATACAGGTCCCGCTGACTCTCTTCTGGCGAGCATTCTGTGGGAGAACGTCACCGTCGGGGGCAATCACCAAAGGCAACCCACCGCATGACGATCATCCTTGCGCCGGAAGGAGAAGACTGGGCGATCTCCTTGCTGCAGGTTACACCGATTGCCGAGGGGCCGCTTTCATCCGGCAGTCCGCGATAGGTGTTGGGAAATCCGCTTATCACCACCTATCTCAAGGTGAGACATTTTTTTCGAACGTGGCTCAGTTCGGTGAGATGTCGAACAGCGTGGGCTCAATCACAGCCGGCAACTGCACGTTTAGCGGCGTCTCGATCCCACGCTCCTTACAAAGTGACCGGAAAAGTTCCACTGTCGCCGGTGCGAATCCGGAGTAGTGATTGTTTGCATAGACGTATTGTGTGATTCCGCGCTTTTGGATCTTTTCGCAAACATCCACCCACGTTTGCAGATCGGCCGTGCGATCGATGATCGTGGAGTTCCACGTTGTGGTCAGCTTCTCGATGTCCTTACGATTTCCAAGCCAGCGGATGTATGAAAAGTCTGCGGTTATCAGATCATAGTTCTCAAGGTTTTTTGGGTGGGGCATCCACGATTGATCCTGAAGGACCAACGCGACATTGTTTTGACGAAGCAGGT
>Ga0209006_10005644_pt1 | contig 11366 bp, 10 predicted proteins | sample JacPin_JW_Ref_O2_FD_188567 | JGI IMG/M metagenome (GOLD analysis project Ga0209006, IMG submission 188567) | Forest soil microbial communities from Algoma, Ontario, Canada - Jack Pine, Ontario site 1_JW_Ref_O2 (SPAdes) (version 2) | ecosystem: Environmental > Terrestrial > Soil > Boreal... | reverse complement strand
GACGCGGAGAACCACAGGTTCCCGTCTGGCCCCGACGTTATACCCTTTGGACTGCTGCCGCTCTGAGGAATGGTGTATGTCGTGACGAACCCCGTAGAGATATTAATCGTCCCGATTAGATTGGTTGCCGGCTCGGTGAACCACAGGTTTCCGTCCGGACCGGATGTCATGAAGTCGGGACTGACGCTGCCGGAGGGAAGGGGATATTCGTTGGTGACAACGCCCGCCGTCGTGATCCGCCCAATCTTCAGGGTATTGTTCTCGGCAAACCACAACGCGCCGTCAGATCCCGCCGCAATGTAACCGGGAGAGCTGCCGACGGTCGCAAGCGGGAATTCCGTGATGACACCGGCAGTGGTAATGCGCCCGATGTTGTTTCCACTGTTCTCGGTAAACCACAGATTCCCATCGGAACCTGCGGCGATGCAGCAGGCACTGCTGTCAACTGTGGGAATAAGGTATTCCGTAATGACGCCAGCCGTCGTAATTCTCCCTATCTTGTTAGCATTTTGCTCAATGAACCACAGCGCCCCATCTGAGCCCGCAACTATAACGTGAGGATTGCTGGTGACGGTGGTGGGTATGGTAAATTCGCTGAAATTGCCGGCGGCGGCATTCGCTGTTGGCCATCCAAGCGCGATGATTGCGGCAAGCGCGTAACTCGTTCGAAAGCGAATGCGCGGAATGCGCTCGAGCACGCGACAGCCCGATGCAACCGCGAGACGCGCCTCCGCGTCAACTGCGCATGGCTGCGCAGTTTTAGACAATCCTGTTGCCATTGTTATCTCCCCTTGGATATCGCCCCCGAAATAGGAAATGAATTGCAGTGGGCTAACGCAGGAAACTCATCGAAGTGGCAAACACGCCCGCCTCGGGCACGACGCCGCAGCTATTTCAGGGGATTCAGGCACCTCCCCCCACGGCTTGGACAAAATGCTACACGATCCGGCTACAAAATGGAACCCCATGCCCAGCTCGAAAAAAAAGCGCTTGTGGGCTCGCAGCAAACACCGGACTTCACACCGACGGATGATGATCACTTCGTGCTCACCTATTTGCGAGCACTGCGGAGCAACATTCAAGCGGCGCGGAAAAACCGCGATCTGCTACTCTACAACATGCCGCGAAAAAGTGAACACTTTTCGCGCAGCAGAACGTCGAATGAGTAAGCGCCCCAAGCAAACCAGAGCACCCGATCGCGAAGGGAAGACTGATCTTCCTCGGCGAGTTTCCCGGTGCTGGGATTATCCGTCACACGATGCGGGATGACCGTTTCGGGTCAGACTCGATCGTGTAGCGCGGACGCGCGCTCGGCCGCTTCGCCCCAACTAGCAGACATCCCTGCGGCCGCACGCGTCACATCCTGCTTGAGCAGATAGAACGATGCCGCGAGAAACAAGACGTCCTTCATCAGAAAACCAAGTGGCAAGGTCATGATCGGAAATCCGCCCGCCTCGCGGGCCCAAGCATCCGGCAGGAACGGAATAATCGCTGTGGTACCGATGAAGGTCACGATCGACCCAAGCGCGCCCAGGATGCCAAGCCTTGGGCTCCAGTACCCAAGGAAAATGAGAGAGCCGAAGATCATCTCGGTCGTCCCGAGGAAGTAGCCCGCGCCACGAACACCGAAGGCCGGGAGCAGCCAGAAGACGACGGGGCTGTGGCTGATCAGGGGAACCAGCGTCTCGATTGTGTATTGATTCCACTTTTGGATGCTGAATGCGAAGAACGTAAAGACCATCGCAGCGCGAATTAAATGACGGTCGAGATCGCTTCGAAACGGGAGCGTCTTCGAGATGTGAAGTATAAGCTGGTTCACTTGATTCACCGCGTCATTCCTTCTCAATCCAATTTCCGCCGCGCGAGCCGATTGGCATTGCTAGGCTGCCTTCGATTTTGCCGCGTCCAGGAAATCGATGATGAGTTTTGCGATTTCGCTGGAGTGGGTCTCCAACGCGAAGTGGCCGGTATCGAGGAAGCGCACGTCAGCCTGCGGCAAATCGCGTTTGAATGCCTCCGCGCCGGCCGGCAGGAAGAACGGGTCGTTCTTACCCCACACCGCTAAAAAATGCGGCTTGTGCGTCCGAAAATATTGCTGGAACGCCGGATACAGCGCAACATTGCTCCGATAATCGCCGAAGAGGTCGAGTTGCACCTCATCGGCACCGGGCCGCGCCAGATAGTAATTGTCGAGGTTCTGGCCATCCGGCGACACCGCCGCCGGGTCCGATACGCCGTGGGTGTATTGCCAATGGGTCGTCTCCGGCGTCAGGAAGGCGCGGAGCGCGTTTCTGTTCGCCTGTGACGGATCTTCCCAGTAGGCCCGGATCGGAGTCCAACCACTGCTGAGGCCTTCCTCGTAGGCGTTTCCGTTCTGAGAAATGAGCGCGGTGATCCGTTCGGGGTGGCGAATGGCGAGCCGCAAACCGGTCGGCGCACCGTAATCGAAGAGATAGACCGCGAAGCGATCGAATCCGATGACTTCGGTGAAGCGCTCGATGACGCGTGCCACATTCTCGAAGGTGTAACGAAACTTGTCGTGCGGCGGCATGTCGGACTGGCCGAATCCTGGCAAATCCGGTGCGACCATGTGAAATCGGTCGGCAAGCCGTGGGATCAGCTCGCGGAACATATGCCCCGCGCTCGGAAAACCGTGCAGCAGCAGCAGCTTCGGCGCACCCGCGTTCCCAGCTTCGCGATAGAACACCTTGAAGCCGTCGATATCTGCTGTTCGATATCTGATAGACGCCATCAGCCTCTCCTGTACTTGCGATTCGATTTCCACGATGAGCACTCGTTGCATGCGCAGCGAAAGTCGATCACTCGCTGCCTTCGGGAACTTGCTTCACTTGCCGCCGACCGATTGGACTGCGTCACGGATGATGTCGACGACAGGCCCGGGAGCGGTGATGATCGGCGCGTGATCGACAGCATGCGACGTGATCTTCGCCTTCATACGGTCGGCCATGAAACGCTGCGTGGCGGGGATAATCATGCGATCATGCTCGGCGACCAGGTACCAGGTCGGAACCTTCTTCCATAGCGGAGGTCCCGCCGGGACTGTCATGCAAGCGAACGAAAGCGGCCTCTGCACGGCCGCGAGCACGGTGAGCTCTTCCGCGGATGCGTTCTGCGCGAATGCCTTGGGGAAGGCCTCATCCGGCAACCAGAGCAGGTTGGCGCTATCCGGCGTCAGCTTTGGTGCCTGCGGATGCGGCTCGGCACGAAAAAACAGATCGGTGAGCTTTTCGCCTTCGTCCGGCGCGAACGCGGTCACGTAGACCAACGCCTTCACACGCTCGGGGCGCACAAGCCCGATGACCGCGCCCGCATAAGCGTGTGCCGCCAAGACAACCGGCCCGGGCGCGCGGTCGATGCTGCGGTTGAGTGCGGCGACGTCGTCCGCAAGCGAGGTCAGCGGCAGCGGCGCGGCGGACGCTTTCACGCCGTGAACCGCGAGTCCCACTATGACGCGCGCCCAACTCGATCCGTCGGCCCAGCCGCCATGCGCCATTACTACGCTCACATCGTTCATTGCCATTCTGTTCCTCAAAGACATCGCGGCCCCTCTGGCCGAAGCTAACCCAACGTCTGCATCCAGCCGGCGACCGCCCGCCCGATCTCATCCGGCGAATCTTCCTGGACGAAATGGACTCCCTTGACCGTCACTTCGGTCTGCGCAGGCAAGCCGCGGGCGTGTTCAAGAACCTTGCCGTCGGCGAGGATTCCGCCGGGCTCGGCCTTCAGGAACAGCTTGGGCACGCTGCTGGTCTTGAGCCAGTCCGCGTACGCGTCCACGATCGCGGTTACGTCGGCGGGGTCGCCCTCGATGGGGATCTCCCGGGGCCACGTCAGCGTCGGCCGTCGGCTCTCGCCTGGCTCGGCGAACGGCCGCCGGTACTCGGCCATCTCCTCATCGGAGAGCTTGCGCAGCAAGGCCCCTGGCAGGACCTTCTCAATGAAAAAGTTGTCTTGGAGGACCATCTGCTCGCCGGCCTCGGAGCGAAGCGCCTGCAGGACTGAGCGCATTCCGAACTTGTCCCAATGGTCCCAATATTGCCGCCCAACCATCGCCTCCATATAAGCGATACCCTTCACGGCATCGCGGTGGCGGTTGGCCCAGTCGAAGCCGAGCGTCGACCCCCAGTCATGGATGACTAAGGTCACGCGCTCCCGCACGTTCAGGGCCTCGAGCAGGGCGTCCAGGTAACGGCGATGCTCGACGAACCGATACGAGCCCGCCCCGCTGCCGGGCAGTTTGTCGGAATCGCCCATCCCGATTAGGTCGGGGGCGATGCAGCGACCTCGTGGCTGCAGGTGAGGTATCACGTTGCGCCAGAGGTACGACGAGGTAGGATTGCCGTGCAGCAGCAAGATGGGGTCGCCTTCTCCGACCTCCACGTATGCCATCTCCCGGCCGAGGATCCGTCGTCGCTGCTTTTGGTAGGGAAATGCCGCCGAGATCATTTTTGCTTCTCCTTGCGCACTGTCGAGCCCGATGGTCCACCTACGGGCGCAGCTGACGGTGTGCTTTTCCCGAGGCGCCGAGCCGACCTACGTCCCTGCGCCGCCCACCGGGCGTCGCAAGCGGCTGCGAGCATCACGCCGACAGGAATTTGGCGAGAATTTCAGTCGTCTCCGTGGGGTTTTCTTCGGGGAAGAAGTGGCCTCCCTTCACTGCTTGTCCTTGGACATTATCAGCCCACTTCCGCCAGATTCCCAACGCGCCACCGTCCTTTTCGTAGAAGGTGTCGAGAGGTCCGCCGACGGCCCAAAGATGCAGCATAGGACACGTGATGCGCCGAGATTGTTCGCGATCCTTGTTGTCGTGCTCGATATCCAGGCCTGCCGCCGCACGGTACTCCTCGCAGATCGCGTGGACCCGAGCCGGATCGTGATACGTTTCCAGGTATTCGGCTCTGATTTCGGGGCCGAAGGAGCCCGCGCCTAGCGGGTTCTCGAACGCGGCATCGGGCGCACCCAGGAGGTATTTTTCCGGCGTCGGCGCTTTCTGCGCAAGCAGGCTCCAAGGCCACCAGTTGAGGGCGAACTTTGCATCGGCGCGGGCCCAGGCTTCCGAGATCGGGATGACATCAAAAACGGCGAGACGTCGCACCTTTTCCGGATGGTCGAGAGCAAGCCGGTAAGCGACACGACCGCCACGATCGTGGCCGACGAGATCGAATGCAGCGAATCCAAGCTTGTCCATCACGGCTACGAGTTCATTCGCCATGGCTCGCTTCGAATAAGGGTAGTGATCCTCACTGGAAACGGGCACGCCGCTGCGGCCATAGCCCCGCAGGTCCACGCAAATCACGGTGTGGTTGCTCGCAAGTTGCGGCGCCACGTTGCGCCACATCAGGCTGGTTCGAGGAAATCCGTGCACCATGAGCACCGGTGCGCCGTTCCCGTAACGCCTGACGAAAATGGTGTTGTCGTCGACCTTGATCTCCGCCGTCTCGAAGTGGTCGGAAGGAGCCGTCGTAGGTGCACCGGCGGTGGCAGCGACGGCTCGGCGCGATAGAAGCGCCGATGAGAGAGCCGTGCCGGAAGCCGCCACCATTGTGTGGAGCAGGGTGCGACGTTCGATGTCTGTGTAATCCGTCATCTGCGATGAACTCCCTTAAACGACATCTGCATCGGAGTCAGTTCGCAAACATGGCCCGAGACGGAAGTGACGTCTTTCTCGCTCTTGGTGCGGGTTTCGCTCGTCTGCGGTATCTTGCGTGCTTGCTCTGGACGCTCCGAAGTTCCGCCCAGGATGGGACTGCCAATTTCGAAGTCGATCGTCGAGGCGCATGCGGGGCAGCTTCAGGCGGACAACGATTCTTCCCTTGGCGGCGCGCGGTTTACCTTCACATTGCCCTTGAAGGCTGCGAAGTAGAGGGACGTATCTCCAGCCAACGATGGCGTTATTGATATCGGCCCGTTGGACTGCGAAGCCCGCTAACAACGCAGGGGCCGATAGAGCCCGAGTTCGGCGGTCGTGTGTTCGGTCGAAACATACGGCACACTGGCCGGCGCGGGGCTTGAAGAAGGGCTCGCAGAGGGGTGCTAGGCGTGCCTATGGTTGACCCTAATCTCGGAGGCACTTTCGCCCGAAGTGATTGGTTGATGAGCGAGATTGCTCATGTTCCCTCCAAAGGAGTTGATGTCGGCATCAACTTGATCTCAACATCGACGTTGCCGCGCGTGGCTTTTGAGTACGGACAAATTTGCTGTGCTTCGTCCAATAGCGCTCGCGCAACTTCTCGCTCGATGCCTGGCAGGCTCACATTGAGGCGAGCGCAAAGGAAATAACCACCGTCCATCCGACACAAGTCGACTTCGGAGTCGATGACCAAGTCAGCCGGCAAAACAAGTTTTCTTTGGCGCGCCGCTTGCGCAATCGCACGCTCGAGACCCACCGACCAAGCGGCCGCGAACAGTTGCTCGGGATTGGTGCCGAAGCGTGCCGAGCCGGGAGTTGAAAGCCGAATGTCCAGGCAACCGTCGGAGCTACGCGCGGTGCCATTTTCGCGCCCGCCCGTGGTGTGCATTTTGGCCGTGTACACCACGTTTTCAATTTGAACCATGGTCGACACCTTACCAATGGGCCGAGTTGTTCGGTCCGTAGGTGCTGCCTTTCGGAACTTCAGGCCAACTCCGAATTATTCACCGGGGTGACAGACACTCTGGCTGGGTGGTCATGTTGCGCCGACGCCGTGGGAAACGCTCGTTATGAGATGTGAAGCGTCGCTAATCGTTGATGCTTGATGCTATCGTCGGTCGGCAGCGTCGCACACTTTTTGGACGACGACGCGGTTCCCATTCGTCGTTTGCTCAATGGAAAGAGTTCGGTCTTTGATCTAAAGTGGTGTCAGGGGTAGCAATTTAGCACGTGGTCATGATCGCACCTTCGCTACACACCGGAGAAGTGATGTCCTTCGGTTCGTTCGAGTTGGTGGCGCGCGAACGCCTGCTGAGGAAGGACGGCGTTCCCGTAGAGCTCGGCGCCCGAGCGCTGGACATTTTGATCGCGCTGCTCGCCAGCCCGAACGAGGTCGTCAGCAAGAAAGACTTGCTTGCCCGTGTGTGGCCTGATGTGACCGTGGAAGCGAGCAGTTTGCGTGTTCACATCGCCGGTCTGCGCAAGGCGCTCGGGGACGGTCGATGCGGCGCGCGATACATTGCGACGCTTGCGGGGCGCGGCTACTGCTTCGTCGCGCCAGTGACGCGATCAAGCGTTCGGGACGACGCCGATGCGATGATCGGCCGTTTTCCGCACGTCAACCTGCCCAGCCGCTTGTCGCGGATGGTCGGGCGCACCGGTGACGTCCGCGCAGTCACTGCCAAGCTGATATCCGCGCGGTTTGTTACGGTCTTGGGCGCGGGCGGAGTCGGCAAAACCACGGTAGCGGTGGCTGTTGCCCATGACCTGATAGACGCGTTTTCCGGGGCGGCCGTCTTTGTCGATCTTGGAGCACTGAGCGATCCTCACCTGGTTGCCCCGACCTTGGCCTCTATGCTGGGCCTATCAGTCCCGACCGACGATGCGACGTCCGGCCTGATCGCTTATTTGAGGGGCAAGCGAATCCTCTTGGTTCTCGATACCTGCGAACACCTCATAGAGGCGGTGGCGGCGCTTGCGTCGCGCATCTTCGCAGCCGCACCGCAAGCGCATCTCTTGGCGACAAGTCGCGAAGCGCTCAGGGTCGAGGGCGAGCACATCTACCGATTGGATACGCTTGCTTGTCCGCCAGAAGATTCGATGCTCACTGCGGCGATTGCACAGACGTTCCCCGCAACGCAACTCTTCATGGAACGCGCGGTCGCGAGTGGCGCTCGGTTGGACTTCAGCGACACGGACGCCGTGATCGCAGCCAGCATCTGCCGAAAACTCGATGGCGTTGCGCTCGCGATCGAGTTGGCAGCCGGAAGGGTCGAGGCCTACGGCCTGGAACAGACCGCCGCGCTTCTGGACCAGAGCCTCACCCGGTCGTGGCAGGGCCGGCGCACCGCGCCGCCACGCCAAAAATCGCTGCAGGCCACGCTGGATTGGAGCTACGGGCTCCTGTCCCCGCTGGAGCGGGTCGTGCTTCGTCGGCTAGCCGTGTTTGTCGGTCATTTTACGATCGAGGCGGCGCTGGCCGTTGTAACGAGCCCAAACGTCGATCAAGCCCGCATCTTCGGTGTCATCGACGGCCTCGTGAGCAAATCGATGGTCGCGACCCATGCCGTCGGGGCGATGATGCGCTACCGTCTCCTGGATACGACGCGCGCTTATTCTCTCGAAGCTCACGAAGACGACGCCGAGCTCGCGGACTTGGCCGTGCGGCACGCGGATTACTATCGACGTTGGCTGGAGCAGGTCGGAACCGAATGGCTGACATTGTCGAGTGGGGCGCAAAGAACGCTCCACCTTGCCGGTCTTGCCAATGTGCGCGTTGCCCTGGAATGGTGCTTCGGCCCAAATGGAAATGCTGAACTCGGCATCGAGCTTGCCGCCGCGGCGGTACCGGTTTTTCTGGCGATGTCTCTGCTTCCTGAATGTCATCGCTGGTCCGGACGGGCAATTCTTTCTCTCGACGAGGCGACACGCGGTAGCGTCGAGGAGATGCGTCTTCAATCCGGCCTGGGGATGTCGCTGATCTTCACGCGCGCGCACAGCGAGGCGGCGCGGACGGCACTCGAAAGGAGCCTTTCGATCGCCGAGGACCATGGCGACGTTCACAATCAGATGCGGCTGTTGGGCCCGCTGTATTTGTACCACCTCCGTACCGCAGATTTCAAAACGGCCCTGCGGTATGCGGAGCGCAGCGCTACTATCGCCGGGATCAATGGGGATCGCTCGGACATCGGGTTAGCCCATTGCCTGTCGGGGGTTTCGCTCCACTACATGGGCGACCTTCATGGCGCTCGGGCAGAGCTTGAGGCAGCGTTCCAACAAGCCCCCGGCTCGGAGCGCATTCCGACGATCTATCTCGGATTTGATTGTTATAATTGGGCCGGGATCCCGCTCGCCAGGAATCTGTGGCTACAGGGATATCCGGCTCAGGCCGTGGAGCGCACAAACCAGATAGTCAGGGACGCCGAACGCGTGGATCATCCGGTGACGCTGACAATCGTTCTCCACTGGGCCGCTTCGGTGTTCCTTTGGGTCGGCGACCTCGCCAATGCCGAAAAGCACATAGATCGTTTTATCTCCCGCGCGGAAACCCATTCGTTGGGGCCCTATCTTGCGGTCGGCCGTGGCCTCAAAGCAGAATTGGCCATCCGCCGTGGCGATGCGCAAAACGGGGTTGATGTCCTGCAAGGCTGTCTGGAGCAACTCCATGCCGCCCGTTACGAGTTGCTGACCACCTCGTTCAACATCTCACTTGTTCAAGGGCTCGCCGAGCTGGGCCGGCTCACCGAAGGGTTGGTGCTGATCGACAAAACCATCCAGCTGATCGATGCCACGGGGGAGGCCTCTTTTCTGCCCGAGTTACTGCGCCTGAAGGCTCGCCTTCTTCTATCGACGCCGCAGTCCAGCGCGGGCGAGGCGGAAATGTGCTTCATGCAGTCGCTCGATTTGAGCCGCCGGCAAGGGGCGCGGGCCTGGGAGCTGCGCACCGCGACGGACTTCGCAGCCCTGTTGGCGGCGCAGGGTAAATCCGAGTGTGCCCGCGCGCTCCTGCGGCCGGTCTTCGAGCAATTTGCGGAAGGCTTTGATACAGCCGATTTGAGGGCTGCCGAGCGCCTCCTGGCGACCTTGAACTAACGCCGCACAGGAGCATGACGGCCATCATTGATCGTTGATAACATTCTGATATCACATGTAAGTTTTCCGCGACCCTTTTTTCGCCTGATCGCGAGGAAGAAGGTTGGCTTCTCCTCATGGCCCGCCGTCATGTAAGGTTCGCCCGTGGAGCCCAAGACAAGATTCGTCCGGACAATCGGGGCCGTCGTCGCCGCAGCGCTGACGCTCGGCGCGTGCAGCAGTTTCACCCCCGAGAAAGAAGTGCCGGTCGAGGAGAACCGCTACCCCAAGAGCTACAAGGCCGCGATCCTCGATCGGCTGCGCGCCCAGCTGCCCGATGCGAAAGGCATCCGCAGTGCCTTCCTCGCCGAGCCTGCCCTGAAGCCGCGCGACGCGATTACGCGCTACATCGCCTGCATCCGCTTCGATGCGAAGGACGACCGGGGCAAGTACCAGGGGAACAAGGAATACGCGGCCTTCTTCTATAACGGCGATCTGACCCAGATCGTGGCGGTGACGGACGATGTGTGCAAGCAGGCCGCCTACCAGCCGTTCCCGGAGCTGGAGAGGCTCTGACGCCGGCGCGTTGCGCAATCCGCGCGGGGAGGGGAACCGCAGGCGCTCGCCTGCCCGAGGACTGGATAAAGCCTCGGCACTGCGCATAAGTCCTGGACACTTCGGGAACGGCCGAAGCATCGACCCGCGCCGGCACCCTATGATGCGGGCCTCCAAAGCTTTGAGGACGCCATGGCCAGCCACGCAATGTTCGCCGAGATCGCCGCGCTCGCCGGAGACCCCGGCCGCGCCGGCATGCTGCATGCGCTCATGGACGGACGCGCCCTGACCGCGACCGAGCTCGCCCGCGTCGCCGGCATAGCGCCGCAGACCGCGAGCGGACATCTCGGCCGCATGACCGCGATCGGCCTCGTCGCCGTCGAGCGGCAGGGCCGGCACCGCTATCACCGCCTCGCGAGCCCCGCGGTGGCGCGCATGCTCGAAAGCATCATGGAGGTCGCGGCCGACCTCGAGCCGTCACGCAAGCGCTTCACCGTCGGCCCGCGCGATGCGGCGCTCCGCCACGCGCGCACCTGCTACGACCATCTCGCCGGCCGGCTCGGGGTTGCCATCGCCGACGCGCTGGTGTCGCAGGGCCACGCCGAGCTCGGCGGCGAGGCCGGGCTCATCACCGAGTCCGGGGTGAAGCTTCTCGGCCAAGCCGGCATCGACGTCGGCGCGCTGATCCCGCGGCGCACCAACGGGGTGCGGATGCTGTGCCGGCCCTGCCTCGATTGGAGCGAGCGGCGGCCGCATCTCGGCGGCGCCGTCGGCGCGGCGATCTGCTCTGAAAGCCTCGCCCGCGGTTGGGTGAGCCGAATGGCCGGCACCCGCGCGGTCGCGATCACCCCGCTCGGAGCGCGGATGTTTCGCGAGGCATTCGGCGCCACCATCGATTGAGCTGGTCGCGCTGCGGCCTTCCCCCGGACCGCGCGGCATCCTCACTTTCCCTCCCCGTCTTCGCGGAGGGCAGGTGGGGGCTCTTTCTTTCAGTCAACCGGCTCCCCGCGAGCGAAGTCCGCAGACCCCACCCCGGCCCTCCCCGAAGCCGAAGCCCGATCACGGCGCCGGCAGCGCGAACACCCGGATG
>Ga0209006_10005642_pt1 | contig 11367 bp, 7 predicted proteins | sample JacPin_JW_Ref_O2_FD_188567 | JGI IMG/M metagenome (GOLD analysis project Ga0209006, IMG submission 188567) | Forest soil microbial communities from Algoma, Ontario, Canada - Jack Pine, Ontario site 1_JW_Ref_O2 (SPAdes) (version 2) | ecosystem: Environmental > Terrestrial > Soil > Boreal... | reverse complement strand
TAACTTTCAGCCCGCTCAGATTTCCCAGCGCCGTCACTGCCACCGATTCGGTCTGAAAGAATTCATTCGCCAGAGTGTGCAGATCTTCGACGGTCACGCCTTCGATCTTCGCGATCAGTTCGTCGAGGTCATAGAACTTATCGAAATACATCTCCTGGCGGGCCAGGTTTGACATGCGCGCCGTGCTCGACTCGAGCGACAGCATCAGGCTGCCTTTGAGTTGATCCTTGGAGCGGCGAAGTTCCTCTTCCGGCACGGCTTCGGTCTTCAACTTGTGAAATTCGCTGACCACCGACTTCACGACTTTCCCGGCCGAGGCGAGAGACGTTCCCGCGTAAACCGCCATGCATCCGGTGTCTCGGTAAGGATTCAGGTCGCTGTAGATGGAGTAGGCCAATCCCTGGCGCTCGCGAATATTCTGGAACAGGCGCGAACTCATGCCGCCGCCCAGCAGGGTGTTGAGAATGTAGCCAGCGTGGCGCTTCTCATGCGCAATCGGATGCGACGGCACCCCAATGCAAATCTGCACTTGCTCCAGCGCTTTCTTGTTGCGCAGGACAATCCGGGCCGCAGTCTTGGGCGCTGAGGAATGAAAGCCGTTCGACATTGGCTTCATGTGTTCGAAATGCTTGGTCACCAGAGCCACGAAGCGGTCATGATCGAGATTTCCGGCCGCCGATACGACGATGTTGCCGGGAGCGAAGCGGTGCGCGTAGGCGTCGACGACCGGCTGGCGCTCGAAGCGCTTTACGGTCTCTTTGGTGCCTAAAATCGGCTTGCCAAGCGGATGGTCTTTGAAGAAATTCTGGGTGAAGATTTCGTGGACAAGATAGTCGGGATTGTCTTCGTCCATCTTGATTTCTTCGAGAATCACGCCGCGTTCGCGGGCGATGTCAGTCGCGTCGAACACCGGATTCAACACCAGATCGCCAAGAATATCGAGCGCCGTGGGAACGTGTTCGTCGAGTACCTTGACGTTAAAGCAGATGCATTCCTTGGCGGTGAAGGCGTCCATATTGCCGCCGATGGAGTCGACCTGGCGGGCAATTTCTTCCGCTGTGCGGTGCTTGGTCCCTTTGAAGACCATGTGCTCGATGAAGTGGGAAATTCCATTCCATTCCGCTTCTTCGTCGCGCGAACCGGTCTGCAGCCAGATACCGATCGAGGCAGAGCGGATGTGCGACATCTGCTCGGTAATGATCGTCAGGCCATTGGGCAGCACCTGACGGCGGATATTGCGTACTTCCTGAACCATGCGGATCCTTGCGAATGAAAGATTAGGCCGGCAATTTCAAGTAAACTGTCTGAGAGAAAGCCTTTACTATTCTGACATAGCGGCGAGGGCCGTGCGAGAATAGTTTAGTGGTTTATAATCAGTAAGTTAGCTGGCAGTTCAGTCGGTCATTAGTGCCTCGCCAATTGCATGAGTGAAAGCTCTCAACTCGCGCTGTTAGGACTTGATCGCGCCGAGATCGGTGCGCTCGTCGAGCACGCCGAAGAGCCGCAGTACCGCGCACAGCAGTTGATCGAGGCGGTTTATCGCCAGCGCGTCGAGTCGCTCGAAGAGATTTCCACGCTTTCCCAACAGCTTCGATTGAAGCTCATGCAGGATGGGGTCTCGATTGGCGCTCCGACCATCGAAAAGCGGTTCGTATCGGTGGATGGCACGGTGCGGTATCTCATCGCATTCACTGACGGCCAAAGCGTTGAAACGGTTTGGATGCCGGAGGGCGACGGCGGCGAGAGCGAAGAAGGTGCGGGCGATTCTGAAGCGGCCGCCAACGCGCGCGGATGGGGTCGTGCAACCATCTGCATATCGAGCCAAGTGGGCTGCGCGGTCGATTGCCAATTCTGCCTGACTGCATTACTCGGCCTGAAGCGAAATCTGAGCGCGGGCGAGATCGTGGGGCAGGTCTTGGCGGTGCTGAAGGACCAGAAAGTTTCGCCGCAGCACGACCGCATCAATCTTGTATTCATGGGCATGGGCGAGCCGTTTCTGAACTATGACAACTTCATCAAGGCGGTGCGGCTGCTGGTGCAGGAAGTAGGACTGGCGGAATCGCGAATGACGGTTTCAACGGCGGGCATCGTGCCGCGGATTTACGATTTCGGGCAGGAGGAGATTCGTCCGCGGCTTGCGATTTCGCTGAATGCATCGAACGACGATCAGCGCAGCCAATTGATGCCCTTGAACAAGAAGTGGAACCTTGAATCCCTGCTCGACGCAGCGCGGCAATTCCCGCTGCGAAACCGGGAGCGGGTGACGTTTGAATATGTCCTGCTGCACAAAGTGAACGATCTGCGCGAGCACGCGGAGCAGGTCGTGGAGTTGCTCCGCGGAATCAAAGCTCGAGTCAATCTGATCGCGCTCAATCCAGGACCCGGACTCGATTTTGAAACTCCCGAAGACGCAAGTGTGGCGGAGTTTCAGAAGATACTGAGGGATGCCGGCATCCTGACGTTTGTGCGGCGTCCGCGGGGAAGAGATATTTACGCGGCTTGCGGTCAACTCAAGCGAACGGTCGAGATTGCCACAGCCCCGGCGCCGTAGCATCCGCAGGCGTCCTTGCGATCGCCACGACGGGCGGCAGTTCGACGCGTAACCGGATCGCGCCATCGTCGCGATGATCGTAAACAATCCGGCCGCGATGTTCTTGCACAATCCCCTGGCAGGCGCTCAGGGCAACGCTGTCGCTGGCTACGGTCGATGAATCCGCGTCGGTTTCAGATCTGGAGGGCATTGGCTCAATCGCAATCTGCAGAACGGGCGAGCCTTCCGGCTGGTCGGTGCTAATCATCAGAACCTTGCTGCCCTTCTGACTCATGATGTGCAGGCAGTTGGCCATCAGTTGCAGACAGACCTGCAGCAATTGATTGGAATCGCCGAGCACTTTGGGTAAGTCGGCATCGAAGTGGGTTCGAACCTCGATCTGTAACGGTTCCCACTGCGGTTGCGTCAGCTTGACAGCGGTGCGTGCCAGAGTGTTGAGGTCAAGGGAAGTTTTCGGCGACGGCGCCTGTCGCGCAAAGCTGATGAGACTGGCGACCAGCGACTTGGTACGCCGGACGTGCTGTCCAATCTTGGCCGCGACCGGTTGCTGCTCGGTGGTCAGCGATGTGCTCAACAGCAGATCCGAGTAGCCGAGCATGGCGGTGATCGGGTTATTGAGTTCGTGCGCGGCTCCGCCCACCAGTTGCCCGATCGAGGCCAGTTTCTCAGACTGCAGAACTTGCGCCTGCAGTCGCTTCAGGGAGTGAAATGATTCCCGCGAGTGGTTGAGTAAATGAATCAGTTCGCGATCGAGCAGATACTGGCGCACAAAAACCATCACGCCCATAACGAGGGCCGCAAGCAGTGTTACTCCGACTCGAAACGACCGCACTTCTGATCGCACTCCCGGCTCGGCCATGGCCCAGGCCGCGAATAGCGGCAGCGAAAATACCGCGATCATGCTGCAGCGTGCCACCCACACACCGTAAGCCGTGGAAGCTTCGCGGCCAGTGGTCTGTGGTTCGTTAACCGAAGCGCGCAGCCCGATCCCAGTCAGCCACGCCATGGCAAATGCCAGCGGAACATCGTAGAGGCTGCCGGTGTAGTACTCGTTGCGCGCGAGCGCCCAGTTGGCCAGCGACGAACTGACGACGTAGGTCAGCCCCACGACGAAAAAATTTCCATAAAGAACTCTCCACGGGCCCTTGCTGCCGATCCAGAAAGCAACCAGAGCGGCCAGGAAGAACAACTGTTCGGAGAGGTAGATGGTGTTGAGATTGTTGCTGTAAGAAGGTGGATCGAGGACCACATACTGCCAGGGCATGACGATCAGAACGTAGAGATAAAGCCACCACACCAGCAGAAGGGCGAAGTCCAGCCGCCCCAGCCGAGTGGCGTATTTGTCGGGAGGAACGTGCGGGCGCAGCGCCAGAGCGGCCATCAGCGGCACGATGTGCAGGAAGAGAATGACGTCTCCGGAGAAAACCTCGGGCATTTCGCTATGCTGCAGGACTTCGAAATAGGTCCACATCGTTTGATAGATGAACCAGAATCCAAGGCCCAGAACGATGAGCGACCAGAAAAGCCGCATGCGGCCGCGGGCTCGCCGGGCCTGAGGGACGAATGCTGCCGTGCCGGATGCAAGCAGGAAGCACTGGGTCAGATCACTGAGCGAGGTGACGCCATAGGAACGCGGCAGAAACAGCGCAGCCACGGCAAGCGCGGCCAGCGAGCCGAATACCGCCGTCAACCATATTTTGGAACGAGTGTTCAAAAGACAGCCTCAATGGGTGGCTCAGTTTGGCAGAAATATACGCTGTAGGGAAGAACCAGAACCCGCCGAGACACCACACTTCAATGCCAATTTTAAAGCGGGACATATACCGCCAGTGATTACTGTAGTAACCTATGCTGGCTAAATCGATACTGTTGCAGATTTAATGTGCAAAGCGCGGGTGGCCGGCGGGGCGCCCTCGCATTCCGCGCCTTGCCCGACATTGTTTTCGTATTCTGATGATGTGCAACACAGCCGCCACGCTCGGGGAGACGGACGCGATTGCATTCTCACGCTGAGCGCTATCAACATTCCTGGAGACTGAGAATCCCGCCCGACCCGGGCGAGACGCGCCGGATCGAGACCTGGCTGGCCAGCGCACGCGTGTTTCTGGCGGCGTCGGCGCTGGCTGCGATCCGCATGGATCCCACCGAGATTGGCCACTCCTGGACGGCCTACGGCCTGTTTGTTTTCTACATGGCGAACGGCATTTTGATCTGGATGCTGTTGCGGCGTCGGCAACGCTCCACCTCGGCCTTTCGTCTGCTGGTTCATGCCGGAGACATCATCTGGCCGGCTTTGATTTCAGTTTTCGGCGAGGGCCCGAGAAGTCCGTTCTTTCTGTTCTTCGTGTTTGTCCTGGCGGCGTCGGCCTATCGCTGGGGACTGTGGGAAACTCTCGGGACCGCAGCGGCTGAAGTAGGACTGCTGTGGATCGAAAGTCTGGTGCTGCTGCACCTGGCGCTTGGGCCCGGCGGTTCCTTGCCGTGGCATGCGTTGAGCGGTCTGCGCGTCAACATCGCGGAGTTCGAACCCCAACGCCTCTTCATGCTCTCGGTTTATCTGCTGGTGATGGGCCTATTGCTTGGCTACCTGGCTGAACAGCAGAAACACTTGCGGGCGGAAAAGGCTCTGGTGACCGGCATTCTTTCCAGAGTGCGCGTGGAAGCCGGCCTGACGGGGACGATCCAGCAAATCTTTAGCGAGACGCTCTCCATGTACAGGGCGTCCCGGGTGATCGTAGTGTCGCAGGATTCTCACAGCCACCGTTGTTTTCTGGGAGAACTGGACGGCTCGGGCAAAGAGACGAGCAGCGAATTTCGCTGGCTCGAGTCCAGAGCGGGCGACGACAAAATATATCTTAACGAATTCCCGGGAGACGCCTGCTACGCCCACAGCGACGGCAGCCGCTGGTCGGTGCTGGCCATTGATCATGACGGCAACCAATTGCCGGGCCCGGACGATGCGCCCTTTGCGAAGCTGAGCGAAGCGCAAACTTTCAACTCGCTCATCACCGTCGCATTTCTTTTCGGAAGCGATTGGCGAGGGCGTGTATTTTTGTTCGACCCCTCATGGCGCGGCGAGAAGCAGGAAGAACTGCGGTTCCTGCTGAACCTGGTGCAGCAGGTGGGACCGGCGATCTACAACGTATATCTTCTCCACCGTCTGCGGCGGCGAGCGAGTGCCGCTGAACGCGCGCGCTTCGCCCGCGAACTTCATGACGGCGCCGTGCAATCGCTGATCGCGGTGGAAATGCAGGTCGACGTGCTGCGCCGGCAGGCGGAGGCCGGCAAGCCAACCACCGGAGAGCTGGGACGAATCCAGGGACTGCTGCGCGAAGAAGTGCTCAAGTTGCGCGAACTGATGCAACAGATGAAGGCAATTGATGTAGACTCGCAGCGCCTGCTCGGAGTCTTGAATGACACGGTGGACCGGCTGCATCGTGAGACCGGCATCAGCGCCCGCTTCGTCACCGACATCGACGAACTGGAGATGCCGCAGCGGGTCTGCCGCGAGTTTCTGCGCATCGTGCAGGAAGCGCTGGTCAACGTGAGGAAGCACAGCGGCGCGCGTCACGCCCTGGTGCGTTTGGGTTCGAACGCAGAAAAATGGCACCTGACGGTCGAAGACGACGGCAAGGGATTTCCTTTTGCGGGCAGCTACAACCTGCAATGGATGGAAGAAATGGGCAAAGGCCCGATGATTATTAAAGAGCGGGTACGTTTGATTGGAGGCGAGCTCACGGTAGAATCAAATCCCGGACAAGGATCCCGTCTGGAAATTACGGTGCCTCGCGGTGGAGAAGTGCCTCATGAATTTTAAGAAAGCGCAGCAGATTCGCCTTGTCATTGCCGACGACCATCCCATCTTCCGGGATGGACTGAGGAGATTGCTGGAGGCCGAAGCCGACCTCAAAGTTTTAGGAGAAGCTTCCGACGGTGCCGAAGCGGTGAAGTTGGCGCGGCAGTTGAAGCCCGATATTTTGCTGCTCGACCTCGCGATGCCGAAGCACCCGGGCCTCGAAGCGCTGCGTGATCTCAGCGCTCCGGGCAACGCGACGCCGGTTCGCGTAATCCTGCTGACGGCGGCGGCGGAGAAAAGTCAGATCGTCGAAGCCCTTCAGCTGGGCGCTCGCGGAGTCGTGCTCAAAGATTCCGCCACGCAGCTGCTGTTGAAAGCGATTCAAACGGTGATGTCGGGAGAATATTGGGTAGGCCGCGAGAGCGTCTCTAACCTGGTGCAGTACTTGCGCACCCTGATGCAAGCGTCCAGCGACGAAGCGCGTCAGAAAAAGTTTGGACTCACGCCCCGCGAACTGGAGATCGTCTCCGCCGTGGTCGCCGGATACTCAAACAAGGAAATAGCGGAGTATTTCAAGATCAGCGAAGACACGGTGAAACATCACCTCAGCAACATTTTTGACAAGCTTGGGGTCTCAACCCGGCTGGAATTGGCTTTGTTTGCTGTAAATCAGGCGCTGCCGCTGAAGACCATCTCGTAAGTTACGGATTCTTAAACAGTAACCAACCGTGGCACTTTGGTGCTATTGGCGAATTTGTTCCGTAACACTATGCTTTTTGGGAAGCGGCCTGTTTACCAACAGGTGGGGTGTGCCAAATCGGCGATCCTGCGTTTCCGCTGCGGGTGAGCTGAGTGAAACTCGAAGTGAAAGAAAGAAGGAGCCCTGTGGCCGGATTCTTACATCAGATGTGGAACGATGAAAGCGGTCAGGACATCGCCGAATACGCCGTAATGTTGGCTGTAATTCTGGTGATCGTTGTCGGCACGATCCGCCTCATCGGGTCCAACGCCAACACTGTATTCTCGCAGGTTGGCAGCACCATCCAATAAGCCATCGCGCCGTCTCTGGTCACGCGGTCAGCTGAGAGTGGGTGTAACGTTCCGCCAGGAACGTGGCACTGCTTTGCCTCCATTGAAATCTCTAGTGAAATCTAAGCGGCGGGGGCGTCTTCGTTTTGACGCTCTGCAATGTGCGCTCAATCCTGATGCAGCTTCAGTCTGAGCAAGCATCTCTAAGTGGTTTGTGACGAGAAGATTCTAGAGCCGTAGCACTCACCCACCCAGCGCCTACTTCGGATCCGCTGCTGGAGCTTGCGAGGTCGCAGGCTGCGGGGTCGTGGCTGCGATCTTGTCTGGACCGGCGGTTGAAATCCGGGTCAGATACGGGAAGAACGGAGTGATTTCGAACTCCATCTTCTCGCGGGCCGAGGCCAGGGCTACAGGCTTGGCTTTGGAAAGATCCACCTGATCGTTCCAGGGATCGACTCTGATGCGGCCGCCCAGCGGCAGCGCGGCAATCTGATCAAGGCGCTTCTCGTCGAGGGCGGGCGCCGAAGTCAGCAGCGTCGACATGCGGATGCTCTTCGCGGACGCGAAACTATTTCCCAGGTGGGGGCGAATCAGATTGGGCAGATCTGGCGCTTTTTGCTGCAGAGCTTTTAGGAACAGTCCGGCGTTGCCCAGTTTGTCTTTGTAAGGCGAATTTCGTAACAGTTCCAGGGCTTTGCTGTCGGCCGCTTCTTCGTCGGCCGGGGTGCGCTTGAAGTCGAGACGCTGGAAAGAGTCCTGGTCAGGGAAGAACAGTCTGTCGTTGAAGGCGAGACTGGTATCGAGACGATGCCCCAGCACGACGTGGCTGAGTTCATGGGCCAAAACCATGGCGAGCGAAGCTTCGTCGGGAAGCACGTCAAGCAATCCGCGGCTGATCACGATGGTGTGGCCGATCGTGAATGACTCGAGAGGGGCCGTCAGTAATACGCGGCAGCGATAGTCGGTCAGGTCAATGTTGTTGGTGACAAGCAGGTTGTTGACAACCGTGCACAGGACCTTGTCGAGATCACCGGCGGGTGCGAGCAAGCCGATTTTCTGCAGGCGGTCGATGGCGTTTTCCTCCGCCTGTTTTTCCCACATGCGCTCTGCCATCACAGGGCTAGCGTCCGCCGCGGCATCGGATTGATCACGGACGTTCTGCGGCGAGTCCACCAAAATCTGGGTGAACTCTTCGTTCTTGTTCAAGCCTTTCAGATCGTATCCCCAGAGCCGGGTCTGCGCCTTGAAGTGCAGAGTTTTCGCCAGGCCGGTCTTCAGATCAGCCTCTTCGGTGTAGATGTAGGCCGGCAGCCAGGTTCCCGGCCGCATATTGATGCGCCAGCTATCGAAGTGGAAAAAGAAGCTGAGTTTCGGCTGCGGGTAGTAGGTTCCGTTGAAACGAACGATGTTGTAGTCCTGATCCTCGACCCAGATTCTTCCCAGAAAGCGCGCGGTCCTCTGGCCCTCTTTGGGATGGACATCGATCACGAGGCAGCGAATTTCACCGAGGAATTCACGGCGCACGAAGGTGAAGTTGTAGTACTTCTTCTGAAAGTCGGTATCGAGCACTACCATCTGCGCGAAACCCAGAGGCAGGAAGTGCAGAGAATACATGCCGGTCAGCTTGCTGACCATGCGCGTGCCGAATCCGGGCTGGCCTACGAAGGACGTGTCTTCAGGGCCCTGACCTTCTGACATGTCGAGACGCCCGAGATAGTACTGATCCTTCACCGGAAACGCATTGCCGTTGGAATCGTTCTTGAGATCCTGCAGATAGGTTTCAACCATGGGATGCATGTGACGCATCTGGGCCAGAAACAGGTGTTCATGCTCGGCAACGCGCTCGATCACATCGTTGAATGTGGCCGGGGGCAGAGAACCAGCTCCCTGAGCGGGCCCGGTCTGAACCGAGGCGGCGGGGTCGGACGTTGGAGGAGTGGCAGGAGCTGGGGCATCCTGCGTCAATGCCGGCAGCAAGCAGACCGGCAGAAAAAGGAAAGAGAAAAATGCCGAACGAACGATTCCCATAAGACCTTCTGGGCGGATCACGTTTGTTAAGCGGATCACGCTAACTGAAAAATAATATGCACAACGGCGGTTGAATCCGATGGCTGCCCATCCTGCTGCGCCGGCTTGAAGCGAATCTGCTGTGCCGCTTGGGATGCTGCATCGTCCAGACCGTAGCCCAGACCACGAATTACCCGCAATACACGTATCTTACCCGTCGCTTCGAACACGACCTCGAGAAGCACTTCGCCCTCGATCTTCTTGGTGCGCGCCTCTTGAGTGTAAACCGGAGTCGGCTTGGAAAGTATCTCGACTGCAGTCAATCTCGCCGCGACCGGCGCAGCCTTGGCTTGCACGGTTGGCGGAGCCGGAACATCGGCGCTGCCGAAGCCGCCAGTTTGCACGGCGCCGCGATTGGCGTGAGGATCTCCAGTAGCAGTTCCGCCGCCGAATCCCGCGCTGGCGACGACTCCTTTTGCACCCTTGGCGCCGCCGGTTCCGTTGCCGACGCCCGGGCCTGTGGGCATATCAAAACCGCCTGCCTGCGCGATGTTTACCGCTTTCCCGGGGTTTGCCTTGGCCGCAACGCCGTTTGGATCGCCAAAGCCGCCGGTTTGTACCTGAGCCGCCGGACGCTCAATGGTTTGAGGCGCGGAACTGCCGGTTGAAAACAGATTCGTGCGCACCAATTGCTTCGGGATCATCGGCGCCGTCGAAGGCGGAAGATCCGGCTTCCTCTCGGCGATTTTCACCTCCGGAGCCGGCGTGATCTCCACCGGTTTGGGCTTGGGCTGAGGCGCTGCCAAATGCAGAACAGCCGGAGGCGTATCCAGTTTCGCCACCACGACCGGTCGCGGCAACTGTCGCTGCGGCGTGTGGTTCACCGGCACCGGAGTGGGCACAAGCTCGATCGCGTGATAATCCTTCTTTGGCGACTCTAGAATCTCCGGGTGAAAAACCGGGATCCACACGAGAATGGCGATGACGACCGCCTGGGTGCCGTAGCTGAGAACAAACTCATACCACGGCGCTCTCCATTTCGGGAGTGAGGAAAACAGGATGGTTTCAGACATGGAAGATGTCATTAAATCTCTAAATCTCTTCTGGCCGCTTTTAGATGCAACACGGAAGCGACCCTAAAAGTTTTCTTTTGTTTCCCTGGATCCTGGGAGAATGGACCCTAAGCTCAGTTTACTACCACCGTAGATGCACGACTAAGGCCACTCTGGCCGCGCGAAACGACGAGATAAATCATTAGAAATCAATCCGTTGGCAGTGATCCTCGCAGGGTAACCGTACGGAGTGCAAAAGCTATGCAAAAAACTACACCGTTCGCTGCCGGATTTCCCTGTCGTCGCAGCCTCCTAGTGAGTAGTACATCGGAGTCATAGACCAGCCTAGCAGCGGACAATCTTGTCGCTTTTGATTCCCCCTGTGGCGTTGCGGGTATCGACTACCAATTGCGCCTGGTTGACGATGTCGCGGTAGTCGTAGTCGGAATGGTCGGTGACGATGAGGATGCAGTCGTACTCTCCCAGATTCTTCAATTCCGCGCACTTCATCTGCAGATCGTATTTCCGTCCTCTGCCAACAAAAGGGAAGTAAGGGTCGTTGTAGCTGACCTGCGCTCCCTCTTTCTGCAACAGTTCGATGATGGTGAGCGACGGAGATTCGCGCAGATCGTCGATGTCTTTCTTATACGCAACCCCCAGTACCAGTACCCGCGACCCGTTCAGGGCTTTCTTATGCCGATTCAGCGCGCCTGCGACCGAAGAGAGTACGTGATACGGCATGTTGTTGTTGATTTCGCCGGCAAGTTCGATGAAGCGGGTGCGGAAGTCCCACTCCTTCGCTTTCCACGACAGATAAAACGGATCGACAGGAATGCAGTGTCCGCCCAGACCCGGTCCCGGATAGAAGGGATGAAATCCGAAGGGCTTGGTCGATGCCGCGGCGATCACTTCCCAGATGTCGATGCCCATGC
>Ga0209006_10005641_pt1 | contig 11367 bp, 14 predicted proteins | sample JacPin_JW_Ref_O2_FD_188567 | JGI IMG/M metagenome (GOLD analysis project Ga0209006, IMG submission 188567) | Forest soil microbial communities from Algoma, Ontario, Canada - Jack Pine, Ontario site 1_JW_Ref_O2 (SPAdes) (version 2) | ecosystem: Environmental > Terrestrial > Soil > Boreal... | reverse complement strand
CGAACTTCCGGTGATCGTGACCGTATAAGTCCCGGCCGGTGTGCCAGAGCTCATCCCGGTAGAACTCTTCGAGCCTCCGCACGAAACCTGAAATACCGCAGCCGGCAGCCGGGCAGCCATTCAGCACGGCCAGGTCCAGCTTGCCGTCTCCGTTGAAGTCACCCGTGCCGACCGCGACCGGGCCAACCGCGGCCAGAAACTGCGGAGGTGTAATAGAAGATGTTGTCTTGGGCAAACGCCTGAAAAATCAGAAGGGAAAAACTGCAATGAAGCGAGGAATAGGCACTGCGAACCTCCGCACGCGGACGAAGAAAAAGGGCCGGGACAGGGGTTCGGACAGTATGGCACTGTTCTCCCTTGCTCACAACGCAGAACTAGCCGCTCTTGCAACAAAAATCGCTATGGCAGGTCGTTATGGGAAAAGACGTGTAGAGAACGATTTTCAAGGCGGATTAGTGGTGGAAATGTCCTTCGATGTGGGAGACGAACCTGGGCTCGTGGCTCTTCATCGCATGCATGATGCCCGGGGAGAACTCATGCAGCACATTCATGCCGGCATCATTGCCGATCGTGGCACCGAAGTCGCTGAAAGGCTGGGAGAGCGATCGCTTCCAGGCAGGCCGCGCCGCCGAGTGTGCGACCGCTGAGGCCAGCACGCGCAAGAAGTACGATGTGTTCAGCCGCGCCTCTCCCGAGCTGTCACGCAGGATCGCAATGCTCGACGCGGCGTGCGTCGCGCGGCCGAAGAGGCTGTCATTGTCGGCAAAGTGATAACGGCTCACGCTATGCGCTACCGGGGGCAAACGCTTCGCCCAAAACTCGTTCGGATCAATAACGCGGTCGCCACGGTTCGAGTCAAATACGGAGGGCCGACTGAAGCTTTCGGGCCCGAGTTCAGTAACCGGTCGGCGCAGGGTATTGAAAGCTGCTCGGAGCCGCGTGGGAGCGGCAATCTCGGATGCAGGAACCAGAGTGGGAAGACTTCGGCTCGACACTATGTCCGCAACCAGACTCACGTGTGTCGAAATTTCGACGCCGGGCGTTTCGGGAATACGGCTGACTTTGCCGGCTTTTTTGGACGCTTGGCGCAAGGACGATTGGCCACAGAGTGGCTGGCAAAGGGCCGCACAAGAAATGACAATAACCGGAAGACCAACCAGACAAACGACGCGGATTGTGAGCTTACCACCCATAAGCCAACCGTCCGACTCGTGCGCTTACCGATTCAACCAAGCCGACGAAGCGCAACTACTACTTGCTTCGTAGCACTTACATTTCCATCCCTGCAGCGCCTTGTAACTCCATATTTCATGATGTTGGTTGATGTGCAATCACCCCGGGTTGTAGGGTCAAATACCGAGTTACCCTGGGAAGTGACCCTCATTTCCGGCGCAAACTTTACATCTGAAAGTGCAAAAAACTTCCGCCCCAACGAAGCCTTCGCGGACCTTCTGAACCGCAAAATCGTATTCGACGTCAGCCTGAGCGAAGCCGGTTTTCAGGCGGCGCGAAGGATCTTCCGTTGAACCGGCCTATCGCGTCAGCCAAACTGCACCAGCTGTAACATGAGACTCCAGCTGTCCTACTCCGAACCCACGATAGAATCAGCACGTGTCCACGAAAGAATCCTGGAAAGAATCCTGGCTCACCATCCTCAACCACGAAGTCGTCGCCTGTACGCGCTGTCCCCGGCTGGTTGAGTATCGGGAGCGGATTGCGCGGGAAAAGCGTCGCGCCTACCTCGACTGGGAATATTGGGGCAAGCCCGTTCCCGGCTTCGGCGACCCGCAAGCGCGCGTCCTGATCATGGGACTCGCCCCCGGCGCGCATGGCTCCAACCGCACCGGACGCCCATTCACCGGCGATGCCAGCGGCAACTTCATGTATCCCGTGCTGTACGAAACCGGATTCGCCAGTCAGCCCACGGCCATCGACCGCAACGACGGCATGAAGCTGACCAATCTGTACATCACTGCCGCGGTCCGCTGCGCGCCTCCCGACAACAAACCGCTGCCACAGGAACTGGCCGAGTGCGCCCACTTTCTCGACCGTGAATTGGCGGGACTAAAAGATGTAAAAGTCGTAGTCGCGCTGGGAAAAATCGGCTTCGATGCCTATCTCAACTATGCCAAGCGAATCGGGATCATCGGCGGAAGAAAAGGATTGTTATTCAAACACGGCGCGCACTACCAGCTGCCAGACGGGAAAATTCTGCTGGCGTCGTACCATCCATCGAATCAGAACACGCAAACCGGCAAGCTGACGCGAGCCATGTTTCTCGAGATATTCAAGCAGGCGGCAAAATTTGCCGATCTGAAAAGCTGAAGCGCCCGCCCGAGATCTCGCACGACTGCCCCCACACTGGGGTCAAAATCGATCAGCAGTCCGGCTCGGGCGGCGCTTTATTTTGCGAAGTGAAACATATGGGCCGGGCGGAAACGTGTGGTCATGGCGAACACACAAGCTAGAGGCCGACGATAACCGGCTCCGGCTCCAGCTTCACGCCCCAGATTTCCTCGACGCGCTGCTGAATCTGCTCTTTCAGGGCGAGGACTTCAGCCGCCGTCGCTCCGCCACGATTCACGATGGCCAGCGCATGCTTGCTCGAAATGCCCACATGGCCGAAGCCGTAGCCGCGGGCGAATCCTGATTTTTCCACCAGCCACGCCGCCGAAACTTTTTTCCGTTGCTCGAGCGCTGGGTAGCTCGGGACCTGGAATCCGCGTGCCCGCGCGCGCCGTTCAACTTCAGCATGTTGTTCTTCGGTTAGCACCGGATTTTTGAAAAACGATCCCGCGCTCTGGCAGTCGGGATCGCCCGCCACTATCAGCATTCCCTTCAGCGCGCGAATGTGGCGAACCGCCTCGCGCGTCTCGGCGAGATTCGGCCGCGTCTCACGCCCCGCGAAATGCCGCTTCAGGTCGGCATATTCCACATGCGGATCTCCACCGGGCACAAGAGCGTAAGTCACCCGCAAGAGAATGAAGCGGCCGCGCTCGCTCGTATTAAAGATGCTCGATCGATAAGCGAATCCGCAGGCCTCGCGGCAGAGTTCGCGTATCTGGCCGTCGCTCAGATCGAACGCCTCGACCGACTCGATCGTCTCGGAAACCTCCTGCCCATATGCCCCGACATTCTGCACGGGCGTGCCGCCCACGCTGCCAGGAATTCCGCTGAGGCATTCGACGCCCGCGCACTGCGCGATCACCGCATGCGAAACGAAGCGGTCCCAGGATTCTCCCGCACCCACGTCGAACAAAACCCGGCCGTCGTCATCCTGCCCAGAGCGCTGCACGATACCGCGAATGGCGATTTTGAGCACCAGCCCCGGCCAGCCGGAATCGGCAACCAGAAGATTGCTGCCTCCACCCAGCACGAAGATCGGGAGACCGCGTTCGCGGGCAAACGCGACCGCCTCGCTGACCTCGCTCGGCGAGGTCGCCTCGATAAAAAATCGCGCCGGCCCTCCGATGCGAAGCGTGGTCAACGGTGCCAGCGGGATGTTTTCTTCGATCTGCATTTGTACCGGGGTTTCTTAATCGAAAATCGTGGAGTTCCGAAAACTGCGGCTTGACCTCAATATACATCCCGCAGATACGTTGCCCGCAACGTAACCATCGGACAATGCCGAACTCAGCTAAAATAGAGATTCATATCCAATCAGGAGGTTTTTTATGTATCCAGAAATTATGGTGATTCCCATGCGCGAGGAGTTGACTCGCGTAGGCGTTGAAGAACTTCGCAAGGCCGACGACGTCGACCGCGCCCTCAAGAACTCGTCCGGCACAACCATGGTGGTGGTGAACTCGATTTGCGGATGCGCCGCCGGCCGTATGCGCCCCGCGGTCCGCATGGCGCTGGGAAATTCGATTCGACCGGATCGCATTTATTCTGTATTCGCCGGGCAGGACCTCGAAGCCACCGAGCGGGCCCGCAGTTACTTCACCGGACAGCCGCCGTCCTCGCCTTCGATCGCGATCTTTCGCGACGGCCAACTCGCCTACATGATGCCGCGCCGCGACATCGAATCGCGCGAAGCTCCGGCCATCGCGGCCGACCTGAAAGGCGCATTCGATCGCCTGTGCGGCAAGCCGGCAGAAGTGCAGTCGTAAGGGATTGAACCCGGAATCCGGCTGCTACGGTTCTTCGGACACTTCAATCGAGTTTCCCTCAAGGTCTTGCATTGGGAAAAATTTCGTCCCTTGACGGTCGGTTTCAATCGCGCCGACGCTCACAGCTTGAGAACTCAGCCACTTCCAAGCTTGATCGATGCTACCCGTGTAGAGCATCCGCGTCGTTTTTTCCGCAGAGTTTGTCACGGGACCAAGAACAATAGGCGTGGGCGACTCTTTCGGAAATACCAATCCCACACAGCCTTCGCCTTCATCAAGTTCGACTTTTATTTTCTGGAGGCCGAATTTTTGCATATACCACTTTGTTGCGGCCTGAAGATCGCGCACGCCAATGTAAAATGAGTCGGCAGCCCACAGGAGAGACATAAGGAAATTTGAATATGCCGCGCCGGAGATGTCAATCGCGTTACTTCTTCCCCGTCGCTATGAACGCCTTCACCACAATCGCATTTGGCTGCATGCCGACGGGAATCAGCGTCATCAAGGAATATTCGGACGGCTCCAGTTTGCGCGCCTTGCGTTTCTGAATCACAGTCACATCGCCCGACTCCGTATCGAGCACCAGCAAGTAATTCTGGTCTGGCGTGAGCGCGAGCGCATCGGGATGACTACCTACGGTCAAACTGGCCAGACGTCGTCCAATGTCGATGTCGTACACGGCGATACTGTTCGACCCGAAATTCGACACGTAGAGCCGCGAATTATCGACCGTGACCGTCCCGTGCGATGGATGTTGCCCGATCTCCAGACTGCTGCCAACTTCATCCGTGTAGGTCTCGATAATCGAAATACTGTCGGAGCCGAAATTGCACACAAACATCTCGCCGCCATCGGGCTTCAGCGTGAGACTGACCGGCGTGCGGCCAACGTCGAGCAGCGCGAGCACGCGGTCGTCTTTTTTTGTAACACCGCTCTTCGGCGTCTCGCTTTTCGGATTTCCACTTGCGCCTTCAACCTTTTTTTCTTGCGTCTGCAATTGAATCGACGCTACCTGCGACGATCCGGAGCATGAAACGAATGCCTTCGTCGAATCCGGCAAAATGGCGATGTCTTCCGGCTGCCGGCACACCGGCAGTGTCGCGCGCACGCGCAAGTCTTTCGCATCGATCAACGACACCGTATTGTCTCCGCGATTCGTCACCACCACGGTCGACTCATCGGCGGAAATCCGCGCCTGCCCCGGCGCCGAGCCCACGCGTACATTGCCGATCACGATTCGTTTCTCCAGATCGATCACGCTGACGTTGGCTGACGCTGAGTTAGCCACGTAAGCGCGCTTACCGTCTTCGGCCACATCGATGAAATAAGGACGCCCATGCACGCCGATCGTCGCGACAACATTGTTAGCCTCGGCATCGATCACGCTGACATTGTTCGAGCCGGTATTCACCACATAAATCTCATTTTTCTTGCTGTTGGCGGCGATGCCGGTCGGCTCGCTGCCCACAGGAATCGTCTTCGCCAGCGCAAACGTTCGCAGATCGATCACGCTGACTGAATTACTTTTGCCGTTGGTGACGTAGGCGTACTCGCGGTAAGCCGGCCCGTAATCCGGCAGCGCCCGCTCGCGAAAATACCACCAGCCGAGTCCGGCGAGGATGGGAACAAGAACAACGATGAAAAGGAATTTGCGCAAGGTAGCGTAAAACAGGAAGTTAAGATTAGCAGAACCGGGTCACTCTGGCCGGATTACCTGCAGCCCCGACACCCTCGAAAAGTGCCGCTCGTTGAAGGTGGCTACCGCGCTCTGACATTCCATGGCAGTGGCGGCAACCATCAGATCGTGGTACCCGATCATTCGCCCTGAAGCGTCGAGTTCCGCCCAGATTCGGGCATGCTCATACGCAGTCGTTTCCGTGTAGGGCAGAATTTGAAGCGAGTCCACAACACGGCGTACGAATGCCTCGCGTTCGTCGCGGTAGGAGGCCGTCGCGCGCTCCACGCCGTGCCACAATTCGGCCACTGTAATCGCCGCAAACTGGAAATCCTCCCCGGCCCGCGCCTTCGTCCACCCCCGCAGATCGAAGTCACCTCGTTCGGCGCGAATGATTACGTCCGCGTCCAGAATCATCGCCACCGGTCCACCGGCGGTTTAAGAATTTTGCGGCCCTGGCGCAGATCGCGCAGCCACGCGTCCGCGTTCTTTTTCGATAATCGGACCTCCGAGAGTGCCTTCGCCAGGTCCGCTCCGGTGCAGCGCTTCTTGCCATCGGGAACGATACGGGCCATCGGTTCGCCGTTCTTCAGAAGAATAAAAGTGACGTCCTGATAGTGAGAGCGATTCACGCAATCGGCAAAATTGCGGGCCGCTTCCGTTACGGAGATGGTCTCCTCTTTCATAAAATCATATTATCAGATTTTATGTATAAAGCAAAAGATAACATCTTCAATACAGATGAAACTGCACCTGTACTGTTATCTGTACCGCGACCGGAACCCCATCTTTTTCTGCGGGCTCAAACTTCCACGCGTTGACGGCCAGCACCGCCTGCTTGTCAAGGCTCGGTTCTAGGCTGGTGATGACCTTAGCGTCGCGCACCGTACCCGAGGGTGTTATGACGATCTGCATCGTGACTGTGCCTTGAATTTTTTTCTGGCGGCCTTTATCCGAGTACTCCGGCGTGGGCGCATAGACCATCCGGGGCTGGGTGACGCCGTGCCCGATGCCGTAGACAGGACCGTCTGTAGAAGTCGAAATGACGGTCGGAGGGAGCTTCGCATTTTGTACGGCCCGCAGGTTCCGATCCGGGTTGTAGACGAAGTTAAAACGGAATGCGAGTTGATCGCCAGCGAACCGTCCAGGCATAGTGGGGAAGAAATTGCTGTGCTCGATGCTCTTCCACGCCGCGCGATCAAGAGCTTCGTCGCCGGATGTGCGTTCGATCTTCAAATCCGTAACCTGCCCGTCTTTGTGCAGAACGAACGTAATCGCTAGGCAGCCGGCTCTGTTGAGATCAGTTTCCGGCATCAGCCTAAACCAGTTTTCGCGGACGGTCATTTTCATCCTTTGCAGATAACCGCCAGGAGGAACGCCCGCATCATCAAGCACGTCAATGGAAGATTGCTCCTCCGTGCACGGCGACACAGATGTGGCGAGTGTAGATGGCGCGGGATTCTCGGATGGGGGAACGCTTTCCGGAGACTGGGCTGCCAAAACTCCAGAGAGCACGATCAGCGCCAGGACGGCGCCAACGGCATGAATAGCCTTCATGACTTACCTCCCGTGAAACTGCGATCACAGCAGGCCCGAATATTTTTTTACTTCGATCCCGACGTTCGCGGCATTTCAACGAACGACAGCCGTCTCCCTAACCCCAACCCCCGGCACCGTCCTCCCCACCACCGTGGCAATCTGCCGCACCTGCGTCATCAACTCATCGAACTGATCGGGATAAAGCGACTGCGGACCGTCCGACAGCGCCTGATCGGGATTATTGTGGACCTCGACCATCAACCCATCGGCGCCCACCGCGACCGCCGCACGCGACAGCGGCATAACTTTATTTCTCTTACCCGTCCCATGGCTGGGATCAACCAGGATCGGCAGATGGCTCAACCGCTGCACCGCCGGAACAATGCTCAGGTCAAGCGTGTTGCGGGTGTGGTCGGCAAATGTCCGCACGCCGCGTTCGCAGAGCGCGACGTTGTAGTTCCCTTCACTCAGTATGTATTCCGCCGCCATCAAGAACTCTTCCAGCGTCGCCGACATGCCACGCTTCAGCAGCACCGGCTTGCGCGAACGTCCGGCGCGCTTGAGCAAAGAAAAATTCTGCATGTTGCGGGCGCCAATCTGGATCATGTCCGCATACTCTTCGACCAGGTCGAGCGATTCGTGGTCCACGGCCTCGGTGATGATCTTCATGCCAAACTGCTGGCGGATTTCCGCCATAATGCGCAGGCCCTCTTCGCCGAGTCCTTGAAAAGCGTAAGGGGACGTGCGCGGCTTAAAAGCGCCGCCGCGAAAAAACTGTGCTCCGGCACGATGCACGCGCTCGGCGACAGCAAAAGCCTGCTCGTGCGTTTCAATGCCACACGGCCCGGCCACAATCGCCAGCCCCGGGCCTCCGATGGTCGCCGCCGTCCCGGGAAACGTGATGACGGTGTTGTCTTGCTTGACGTCGCGGCTGACCAGCTTGTAGGGCTTTGAAACCCGGATCACTTCCTGCACGCCGGGCATCTCTTCGAGTGAGCCGTGCTCGAACTCGCCCTTGTTCCCCGTAATGCCGATGGCAGTACGCGTCGCTCCGGGCATGGAATGCGGACGGAAGCCTAGCTTTTCGATCTTCTTGCAAACGTCGTGCACCTGTTCTTCGGTGGCTTGCGCCTTCATGACAACCAACATAGGTTCACCCTGGAAACGAAGTATGTGGGGGCAGCCGCCCCCGGCTGTCCGGTCGAGCGAAGCTCGATGGCTTACCGCAGTCTGCAGGAAGACCGCACGCTAAGTTTACCGTCGCGCCCGTCGCACCGCAAACCGCGCCCAACTAGGCGCCTACTGATGAATAAAGCGCTGTGCGCAAGGACCACGGGCGGCCAAAGTTGTTAGGGACCGCTACAGGATCGAATGTGGGTACCCCATTCTCGAGTCTTTTGCGAGAAGTGGCTTTTGACTTGTCGTTGAAGTGAAGGTTTCACCATGGGGAACCATGTCAGTGTGCGGACGGACTTCCATGCCCGTCCGGCGGAGCCGACTCGTCACGAGAAAGCCAGACTGCGGCTGCATGAGAAGGCGTTGCCAAGTTTATTTTCTGGCGCGTCTGCACCGCAAATCGAGCTTGGCTTGCAGCTCACGGATGATGGCCTGACGGGCCAATGCGATCCGGCGGTCGCTAAGATGGAGCCGCCCGGCTCTGTGCACGAATGCAGGGCGATGCCGGCTCTACTTCGAATCGGAATATAGGTTTGTATGGGTCTGCTTGAGATATCGCAGCTTTTCCTCTAGATGCCCTGGCTCAACGGGAGTCAGCCCGTGGATCGGATAACCGGCCGCTTTGTCGCACTGCTGGGTATCTTCGGTCTGGAGGTAACACGTCTTCCATGTCTGCTTGATGCGACGGATATGTTCCATTTCTGGACGGTCGGCACGGAAGGAGGCCACCACGACCGCCAACAGGAATCCAAACAGGAGCGATTTTCGCACGTACTGTTGCCGAACATTCAGAACTTGAAAGTACACGCCAAGCAGGGCGGGCTCGACGTAGATTACATATCGCGAGGATAACGCCAGGAGCAACCCGCCGCACTGGCGGCCATAGGCGGTGTTCAGGCAGAACAACAGGCTGTAAGCCGTCATCGCCAGGATAGCCAACTGCCCCGTTGATCCAGATGTCGCTATTTCGCCAGTTTGGCGCCGCAGCAGTCGCAAAACGGCGAACGCCAACGCGATGAGTACGCCTACCAGCACCATGCCGCCGAGGATCAGATAAGGACCGTGCGTACCCTTGATTGAGAATTGGCTAGCGAACATCAGGTCAACGAACGCCGCATAGACCTTCGGGCGAAAAGGTTGAATCGAGAAGCAATCCATGGCGGGGTAGAACCTGTAACCGAGAAAAAAAGACCCAAGCGATAGCAGAGCGATAACAAGGGTGGTCACAAAGTGGGCCATAGGCAACCGGTTCGCCGGAGTTTCCGACCAATGATCGAAGAGCAGCAGAGCTGGCGTAAGCACTCCCAGGAAAAGGCCAAAGCCCGTATAGATGGTGACGAAATTGAGAATCAAAACCAGCGGATAGCGCAGCGCTCGTTTTCTTAAGGTCCACGACAGGCAATAAAGAAGAAGCAATAGAAGCGGGAAGGGACCGTGAGCGAAGTTCGCGGTTACAAACAGCGTCTCCCACTGGGCGGGTATAAAAAGAATTGCGGGAATGACAACGTCTGTTACAGACAACTCTCCGAACAGCCTTCGCTTGAGATACAACGCGAATAGCGCGGCCGTCACGATCACTCCACCAACGAAGAAGGACTCGGTGCGGCTGTTCCAGAGGAACATCGAATCGACCAGCTTCTCGAACAGCCCGCCCACTCCCTGCCGATGGGGTCCGTGCTGCCAGGTGAAGATCTGCCAAAGCGAGTGGTGGTGAAAAAGCGTAGCGTCGTTAAAGTCCCACTGATCCGAAAAGAAGATGTTTACCGCATAACGCGAGATCAGAACAAACATCCGTGCAGCGAAGACAACGAAGGCTAACCCCACAGCTACAACAGCCCACGCACTGGCCTTCGAGTTCTGCTTCGCTGTAACTGGTTCTACTTTTCCTGGCCCAGAATCAATACTCATGCCGTGAAGTTTACAACCCGCACGAGTCGAATGTGGCAGCACCAGATGAGAACGGGAAATGCAGCGCTATCTTCCGTCGCGTTCAAATACATAGAGAGTGGGCTCGGAACCCCAAAGATGCACCGGGTAAGAAGCTTCCTCCGGTGGAGCAGGAATTCGAAACACTAAGATGTAGTGGTGCGTAAAAGTCCATGCGCGCTCGAAGAATGGAAGGTTTTCGTCGAGGGTGGTGCTCCAGTTCCAAGCGCGATCGTCATCCTCATAAATTAGAAATCGCGGGCGCGAGCTTTGTAGCTGACTTAGCATGTCATCCTGCATCTGTTTGTCGAAAGCTTGCTTCTCCACCAACGGATACGCGTACAGATAGCTGGTGGCGCAGCGCAGGCGAGCGTAGAAGCAGATTTCCGGTTCGGAGCCGATAATGCCGATCTGATCCTCGGAGTTGGCGCGTGCCTTGATGAAGTCTGCCACTTCGACCGCCTCCGAATAAGGCTGATCGCAGTGGACCTTTCGGGCCAAGGCTGGGGGATCGAGGTGAAAGTATGTCTTCCACTGGCCGTGGACCGACGCGACATAAGCAATGGTGAACAACAGCACGGGAACATAAGCCACTCTGCCAACGTTGTGCGCGCGCAGTTCGCGCTCAGCGCACTCCACGGCAATCCCCACGCAAAGAGCGACGGCGGGCAGCAGCAAAATGAAATAATGAGGTCGAAAATATAGTCCGGGACAAACCGCCAACGCCGATGTCACGACGAAGCCGGCAACGAATCCACCGTGGGCACGGCCATAGCGACTCCACAGTGGAGCGGCAAGGCCCGCTAGCGCGATCTCCAACAACACAAAAGGCCGCACGGCCCAGGGCAAAGTGTATTTCAGGCACAGCCGCCAGCTATCGGCGAGGCTCATGATCGAGCCGTATTGGCGGGCGTAAGTCCAGGTCCAGAACCAGAAATT
>Ga0209006_10005640_pt1 | contig 11367 bp, 17 predicted proteins | sample JacPin_JW_Ref_O2_FD_188567 | JGI IMG/M metagenome (GOLD analysis project Ga0209006, IMG submission 188567) | Forest soil microbial communities from Algoma, Ontario, Canada - Jack Pine, Ontario site 1_JW_Ref_O2 (SPAdes) (version 2) | ecosystem: Environmental > Terrestrial > Soil > Boreal... | reverse complement strand
CCCAGGCAATTTAGGGTGGTCGGTGAGAGTGATAAGGTGAGGTGCATTATATAGAGTCCCACTTAGTTCTCGCTACTAAAAGCCTTGCGATAGCCCGCAAGCCATTTCAAGTGGCATGCTGCGCCGACCTCCCACGAATCTAAATCGACAATCTGAGGACGCCACCGTCCTTCTCATTAGAGAAGTCCTCACACGCGGAATTACATTGTCAGAGGTACGTCGTTCCTTCCATTGACTCCCCCACTTCTTTCTTTTCAAGCTTCCCGTAGGTATATGTTGATGCCCTCGGAACTACCACAACCTACGAATCTTATCTCTCCCGCCTGTTCCCAGGCATCAACTTCACAGTAACAACAAAGGCGGACTCCAAGTTCAAGATTGTGGGTGCCGCGAGCGTGGCTGCGAAAGTGACGCGAGACGCCTGTATAGATGGCTGGGTGTTTCAAGAATGTGACGGCGAAATGCCGACACCACAAAAAGGTCCCAGCCAGTTATGGGGCTCAGAGCTTGGATCTGGATACCCTTCTGGTTCGTTCCTGTCGCTCTGAGATGCACTCAGAGATTCAAGGTTTCTCTAGACCCTACAACGCAGGCTTGGCTCAAGGAATCGGTGGAGCCAACGTTTGGCTTTCCTTCTCTCGTCCGTTTCTCTTGGACCACCGTCAAAGTTCTGCTTGAAAAATCAGCCCACCCAGTCCAGTGGTAGGTCCATCTACTGTTATTATCAATGTGTTTATTGAGATATATGAATGAAGGACCGATGAAGGCCAGGCATCTCTGATAAAGGCTTTTGAGAGTGGTAAGGGAAGGGATAAGGATCAATGTACCCTAGCCAAGGAGTTGAGCATCCAGAGCGTAGGATGTCTTTGAATACCAGTAATATTATGACGCCCCATACACAATTGATTCTATCGTTTCTTGGGTAGAGGTGATCCCTTTGCCTCTTCTCCCGCTTTTCGCTTCGCGCCAAATCCAAAGACTACTTTCGTCCGATCGCTCGGCACATCTGTGCGACTATCGGATGGAGGCGCCTCCACCACAGACGAGATCTTCGAGAATCCCGGCTTTGGAGTTGGCGCGGGACTAATCGATGTAGAGGAGAAAGCGGACGAAACTGTGCCCTCAATATGAGGCATTGCCTGGGGGGCTGGAAGAGTGATGAAACCAGAGTCCAGAGTTTGATTCGCTTTTGCAGCCTCTTTCTTCTTGATTTTCGTCTTCTCTGTCTTGCCCTTGGACAGAGGCTGAGCATCAAGGAATTCGGCCACTTGAGGGACAGCACTGGGAGAGGGTGAGTGTCGGGATGTAATCGAGAGATAAAGAACGCACCCTCGGCTACCAACAGATAGCACAAAGTGAGCCTGACCAGCCTTTTGCTGCCGAATCTGGAAGGCCCTATTCATGCTCAAAGGCGTGTCTCCGCTGACCATAGCCGCTTGCTTCTTCTCTTCCGCAATTTTCTTCAACTTCTTCTCAGTCTTCATCTTGCCAGAGCCCTTTCCGTGGAATGTGTGCGAGAGAGCCTTCCAGGCTTCTTTTGGTGTTAGCGTACGGCCAAATTCGTCGTGATACACGATGTTAACATCAGGCTTGTAGTTCTTGAAAGCTTCCAGACCTTCTCGAGCCTCTTGCTGCTCCCGAATGCGGTTCTCGTATTCGCGCTGGGCCTGGTCTTTGTTGGACCCACGGGCATGCATGCGTTCCATCTCTCGCAGCGCAAGGCGCCGGCGTTGATCCGCAAGCCACAAATCTCGTTGTAGCTGTATCTTCTCGCGTTCTTTCTGGTCCGCGGATGGTGTCGCAAGAATTCCTTGCTGCCGAAGGATATTGAGGGTCGACGCCATTCCAGTACTGAAGGTCTGCTCAGTTGATGTCCCAACCTCCCCGCCTTGTGCAGTGCTCTCTTCTTCATCTCTCTCTCTGAGAGCGTCCTCGATGGCATTCAATATGGCTTCCTCGTCTTCTTCCTCTTTCATAACAACTTCCCCGGCTTCAAGTTCTTCTATCACCTCATCACTCCCGTCCATCGACACATCTCTTGTCGGCGATGGTTGCTTGGAAGGTGCTCTTGTCGACGAAGACGGAACCTGATCGGCTTTGACTGCAACAGGGTTGTACGTTATGGCTCGGACGAACTCCGAGGTGTCATCAAAAGTGATTCCGCCTACTTCATCGTCGTCTATCTTTACGATTTCATCCGAAGCAGATTGTTCCCGCGCTCGCTCGTCCGCAACTACAACATGAAACAATGAGGATATATTAATGATGAGGAGGGATGTTGTGGCATACTTTTCTTTACTAATTCGTCAGGTGAGAGTTTTTTTGCCTTGTGGAGTTTTGCTTTGCGCGATCGCGCCAGCGCAGCTTGAAGTTCATCGTCATCCACAAAATTAGTATCCAGATCGCGCGCTCTAGGGACGATGGTGCTTCCGTCCACTTGGATTTGATGGTCGTCATCATTGTCCGCGATACGTCGCGAAGAGCGCTTCTTCTTTGTCTAAGAATGACATGAGTAGAGTGTCGGCATCGACACTGTTGCGCTCACCTTGCTTTTTTTGAAGCCCACATCACCTTCATGCAAATAATCTGATGTTTCCAGATTTTCTACGGCCGAACGTCAAACCAGAAATATATGAATGCAAAGTGACTCACTGGCATAATCTATCGACAATAAAGACATATTTACTGAGCGGGTAGTTTCCTCTTCTTTCTTGGGAGCATGCACAGCTTGACGTGCCGCTGTACCGTTTCCCAGGCGGAAGTCCTGTGGAAATTTGGTCGAACACAGTGAAAGTAGTTTCAGTTGCCTTACCGTTTGCCCTGGTCCTTCAATATCCTCATCGTACTTGGACAGAACGGCACGTTTCATTCCTTGTTTGCCAGGTTCAAACTCTTCGTCGTCATAACCAGTGTAATCTCGCTTCTTGATCTTCAACTCGTTGTTCTTTGCTGTCCGCTCTGCCTCAGCCATCTCAACATTTTGGAGCTCATCCTCTGCAAAGATAGATATTAGTCAGTTACGGACAAGGAGCAGTATATCATCACCTTCGTTATCGAGAATGCGACTGTCTTTTAACGTGAGTATGCGAGCTTCGCCTTCGTCCATCTCGGTAAAGTCGTGGCTGACCTTGAGCCCGGCGAGATCCTCTAATTTGAGTCACAGCATGAGTGCCAAGAGTCGCTTCACGAGGTAGAGAATCTGTAACGTACTTTCCGTGTATTCCTCCCCTTGGAAGACCTTGTCCATACGCTCGAGTTCCTCCTGCCTCTTCTTCGCAAGTTCCTTTTCCTTTTTCTTACTTCTTTTCACCCATTTCAAAGCATCGTCTGCATCGCCATCGGCGTCTCCAAGCGTTGCACCTGTGAGCGAGGCATTAAGTTCTCGCCGATTTCTCACCCTGGAGAAATGGTCGCGTGAGCAATGGTGCTCATGTATTACTTATTTGTTGAAATCGGGCCTGAACGCCCATGAAAGACATGGAAGTGACTGTGATGAACCTAACGGAAGAGATACTCACTTGGCTATCCGGTCTCGGATTTTCCTGTATTGAAAAAAGGAGAAAGTCAGAATGCGGACTACACGGTTGAAAGCGAACCTAGAAAATCACTTTGACTCTCGTTCTTGGGTTTCCTTTTGGCGCTGCTTTGCATAATTGTCTTCAGCCTGCTTGTCCTTGTCGTTGACTGGCGCCTTGTCGTCTGAAAGAGGTTTAAGGCCTAGAGAGATACGGATTTTATTCGTTTCTTCCAAGCTGATGCTTTCTTCCATCGACATCGTGGGCGGAGGTACACGACAAGATCTAGTTGTTTACACTTGTTTCTCACAGCAATATGGCGTCGCTGACCAGCCCATTTCGCCAAACGTACCGATACCTTGTGAGTTCATCATTTCCAACATCGAGGTCGACTATTTTATGGTCAATTCACAGCAACGACAAGCACACGAAAGCCCAGTCCTTTTTTATTCGTGTGTAATGGGTGCTATCGGCCCAGTGCTGGTCATTACGGTACCTCCCATTCGCAGAAAATTAGGGTGGAAACCAGCTGAGCCTATCCCAACTACCTACCCCAGTCAGTTGTTTCGCACTGGGTGTGTTTCTTTGTTGACCATGCGATCTTACTAGTTCCAAAGCATGCTCGCGTGCCACTCCAAGGCTATGAAGATAGCCCTTGAGCTTATGATTCGTGTAGTTATCAAAATATATTTTTTGTTGACCACTGTACCCCGGGTGCATACCTTTCCTCACCTTCTCCACGCCGAGAGAGGTCAGCGACAGGTCCGTAAGGGACAAAAGCTGGGTTCTCTTGAACCCGGACAGTCAGTCTCCCCACTCCCTTGCGCGTGTAGTCAAGAGGGACTACATGTGTTGGGCAAAAACCTATGTAGTGACTATGACATGCTCAACATAGGCTTACCCTGAAGCAGCCTAACCATCACACCGATCACACCGATTCAGCGAGAAACCACGTACACTCGCAAAGACGATGGTAAGCCTGCCCACTATAAAGAGAGGTCCAAACGAATACAGATACCTGTCGTCAGTTATTCCTGCTGCGAACCTCGAATCCCCGACTGAGGGAACCTTTCAACTTTCTCTCACAATGTCGCGCAATTGCATCCCAGGCAGATACACCACCGCCTGCTCCCTCCAAACCAAAGCGAAAGGCTACGACACCTCTGCGAAGATCAACGTCGGCTTCTCTTCCCATCCGTTCCAACCCTACACCAACTCGGGGGAATATCCAAACCCTCTTCACCCTATCAACAGCAGAGCGTTATACCCTATCACACCTTCGAAAGTACTTACCTCCAACGTCTCAAACCCTCCACGAATCATGGTGGATACCAAAATGGGGTAATAACGGCAGGGAAGGCGAGATCTTTGTCTTCGCGAATGGGAGCTTCGTGTGTTGGGGGTTGGACGAAAAAGACGCGAGAAAGTTCGCAGCAAAGTTCATCAAGCGCGACGTGGAAGTAGCGCCCCTGAAGGAACCGGAGACGGAGGAGCTAGAATTCGTCACAGACCCTACTGAGTTGGCGTTCCAGTTCCATGTCCAAACACTCAAACCTAACTGACAACTGTGGCTTGCGCAGAGATACCCGGTTACAAGGAGACCTAATCATTCTCGGTCGAACCTCCCCTTTGAGCTCGGCATCCTCACTACCCGCGTCTTTACCACCTACGATACTCCCAGCAGAAACTCTGCTGGCACGCTACGCATTTTCTCAAGCGCTTTCCCGCTCCACAGCCCTCTCCGCACTCGAAGAGTCCCTGGACAATTATCTGTCTTCGGTCGCCTTACTTCCGCACTCCCTGGAGAAGTACGGAAAGCCGGGATTGGGACGGAAGGCTCTGATCAAAAAACTTGGCGAGCTGATGAAGTTTCGTCAAGGCCTCAATCTCAACAGGGAGAACTTTTCCGACACACCAGACTTTTATTGGGCTGAGCCTGAGCTCGAAGGTGACTAATGATTTTTTTTCCTCAGGCGGTACGAGCAGAGTCCTCACGCGAGTCCTATAGGTTTCTTCAACTCTTTGAGTGACGCCTTGGAAGTGAAGGCCCGGACGATTTCGGTGAATAAGAAGATCACATACGCAGCAGAGGTAAATATATATAGACCTTACTGAACCCATTCGAGCACTGAATTGATTCTCTTAGGCGCAATCAGTACTGCGACAGCTTCTTACAGAGGTGACAGGCTTCATCGATATCCATCCTGGTCCTACATTGACCCCACTGCAGTCGTCTTCTCACCGCATGGAACTCGTTATCATCGCTCTCATTGCTGTGGAAGTCGTTGTGGTAATGTTGATTTCCTCACTATTGAGTGCTCCGCTCTGATGACTCCAGTAGGCCCTCATTCGCGAAGGACCCGAGCTATGGCACATGCTCACGAACAGGCAATCCTACCGAAAAAAGGATATTGCGGCAGTGTAGCAGCGTAGCGGTAAGGTAATTTTAACTAGACATATCATTTTAACTAGACATATCAATGCAAATCCCCACTCTGTCCATATTTTGGTTGCCCCGTGTATCTAGAAGCATCGTGCTCATACTAAATCTATGTGTTGACCACAGTTCTTTGCAACACCACTGGTCCATGTGTAATGATCAAGCAGCGATACCGAGGCAAAGCGAGCAATGAAACCCCACATACCATTATTCAATTATCAAACCACCCCGCTCTCGCCATCTCGTCTGCCAAGCCGTCCCAATGATTTCGTCGTGCTTTTCGACCTGAGAGTTCCGTCGCGAACCTAAAGCAAGCTACGTTAACCAAAGAGAGAAACGAAAACGAAACAAACGTCAACGCACCTGAGACATTCATCTAATCGCCATTTTCCAGCCTCCGAAGAACTCGAAGTGGTGCGTACATCTTCACCCGCAGCCGAAGGCGTATAAGGCGCTCCCGGAGTAATACGCCTACTCAAGGCGTATATCATTCCAGCAACAAACGCGTCCTGCGCACCTACTTCATCTATCACACCATCTCCTTCCTGCCCTTCGTCATCCTTCCCATCTGGAACTTCCGTGCCTTGAGAATCGTTATCGATCTCTTCCTCATCCTCCTTCTCATAATTTTGCTGTTGGTCGTGCGACTGTGAGTGGGATACGGTCGAAGAGGGTCCCATCGCGCCGTGGTCTCCTGAGGTGAACGCACTCGAGGATGGTGTCCGGCTCCGATGGCCCGCCCAATACTCACTGCCGCTTCGCACGGACTGGAACTCGTCCGGCCTGTTGTCATTTTCTCTCGTCAGTTGGACAGAGTTCTCCGAAGCCATTGCCCTTCTTTCCTCCACCCAACCAGAACTTTGAAAGTATTCTTTTGTGGGTAAGGATAGGACTGCGGCACCTTCCGAACCCCAGTAAGCGACGAGAAGGGAATGTGGAGGAGCAGTCGATGTGAAGGAGAGGAGAAAGGCACGTGGAGAAGAGGAGTAGTGGGGTGAGTTAGCTTGAGCATAATGTTTGTTGAGAAACAAGACATCCGCGTGAGGGATTAACTATGCCCGAGGTATGAAAAATGACATCAAGTCAGACAGGGAAAGGATTCACACCGCTTCGACACCTTGCCTTCCTTTTCTCCCAACATCAACGCTAAAGATGCAATGACTCCTCCATTTCCTTTCTCGTGCGAGTCCGTCCAGTCCCATGATATTGTTCAAGGTGGTTTTGACCGATCGGCCCTCGAAATGAAGCCAATCGAAAGGTGCCGGGCTGTTGGGGTTATATCGGACTTGCGTAGAGGTGCGAGGGATGGAGGGTGGAGAGGCAGAGCGAGGTGATTGACTTGGAGGAGAGGGGGAAGAGGCGAACGGGGGTGGATACAGATAATTTTCAGGGGCAAGAAGTGGCCCAAGGAGAGAAACAAAGTCCTCATGGGTGATGTCAGGAAGAGGATTATGATTGACGACAGTACGAGTATTAGTATCAGCTAGAAAAAAAATACGCGTTGTCGTCGTCGGGGACAGCTTCATATGGCGAGAAAAGGAACTAACCAGAATGCAAAACCCAAGCAGTTGGGACACCTGCGCCATCCCATATTTTGCAATAGCGAGTGGTGACGCCCTCTTTTTCCAAATCACGCAAAATCATGGTACCTTCATCGTTTCCAGCCAAAGGGGCGACGAGCAATGCTTCTACGCAAGGGAATTGGGCTAGAAGTGATAGCAAAGTGCTTGCGGAACCGCCACGAGATTTTGAGACGGCGTGTGCACGAATGACCGTCGATGGAGCTGGATGGGTTGGAAGTGCGAGTGTGTGGGTAACGAAGAGCGTTCCAGATGCTACGATACGAAGGGGACGTTGGAGAATCTGAGAGTGTGCTTGTCCGTCCTGCCACAAATCGCGACGTAGGCGAGCCATCCTCGAAGGAAGCCAGCACGGAATACTGATCGATGTGTCGGCAATTTTGGCTAGACGTTACGGATTACAGTGACAAGCTTTGAATATTATATTTCTAGACCATCTCGATATCACCATCACTGTCACTGCACTCCCATTCATCATTCACACTGGCATCATCCTCACCTTCTGGTGGAGACGGTGTGATACCCAGTGCATCCAATTTAGAGATGAGCTCTTTCGAATGTTCAAGCAGTGGCGCATCAGGATGTCCTTCATTTAGGTGAAGCTGTAAGTAGCAACCTTGTGAGTCTATGCTGAACCGTGCAACCATGATAGCCAATACTCACCACTTTACACGTTTCTAAACAATCCCTTGCGTCTTTTGCAAGTTCTTCCCAAGTTAACCCATCCATCTCCGTTCCTGATTCTTTTACTTGTTCGGACATGAGGAAAAAACACCACCCTTCCAGGTACCACGCTTCTACTTCTTGGTCATCTGCAGACATAACACCGTGCAATACTTGTAATGCGGGTGTAAACAGAGACAATTCAAGAAACAGCTTGACCATTGATAGTCTCGTAGGTATCGAAGGAAGATTGGGATCATCTACCCAAAAAAGAAGGGAAAAAAAAACAGTCAGTACCAATATTACACAACGTCAACAGATGAATCCTACCTAAATCCAAATCCTTCCACCGAGTCCACGCTTGCTCTAAACATGTTTTTGCGTCTTCCGGACGTTGCTGAGACATCCGGACAGAAGCAAGCGCTTGCAGTGCCTCAACATTTCCAGGATCCGTTTTTAAAGCAAGGTCTAGTAGATCTTCACACGTCTTTTCGGCCCTCTCCTCAAAGCTGGTGCCCGACTGATAGATATAATGCAAAAAACGCCCAGATACGGCTTTTGACTCACCAAAGGTCATAAGAAGGATCCATCCAAATTTCAACCATACCCACAAGCGCTCTAACGATGTGGATTTTGAGCTCGGCTTCGTCGCCATCGATCCCAGTCTCGACGGCTGGCTCTTTACCTTTGAGTTGTAGGGTCAACACGTCAATAGCAGATTGATAATGTTGCAACGCCGCCTGTGGGTCATCGTCGCTGAGTTGTGCAAGGTAAAGATAGGCAGACGGTAGGGGAGGTGAAGGGGCGGATGGGCTTGGAGGAATTAAGGATAGAAATGTCTAGGTAAAAAAAAAATCTTTTTCATCAATGCCAAGTTATGGATAGCCGCAGTTATTGCGACCACAAACATTTTTTGCAGCAGCTATTTCGCCTGTCTCCAACTGGACGATGCCCAACATTTCTCTTGCTGCGACATGAGTAGGCGATCGTTCCAATATCCGTTGAAGAAAACGTGTAGCCAGTTCATAATCGTACTGAGCAACTAGATTTTGGGCCTTTTCTAGCAAAGATGAGAGAGAAGGTGGTGCGGTCGTCGTTGTCGCTTCAGTTGGCAATACGGTGACTGCTTTTTTGGTCTTTGCTCTTGCGCGTCCCATTTCAGTCACTGACTAGCACGTGGAGTCTACCTCGAAATGCTCAACCCTCAACTTTCAGATGGTCTTTTTCTAGAAAGACTAGATGCATTCATGGAAAAAACCCTGAACGACGTTCAAGCGTTTGCTGTTAGGGAGGACCGTACTTTCGAAGAGGTCAGGACCAATGATTTGTCCCCTCCCAAGAGGCTCACATTCTCTCCCTAAGGTAATGCGACATGTTGCAGAATGGCATAGCAGACGTCTATTCAGACGCGATCTCGTAACAGCGAACGACAGACAAGGGCAAGGTTTGCGATGATAACCTAAGTCTTATTGCCGATATTCAAAGCGCCCAGTGCAATCAGTCCTACTCGAGACCTCTCGCGTCCTGGAGTCTCTGCAAAATGTGTCCGGTGTCCATTCGTTTTTCCTCGCTGTTGATCCCAGTGACCCGGGGGACCAAGGTTTCCTGGGTGGCACGGTCGTAGGCAGAGAATTTTGGCGAGGCTTGCGACGTGGCGGTGATATGGGATTCAATAGCTTCAAAATTCATTGCCTCAACGGAACGCAAGCCACATACAGAGAGGATGATTCTGCCAGTACTGCTACTACCCCGCTCATCTCGTCAATTGGCCAGCGAAGTCCCGCGAGAGTCAAGAAATCAGAAGTCTACACCAATGTGCGGCATGCATTAAGGTTTTTGATTAGTTTCTCACTACCTTGTCACTTATATCTAACGTTTTTTTAATTGGAGAACGGCGAGCGGTGTCCGTAATGCGGAAATGAAATGGACCAATCATGACCGATTAAGCATTTATGGCGTCCGTGTCGTAGGCTGGCCGGAGAGCGTTCCTCATCAGAACCCTTCCTCACTAACGGCTAGCCAGAACAATCTCATCCTGGAATCATTGAAGAATGGAAATCTGCAGTTTATTAGGAGAGCTGAATGGGATGAGCCCTCGGTTATACCTGTGGACCCTGTTAGTTCTGAGGGGAGAAGTTTGTCTGTGGATGCTACTTCTGATATGCCTTGGGCCTGCGAAGACGGTGCCAGTGTGGTTTGTCCCATTGATGTATTAGATTTGTAAACGATTACGCGTACGAAAGTTGGCTTGAGCCTTGATCAACGTTCACCACGAATCATGTTCCAATCGCTTTTCTCGTAAGTTCAACATTGCATGTTCCCGTCCGCGTCTGTCTCAAAGGTCTTTCAGGACGTCAGATCCCACCGTACAAAATTTTCATCCAATCTCGTCCACCGTTGACCATTCCGACTTGTTCGGGAAGTTAGACCCAGCAGACACCCAGTGGTTGTGTGCTGGTGGATTCGTCACGGAGACGCAGACGTTCTACACCATTGAAAAAGATGGCTCGTTTGTTATGTGCCAGGTGATCCACTCATCAGTTGGGTAAAAAAGCCTCTCCGTTTCTGCATAGCGTTGTCTCTCTCTCTCATAACCATTCACGTATTCAGACTCTGGTCTCCAACTATCCAGTTCACATTCAAAGTGTACCACCCGGATACAAAAGAAACGGTATGGAAATCTGTCAACGTGTCCAATTTCGTTACACCGCCTCCAAAATTGGATAAACGTTCCTGCCAAGCTGATGAATTCTCTCTCACCTACGAGTCCCATCCCGAATCTGAGGACCACCCGGAAGGCTACACCATCCGCGCCAGCCTTTCCAAGAGTATCAAGATTGCTCTCACAATCTCTCGTCCCGCCTCAATCCCGGGCTTCAAAGTCGGTAAAGGTCCGCAAGGTGGATACTCGTATTTCGGACCGAATCCCAACAAGGCAGAGATCGAGCGCGTTCTCTCCTCGATATCGCGCAGAGCAAACGTTCAAGTTTCCAGATTATACTGATAGGGCAAAGGAGATAATATAAGGCGAGATTGATTGCCTTCGCCTTCTTGGCATTCTCACCCCATTATGTAGGCAAAAGGCTGCCGCTTACTTTCTTACAGTCTGGTTAAACTCAGGAGCCACATCATTTATTGCGAATATGGATCACGTCGTGTACATTAATAT
>Ga0209006_10005639_pt1 | contig 11368 bp, 8 predicted proteins | sample JacPin_JW_Ref_O2_FD_188567 | JGI IMG/M metagenome (GOLD analysis project Ga0209006, IMG submission 188567) | Forest soil microbial communities from Algoma, Ontario, Canada - Jack Pine, Ontario site 1_JW_Ref_O2 (SPAdes) (version 2) | ecosystem: Environmental > Terrestrial > Soil > Boreal... | reverse complement strand
GATCGAGACGCGGCAAATCGTAATCGACGGACAGTTGCTCCAGGTTGCGATCAGGCACAACAGCGGCCAGCAGCCGCCGCTATTGCTGTTCAACGGAATCGGGGCCAACTGGGAGTTGGCGAAGCCCTTCCTCGAAGCACTCACAAGTACGACGGCCATCATCTTTGACGTGCCTGGTGTCGGCGGTTCGCCCAGACCGTCCCTGCCGTATCGGCCGTCGAGGCTGGCGCGGCTTGCCGCCGGTCTTGTTGCGGAGCTCGGCTATGCGGAGATCGATGTCGCCGGCGTGTCGTGGGGCGGTGGAATCGCGCAGCAGTTGGCGCATCAATATCCAAAGCTCTGCCGGCGGCTGGTGCTCGCCGCAACGGCGCCCGGTTTCACAATGGTGCCGGCAAGTCCCGCGGTGTTGTGGAAAATGGCGACGCCGCGCCGCTATACCGACAAGGACTACCTGAACAGGATAGCGGCGGATATCTACGGCGGGGCCTTTCGCACCGACCCGTCCCTGATCGGCCGGCATGCGGCGGCGATGCATGGCGCGCGCAGCCTTGGCTATCTGTATCAGCTTCTTGCGATAAGCGGCTGGACCAGCCTGCCGTGGCTGTGGTCGCTGCCGCAGCCGACGCTCGTTCTGATGGGCAGCGACGATCCATTGGTCCCTCCCATCAATGGTCACATCCTGGCCGGCCTGATCCCGAACGCGGAACTCCGGATGATCGATGACGGGCACTTGTTTATCGTGACGCGGCCTAAGGAAACCGCCGCCGTGATCGAGGCATTTCTGGCCGACGCGAGCAGGCATGTCGAGCCATCATCTCCGCTCTCACGAATAGCCGGCTGGATCGGGGGCCTGGCTTCGACGTTCGGAGAACGCCGCGATGCTCCATCGCAGCAGGAAGGGAGGAAGTGATGGCGAGCCACCAAGCAAAACCAATCAGGAAGCCGGACTATGCACCGCCGCCGATCGATGGCGACTTCTACAATGTTGCCAGCGTGCTGAACGGCGCGGAACGTGCACTGCTCAAACGTGTTCGCGAGTTCACGGAAGGCGTGATCGCGCCGGTGATCGAGGATTATTGGAACCGGGATGCATTTCCCTTCGAGATTATCCCGAAGATGGCCGAAGTCGGCATCGGCGGCGTGGGCTATCAGGGATACGGCGCCGCCGGCGGCAGCTGGCTGCTGAACGGCTTCGTCTCGATGGAACTGGCGCGCGTCGATTCATCGATCGCGACGTTCTGGGGTGTGCACACCGGCCTGTCGGCCGGATCGATCTATTTGTGCGGCGACGAGGCGCAGAAACAGCGGTGGCTGCCGGCCATGATGCGCTTCGAGAAGATCGGCTCGTTCGGTCTGACCGAGCCGTTGGTCGGCTCCGCCACATCCGGCGGGATGATGACGACGTGCCGCCGCGAAGGCGGCGACTGGATTCTCAACGGTCAGAAGAAATGGATCGGGAACGCCACCTTCGCCGACGTCAACGTGATCTGGGCGCGCGAAGAGGAGACCAACCAGGTCAAGGGCTTCGTAGTGGGAAAGGACAATCCTGGCTTCTCTGTCGAGAAGATCAAAACCAAGATGGCGCTCCGCGTCGTACAGAACGGGCTGATCACGTTGAAGGACTGCCGTGTTTCCGAGGCGGATCGCTTGCAGAACGCCAACAGCTTCAAGGATACCGCCAAGGTCCTGAGGATGACCCGCACCGGGGTGGCATGGTTTGCCGTTGGCTGTCAGATGGGCGCCTACGAGCACGCCCTGCGCTACGCAACCGAGCGGACGCAGTTCGGCAAGCCGATCGGCGGCTTCCAGCTCGTACAGGATCTGCTGGTGCGCATGCTCGGCAACGTCACATCGACCCAGGCGATGATGCTGCGTCTCGCGCAGCTCCAAGACCAGGGCGTGATGCGCGATGAACACGCGTCTCTTGCCAAAGCGTTCTGCACGGTCAAATGCCGCGAAACTGTCGGCTATGCGCGCGAGTTGCTCGGCGGCAACGGCATCCTGCTAGAGAACCACATCGGGCGGTTCGTGGCCGACGCTGAAGCGATCTATTCCTATGAGGGTACAAGGGAGATGAACACACTGATCGTCGGCAAGTCCATTACGGGATTGAGCGCTTTCGTATGACGCCATTCCTTGCTTGTGACGCGAGTGCGCCGACCGCGACCGTGGAAGAAAGGGTTGCACCGCGAAAGCGTCGGGGCGATCATCCCGCGGAAGCCGCGACGGGAAATCAGTAGCATTTACTAACAACCCACACAGTATTGGAGGCTCTGAAAAAGCGTTGACGTTCTCGTGCATCTCACGTTTCGATTGCCGTCCTTGAGGCCATGGCCGGTTGGACCACGAGGTTCGAAAGCCGTCGGACGTCATGGACCGCCGGATGAGTTGGTCAGGATCAGCGGGCCGGCATGCCTGTACTTACCGCCACTGCTTTTCTTCAATCGTCCAGTTGCCACCAGGGAGACTGCCGGGCTTCAAAAAGGCGTTGACGACATTGGCGAGCAGCCGCGCGGCGGAATTGTTGAAGCTATTCGCCGGAAGCGCCTGACCGTAAGCAATCGAACCGGTCGAAAAAACCGCGCCGTTGTTAGGGGCGGTGAAATACGTCATGTCGGCACGAATGCGGTAGTCGAGGGAGCCGGTGAGACCGGCATAAGCGTAGAGCAGTTCTTCAGTCACCAGCACGTAATTGTCGGAATGTCCGCCTGAAGAGGCGATGATTTTGGTGTGGGGTGGCGTACCGAGACTAAGGTCGTAACGATCGAGTTCGACCCCGGCCGCGGCATCGTAGGCAAGGCCCTTGTCTCCAAAAACCTCGCCTTCGATGCCCTCGGTGATCCAGGACACGGTTCGGTGCCAGGCATCTGGCATCTTGCGATAGGGAGCTGACGTCTCGAAGCCCTCGGCGATAAAGCCGACGCCGGTGAGCTTTTGCGGTGCGCGACCGCGGTTGCGCCAAAGTCCGCTCTTTTCTCCGGTGGTTTGCAAATAGTGTTCGCCCGGTTTGGCCGCCCAGGCGCGCATGCCGGAATCAAGCTTGCGAACCTCCATGCATGCGGGCATTTCGCGGTCGAAGCCAACGACCCAATAGTAACCGTTGCCGCCCATATAGATAAGCCGTCCGCCGCCGGCCACATAATCCTCCTGCGCGTCGAGCATTTTTTCCGATACGTATTCGGGGTGGGTACCGGTAATAACGCAGAGGTAGGGACTGAGTAGGTCGACGCCTTCCCGGTGCAGATCCTCATCGGTGATGAAGTCGCAGTCGTAGCCCATATGATCGATCCAAGCCACGATCGAAAGATCGGCGGGAAATTGCCACGTTATATTCATGCTCGACATCCGGTACTTTGGTCGCATGTTGACGATTGGGCGCAGATAGGAGGAGAAACAGACGCCAGCGTCGTCTTCGTAATGATCATAGGTCGACAGCCCGTATTCGCGGTGTTCGTAGGTCTCGACGTCAAGATCCGTGACGACGGGAGGCTGTCCAGTCATCGGCTGAATGATTTGTGCGTCGAAGCTCAGAGACTCGTTGGCGTAGGCAAGGTAGCTTGCCGTTGGCACCAGAAAACAGAGTTTTCCGGCCGGGCTCGCTGGCCGCACAACGAACACGATATATTCTTCGGCGATGCCGGTGCCGGATCCAATCCGCAGGCGCACGGCATAGATGCCACTCTTGAGACCGGTCTGCACCGTCATGCGGTTAGATGCTTCCCAGCCGCAATCGGTCACCGCATCGGGGTGGAATTCAATGCCGCCGAATTGGGACGGATCAATTCGGAAGCAATCGTCCTTGCCGTTCCAATTCCAACCGGTCATCGCTCGCACGGGGTGATTGAATCCCTTCGCGTGGAGTCCATGAGGGCCGGTGTCGGTCACTTGATGACCAATGCCATCGGCAGAATAGTCCCTGGAAGTGTCCCAATAGGCGAGCACCGAATCTCCCGGCGGCAATCCGCCCTGCCGACAAGCGTCGAATTCGGCGCGGCTCAGGATTCGGTTGCAGATAGCCGGACGGTCAATCTTTCCGGCGTACAGGTCGTTTACAAAGGAACCGCGCAGAGCGTGCTCGTCGCGCGCGCCGGCAATGATGAACGGAACCTCGGTCTTGTTTTCGGGCTTAAAGCGGAATTGCTGGACAACATGGCTGGCAAAATCATGGGGAACGACCTTACCAACAAGCGAATTGTAGCGGTTGAGCACGCCCTCTTGATAAAGTTCAGCGCGCCCGGTCTCCCGATCATATGAAACGCCGACAAGATACCACACTTTCGCAATCAAAGGCAGTTCAGCGGTAACGTAGTCGACCTCGGTGCCGTCACCGACCCAAAATTCGAGATGTCCGGCCGGATTGATCCCGAGTGCGTAGCCAATATTGCGAAGCGTATCCCAGCGCCCCAAAATGATCTGGCGGCTTCCTCGCTGCGGCATTGTCGGCCAGATGAAGGCCAAAAGCGAGAAGTTGCCTGCGACGGCCAGCTTGCTTTCTGGATCGGACACTTTGAGAAAGCTGCCAAGTTGTGTGAACTGCTTCTTCACCGCCCAGCGTCCGTTAACAGGGCTGTCCACCTCGACTTCAACATGACCGGGGCCCGCTTCGCCGGTATCGCCGTGAATCAGTCTGACGAGTTGTGCATCCGCCTCGCTCGCGCCGTCGCAATTCACATGAAAGGAAATTTCTTCGCCAGGTCGAACAGAAATACGGTTCGCGTAGCCGAAGATCTTTTGTTGAGCCATTGCTACTTCTCTGTCAGGTCATTGATGTGGCGAAGAAAGACGCCGTGGCGAGCCTCTTGCAGGGTCGCGTAGCGCTCTGCACCGATATAGCGTGGGGGTTGACCACGCCGGCCTGAAAAGCTGACGAGGCGGAAAGCGCCATCGGTTTCCGCCTTGACGGCATATTGCTCGCCAAGCGGACGACGCTGGCACCAGGCCAGAAGCCGTGACAGCGGCTCGCTCGCATGACGACCGCAGCGGGTTCGATGCTCCTCGATCAACTCATCGTCCAGAACCGAGAGCAGGTAGGCGCGTGTCATCCGATCGAAATGTGCGCGCACATCATCGTCCCTGTTGGTCTGACCTTTCCCGCCCGTCACCGGCATCCGAGTCTCCATCAGCTTTCCAGCAGATCGTGAACGCGCCTCATGAAGACGGCGTGATAAGCGTCATCGAGCGTGCCGTACTCACGGTCATCGACAAGCCGTGGTGAAACGCCGCGAACGCCTGAGAAGGCGATGATCTTGTACGGCCCCTGAGGACCCGCGCGGTGGAGGGCGTATTTGTCATCCAGCTTGGCGCGCCGAAAATAGAGCAGTATGCGCTCGAGCCCTTCGGAATGTTGCCCGAGTGGCTGTCGCCGGTGTTCCTCGATTGCCTCCGGCGTAATAAGTCCCTTTAGATAGTCGCGCTGAACCTTGTCGAAGCGGCGAAAGTAGAGCGCGTCCTTGTCATTGCTTTCAGTCGCCTCCTCGGGGAGCGTCTCACCGCCTTTTTCGGTGCGGGTCGACCTCCATTCCCCGCGCTTTTTCGCTCGCCATGCGTTGAATTGCCGGCGAATACCGAAAAAGCCGTTGTTTAAGAAAAGAACGACGCCGAGCATCGCCGCGCCGATGATGAGATAACGCCAGGGCCCCAGTTCCAGGAGAACGTCACGCAGAAAGATAACAATCAACGTGCCGAACACAGCACCTTCCGCCCGGCCAATGCCGCCGATGGTGATCATTGCGAGACCGAGTAGCACAGTCTGGAAATCGAATATCGAATAGCCGACGCCACGATACTGAGCCGCATAGAAGCCGCCGATGAATCCAAGCGCCACGGACGTAAGAAGGAAGATTGTGATCCGCGCCCGTTTGAAGTCCACCCCGCAAGCAGCGGCGAAAGCTTCGTGCTTTTCGGGGGCCATCCGCAGCACGCGGCCAAGCCGTTTGCCGTTGATAAAGCGGAAAAGAAAAAGCGAAGCGATCAGAAGGCACAGTGAAGCGTAGTAGGCCACCATCGACTGAGTAAGTGGCGGCCACTTCTGGTCGATGAAAGAATCGGCTCCATAGAGCCCGCCTGAGGCCGCGCCGAACTGTTTGGAGGTAGTAAAAAAAACCCGGAAAAGCTCGTTCAGGCCGAGGGTGAGAAGGGCATAGTAAAAGCCGTCAAGCCGAAGCGCAGGCGCAGCGATGAGAACGCCAAAGCCAAGTCCAATGCCAGCTCCGATCGGGGGTAGCGCATACCATGGGACGCCCGCGCGGATCGAGAGCAGCGACGTGACAAAGGCAGCCGTGCCGACAACGGCGTAGGTTGCCAGAGAAAAAATCGACGCGGTGCCGATAATGAGCGTCCAGCAGACGTTTATCGCCGCAAAGATGCCGAAGGCGGCTCCGGCGGTGAGAAGCGCATTCATCTGCGACTGGGGGAAGAGGAGGGGACCGATCAGAAGCAGAAAGAAGCTGAGCACCCAGTAGATCGGTCGCCGATCGAGGATCTTCTTCTCCGGGATCGCCGTCTTGCGATTGTAAAGGCCCTTGACGTTGAGCAGGTTGCGTCGCGTCGGCCACCAACGCATCCGGTTCCAGGTTCGATTGCCGTGATGCGGCCATACGAGAAAATACTTGAGCCGTCCGACCGGGTGGGTCGGCACTTTGAACGTGGTGTTCTTGCGCCAGGTGTCACGCGGATCGGGCACCCGAGTGGACGGGGCTTCAGAATTGCCGGAAGCTGTTCCCCAGACGGAAAGCGGATTTTTCCATATATAAGGCTTGGATGGCGCGAGATCGCTCATGCTTATTGTTCGCGTGCTTTGTCGACCAGCCCGGAAATGCCGCGCGGTCGCACCATCAGAACCAGGATGATGATGAGGAATTGGGTCATCAGAACAAACTGACCGCCCAGGAATTTATTGGTCAGCGCTTCAACGAGACCGAGAAGGATCGCCGCTATCACAGCCCCCTGTACAGAACCGAGTCCGCCGCAAAGCGCGATGGATACGCCCTTGATGAGCGGAGTAAGTCCCGAAAAAGGTGCGATGTAATAAGTCTGCGAAAGGAGCACGGAGGCAAGGCCGGCCATTGCGCCGGTCAACGCCATCACATACAGGCCCGTACGGCGAATGCCGATGCCGACGATTGACGCAGCGTGCGGATTCATCATCATTGCTCTGATTTCAAGCCCGCGCCGGCTGGAGCGCATCCACGTGACAGCGCCTATCAGCATGGCGACCGAGCAAACAACAATACCGATCTTGTCGGCAGTCAGGGTGATGTCGAAAAACTTCAGCTTCCACCGTCCGAATATGTCGGGGAGCGATTTCGAGTTCGGCCCGAAGATCATCAGAAACAACTGGCTGCCGATCAGGCTGATTGCCAGAGTTGCAATCATGCCCCTTGAGGTGAAGGCGGGCTTGTCATGGAGGGGAATGAAGACGAGGAGGCAGATGATGATTCCGCCAACCGCACCGGCGAGGATACCCGCGCCGGCGATCAAAAACGGGTCCTTGGATATCTCGGTCGAGACCAGCCAGGCCGCGTAGCCGGCAAAGGAGAAGATAAACCCGTAGGCGAGGTTGACGAGACCGAGACTCGACCAGGTGATCGACACGGCGATAGCTATGAGGCCGTAGATCGCGGCGACCGTGATGGCGTTGATGATGACGAAGGCGATGTCCATCAATGGCTGCCTGACAGGCGAAAGGACGACGAGGCCTCACCCTTCAGCTTGCCTGCGTGCATTCCAATGATGCGATCGACCTTGCCCTCGAGAAGGGCGACGTTCTGTTCAGCAATAAACATCGCGCTGTCCTTGAGGTCGATGGCAAGAAGCGCTTGCATCACGGCTATACCGAGTTTCGGTGCGAGCCCAAGCGATGGCTCATCGGAAAGGTAAAGCTTTGCGTCGGTCATGAGCCCTCGACCGATCGACACCATTCGACGCTCGCCGCCCGAGAGACGTCCCACCGGTGTCTTCATGAGCTTCCGTAGCGGTTCGAAAATGCGCAGAATGCGTTCCTTGCGCTCTTTACGGGTTCGCCAGGCCTCGGGCGTGAAGGCGCCGGAGTCGAGATGTTCTTCTACGGTAAGCCCCTGGAAGATCTCATCTCCCTGCGGCATGATGGCCAGGCCTTGCCGAACGATCTGGTGGGTATAGCGCCCCGGGCCCTGGCTGCGGGTTCGTCCGATCTGCTTGCCGTTGAGAAGGATGGATCCGCGTTGCCAGCCGGTAAGTCCGGCAATAGCGTAAAAGAGCGTCGTCTTTCCATGACCGTTGAGTCCGACGATGCCAACCCTTTCGCCAGGATAGATAGCGAGATCAAGGTCGTGAATAACCCTCAAGGGTCCGTAACCGGCGGAAAGACCCTCAATTTTCAGGACTTCGGTCATCAGCGCGCTCACTGCGTCTCGAAATAGGCCGCTCGGACGGCGGGGCTGTCGATGATCTCGGCGAGTTCACCACGCGCGATGATCTCGCCGGCATCCATTACAATCACTCGGTCCGCAATGGATTCGAGGAGTTCGATGCGGTGCTCGACGATCAGAACCGCAACATTCATCTCCTTGGACAACATTCGCAGGATCTGGTCGATTTCGTCGATCTCTGCGTTGATGAGCCCGGCAGCAGGTTCATCCATCAGGAGAACCTTGGGCTGGCGCATCAGCAGACACGCCATCAGCAGCTTGCGTCGCTCAAAGGTCTTCAGGCTGACAGTCGGCTGGTCGTAAGGCACCCGGAAGTGAACGAGATCGGCACTGTATTCGGCGTCAAAGCGAGTTAGCCAAGGGCGGAAGGCTTGACGCGCCGCTTTCATCGTCTCACCCACGGTCAATTCTTCCGGCACGATGGGTGTTTGGTAGGTACGCCCGATACCAAGCCGTGCCCGTTCGAAGAGCGATAGGCCGTTGATGTCCCGTCCCTCGAAATAGACTTTGCCGGTCTTGGGGCGATAACGCCCTGAGAGGATTTCGAGGAGGCTCGTCTTCCCGGCGCCGTTCGGTCCGATAATGCCGAGGACTTCGCCCTCACGAAGATCGAGCGAGATATTCCTCAGCACTTCGCGGCCACCCAGATCCAGCGACAGGCCTTCGCAAGAGAAGTACGGCGTCTCCGGCATGCCCCCTCGGCCTACTACTCACCACCAAGGCGATGGACGAAGCTTGGATTCGGCAATTTCGTTCGGCCAGATAATCTTGTGATGACCGTCCTGTACTTGCACGAAAAGCTGGCTCATTCCCTTCTCCAGCTCTCCCGCTTGATTGCCAAAGCCGTTGTCCGGGAAATGTAGCGCTTCCTGGAATTCATTGTTCATGTTCATCATGCCGCAGACGCCGCGATAGGGATTTTCCCGAATCCACGTGCAGTTGGCCTCGAAATCTTCCGGCTTTTTCGTCGCTTCCCACGATCGCTTGAGGTACTGGACGATGTCATAGCCGTTGCCGGTATAGACAAGGCCCATGTTGCCGATGAATTTCGGGAAGCGCTTGAGGTATTTTGCACGGAATTCTTGCCCTGTTTTGTCGCCGTAAACTCCGAGCACCGTGCTCCAGCAAAAGCCTTCGGTCGCCGATCCTCCGAGTTCGAGGAATTCAGGCTGCGAAGGACCATATTGCAAATAGACGATTGCGCCGGGCACGGGGTCCGCAGCGAACTGCTTGCAGAAGGCAGCGTATTCGGCTGCGACCCAGTGGTCGATCATGATGGCCCCAGCATCCACTTCCTTGAGTTTCTGAATAACTGGGCCCCAATCGTTGACCGGGTACTGGATGTCGGTCACCGCCGCGAGTTCGAAATTGTATTTCGGGATAGACTCCCGGGCCGCTTTTAGAATCGTCTGGCAATAGCCAACTTGCTCGGCGACAATGTGAATTTTGCGGTTCTTGGGCTTCCAGACGCCGGTTTGCTCCATCTTGGTCAGCCAAAGCGGGTAAGTCCAACCGTAGTTAACCTCCGAAGGGTCGGTTTGGAGTACGTGGCTATACTTTTTTGGTTCCGCTTTGTACGCGATCGTCGCGTTGCGCTGCGTATTCCCCTGCAAATAAGGGCATTTATACTTGGCGGATTCGTCCATCGCCGGAATTGGAGCGAACAGGAAGGCGTTGGAGATCGCGTGCACCTTCTTGTCGATGCAGGCAGCGATGGCTTGGCGGCAGCTTTCGGGATTGAGCTTGTCGACGTCTGGCACGAACAACTCGATCTCACGTCCGAGTACGCCACCCGCGGCATTGATTTCCTCAACAGCCAAATTAGTGCCATTCAGATGGTCGGTGTCGTCGGCCACGCCGTAGGGGGTGGATAGAGATGATGGAACGCCGATCAATATCTTGTCTTTGCCGGCGGCAATCACGGCAGGCGCGGTTAACCCAGCAACGGCCGCTGCGGCGGAGCCCGCCGCGATTTTCAATGCCTTGCGCCGCGACACTGGATGGATGGTCGCGATCGGCTTTGCTTTAGCATTCAACGTCATCTCTACCTCCTGGCTTGATCTCTCGGCGTCGTGTCTAATGCGTAAGCGGAATTCAGAACGATGTCGTCGTACCGTTACGCTCAGATGTCGAGAAGCCACACGGTACTTCGACTTCGCGCTGAGAATTGGCCTTGCGAAATAAATGACGGAGAACGTGGATTGAAACTACCGATCCGGATCGATTGAACGCCGACGTCCACGCCAGATTGAAAATGATCTTTTTCCGGGTGGCATAATTACCCTGCCCAACGCCTTCTGCATTTTATCAGTGATATAAAATCCAATTGTTCTGTGCAAGAAATATTATTAACTTTTAGGAAATGTTGTCAACGGCTGCCGGTGAGATAAATATTGCAGCTTGCCTATTTTTGCGTCGGAAAGAGAGCCTGCCCCTTGAGCGTGTGTGCCACCCTCTTTCACCTCGTCGATTTTTCTTGAGACCTATCCTGACACGAGTAGTTCGGGCGGTTTTTCAACCAGGGATAGCAGCCCTTGATGTTTTAAGGATCCACCGTGACCAGATCGAGGAGTTCGCGATCGACAAGTTACGAGCGCGACGCGCCGGCGGCCTTATCATCAAGCCGATCGAACTTACGGAATGGCGCAAAAGGTAGGGCGCCTCGTTCGTGTGCGAACGCTGCGCGCGCGCCTTCCGAAATATGTCGTAGTAATTTGTCTGACGTAGCACGAATGGGTCCGTCCCATTGAAGGTCCAAACCGGTTCAAACTGATCGTCCAATCCGACGTCCTGGTCAGTCGGCCCGTCATATTGCCTGGCGGAAGAAAAGGCGCATCAGGATGCTGTCGATTAAAATCAGGAGCGCTGGGCTTAAGCCCGCGCCCTCGGCTGTCATGGTTTCAGTCGCGTCGCCTAGTCATCTGGAACGCAAGTTCGTCACATTAGTTGATAGCTCGAAT
>Ga0209006_10005638_pt1 | contig 11370 bp, 6 predicted proteins | sample JacPin_JW_Ref_O2_FD_188567 | JGI IMG/M metagenome (GOLD analysis project Ga0209006, IMG submission 188567) | Forest soil microbial communities from Algoma, Ontario, Canada - Jack Pine, Ontario site 1_JW_Ref_O2 (SPAdes) (version 2) | ecosystem: Environmental > Terrestrial > Soil > Boreal... | reverse complement strand
TGGCACGGTAATTCTGGGGTTCTTCCTGAAACATAGCGGGGGCGACTAACAGACTCGGGCCCCACATAAACTCATTGCCCGAGTCGAGACCGGCTTGAGGGAACTCCAGGAACAGAGGACGCATCAGGGGCATTCCATCGCGCGAATGTTCTTCCGCCAGCGTATAGATGTACGGCATCAGGCGGTAGCGCTCTTCAATGAACCTGCGTCGAATTGCTTCATGCTCGGGTCCGCCTACCCAAGGTTCCTGCGGGTTGGTTCCTTTTTCCGTATGATCCCGAAAGATGGGATTGAACGCCCCAACTTCAATCCATTTTGTGAGCAGGTCCATGGGAGGAGAACCGCCGAAGCCTCCGATGTCGTCTCCAGCGATCGCGAAGCCGCTCAGGCCGAGATTCAAGAGCATGAACGTGCTTATGCGCAGATGATTATAGGTGCTCGAGTTGTCTCCGGTCCAAGTGGCCGAGTACCGCTGGCCTCCCGCATAGGTCGCGCGGGTCAAGACAAATGGTCTCAGGTTAGGTTTTAATTTGAGCAATCCCTCAAAGGTCGCTCTTGAGTTCTCCATACCGAAAATGTTGTGAGCCTCACGCTGGGTTGCGATTCTGCTCACGAACCCAGGCTCTTCGATTCGGCCCCTCACATCGAGAGGTATCGTTTTGGTGGGCGTCTGAAAAACTGCCGGCTCGTTCATATCGTTCCAGAAGCCAGCGGCGCCGATGGAATAGAAGTTTTTGTATAGCGTACCCCACCACTCCCGAGAGGATTTTCGTGTGAAATCGGGAAACACCGACGGGCCCGGCCAGACAATCCCGGTGTAGATGGAGCCATCCGGATTCTTCAGGAAATGATCGCCTTTGATACCTTCGTCGTACGGCGCATAGTCGGCGTTCGGAAGGTTCGCGATATGAAGGTCGGTGATCAGCACCGTGTGAAATTGTTGAGCCTGCATATCGGAAAGGAGCTTGGCGAAGCTGGGGAAGGCGTCGGTGTCGACGGTGAAAGGACGATTCTTCTTTTGATAGTCGATATCCAAGTAGAGAACATCCGATGGAATATGGTCCGCACGCAGACGGGAGGCGATTTGCCGCAACTTGACGTCGGATTCGTAGCTATATCTCGATTGCTGAAAGCCCAAGGCCCATAGCGGTGGCAGAGGCGCGGTGCCCGTCAGCCACGCGTAGGTCTGAACGACCTGCTTTGGTTCTGGCCCGTCGATGAAGTAATAGTCTATGGGTCCGCCCTCGGCGCCGAACGAGTAGCTATCCCTGACTTCTTTGCCAAAGTCGAAACTGGAACGCCAGGTGTTGTCGAACAACAAACCGTAACTCCGGCCCGCGCGAAAACCGATGAAGAATGGAATGCTTTTATAGATGGGGTCCGTGCTCTCCTGGAATCCTACGTCGGTATTCCATAGCGTGAACGCCATTCCGCGACGATCGAAAGGACCCGTCTTGTCGCCTAATCCGAAATAGTGTTCGTCCTCCGGCATCTCTTTATAGATCCGAAAACTGTCACCGTGATACTCAATTGGCCTCCCCGGAGTATCGGAAGAGATCACGTTGCCGGCAAGGTCGCTGATGGTCATTGTTAGCGCGGCCTTGTCAATGCGGACACGGAGCTTTGCGGTGGAAAAGCCTACGGCCGCATCATCGCTGAGCGGTGTTACCGAGACTCGCGCGGTCCGGGCGGCGGGCAATACTGCCCAGGAGGCGTCCTCCGGCAGATTGCGTTGCGGACCTAGACGAAAGCGCAGAACATCGTCGCGGAGGGCCGTAATACCAATAACGGCAGCCCCGCTGTGAATCTCGATACCATCGGGTCTTGCCGCCGAAGTCTCAACAGATGTGAAGATTCGCACCGGCTGCGCGGATACGGCGCCCACGCAAACTAAGACTGCCGCGATGATCTTCATAATCGCCAAGTGGAGGACACTCCTGTAAGACGGCCCGCGATATCGGCCAGCAACAGGTTGCCGTATCCCCGCCTTACCGGACGGGGTTATAACTCCTGCTTCGAACAGGCGTCAGTGTCCGCTCGTCCTTCCAGCTGTTAGAACCTGACCGTGCCCGAGAACTGCAGTGAGCGCATATTAGCGCCTCCAGCAAGTCCCGTAATCTGACCGGCGCTGGGGCTCTGAACGTCACTGTTCGGAGTGCCCATATTGGTATGGTTGAAGGCATTCCTGGCGTCGGTGCGAAGAACGAATCCGACCTTCTCCGTCAATCGGAAGTTCTTGGAGAGCGACAGGTCCTGCTGGATGAACTGCGGTCCAAACAGCACGTCAATGGGATAGTTTCCGAAGGTGTTAGAGGCAGGGAACAAGAACGCGCCTCCAACGCCGCCTTTGAACCATTGGGCCCGGTTCCCTAGGGCTCCCGCATAGACGCTGCCAGTTCCAAGGTTTGGCCGGTTGTTGGGACCCTGATTGGGCTGAATCCCAGTGCCGTAGTTCTCAAGCGTAGGCTGCCAGGGGAAGCCGCTGTAATAGGTCATGATGCCGCTAACCATCCAGCCGCCGACCGCGTAATCGGCAGCCTTATTAATCGAGGACCCATATTTCAGGCCTCGACCGAACGGAATAGCATAGATCTGCGCGAACGTGTACTGCTGGCGGGGAAGCTGGCTGGTGTAGCCTTGGCCGGCAGCGCGATCATAGTTGAAATAATAGTTGGAGTCGTACTGCCAACCATCGCCCCACTGACGTTGATATGTGTAACTGCCCTGCAACGTCCAGCCTTGCAAAGCGTTAATTTTCACCGTAGCCTGGAACGAATTATAGTCTTCGTTGGAGCAATTGCAATAGTAGGAAAGATCGTTCGTCCAGCCAAACTTGTTGTAGTACGGCCGATCGAGGTTGGTGTTACTCACGCCTGGCACGAAGACCGCTTCGTTAGGATTGATACTCTGGCCTGTCCCGATGAATCCGTGGCGATTCTGGTTACCGACGTAGCCTGCCGTGGCTGCGATTTTGGCGGTGAGCTGGCGCTGAATCGTGATGTTGTACTGGTAGGTGGTAGGCAGCGTAATCTCCGCCGGACGGAACTTCGGATTGATACCTGGCGGAAGCGGGAAGGTCCCACTGGAACTGACGGTAACTGGCGCCAGAGTCGACAGACCCTGAGACAGCGTAAACACATCGGAGAAGCCATTGGCCGGCTGAATGCTTTGGTTCGAGAGAGTGGGCGGGTTCTGAGTCACGTTGTGACCGAAGTTCGAACCGAAAACGCCCAGATCGTAGCCAATACCGAAGCCACTTCGGATTACGGTCTTAGTATCGAGCTGATATGCGACTCCAACGCGCGGAGCGAAATTCTTCCAGTTCATGTTCTGAATGCCGTGCGAGGACACACCACCCTCACCAAATACATACATCAGGCCGTTGTTGAGGTTGAGGGTTGCGCCATTACCCGGACCGTTGACACTCTCCGGGAAAACCATTTCCCAACGCAAGCCGTAGTTAACGGTGATCTTCGCAGTCGGGCGCCAAGTGTCCTGACCGTAAAAGAACAAACGCGGCTGATGCTCCATCGCGTTCGTGCTGGTGCTGACGTATCGTTGGAAGTTGGTCACATCTCCCAACAGGAAGGTCGCAAGGCCGATCCCCGTCGTCTGACTTTGGCCGGCCACGGGAACAACGCCGGTAAGACCGCCGTTAAAAGTTAGTTCGCCCGCGCGATGACTGTCGCTAGGTACCCGGAGGTTTTGCGCGTAACGGAGGTCCGCGCCAAATTTGAAAGTATGCTTGCCCACCGTCTTCGAGAAGTTATCGACAAACTGATACTGGGTTTCGGTCTGAGTCAAGGGGCAGTTGCATTGGTTCACGCCGAGCGCGTATCCAAGCTTGTAGTCGTTGTTTGGCGCGCTGACATCGAAGTAAGGCATGCCGGAGGTGTAGGTCTTGTCGAGATTCAATCCGGGAATTCCGGCAGCCGTTGCCGGGTCTGTACCGTAACCGTTCGGGACGTCAAAAACGTGATACCTCATCCAGCCGAAGCGGAATTCATTGACCATGGTGGCGCTGATGGTGGTGGTCCAGCCTAGCGCGATACTTTGTTGGTGCGAAGCCGAACTGCCGGCATAATTGCCGAAGTTCGGTCCACCGGCGGCAAAGCCGAACGCGCCCGGCGCAACCTGGGTATACTGCTGGGAACTGTAACGTCCGAAGAGCACATTTTTCTGGTTTATATAATAATCTTCGCGAGTATCCCAGTCGTTGCCGGTAACCGCAACCGCGCCGTTCACTGCATAGTTATTCACGAAAGGCGCGCCTGCGATCTGTTGGGTATTGGGAGCTGGCCAGTTTGCCATGATCGCCAGGGCCTGCGGAGAGAGTTGACTCGTGGGAATCGTATTATTCGGATAAGGCGTGCGCCCTACACCGGTCGCCGTATTGCCTGTGGTCGGGTCGTAGATCTGATAAACCTTGTTATAGGCTAGGTAGTCGCTGAAATTGCCGGTGCGATTCGCCGCGTCGGGCACGCTGAGAAGCAACCCGCTGCCGAGCGACTGCCGGTTCAACTGGGCATCGCCGAAGAAGAACAGTTTGTCCTTGATGATCCGGCCGCCGATCGCGCCGCCAAACTGATTCTGCCGGTAAGGGGCTGAGGGTCCTGGAACGAAGGGATTCGCCGCGAAGGTCGTGAAGCCGGGAGTATTAAGCTGTAAATACTCGAAAGCATCGCCATGGAAGGCGTTGGTTCCCGACTTCGTCGAGTATGAGGTAGTGCCTCCGCCGACATACGAGAATTCGGCGTCAAAATTCTGAAGCGCCTGCTTGGATTCAGAGATTGAATCGAAGGTCGGGTTGATGACGATGATACCCAGAATCGGATCCTGGTTGGTGGTGCCGTCCAATTCGTAACCCATCGCGGAGAACAATTGCCCGCTGATAATCATCTGGACGCTCCCCTGTGGGTTCTCGTCGGAGGCATGCTGCCAGCCCAGTTTCGCGGTACCCGGCTGGAGCAACTCCATCGATTGGAGGTTGCGTCCGATATTCGGCAGTTCGTTGATTTCCTGGCTGGTGAAGGTCTGGGCGACGTCAGCGCGGTCGGATTGAAGTAGTGGCGCAGCTGCAGTGACTTCTACTTCAACGGTTACGTCGCCGACTTTCATGGTCGCGTCGAAACGGGCGGCTTCATCCACTCTAACTTCCAGTTTGCTCGAGAGGACCTTGGAGAAGCCAGGCGCCTCGATGGTGACCGTGTAAGTGTCCGGAACTAGTTGACCTTTGTTATAGTTACCAGCGTTATCGCTAAGTACTTCGAACTTTGTTCCTTTGTTTAAGTCGGCAATGGTAACCTTAGCTCCCGACACCGCGGCCCCGCCGGGATCGGTTACGGTACCGAAAATACTTCCGAAGACCTGCTGCGCATAGCTGATCGAAGCACCGAAGCTCAGAGCGATCATTAAACCGATCAGGAGCATGCGGCGACCGTGGCTTGACATGACGTTTCCCCTTCCCCTTAAGGTGGTTACCTGGGTGCATTTTTGCTACCCGGAACCAAGCGACCGTATAACTGCCGACTAACCAAAACAGATGCATCTAGTATTTTTGAACTAGACACTAAGCTCTTGAGAGTGTGCCCCCTGAGAGCTCCAGTTTCAAGTTCGATCCCGGTATGACGCTGTTAACGCGTCTAAACCTTGTGATTGTAATTGATTCGAAGTGATGTTAAAGTATGTTTCATGGCGGTAACAGGCGTTTCCTCCGCGTTGCGGAAACCGCTCTTCTCCGAAGTTGGCAGAATTGTCAACAGCGACATACTCCGCGGGTCGGAGTCGCTCTGCCATCTCCTTGAATATCTAGCCAGCCATTCGGTGGATGAGCAGGGCAGTTCGGTCAAGGAATATCAGATCGCGACAGAAGTCTTCGGGCGCCCTCCTGATTTTGATCCACGCCTCGATTCGACCGTGCGGGTTCAGACCAGCCGTCTCCGGGCGAAGCTGGCTGAATATTATGCCGGACCGGGAGCGCAGGACGCAGTCGTGGTCGAGATTCCGCGAGGCGCATATTCAGTTGCGGTTCATGCGCGCGCCGTTCCGGCTGAGGCGGTTCCGCAGCCCGAGGTTCGGCCAGCCGACGTCAGGCCGCCGGTACGGGGGGACGGCTATAAAATCGCAGCATGGCTGCTCGCGATCTGCAGTTGCGCATTGTTGGTGTCCTTAGTGTATACGTCTCGCAACCGTCCGATTCCGGTTGCCGCGGTCGAGGCGGAGATACCAGCGCCTTTGAAGGCGCTCTGGCATGTTTTTATCGACGCTCCAGAACGGACCTGGGTGGTGTTCAGCAACGCGGAGTTCGTGGGCCGGCCGGAAACCGGGCTGCGGTATCTGGATCCCGCTAAAGATAAAGGCCATGCGATCTTCGATCACTACACAGGAATCGGCGAGGTGATGGCCATTCACGAATTGGATCAATTGTTCGCGCAGTTCCGGCATGGCGTCGTCGTGAAACGCGGCCGCCTTCTCGCGATGGACGATGTAAAGAACAACGATCTGATCTTTGTCGGGTCGCCGTCCGAAAATCTGACATTACGGGATCTGCCGGCCATGCAGGAGTTTCAATTTCGCCGACTGGATTCTGGTTCACGAAAAGGAGATCTGAGCATCGTTAACCTGCATCCCGCGACGGGTGAGCAATCGAGTTACGTAGCTTCAGTGGGCCTTCCACTTACCGAAGACTACGCGCTCATCGGGTTCATGCCGGGTCCGACGCGGCAACACTGGGTGATGACGCTCGCCGGGATCAGCACCATAGGGACGCAGGCCGCCGTCGAATATGTGTGTAGCAAGACCAGCGTGGAGCAGCTATTGAAAAGGGTTCGGCGAGCGGGTGCGGAGATCATGCCATTCGAGGCGGTGATTCGGGTGAGCATCAGCCGGGGAGTGCCGGTGTCAAGCCAACTGGTCGCCGTGAACATGCGCACGCTCTAGTTTATTTCTTGTGGCGCAGGGATTCGGCCTGCTCCGCTTCTTTCTTTTGCTTGATTCGCGCGCCCTCGGCGAACGCTTGCTTGCTGCCGTCCAAATCACCTTGAATCCGGAGAATCTGGCCGATCATATTGAAAGGTCCCGGATCGTTCGGCAGGAGGCGGGCTGCTTCGCGTAAGGCCTTGAGAGCCCCGTCAAGGTCGCCATTTTGCTTAAGTGCAGTACCGAGCAAATAATGGGCCTCACCGTAATCGGTCCGCTGCGCGATGGCGGCGTGCATCTGTTTCGCGGTCGCCTCGAAATCTCCGAGCTGCCAGAGTGTCATGCCGAGAGTGTAATGGGCTTCCGGAAGGTTGCTATCCAGCCGGATCGCCTCCAGGAATTCCTTTTTGGCGGATTCCAGATCGTCCTGCTGCTTTAGAGAAAGGCCGAGATTGTAGTGCCCGACGGCAGAGCCGGGGTCAATTTTTATCACCGCGCGAAACTGCTCCTCCGCCTTGCTGTACTCGCCTGTCTGCAGGTAGGTGAATCCGATATTACCCAGCGCTTCCGTGTTAGCGCCGTCAATTGCAAGCACCTTGCGGAACTGCTCCATCGCCTTTTTCGGTTCCCGGGACTGAATCAACATGAAACCGTAGCGGTTCAGCGCACTGAGATCGGTGGGGCCTAATTCAACGGCTTTCGCATAAGCATCGCGGGCTTCCCCCAGGGCTCCGGTCTGTTGGAGGGAGAGGCCCAGCGAATTCCAAGCGGAAGCGTTGCCTGGTTCCAGTTGCGTAGCAGCTTTCAGTTCGCTCACCGATTCCGGATAGTGAGAGACTCCGAAAAACGAGAGCCCAAGTTTCAGGCGGTAATCGAAGACTCCCGGTGCAAGTTTAACTGCCGTCTGAAGAAGTGGGATGGCACGATTAGGATCCTTCTCGAGCCAATAAAGAACTCCTAAGTGGAAGTACGAAGCGGCATAGCCAGAGTCGAGTTCGAGGGCTCGCTCGAAGTATGGCTTTGCCTCCGGATTGCGCTTGAGCACTGCAAGCAAAAAGCCGATCTCATCCTGGAGCTCGGCCGACTTCGGATCGGCTTCGGCCGCTTTTTCGGTGAGATCAAGCGCCCCAGCAGCATCGCCACGAGCCTTTAGAGCGTCGGCCTGCTGCTTAAGTTCCAACACTGATTGGCCCTTCGCGGCGAGAGACAGCAAGGCGGCGAAAAGGATGGGGCGAAACATCGAGCTTCTCGTAATTATACTGAGGATTATGTTAAGTGGCATGCTTTTGCTGCTCATGTTTGGGGACGATCACTCCGCTGGTGTGGAATTTTACAAGCAGCGCCAGTTCGCGAAGACCATTGAATCGCTGGAAAGTGCCGTGTCCACCGAGAAACCAGGAACGGCCGAGTATCGGGAGTCCACAGTCATACTAGGCCAGAGTTACTATCTGACCGCGCATCTACCGGAGGCGACTGCGTGGCTTCAGAAAGCGGTTGATGACGGGGTCCGCATCAATGAGGTTTTCTATATGCTCGGCAACTGCTACATCCAGCAGCGGAAGCCGGTAAAATCGCGAGCCGCTTTCGCCTCAATGTTCAGCGTTCCGTTTGAATCAGCCGCCGCGCATTTACTCACAGCGCAGTTCATGATCCGGCAGGAATTCGAGGAGTTCGCCCAAAAGGAACTAGCTCGCGCGGTGGAGCTGGACCCAAAAATTCCGCAGGCTCACTACCTGCTCGGAATGATTGCCATTTTCCACAACGAACTCGACAAGGGCATTGAAGAAATGCGGCAGGAGATATCGATTAACCCGGACTTCGCGATGGCGCATTATAAACTCGGCGACGCCTATACACGCCGCGAGGATTGGGACGCTGCGATTCCCCCTTTGCAGCGCGCTGTATGGCTGAATCCGGACTATAGCGGACCCTACATTCTGCTGGGAAAAGCTTACTCCAAGAAGAAAGACCCAGGGTCAGCCGAAGGCATGCTGCGGCGGGCGATCAAAATGGATCCAGCCAACTATCAGGCTCACTATATGCTCGGTCAGGTTCTGATGCAGGCAGGCAAGACCGAGGAGGGCCGCAAGATGCTGGAGGAATCGCAGAGGTTGCGTGACCCGGGCGACAAGTAAGTGGATACCTTCTGTCTTGGTGTTCAGTTCAACGCATGCTGACAAACTTGGAGAACAGCTAGGTCCTCCACCGCAAGCTTAAGTTCAATTGCCGCTGTGCCCTGGCCGCCACCGATAACCGGCTCGTACGCGATGGATATTCCTTCTTTTTCGAGCTTTACCACTTCAACGAAATGGCTTCCGCGCTTCCTCTTATAATCTTCGCTCAGCAGGAGTAGAAACCGCGGCATTGACAGCTTTTCCAAATGTCGTATTACTTTGGTTCTGAGCATTTGGCAGGCGAGGGTCGTCGGAGGAATCTTTGGGTCGACCTCATAAAATCGCGGGCGAGTCCATTGCGGAGCCGGATGAAAAGCAAGCTTCCCGGCGATTCTGTTAACACTCAGAATAAGACCGATGAAGCTTCCGGGCGGAGCCTGGACCTTGACGCTCTCGAAGACGCCATTGCTTAGGACCACTTTCGGAGATTCTGTAGACCGTGCTGAAGCTTAGGGCAAACACAGAATCGGAGGCGGGCGAGGCCTTGGGTTCGTTTCGTAATTTGGACCGGCGCGCAACCTGCGACTTTTTGGGAGAGTGATCTGACATGAAACAGGCAGGGATGCGCAGCCGCTATATGATGGGCAATCTTGGAGAAATAGCCTGCCGAAGGGACGTGAACGGCCGCGTGACCACCTGCCAAAACCGGGCTATTCCTTCACCCGCGCTGTCTCGCCGACAAAAGAAGCGGCTCCAAACGGGTCTATGGAGTCTCCGAAACCGGTCTAGAGTACCGCTCCCGGTGGTCACGGCTCGGTCGGTCTGTGTGACATGACTGGCGTTACCGCGCCACGTCGCTACGTTTCGCCTCTTCGTTGCCAGAACGTGGAGTGCGGCCAACGCTGTTCTTGATGGTAGTATCGTCGCCGCGCCTGGAGATAACTATCGCGAGTGCGCTCAATAAAATTCTGGTATCGCGATAGTCCGGAATTATCTCCGCGTCCAAGAAAGTCGCCCGCGGCGTAAGCGGCAAAAATGCCGGAACGTAGCGCAGCGAGGATGCCCTGGCCGGAGAGCGGATCGAGCGCCAATGCCGCATCGCCTGCGGCGATCCAATTTTCTCCACAAACCTTATTGAGATATTGAGAAGCTGCTGAGCGCACCACTGGCCGCCCGATGACCTTTCCGGCGGCGCTTGCTACATGAACGGTTTTCGAAAGCCGATCGAGCCAACTCGCACGATCTGAGAGATTGAGATCGCGGCCAATGTCGGCGTCGGTCATGCACGCGACTATCCGGACGCCATCGCGCAAAGCGGCGGTATACCACCAGCCATAGTCAACCGATTCGATTAGTGTTCGGGGATCCTCTTCCTTCGGCGAATCGAAGAAGCAGATGAAGCCAACCAGATGATCTAACGTGATAATCTGAGCGCCGGTATTCCGGGAGGCTGAGGCGCTGCGGCCGGTGGCGTCAATCGTGAAATGAGAGGAGGCCGTCTCACCGGACGCGAAGTGAAATCGCCATTCGCCGCCTTCGTTCTCGAGACTCACCGCGCGGCATCCTCGGCGAACTGTCACGCCACGCTGTTCGGCCCGGTCCGCAAGAAGCGCATCGAATCTTGTCCGGTCGAGGTGCCAACCTGGACCGTGAAGTGAAAAGAGATGCGGGCTTTCGACTATCGAGTCCCGCCCCCAGGACACAGCCGACGCGTGGACGGGGCGTGAGCATTCGCGCTCGAAAGCCTGCATCATACCGAGGTGCCGGAGTACGGGGGCAGCGGCGGCCGTGAGGATTTCGCCGACTCGCGGCTCGTCGAAAAGGGAAGCTTCGAGGAGGCCTATTGACAGAGAGGGATGCCTGTTGCGCAAGGTTATCGCAGCGGCGCTACCGGCGGGTCCACCACCTATGATCGCGACATCCCAGGACGGCAGAGTGTTCCTCCTAATCTTGTCGAACTGCGTAGAAGGAAGCGACCACGCCTGCGGGCGCCGTCCCGCCATTCGAAGGATGCGGGATTGTTCGCGTCACTGAACCAACGATGGCGGCGCGCTGTTTGGTGGAATCGCTATTCGGCCAAACGGGAACCAGCCAACCGATGTAATCGTAGATCCACTCGGCGCCCGACACGATACCCTTCCCTTGAAAGCGAACCTGCATAGGCGACCCATAAGCGCGCGATCCGTGTAACGCAAGGGACCAACCGGGTCCACCGATGCTGCCGGTGAAAAGTTCCATAGGACCACTCTCAATCTCAATCGTTCCGCGGCCGAACTCCAGATTGTCGAAATCTGTATCGACGTTCGGGTCGTTGAGCAGACTGCGGTAGGTCCACTTA
>Ga0209006_10005637_pt1 | contig 11371 bp, 13 predicted proteins | sample JacPin_JW_Ref_O2_FD_188567 | JGI IMG/M metagenome (GOLD analysis project Ga0209006, IMG submission 188567) | Forest soil microbial communities from Algoma, Ontario, Canada - Jack Pine, Ontario site 1_JW_Ref_O2 (SPAdes) (version 2) | ecosystem: Environmental > Terrestrial > Soil > Boreal... | reverse complement strand
GACCCGCAACCTTGCCACCTCGGCACTGCTCCTGCCGCTTGCGGTCGCCACCAACTTTCTCGGCGTCTGGCTGGTGCGCATCACGCCGACCGACCGGTTCTACCGCATCGCCTACGTGTTGATGCTTCTGATCGCGGTTGCGCTCTTGTGGCAGGGCTTTCGCGGCCTCGCTTGAGCCGCGAAGTACGGGCGTGGCGGTGGCCGGCGGCCTCGCTCAATTCGCTACTCGCTATTCATCTCTGACGGGCTATTTTTATAGGCTAGAGCATGATCCGGAAAAGCAAGCCCTCGGGCTTTGACCCGATGGGTGGAAACCGGTTTTCCGAAAAGATCATGCTCCACTAAAGATCTAGAGTGCGATGTCGATTTAACCGCAAGTCATCGCGCTCTAGAAGCCCATCAGGGACGCGACGCCCATGCCGACGCCATACGAGACCGACCTCGACCGCAACGCGGCTAATTTCCAGCCGCTGACCCCGCTGTCCTTTCTGGCACGCGCCGCCGAGGTTTATCCGGACACACCCGCCATCGTGCACGGCACGCTGTCGCGCAATTACCGCGATTTTTATGTGCGCGCCAAACGGCTGGCGTCAGCGCTGTCGCGGCGCGGGATCAAGCGCGGCGACACCGTGACGGTAATGCTCGCCAACACGCCGGCGATGATCGAAGCGCACTACGGCGTGCCGATGACCGGAGCCGTGCTCAACACCCTCAACACGCGGCTCGACGCCGCGATTCTGGGCTTCACCCTCGATCACGCCGAGAGCAAGGTGCTGATCGTCGATCGCGAATTCGCGAAGGTGATGAAAGACGCGCTGTCGCGCGCGAAGGCGAAGCCGCTGGTGATCGATTACGACGACCCGGAATATGGCGGCGCCGGCGAGCGCATCGGCAGCATCGAGTACGAGGATTTTCTGCGCGAGGGCGACACCGATTTCGCCTGGTCGATGCCGGACGACGAATGGGATGCGATCTCGCTCAACTATACGTCAGGCACCACCGGCGATCCCAAGGGCGTCGTCTATCATCATCGCGGCGCTTATTTGCTCGCGGTCGGTAATGTCATCACCTGCGGCATGGGCAAGCATCCGGTCTATCTGTGGACCTTGCCGATGTTTCATTGCAACGGCTGGTGCTTTCCCTGGACGTTGTCGATCGTCGCGGGCACTCATGTGTGCTTGCGCGCCGTGCGCGCGGCCCCGATTTTCAACGCCATTGCCGACCACAAGGTCACGCATCTGTGCGGCGCACCGATCGTGATGTCGACGCTACTCAACGCGCCAGCGGAAGAAAAAAAGCCGCTGCCGCATCTCGTTCAGTTCGCCACCGCCGCAGCACCGCCGCCCGAAGCGGTGCTGGCGGCGATGAAGGATGCGGGCTTCAATGTCACCCACCTCTACGGATTGACCGAAACCTACGGTCCCGCCAGCATCAACGAGTGGCATGGCGAGTGGGAGGCATTAGGGCCTCCCGATCAGGCCGCCAAGAAAGCGCGGCAAGGCGTGCGCTACCCAACGCTCGAAGGGCTCGATGTGCTCGATCCCGAAACCATGCAGCCGGTGCCGCGCGACGGATCAACGCTCGGCGAGGTTATGTTTCGCGGCAATGTGGTGATGAAGGGTTATCTGAAAAACAAAGTTGCGTCCGAAAAGGCCTTCTCTGGAGGTTGGTTTCACTCCGGCGATCTGGGCGTCGTTCATCCCGACGGCTATATCCAGCTCAAGGATCGCTCGAAGGACATCATCATTTCGGGCGGCGAGAATATTTCTTCGATCGAGGTCGAGGATGCGCTCTACAAACATCCGGCCGTCGCCGCCGTTGCGGTGGTGGCAAAGCCCGACGAGAAATGGGGCGAGACGCCCTGCGCGTTCGTCGAGCTCAAATCCGGCGCCAGCGCGACCGCGGACGAACTGATCGCCTGGTGCCGCTCGCATCTCGCCGCATACAAATGCCCTCGCCACGTAGTGTTTGCGGAAATTCCAAAAACATCGACCGGCAAGTTGCAGAAGTTCAAGCTGCGTGACGCGGCGAAGGCGGTGTAACGTTATGTCGGAGGATCCGGACGAGTGGCAGGACAGCGGCTTACGCTGGGAGGACGTGTCGCTACCTGCGTTAGTGTCGGTCGCGGACTTGGATGCATTGATCTTTCAGGATCTCGTCCAGAATTGGCGCAAGGTCGCGCGGATTGTCGGCGGCGCCCAGATGGCTTGCGAAGCTCGTTCTCTTCCGATCAGCGGCGAGGTCATCGCAGCACGCGCACGCGCGCTTGTCGACGCCGGAACACTCGAGGGTGTCGGCAATCTTCGTCGTTGGCGATACAGCGAAGTGCGCTTGAAAGCGCGTTGACAACAGCTCGCACAAAACTTGCGCAAACCATGCGCCAACGATGCGTCGCCGGCGCATGGCGCAGCAAATCATGCATCGCTCCCGCTCTGCAGAAGCGCGCGCAAAGATCAATACTGACTGTACCGGCTAGTGGATGCTGACGTCGTGTCTCAGTCGCGCAATCTCGTCTTTGACATGCAATTTGCGCCGCTTGAGTTCGACCACTTTCAAATCGTCGGTCGATGGGTGGGTCAATGCTTCGTTGATTTCCTGCTCTAACGCCTGGTGTCTCTTCTCGAGTTCGGCAAGATGCGATTCAATCGCCATCAGGCTACCTCCTTGCGTCTTGTGCTCCAACCCCGTGCGTACAGGCAATGCGATTTTATACCAACGTGACCGACCGCCAAGATACTCCCTTTGTCGCAGGGAGAAAATCCCCGCTGTGCACCAATTCGCTGGGACTTATTTGGATAGTCGATAAAATGTAGCGATCTAAAGCGACTTAGGCGCAACGACAGCTTCCCACTCCGACGTTCGTGCGACATAGTCGCATCCCCGACACACGAAAGCTTGGGGTCGCCAATAGATTTTGGGGGCACCAATAGACTATGTCATTTCGTGCCGCTCGGCCGCCGCGCTAGCGACGGCAAACGGCGGCATGACGCACCGGCGGTTCCTGGCTGACCACCAGGTGCGCCTCCGAAATTTGCCTTACCGGTCACGGCGCGGCCACGACGGCGATGACGCAAGAGGAAGAAGGCGAGCTTCGGGCCGAGCTTCTGCGCCTGCAGCAAGAACATCGCGACCTCGATGCCGCGATTGCTGCACTGCAGGCGTCGCCCGGCGCCGATATCATCCAGGTTCAGCGGCTCAAGAAGCGCAAGCTGCAGCTGCGCGACCGCATCACCTTTATCGAAGACCAGCTCACCCCGGATATCATCGCTTAGCGCTCAGCGATGGTTGCTGCGCCCGAATGATCGTGCCGTTGATGCTTGCGCGCATACATGGCGGCATCCGCCCGCGCGAGCACTTCGGCGGGCGTGTCGAGCGGACCCAGGAGGGTGACGCCGGCGGAGGCGCCGACCACCATCGTGGATGCGCCCCAGCGAACCGGCGTGGCGTAGACGGCTCGTTCCAGAGCGGCGGCCTTGCCGAGCGCTTCGGCCTCGGTGAGGTTCCACAGCAAGACGACAAATTCGTCGCCGCCGAAACGCGCGACCATGTCGGAGGCGCGCACTTCGCGCAGCAGCGACGCCGCAACCGCTTTGAGCACCGCGTCGCCGGCCGCATGGCCATGACGATCGTTGACCGGCTTGAAGGCGTCGAGGTCGAGATAAACCAACGCCGCGGTCGCGCGGTAGCGCTTGAGATATGCCAGCGAGCGGGCAAGCGCGCGCTCGAAGCCGCGGCGATTGAATGTCTGCGTCAGCGGGTCGATGTCGATCCGGCTTTCCAGCTCGCCGATGCGCAGGCGCGAGGCTGCGAGCTCGGCCGAAAGCCGCTCGACCTCGGCGGCAAGCCGCGCCGTTGGCAAAACCCCGCGCGGCCGCAGCGGATTTTGCTTTTCGCCGGCTGTCTTGGCATGCGGCGCTTTTCGCAGCGGTCTCGTGCGCGCTGGACTTTGCGCGGCGCGCTTGCCGCGCGACCCTGCCGTCTTTTGTTTCACGCCCCGTCGCCCCGCCCCAGCGAATCGCCGTGCAATATTAGCTCCGGCGGCGAGGACGAGGGCGCCCGCAAACGGCTTGAAAGCAAGCCGCGGCAGATTGCCGCAGTGTGCGTGCGGTCAATGCCGAACGACGAGGGAAACTTCCTGGGTCTAAGACGCCTGCAGGTAGCGGCGCGGATCGCGCTCGGCGCTGGCAAAAGCCGCCGCCGTCAAGGCTCGCCCGTAGACCGCGCCGGTATCGAGATTGAGGCGATTGCCGCGAAAATCCGGCAGCCCGGTGGTTTGCGGCGTATGTCCGTGAACGATCAGGCGGCCGTAATCGCGCGCGTCCGAAAGAAACGGCTCTCTGATCCAAATCAGATCATGCGGGCGCTGCGCACCGAGCGGCCGCTCCGGATCGACGCCGGCATGAACAAAAAAACGCCGGCCGTCGTCGTAACAGAAAGGTAGCGAGCGGAGCCAGGCAATGTGTTCGGGCGGGAGGTCGCGCGGGTGGTCGACATTGTAGCTTTGCAGCGTCGCCACTCCGCCTTCGCTCAACCAGTGCTCCGGTTCGGTCTCGCCGTCGATGATTTCCAGCGCGACCGCTTCGTGATTTCCTTTCAGCGCGACGACGCGATCGTCGTATCGCGATTGCAGATCCATCAGTGCGTCGATGACGCCGCGGCTGTCGGGGCCGCGATCGATATAGTCGCCGAGAAAAACGAAAGTCGCCGGAGCGCCGTCGGCATGCCGTCGGCATTGCGTCATCAGATCGCGCAATTTCTGCAGCGAACCGTGAATATCACCGATGGCGTAGATCAGCGGCGTGGCGTCGGGATGCGCGACCGCGTTCGCCGATGAATGATGGCTGGATTCAGGCATAGTCGTTCAGTCCGCATTCACCCAAATACGGGAACCTTGCGCCCGGGGTCGGCTTGAGAGTGTTTGAGCGCTCTGCATATCCGAGGTGTGTCATGAGGAAGATTCTGACGGCTCTGGTCGCGGTTCTTACCATCGGCGCCGCGACCCTGGCGATGTCTAGTCCAGCCTCCGCCTGGTGGCGAGGCGGCTGGGGTTGGCGCGGAGGCTGGGGCTGGGGCCCCGGTCCGTTCGTGGCCGGTGCCATTGTCGGCGGTGCGTTGGCTGCGGGCGCGGCGTCGCCGTATTATTACGGCGGCTACAGTCCCTATTATTACCCGTATGGACCCGGACCGTATTACGGCTATGGCTACGGCTGCCGTCGCGTCTGGAACGGCTACTACTGGGTAGCGGCCTGCTACTGATCGCGGCGCACGCCACGAGTGCGAAACGATCGTCTCCTGTCGGGGACGATCGTGATGTTTGGGTTTGTCTCTCAGCAGCACCAAAATTCCGCCAAAGATTTCAGGCACTAATACCGGCGTGGGCGTGGACTTCGGGGTTGACGGGGACTCCCGCTTCAGCAAGCTGCATCGCACTGCGGATCGGCGACCCGGCGATCCCTGGGGAGAATACATGCATAAGTCGATCATCGCGCTTGTCGGCGCGGCGAGCGTCGGTCTGGCCGCCTTGACGGTGCCAGCTCCGGCGAACGCCGGCTGCTTCGGCTGTGCCGTTGGCGCAGGCATTATCGGCGGCGTGGCCGCGGGTGCCATCATCGGCAGCGCGATCGCCAGCAGCCCGCCGCCACCGCCGCCGCCCGGCTATTATCCGCCACCGCCGGGTGCGTATGGACCGCCGCCGCCCGGCTACTATCCGCCACCGCCGCCCCCGGGCGCATATGGACCGCCCCCGGGCGCATATGGACCGCCGCCCGGGGCCTACGCCCAGTTGGCGCCGGGTTGTTATTGGGGACGCCGCACCGTGTGGGTCGACGGTTACGGCTATCAGCGGCGGCCCGTCCAGATCTGCCCCTGACGTTCGGCATAGCAACGACGGACATGGCTCCGCGAATCGCCCGGCCGGCTTGCTTCAAGCCGGCCGTTTGTTTTTGGTGGCGCGGCGCCGTGGCTCCACGCATATCCTTGCTGTCCGGGTGGCGAGCCGGCGAACAGGTTCTTCGGACGAGAGATCCCTACCGTGCGCTCTTTGTCGTACTGGCGTGATGCGGGAATGGGCGGTGTCGACGCGGCGCGCGCCTTGGCGCAGCGTGCCGCTGCGACGTTTCATGCCTACGTCTGGAACGACAGCACGCGCGCCGTGTGGATGCCCTGGGCCGTGATCGCGCTTAAGGTTTGCGGCGCCATCGCGGTCTGCCTCTATCTCGGCATGGCCGCGATCCTCTACTTCACGCAACGTTCGATGATGTATTTCCCCGATACGGCGCACACCAGTCCGGCGCAAGCCGGTTTGCCGGAGGCGCAAGAGGTCGAATTGAAAGCGGCCGACGGCGAATACAGTCTCGTGTGGCATGTTGCGCCGCGCGGCGACCGGCCGATCGTTCTTTACTTTCACGGCAATGGCGGCGCGCTGCGCTACCGGGTCGAACGTTTCCGCAAGCTCGTACGCGACGGCGTCGGTCTGGTCGCGCTTGAATATCGGGGCTTTGGCGGCAACGGCGGCACGCCGACCGAAGCTGGCCTGACCGCGGACGCCGAGGCCGCTTATGCGTTTGCCGCATCGCGCTATCCGGAGAAGGAGATCGTTGTCTGGGGCGAGTCGCTCGGCACCGCCGTTGCGGTCACGGTCGCGGCGGAAAAGCCGGTCGGTCGCGTTATTCTTGAAGCGCCATTCACCTCAGCCGCCGCGGTTGCCGCCAGCCGCTACTGGTACATGCCGGTGCGGCTGTTGATGAAAGACCAATATCGTTCCGACGAGCGCATCGGCAGAGTCAGGGCGCCGGTTCTCATCCTGCATGGCGCCCGTGATCATGTCGTCGCCTTCGCCATGGGCGAGCGGATGTTTGCTTTGACCAACGCGCCCAAACATATCGTGCGCTTCCTCGACGGCGATCATGAGGATCTGGATGCGCAGGGCGCGCTGCACGCGGTCGGCCGTTTTCTTGCTGGCGACTTGGACAAGCCGCCAGGTCCGCCGCGTCGATAACGTCCGCCGCGTCGATAACGTCCGCCACGCCGGTAAGCTCCGCGTACTCCATGAGGTGCGTGAGCGCTGATCAGTTGAGATCAGAATGTCTGATACGACTGCCCGGCCTTGCCGCCCACGCGCGCGAAGCCTGCTTTTGCGGGCTCGTATTTGTCGTTCAGGTTAAGCGCCTTGGCGTACGAGCCGGCGGCCTTTTCCTTGTCGCCCAGGCGCTCGTAAGCGAGCCCACGGCTCGCCCAGGCCTGCAGGTTTTGCGGCTGCATCTGCACGGCTTCGTCGAGATCGCTCGCCGCCGCTTTGTGATCGCCGAGCGCCAGATGACTGAGACCACGCGCCACGAACAGATCGGCTTTCTGTGTCGTCAGCGCGAGCGCGGTCGTGAAGTCGTCGACGGCGAATTGATGCTGTCGCTGGCCCTGATACAACAGACCACGATTGTAATAAGCCTGAGCGTTGTCGGGACGCAGCGCGATCGCCTTGTTGAGGTCGGCGATCGCCTGGCCGTTGTTGCCCTGCTGCCGATAGACAATGCCGCGGCCGACATAAGCCACGGCGTAATTGCCGTCGATGCTGAGCGCCTTGTTGTAGTCGGCGAGCGCCAGGTCGAGCTTTCCGCTCTGGCGGCGCAGCAGGCCGCGATTGGCGTAGGCTTGGGCGTAATTCGGATCGAGGCTGATCGCCTTATTGAAATCGGCCAGCGCGGCTTCCGCATTGCCCGCGTCGGCCAACACCGATCCGCGCATATTGTAGGCTTGCGGATCGTCGGGATGTTTCTGGACGGCCTCGCTCAGCGAGGCCAGGTTGGATTGCGACGGCGCGATCGGCGCCTCGTTGTCGGGGCCGGCAATAGTGCCCAGCCCGGAGCAGGCGGTGAGCGCCAGCAGGCCCAGGATCGACAACAACAGATACGGCGATCGATATCCCTTCGCCATGCGCGGCCATTGCTGCTAGCTCTGTACCGCCGCGGCGCGGATCAAAAGCCTCAGCCGAAACGCGGCGTGCGAGGCGGGCCGGAGCGGGCGCCGCCAGGACCGGCAGTCACGGGCTTCGGCTTCATCGGCAAAAGGCCCTCGCGCTGCAACCGCTTGCGCGCAAGCTTGCGGGCCCGGCGGATCGCTTCCGCCTTTTCCCGCGCCTTTCTTTCCGAGGGTTTTTCGTAGTGGCCGCGGAGCTTCATCTCGCGGAAGATACCCTCGCGCTGCATCTTCTTTTTCAGCGCCTTGAGGGCCTGATCGACGTTATTGTCGCGAACGAGAACCTGCACGCATCCTCCTGTTCAGTGCGCTGAAATCAGTGCGCTCGGTGAATGGGATTGGGGATGTGGGCTCAAGCCTACACCACCTCGGCGCGCTCTCTACCAGAATGGCGGGTGAAAGTCCACCTCTACCAGGAGAGGAGATGATGCACCCCCGCCGCAAATATTCGCGGCTTCGAAGCAACCCGCCTGGGTGGCGCCGCTTCAGTCTTCCAAAAGCCGGGTCACGTGGCCCATCTTGCGGCCGGGGCGCACGGCCGTCTTTCCGTAAAGATGCACCGCAGCACCCGGCACGGTGAGCCATTTCCAATAGTCGTCGACCTCGCGGCCGATCAGATTGATCATTTCCAGGCGGCCCTTACGGATCGGCTTGGCGAGCGGCCAGCCGGCCACCGCGCGGATGTGCTGCTCGAATTGCGAGACCGAGGCGCCGTCGAGCGTCCAATGCCCCGAATTGTGGACCCGCGGCGCGATCTCGTTCACCAACAGCGCGCCGTCGGCGAGGACGAACATTTCCACGGTCAGCACGCCCACATAGTTGAATTTGCGCGCGATCGTCTCGGCGATACGCCGTGCCTCCTGTGCGGTGAAGTCGGAAACGGCCGCCGGCACGCGCGAGATCTTCAAAATGTGATCGTGATGTTCGTTCTCGGTCAGGTCGAAGCATTCGACGCTGCCGTCGGCCGCGCAGGCCGCGACGATCGATGCCTCGTGGATGAAAGGCACAAAGGCTTCGAGGATCGAAGGCTGGGCGCCAACCTCACGCCAGGCGGTTGCCGCGTCAGTGTCTTTGCGCAGCGTTGCCTGGCCCTTGCCGTCATAGCCGAAACGCCGCGTCTTGAGCACCGCGGGCCGACCGATGCGCTCAAGCGCTGCAGACAATTCGGCCGCCGACGCGACGGCCGCGTAGCGCGCCGTGCCGATACCCAGGCTGGTGATGAAATCTTTTTCGGCGACGCGGTCCTGCGTCGTCGCCAGAATTCTCGGATCCGGCAGAACCGGCACCAGCGGCGCCAAGAATGCGGCGGTCTCCGCCGGTATGTTCTCGAATTCGTAGGTGACCACGTCCACGTCTTGGGCAAAGCGCGCCAGCGCTTGCTCGTCGGCATAATCCGCGCGTGTGCTTTCGCGCACGACATCGAATGCAGGCGATTCGCGGTCCGGCGCGAAGATATGGCACTTAAAGCCGAGCTGCGCGGCCGCCAGTGCGAGCATGCGTCCAAGCTGACCGCTGCCGAGAATGCCGATCGTGGCTCCGGGCTCGAGCACCGAAACGCTCACGCGCTCGAACCCTTGCGAGGATCTTTGCTCGCGCCGGTGCCAGGCGCTTTCTCCGGGTCTCGGGGCTTCTCGGAGACCGACGCGGTTTGTTTTTGTCGCCAGGCCTCAAGGCGCTGACCGAGTGCCGGGTCGCTCAATGCCAAGACGCTGGCGGCGAGCAACGCTGCATTGATGGCGCCGGGCTTGCCGATCGCGAGCGTGCCGACCGGTACGCCCGGCGGCATCTGCACGATGGAGTAAAGCGAGTCCTGTCCCGAGAGCGCCTTGGACTCTACCGGCACCCCGAATACCGGCAGCGTGGTGAGGGCGGCCGTCATGCCTGGCAGGTGCGCGGCGCCGCCGGCTCCCGCAACGATCACCTTGAAGCCCTCGGCCTTGGCGCCCTTGGCGAAGGCGTAAAGACGCTCGGGCGTGCGGTGCGCGGAAATGATGCGCACGTCGTAGCCGACGCCGAGCGCATCCAGGGTTTCGGCAGCATTGATCATGGTTTGCCAATCGGATTGGCTGCCCATGATAATGGCGACGGATTTCGCTTCCGGCGACAACGGCGATCCCCTGCGCGAAGGAAGCAATGGATTATAGGCTCGGGTTCCAGGGTGGCAAGGCGAGTGCCGCCGCAACGTTAAATTTATGGCGCACCGGGCCGACGTGATCCTCTCCTGAACCGCCGCCAAAGATCCCGCAGAATTCTCGTCCGCCGTGTGACACTGGGCGGCGCTCGAGGGTCGATTCGGCTGGAGCTAGGCGGCAACCCATCGGAGGTTGCTAACAATCGCGCTGTTATATCAGCGGTTTGACGTATTACATTGGAGGCGTCAGGGGGCGGAGCGAACTGAACGTGGCCGACAATGACGATCCGGGCGCCGGTCCCGAAATCCGCCATTCCGACGAGGAGCAATTGGCGCGCGCGCTGGCTGCGATGCACCGTCGGGCGCTCGAACAGCTGGCGCCGCCCTCGGTGTTGGTCGACGAATTGCGTCGCGTGGTGCATCTGTCGGAAAATGCCGGCCGCTTCATTCTGCCTTCCGGCGGGCCTTTGAGCGGCGACGCGGCCGATCTGGTCAGGCCGGAGCTGCGTTTCGAATTGCGCTCGGCGCTGAAACGGGCGTTCGAACAGAAGGAGCCGACGCTCAGCTTGCCCGTTCTCGTGCGCTTCGATGGCGCCGCGCGCCGCGTCCATCTCATGGTCAAGCCCGTGCATGAGCACGGCAGCGATCCGCGCTCCGCGGTGGTGATGTTCATCGAAGGCGACGCGGTCGAACACGCGCCCGCCGCCGGCGAGCGGCGGGTCAATGCCGAGGCCTCGCGTCGTCTCACGCATGAGCTGGAGCTCACGCAGGCGCAGTTGCGCATCGTGCGCGAAGAATCGGACGCCGCCAACGAGGAGCTGCGCGCCGCCAACGAAGAGCTGCAATCGATCAACGAAGAATATCGCACGACGTCAGAGGAGCTGGCATCCAGCCAGGAGGAGCTGCACGCGATTAACGAGGAATTGCGGGTTGTCAACGGAGAGCTGAAGCTGAAGCTGGAAGCGATCTCGCGCGCGCACAGCGATCTGCAAAACTTGATTGCGGCAGCCGATTTCGCCACGCTTTTTCTCGACGCCAGCCTGCGCATCAAGCGCTTCACCGAACGCGTCACCGAGCTGTTCAGCATCACCCAGGCCGACGAACGCCGCCCGATCACCGATTTTGCGCACCAACTGCAATACGATGACCTCGTGCAGGATGCGCGGGCGGTGCTCGCGAATTTCGCTCCGATTCGCCGCGAAGTGCGTAGCCGCGGCGGCCGCTGGTACGACATGCGCATCCGGCCGTATCGCACCATGGACGAAAAGA
>Ga0209006_10005636_pt1 | contig 11372 bp, 9 predicted proteins | sample JacPin_JW_Ref_O2_FD_188567 | JGI IMG/M metagenome (GOLD analysis project Ga0209006, IMG submission 188567) | Forest soil microbial communities from Algoma, Ontario, Canada - Jack Pine, Ontario site 1_JW_Ref_O2 (SPAdes) (version 2) | ecosystem: Environmental > Terrestrial > Soil > Boreal... | reverse complement strand
ATCGTTTCACCCGGCCGACCGGCGTTCCCTATCGGAATACGCTGGAAGACCGAATCTGGAATTACCTGGTGGGCTTTCACGAATTGGGACTGCCGACCGACGAAATGGAAGCGCATTTTCGCGAATTGATCGGCGAGCCAAAAGCCGGCGCGATCATCGAACGGCTGAAGCAGGAACTAGCCGCGCTCCGGAACTGAATGATCCGGTCTATCTCAGGAGGCGCCGTTTTCCCTCAAGCAGCTTCTTCCGGTTGCGAGGACGTTCGCAGGACCCCCTCGCGCACAAGGCTTTCGATCGCCGCGGCGACATCGGCTGCGATGGTTTCCCTCGCTTCCGGATAGGCGTCCACTAACAGGCTGGTGATTTCCCGCGCGGTGCGCTTGCCATCGCACAGTTTCCAGACCAAAGCCGCGCTCTCGTTCAGATATATCAGCTTCTTCTCGGAATGACGGTAGAGCAATGTCTCCCCGTCAAGTTCTTCCAGTTGGAAGCCCTGGCGGGGAATCGGGACGGCATTCGGATCGGACATATCTTTTTGTGGCAATCGTCTCGTCAACGTACTTCCAGTGCCTAGCAAATCTTGCGGATCATTTGAAGTGCGGTGAAGTGACCGCGATCAGCGGGAACTGCTCCATCGAATCAGGATACGAAAGTCCAATCGCCGCCAATTGTGGAACATCCGCCGGTAATCCGTCGTCGACATGACCGCGGTCCGGTCGAGCAGCAACCTGGCGGCCAGTCGATAACGCACTGGCCCGAGGGCGCGCGCAAGATCACGGCAGCGCGGCTCGCCAAAAATGCGGGCTGCGAGCATCAACCCGGCATAAGCAATGAACCTCGCGTTCGCGGCGGCTACCATGGCTTCGAAACGTTCCTGCTCGGCGCCTCCGCGGAGCGCCCGCGCGGCCTGGCAGATATCAACCACCTGCTGCAGCCGCTCGAAGTGGTGCGCCCCGCCGTGGATAAGCGCGACCATCAATTGAGCCGCGGCGCCCTCGGGAGCGGCGGCAATCGCCTGGTAGGGTAACGAGACGATCCCATGCAGGCTGTCGGCGTGGATCAGGTCGGTCTGCACTTCCACCATCATGCGATCATTGTCGCGATGCAGCCATTTCGACTCCCGTTTGTGGGTCTCGGCCAATCTGAAACCGCGGTCCGCAAGCACTTCGCCGATCCGGGGCAAGGCTTCCTCGGCGGCCAGTATGTCGATATCCGTAAAGCAACGCAGCGAGGGCAACGGGTAGAGTAGACGAGCAAATACCGGCCCCTTGACGATTGCAGCAGGCACATCCCTGAGATCCGCCGTCAGGCCGTCGGCCTCATGCCTGAGCAAGAGCGAGAATGCCGCGTTGGCGCGGTTGCGCTCGCGCGCCGCATCGCGGCCGGCGGCGAATGCCGGATCTTCCCTGAACGGCGGAAAGTTTTGCAAAATAGCACCGAGCACGCCATGCGCTTCGGCCTGGTCGATCAAATCGCCGATCCGTTTGATGGGCAGAGGCCGCCGCGGCGGCGCTCCGCGCCCAAGCGGATCGGCGCAATGAACGATCCAGCGATCTAGCAATGACATTGCGGCGAAGTCCGTTCGCTGCGCGACGCCGGGTGCTTCACTTCCCCGGCCATGACGGCTTGCGCTTTTCGCCGAAGGCTTTCAGGCCCTCTTTGGCGTCTTCCGTCATCGCGAGCAATGCGATCTGGCTTTCGGTGTAGGCGATGCTTTCGTCGAAAGACATCGAGGCGATCGCGCGCATCGCGTATTTGCCGCGCCGGATCGCGGTCGGCGACTTGTCGGTGATGCGGGCGATCAGCCAGTCGATCTTGGCGTCGAGTTCGGCCGGCGGCACCACATAGTTCAGCAGTCCCGCGGCCTGCGCGGTCTTCGCATCGAACGGCTCGCCGGTCAGCGCCCACTCGTTGATCAAGCGACGCGGCGCGATGGCCTGCAGCAGCGCCATCACCTGCATCGGAAACACACCGACCTTCACCTCGGGCAGGCCGAACATCACGTGGTCGGCTGCGACCGCCATGTCGGTCATGCACAATAACCCCATGCCGCCGGCCATGCAGACGCCGCCGACCCGCGCGATCGCGGGCTTGGTGGCGTTCTGCGACAGCCGCAGCAGATCGGCGTAATCGGCATTTGGTCTCGCAAAATCCATCGCGAAGGCGGCGCCGGAGTTCTGCAGATCGGCACCGGCGCAAAACGCCTTGTCGCCGGCGCCGGTCAGGACGATGACGCGGACTTCCTTGTCGTCATGCGCGTCGCGATAACCCCTGGCGATACCGGATATCACCTCGCCATTGAGGGCATTGCGCTTCTCCGGCCGGTTGATGGTGATCCAGAATGCCTGCCCGCGCTTTTCAAGCTTCACGCTGTTGTTGTCGGTCATCGCTTCTCTCCGCCTTCCGCTGTCGGCGGACATTAGCGGCAGAATGGCGAGCGACTGCAAGGAGGATTTAGACGGTCGGCGCGGCCGAGGCGGCGGCCTTTTTCATCCAGACCTTGTTGTCATGGAATGCAGCGCCGCCGACCGGCGCCACCGCCTCGGCGCCGGTGAGCGTATTGATGCCGCGGCCGCCGATATGGGCCTTGTTCGGGTGAACGGATTCCGCGATCAGCACGCCACGGCGCAGGCCGTCGAACAGTCTTGCGGTCAGCGTGGTCTCGCCCCGGACATTGCCAAGCGTGACGGCATCGCCCTCGGCAATCCCCAGCTTCGCCGCATCCTCGGGATGGATCATCACGCTCGGCGCGCCCTCGCGCGCGATCGACGACGGCGTTTCGTTGAAGCTGGTGTTGAGGAAGCTGCGCGACGGGCTGGTGGCGAGCCGGAACGGATGCGCCTCGTCCGCCTCCTCGATGATGGTCCAGTGATCCGGCAGCGACGGCATCTGCTGCCAGGGACCCATACCGGCGGTGCCCCAGGGAGGGTGCGCCCAATCCGCCTTGAAGTGGAACTTCTTGTCGGCGTGCGCAAAACCGTCGAGGTAATGCGCGGTACGAAAATCCGGCTGCAGGTCGCGCCACAGATCGGCCTCCAGCGTCGCGATATCGCCATGGCCACTCTTTTTGAGCGTGGCGTCGATCAATTCACGCGCCGACATCTCGAATCCGGGATGCACGACGTTGAGGCGGCGGCCGAGGCCCTGCAGCACCTCATGGTTGGAACGGCATTCGCCGGGCGAATCGATCAGCTTGGCGCCGACCGAAATATGCTGGTGGCCGCCGCCGTAATAGAGATCGTCGTGCTCCATGAACATGGTCGCCGGCAGGACGATGTCGGCCATGGCGGCCGTCTCGGTCATGAACTGCTCATGCACCGCCATGAACAGGTCCTCGCGGGCAAATCCCTTGCGCACCAGCGCCTGCTCCGGCGCCACCGTCACCGGGTTGGTGTTCTGGATCAGCATCGCCTTGACCGGCCCACCGCCTCCGAGCGCCTCGGCGTCGCCGGTCAGGATGCGCCCGATCTTGGACTGATCGAGCGCCCGGATGGTGTGGTCGATCTCGTCGTGGCCCTCGATGATGGATTCGTTGAACTTCCAGATCGCGTAATTGTTGAAGAACGCGCCGCCGCCCTCGTATTGCCAGGCCCCGGTCACGGCCGGAATGCACAGCGCCGCGTGCATCTGCGCCGCCCCGTTGCGGCTGCGGGTAAAACCATAGCCGAGCCGGAAGAACGCGCGCTTGGTCTGGCCGACCAGTCGCGCAAAGGCCTCGATCTCCGCAACCGGCACGCCGCAAATAGACGAGGCCCATTCCGGCGTCCGGGTGGCCAGATGGGCTTCCAGCTCATTGGGGCAATCGGTGTAGCGCTCCATATAGGCCCGATCCGCAAAACCTTCGCGGAACAGCACGTGCATGACGCCGCAGGCGAAGGCGCCGTCAGTGCCCGGCCGCAGGATGATCTTGATGTCGGCCTGCTTCATGGTGTCGTTGTTGTAGATATCGACCGCCGCGATTTTCGCGCCGCGCTCCTTGCGGGCGCGCATCGCATGCGTCATCACGTTGACCTGGGTATTGACGGGATTGGTACCCCAGATCACGACCAGGTCAGAGACGCCCATCTCGCGCGGATCGACGCCGGCGATCTTGCCGGTGCCTATGGCGAATCCGACACGGGCGACGTTGGCGCAGATCGTCGAATAGAAGCGCGAATATTTCTTCACATGCGCAAGGCGATTGATGCCGTCGCGCATCACCAGCCCCATGGTGCCGGCATAATAATAGGGCCACACCGACTCCGCGCCAAACTCGCGCTCGGCCGCGTTGAACCGATCGGCGATCTCGTCCAGCGCCTCGTCCCAGGAAATCCGCGCGAATTTTCCCGAACCCTTCGGGCCGGTCCGGCGTTGCGGATACAACAGCCGGTCGGGATGGTGGATGCGCTCGGCATAGCGCGCGACCTTGGCGCAGATCACGCCGGCGGTATAGGTCTGCAGCTTGGAACCGCGCACCCGGCCGATTGAGGAGCCATCGATCACCTCGACATCGAGCGCGCAGGCCGACGGGCAATCGTGCGGACAGGTGGAATGCCGGATTTCGATCTTGGTCTGCTGGTTCATGCGCCAATGGTTAACATCAAAAGCCTTGCCCGCCGAGCGCATTTATCCGGCAATGCCGCTGCAAAAACGGCAACTCGCCATGCGCTATGCGCCGAGATAGGCCCCGCCATTGGCGTGGATGGCCTGCCCGTTGATGTAGCGCGCGCCGGGGCCGCACAGGAATCGTACCGCGGCTGCGACGTCTTCCGGCCTGCCGCGCTCGCCGGTGATGGTCTGGTGGGTCGAATGATGCGCGGGTTCGGGCCGGTCTTTCGGCCGCGGCGTGCCGATCAGGCCGGGAACGACGCAATTGACGGTGATGCCGTCATCGGCCAAATCGTGGGCCAACGCCCGGGTGAAGCCGATGATCCCGGCCTTTGCGGTCACGACATGGGCGCGGTTCTTCGCCCCGGTATGCGCGCTCAGGCCGCCGATATTGACGATGGTCCCGGCGGCGGACTTTCGCAAGGCGGGCAGGCAGGCCTTCACGCAATGAAAGGCGCCATCGAGGGTGACGCCCATGATTTCCCGCCACTCCGCATAGCTCATGTCGGCAAAAGGTTTTTCTCGCCGCAGCGCGGCATTGTTGACCAGGATATCAATTCGGCCGAAATGCTTCGCCGCCGCATCGGCCATCGCCTCGACCGCTTTGGCATCAGCGACGTCGCCGATATGGACCTGCGCCTTGCCACCCGCGGCCTCGATCTCGCGCGCGACGGCTTCCGCCTCGGCGCGGTTGCTGCGCGCATTGACCAGGATCGATGCGCCGCCCTCGGCCAGCGCCAGCGCAATCGCCCGGCCGATATTGCGCCCGGCACCGGTGACGATGGCGGCCTTGCCGCTGAGTTCGTTCATTCCCGCCCTCTGACGATCATTAGCCTCGTAGCGCGCTCAGATCGATGCGGCCATTGTAGAGTCCCGCCAGCAGCCCCAAGGTCGCATCACCTTGCGCTTTGGTCCAGCCGCCATGCCGGGCGTTGAGCGCGAATTTGTCGGTGACGTCCTGCCGGGTCAGCGGCTCCTGCGCGCCGCCGCGCATATGAGGCTGCCGTTCCTCGACCACGCTGCCGTCCTTCATGGTTGCCCTGACATGGCCGGTATAGTTGGCAGGGTATGGATTTGCCGGATCGATCACGAACTTCACCTTGGCCGCCAGCGCAAGCACCTCGCGGTCGGTGATCGCCGTTTCCGTGAATGCGCCGAGCCCGACCCCGCCATGCACAAAACCGGTAGCGAGCAGATAGGGCGTGGCGAATTTTGCCGCATAGCCGTTGCGCGGGCGCTGTTTGTCCGCAAGCGGCTCCCACAGCCGGTGCACCGTCCCCTCCGCGACCTCGCAAACGATCTTGGCGATGTCGTCAGCCTTGACGCCGCGCGCGGCCAGCCGCCGGGCGCAATCGATGTAAGGCTGCGTCATGGTTCCGCAGGGGTAAGGCTTGAACGCCAGCGTGTCCGTCACCCAGCGGGTACCGAAATCGCCCGTCAGCGCCTCGTAGTCGCCATGGGTGGTGTGGGCAAAACCGTGGAATAGCCCATGCACGCCTTCGAACACGGTGCGCGGGCCGACAAATCCCTGCCGCGCCAATAGCGCGGCGCGAATGCCCGATTGCGCCGCCCAGCCGGCATGCAGCCGCTTGGTCCAGGTGCCTTCGGCGAGATATTCGATGATGCCGCTGGCCAGGCTGCCGGCAATCCCGAGCGCATCCACAATCTGCCGGGCATTGAGACCGAGCGCGGCGCCGACGCCGGCTGCCGCCCCCATCGCGCCGAAAATCGCAGTTGGATGAAAGCCGGCCTTGTGGACCGCCTTCGGCACCACGAGGCTCAGCCGGCACAGCACTTCGGTGCCCACCGCGATGCCGGTCAGCGCCATGCGACCATCAGGATTGTGCCGCTCGCAGGCGGCCAGCACCGCCGGCACGATCACCGCGCCGGCATGCACCGGGCCGCCCTCGAAGGTGTCGTCGAAATCCTCGCCATGCGCCGCGGTGCCGTTGACGAAGGCCGCGCCTGCCGCATTCAGCGTGCGCGCATGGCCGATCACGGTGCAGGGGCCGTCATCGTCCCAACCGGAAAGCGCGCTTGCGACGTAGTCCTCGTGGCGCGCGGTGACGCAGAGGCCGACGATATCGATCAGCAGGTCCTCGCATTTGCGCGTGGTCGACGCCGGGAGCGTGCCCGGCCGCAGCGTAGCGATCTTGCCGGCCAGCGTTTCGGCGACCGACGTTTTTGGCAATGGGGATGTCATGATGTCTCGATGATCGGCGCGTCAGACGTGGAAGATCTTGGTATAGCGCGCCTTGATCGAGTCGCCTTCTTTTTCCACCGCCGCCGCGTCGTCCTTCATGGTCTTGATGTCCTTGAAGGGCTTGCGCCCCGGCTTCTCCTGGGTCTGCGGATGCACCGAGCGCAGCCCGCCGACATCGATGATGAGCTGCTGGGCGTCGCGGCTGAAGCAGAACGACTGGAACAGCTTTGCCGCGTTCGGATTGGGCGAGTCTTTGAAGATCCCGTTCGGGCCGATGATCAGCGGCGATCCTTCCGTCGCATAGACCGGCTCGACCGGTCGTCCCTTCTCCTTCATCTGGAAGATGTTGTACTCGTTGCCGTCGGCCATGACCGCACGTTCGCCGAGATCTAGCTTCTTCGGCGGGTCGGCCGAGGATTGCACCTGCATGATGTTCTGTTTTGCCAATTGCTCGAACCAGGTCCAGCCGAGATCGCGCTGCATCTGGTAGGTCGCGGTCATGATGGTGCCGCTATAGCCGGGATGCGCCTTGACGATCTTGCCCTTCCATTTGGGATCGAGCAGGTCGGCAAAGCTCTTCGGCGCGTCCTCCGCCTTCACCATATCGGTGTTGTAGGCGATAATGGAGAGCCAGACGCGCCAGCTTGCGAACTGGCCGTCGACATCCCTGTGCTCGGTGGAATACAACTTCCCGACGTCTTCGGGTACGTAGGGAAGGAGAATGCCGTCGCGCTTCCAGACGATGAAATGCGCGGCATCCGACGAATTCACCACATCGACCGCATGGATGTTGCTGGAATATTCCTGGCCGATGCGCTGGAACACCCGCTCCGCGCCGGTGCGCTCGACGCGAACCGCGATCTCCGGATATTTCGTCTCGAACGCCTTCGCCAGTTTCTCGGCGACCGGCAGGTCGGTTGAGGTGTAGTAGGCAACCTTGCCTTCCTTCTTCGCGGCCTCGATCAGGGCCGGCGTGACCGGCTCGGGCGGCGGGGCCGAAGCCATGACACGGGTCGAGAACGCGGCGCCTGCGAGCAACGCGCCGGAACCCTTGAGCACGGCGCGGCGCGAAATCTTCGGATTTTTCGTTGGCATTTTTTTATCCGTTTGTCCTGGCGAGATCGGTACCCCGCAAGTTAGCTCTTATTCCTACGGCACACACCGAGTCTTTCGTCGACAGTGCGCTCCGGTTGCCGCTAGACTTGGCAGCCGGATGTGGCCAACAACCAGTGCAGAACAAGATCTGAGATTCGGGAGATTGAAATGACGGGCCCAAGGCTTGCGCTTGCGCTGGCGGCAATACTTCTGGCGACACCAAATCTTGCCGCGCCATGCCTCGCGCAGGATTATCCCACAAAACCGATCAGGATCATTGTTCCCTTCGGCGCCGGGGGGCCGGCCGACGTGGCGGCGCGGCTGCTCGGCAACGTCCTGCAGGAGGGGTTTCACCAGGCGATCGTGATCGAAAATCGTACCGGAGCCGGCGGCGTGATCGGCACGCAGGAAGTCGTCAAATCGCCGCCTGACGGCTATACGCTGTTGATGATGTCGAATACCCAGACCGCCAACGAATCGCTGATGCCAGAGGCGCAGCGCAAATACCAGCTGATGCGCGATCTGGTGCCGATCGCACCCGTGAATTCCTCCGACCTCGTCATCGTCGTGCACCCGCAGGTCGCGGCAAAGACGCTGCAGGAGTTTATCGCACTGGCCAAATCGCAACCGGGGAAGCTGAACTACGCCTCATCCGGCACCGGCACTCCCTATCACATGGCCGGCGAACTGTTCAAATCCATGGCTGGCATCGACGTCGTGCACGTTCCCTATCGCAATAGCGGCGAGGCGCGCTCAGGCGTGATCGGCGGACAGGTGCAGATGATGATCGACGCCGTCCCTGCGATGGCCCCCAATGTCGGTGCCGGCCAGGTGCGGGCGCTCGCGACCACCGGCAAGACGCGCTCGAACGTGCTGCCTGACGTGCCGACCGCCGGCGAGGCCGGCGTCCCCGGCTACGAGGCCACCATCTGGCTTGGATTGATGGCGCCAAAGGGAACGCCAAGGCCGATCATCGACAAGCTCAATGCCTCCGTGAACGAGGTGGTGAAACGACCGGACATCGTCAAACTCTGGAAAGACCAGGGCGCCGTTCCGATGTCGATGACCCCTGAGGAGTTCGACAAATATCTACGCGGCGATATCGTGAAATGGGCCGAAGTCGTCAAGCGCTTTCCCGAAAAGCCGCAATAAGGATGGTTTTCCCGATGCCGCGCATTCGATTCCACCTCAATGGCGTCGAGACCAATGTCGACGCCGATCCCGATTCATCATTGCTTTCCATCCTGCGCGGGCCACTCGGCGTGACCGGTCCGCATTTCGGCTGCGGCGCCAATGAATGCGGCGCCTGCAACGTCATCGTCGGCGATCACGCGGTCGCCGCCTGCGACACGCCGCTGTGGTCGGTCGCCGACAAGGACGTCACGACCATCGAAGGGCTGGGAAGCGCGGAAAACCCGCATCCGCTGCAGCGCGCCTTTATCGCCGAACAGGCGCTGCAATGCGGCTATTGCGTCTCCGGCATCCTGATCAGCGCCGCCGCGCTTTTGATGCAAAATCCGAAGCCGACCGGCAACGACGTGAAGGCCGCGCTCAACCGTAACCTCTGCCGCTGCGGTTCGCAAAACCGCATGGTGCGGGCGGTGCTGCGCGCGGCGGACGAGATGGCAGCCCGATGACAAAGCCCGAGCCCTCCCCCGCGCCAAAATTGCCGGTCAGCCTTGCGGCGAACCCGGTGCTGTCGTCATGGGTCCAATTCTCGCCCGAGGGGCACGTGACGCTCTCGCCGGGAAAGGTGGAGATCGGACAAGGCATCGTGACAGCCTTGGCCCAGATTGCCGCCGACGAACTCGACGTCGATATCGGCCGCGTCCGGATGATCCGGGCCTCGACGGCGGCAAGTCCCAATGAGGGCGTCACCTCGGGCAGTCTCTCGGTGCAGCAATCGGGGCGCGCGGTCCGGCACGCCTGCGCGGAAATCCGCCAGATTTTTCTGACCGCCGCGTCCGATCAGCTCGGCGTTGGGATCGATGTGCTCGACATCAAGGACGGCACCATCTCCGGACCCGGCAATATCAGGACCAGCTACTGGGAACTCGCCGACAACATCTCGCTGGATCGCGAGGCGACGCCGGGTGCGACGCCCAAGAAATCGACGCAGCGCGCGTTGGCTGGAAATTCCGTGCAGCGGCTGGATATCCCCGACAAGGTTTTCGCGCATCCCCGTTTCATCCACGATTCCACGCTGCCGGGCATGCTGCATGGCCGCGTGATGCGACCGGAACTGTCCGGGGCAAAACTCGCCGGCCTGAACGAAGCCGGCGCCCGCGCTGTTCCCGGGCTGGTCGCGATCGTGCGCGACGGCCATTTCGCGGGCGTGGTCAGCGAAACCGAGGATGGCGCGGAGGCCGCGCTGAAGGCGTTGCGCAAGGGCGCGGCGTGGTCATCAGGCGAAACACTGCCCGACGAATCCGGGCTCGCCGAATTCCTGAAAGCCCAGCCGGTGGAATCGACGGTCATCGACAAGAAAACGGCGTCCACGCCGGTTGAAACCAAGCGCACCATCCGCCGCCAATATACCCGCCCCTATATCGCTCATGCCTCGATCGCGCCGTCCTGCGCGATGGCGCAGTGGAAGGACGACCGCGTCCATGTCTGGACCCACAGCCAGGGTGTCTATCTCTTGCGTGCCGACCTTGCGCTGGTTCTGAAACTGCCGGTCGAGAACATCACGGTCGAGCACTTGGAGGGCGCCGGTTGCTACGGGCACAATCCCGCCGACGACGTCGCGCTCGATGCGGTGCTGCTGGCCAAAGCGGCCGGCGGCCGGCCGGTTCGCGTGCAATGGTCGCGCGCGGATGAAATGACGCATGCGCCGTTCGGTGCCGCGATGGCGATCGAGATCGAAGCCGATCTCGATGCGCAGGGCGATATCGTGAACTGGCGCCACAGCATCTGGAGCAACGGCCACGCCGCGCGGCCGGGGCGCGCGGAACTGCCGGCCCTGCTTGCCGGCACGGAAATCGCGAACCCGTTTCCGCGCATGATCTCGCGCAATCCGCCGCAGGCCAATGGCGGCGGCGCCGATCGCAACTCGATCCCGCTTTATGATCTTCCATCGTGGCAGATCGTATCGCACCGGCTAACCACCATGCCGATCCGCACTTCCGCGCTGCGTACGCTGGGCGGACAGGGTAACGTGTTCGCGATCGAGTCCTTTCTCGATGAAGTCGCATACGAACGCGGCGAGGATCCGGTTGCATTCCGGCTTCGGCATTTGACCGACGAGCGGGCAAAGGACGTGATCCGCGCCGCCGCCAGGCGAGCGAACTGGAAACCGGACAGGCGCGCCGGCATCGGCTACGGCATCGGCTTTGGGCGATATAAAAACACCGGCGCCTATTGCGCTGTCGTTGCCGAGATCGAGGGCGCCGAGGATATCCGGGTCAGGCGGCTGACGCTCGCGGTCGATGTCGGCGAGGCCATCAATCCGGACGGCGTGATCAACCAGATCGAAGGCGGCGCGATC
>Ga0209006_10005635_pt1 | contig 11372 bp, 10 predicted proteins | sample JacPin_JW_Ref_O2_FD_188567 | JGI IMG/M metagenome (GOLD analysis project Ga0209006, IMG submission 188567) | Forest soil microbial communities from Algoma, Ontario, Canada - Jack Pine, Ontario site 1_JW_Ref_O2 (SPAdes) (version 2) | ecosystem: Environmental > Terrestrial > Soil > Boreal... | reverse complement strand
CGGGATGCCCAGCTCGCGCGCGATGATGGCCGCGTGGCAGGTGCGGCCGCCGCGATTGGTGACAATCGCCGCTGCGCGTTTCATGACCGGCTCCCAGTCCGGATCTGTCATGTCCGCCACCAGCACATCGCCCGCCTGCACGCGCGGCATGTCGGCCGCCGAGCGCACGACGCGCGCGGGCCCGGCGCCTATGCGAGAGCCGATCGCACGCCCGGTCACGATCACCGCCGATCGATCCTGCAGGCTGTAGCGCTGCAGGTCACGGCCGCTGCGGCTCTGCACGGTCTCCGGACGCGCCTGCAGGATATAGATCTGGCCGCTGTTGCCGTCGCGGCCCCATTCGATGTCCATCGGCCGGCCGTAGTGCTGCTCGATAATGAGCGCCTGGCGCGCGAGCGTCACCACGTCGGCATCACTGATGCAGTAACGCTGGCGATCGGCTGCAGCCACCGCGACGGTCTGTACCCCCTGGCCGGAACCGGCGCCGTCGCCATAAATCATTTTGACCATCTTGCTGCCGCGGCCGCGGCGCACGATCGACAGGTGGCCGGAGCGCAGCGCGGGTTTGTAGACGTAGAATTCGTCGGGATTAACCGCGCCCTGGACCACGGTTTCCCCGAGCCCGTAGGAGGCGGTGATGAACACCACGTCGCGAAAGCCGGATTCGGTATCGAGCGTGAACATCACACCGCTGGCGCCGAGATCGCTGCGCACCATGAGCTGCACGCCGGCGGACAGCGCCACTTGGGCATGCGCGAAGCCGTGATGCACGCGGTAGGCGATCGCGCGGTCATTGAACAACGAGGCAAATACCTGCCGGGTGGCGCGCAACAGCTCGTCCTTGCCGCGCACGTTGAGAAAGGTCTCCTGCTGGCCTGCGAACGACGCGTCCGGCAAGTCCTCCGCGGTTGCCGAGGAGCGCACCGCAACGGCGATCGAGTCGCCGCCGAGCTTCTCCCAGCCCGCGATCAATTGCCGCTCCAGCTGCGGCGCGAGCGGCGTGGCGAGCATCCAGCCGCGGATCTTCTCGCCGCTGCGCGCCAGCTGGGCGACATCGTCGACGTTCAGCGTCGACAGCTCGGTCTCGATGCGCTCGGCCAGGCCATCCTGCGCGAGAAACTCGCGATAGGCCGCCGCGGTCGTGGCAAAGCCGCCCGGAACGCTGACGCCGAGCGCACTGAGGTGGCTGATCATCTCGCCGAGCGAGGCGTTCTTGCCGCCGACACGCTCGACATCCTGCATCCCGAGCTCGCTGAACGGCACTGCGTATTCGATCACGCGAGGTCCCCCGAAAGGCTGCTTATTGCCGGCATGAACGGTTAAGTGAAACACTAGCGATCATCCACCGCAACCGCGTAGGGGTAGGCGTGGCAGACGATCAGCCGGTAACGCGCACCGTATTTTTCATCTCAGATCATTCGGGGGTGACCGCGGAGACTATGGGGCACAGCCTGCTCAGCCAGTTCGAAGGCATTTCATTCCGGGCCGTGACGCTGCCGTTCATCACTTCACTGGACAAGGCGGCGGAAGCGCTGCAGCGGATCAATGCCACGGCGCTCGCCGACGGCGCGCCGCCGATTATCTTCAGTACCCTGGTGCGCGATGCGGAACGCGAGCTGGTCAAGGGCGGCAACGGACTGTTCCTCGATTTCTTCGATGCTTTCCTGGCGCCGCTGGAATCGGAACTGGGACAGAAGAGTTCGCACGCGCTGGGCCGCGCCCACGGCATGATCGACCTGGCCGGCTATATGACCCGCATCGACGCCACCAATTTTGCGCTGGCCAACGATGACGGCGGCCACAACCGCGAATACGAGCGCGCCGACGTGGTACTGCTGGGCGTGTCGCGCTCCGGGAAGACGCCGACCTGCCTGTACCTGGCGCTTCAGTACGGCATCTACGCCGCCAATTTTCCGCTGATGGAGGACGACCTGGAGCACGAGCAACTGCCGGAGGCCGTGCGGCCGCACGCCCGCAAGCTGTTCGGTCTGACGATTGAAGCCTCACGGCTGCAGCAGATTCGCCAGGTGCGGCGCCCCGAGAGCCGTTACGCCTCGGCGCAACAGGTGCAGTACGAACTGCGCGCGGCCGAACGGCTGTACGCCCGCTTTGGTGTGCCACATATCGACACCACGCATTGTTCGGTCGAGGAAATCTCCAGCCGGATCCTGCAGGTGACAGGGATACCGCGTCGTCTGCGGCCCTGACTTGCAGTGCCAGGCCTTGAACCCAAGCCGGCGGCAGCAGCACCGCCAGAATAGAACGCAACGGTAGCGTTGCATTAGTGCCAGGGCCGGTGTAGGGTTGGGCCATGCGGTCAATCGCCCGGATGTCAGCCTGGAGAGTCCCGCCATGAAGCATCGTCAACTGATCCCTGCAGCGCTCACTGTGCTCGCGCTGTCCCTGGCATCGCTCGCACCGGCGGCTGCCGCTGAGCCCGGTCGCTGGATTGGCGGCTCCGGCTTTGGCCATTTTGGACTCGGCGCGCTGGTCGCCCACACGATCTTCGGCGTGGCGGCGTGGCCGCTCGCGCTCGCCGGGGCAGCCGCCCTCGCGGTACAGTCCGGTGACGACAGGGGCTATGGACAGCCCCAAGGCAGCTACGGTCCCGCCGCCAGCTACGCACCGCCAAGCTATGCACCGCCGGCGTACGCCTATCCCGCGTATGCGCCGCCGGCGTACGCGCCGCCGCGAAATTATTATTCAGCACCGCCGGCGTATTACGCGCCGCGGCCGGTCTATTACGCGCCGGCACCGCGCTATTACGCCCCGGCCGTGGGCTACTACGGACGCCCGGCCGGCTACTACGGTGCACGTCCGGGATACTATGCGCCTTCCGCCTACCAGGCTGTCCGGCGCCCGAGCTATTACCACTCCTCGCGCTAAAGACCCGCACCATCGGCCAGCAGCCGCCCGCAGCCGTGGCGGCCGCCCTTCACGCAGTGCGGCGCTGGAGCTCAACGAGCGCATCCTGGATGTCGCGACGGAGCTGTTTCTGGCGCAGGGCTATGGACTGACGACCATCGACGAGCTGGCGCGGCGCGCAGGTATTTCCAAGCGGACCTTCTATCACCGCTTTGCGGACAAGTCGGTGCTGTTCGGCGCGGTGGTACACCGCATCGTCGATCGAATTCGCCCGCCGCCCGGTGTGCCGCTGCTGGAAGGCGCGACGCTGCACCAGGTGCTGAAGCGGCTGGCGGGACTTATTCTGCACGCTGCATTGTCTCCGCCGGCCATCGCGTTGCATCGCCTGATCACCGCCGAGTCGGCGCGCTTTCCCGAACTTGCGCGCGCAGCCCACGCCCAGGACGCAAGCCAGGAAGCGATCCGCCTGATCAGCGGCTTGCTGGCTCGCGAACTCGATAACGATCAGCTGACCGCTGCGGTGCGCGAGTTCGCCGCGCAGCAGTTTCTGCAGCTCGTGGTTGTGGTACCACAGCGTCGAGCGCTCGGATTCGGTAAACCCATGACTGCCGGGGAACTGGAGGCCTGGGCCGACGCCTCGGTGAGACTATTCCTGAGCGGTTGCCGCGGCTGGCGACGCTCGTTGTGACGGCGCCAGCGGCGGGCTAAAGTTCGCGCTGCGCGAGTACCATGATCGCGGTCCACAAGAATTCCAAGGATGAGGATCATGAGCAGGCAATTCATCGGGCAGATCGGGCGACTGACACTGGCCGCCGTGTGTGTGCTGGTCGTATGGGGGCGCCCGGCCCCGGCCCACGGCGCGGCCGAACAGTTCGAACTGCCGCCGTACAAGGCGCCCCTGAAAGACGATTACTATCCGCCGGATGCATCGATGCACCATCTGCAGGGTCGAGCGCTGGTCGAGTTCGCGCTGAATGAGCGCGGCGTGCCGCAAGACGTCGTCCTCGTAAGCTCCGAGCCGCCGCATGAGTTTGAAGATTCGGCACTGCGCCTGGTCAAGAATCTGCGATTTGCAGTGCCGTCTGACTGGCAGCGAGGCGCCGGCGCGGCCGCTCACCGGTTTCGCATCGGTGTGAGATTCCAGGAGATCGAGTGTCTCAACATCTCAAAATGCGAGTCGCAGGCTCGCAACCCGCCGGCGGATTACGACAGCGCCAACCGCACGTACGTCGTGAGCACGCAGCGGCGTGTGTTGTCGCTTCACAGCACGCAGTCTGCGGCACCCGCGCCAGCGTCGCCGCTGTCGCAACCGACCCCGCCGCCGCCGCCGTCCACTGCGCCCCGGCCGCCGGCCAACCCGGCGGCCTCAGCCGAACCCGATTACCCGCCGGGCTAAGCGCGCCGGGCGCACCGCTCGCGGCGAGCTAGCTCAGTGGCCGGCGCCACCGCTGCCGAACATCTCGGCCTTGCCCAGATTGCCTTTGTGGGAGGTGCTGGTATCCATCATGTCGAATACCTTGGTCTGATACGCGATGTATTCATCGTGCGAAACGGTGCCGTCGCCATCGGTGTCGATCTTGTGCATCATCGCCTTGGTGCGCAGTCCGCGGGCGAAGCCTCCGGTTGCGAAGCCCGATAACTCGCCGCCGGTTGGACTGATGAACTGCTTGGCATCGACGTGGCCAGTCTTGTCCGTGTCGAGCATCGCGAACACCTTCTCGTGGAAGGCGAGCCACTCTTCCTTCGAGACCATGCCGTCGTTATCGGTATCGATCTTGTGCATCAACGCCATCGAGTGCAGGCCGCTGGCATAGCCCGCGGTAGCGAAGGACACCATGTCGTCGGCCGCGCTCGACGCAGCCGCGTAACTGAGTACAAAGGCGCAGGCAGCCCACAAGGCCGTGCGACGGATTGAACGTGACGTGAGCATCTTCGGTTCCCCTTGCTAACAGAGTGATTTCAGTCTCGCGCTTGTTCGCGCTGCCGATTCGGTGCGCTGCCTCGGCTTTGGAATGGCCCGCCATCCGGCGCGCCTGCAGTCCCCCGGAAGGGCATTATCGCTTTGAGGATGTGGTGGATCAAGCGCTTCCGCCGGACTTGAGGTCGCGCCGCGCGTGCTGTCTTGAGGCGATCGCCCGGCGCGACACAGTGCCAGAAATGCCTCACTTCGACAGCCGCAACCCCAGCTGCAGCCGACCTCGAATGGCACAGCCGGAATGCAAAAGTTGTTTGAAAGTGAAACAGGTCGCGGCCAATATAGGCTTGCGTGATGCCGAGCCGAGGGCCGCGCCGATGCCGCGGGTGTGACAACGACAACAAGCGGATAACGGGGAGAGATCGATGTTCCACCAGCTACTGACGCCGGTTGCCGGAAGCCTGCTGCTTTCGATCATTGTGGCGGCATTACCGATCGCGACCGTGCTGGTGGCCCTGGGGGTCATGCGCCGCCCCGCGTGGCAGGCCTCGCTCGCCGGCCTGCTGGTCGGTCTGGTGATTGCCATGTTGTTCTGGCAATTCCCCGCAGGTCTTGCCCTCGACAGCGTCGTCGCCGGCAGTGTGTTTGCGCTGTGGCCGGTGATGTGGCTCGTGTTCAACGCGCTGCTGCTCTATAACCTCGCCGTCATCTCCGGTCGATTCGACGCCTTCCGCGACTGGGTGCTGCACCATCTGCCCAATGACAGGCGCGTCGTGCTGGTGGTGATTGCGTTCTGCTTCGGCTGTCTTCTGGAGGGCGTTGCAGGTTTCGGCACACCGGTGGCGATCACCACTGCGCTGCTGATCCTGGTCGGGCTGCCGCCGCTGGAAGCGCTGGTCTTTACTCTGATCTTCAATACCGCGCCGGTGGCTTTCGGCGCGCTCGGTACGCCGATCACGGTGCTGGCGCAGGTCACAAGTCTGCCGGCCGTCAAGCTGGGCGCCATGGTGGGCCGGCAGCTGCCGTTCTTCGCCGCGCTGCTGCCGTTCTACGTGATGGGCATCTACGGCGGACTGCGCTCGATACGCTCGCTGTGGCCGCTGTTGCTGGTGGCCGGCGGCAGCTTTGCGGCGGCGCAGTTCGTGACCTCCAACTACATCGACTATTCGCTCACCGACGTGCTGTCGGCGCTGGCTTCGTTGATCGTCACGCTGCTGTTTCTGCGAATGTGGTCGCCGGTCAGCGATGCGGAATTCGTCATCCGGCGGCCGGTGGTGGCGGCCACGGCAGCGCCCGGAGGGATCTCGCCCTGGCAGGGCTGGCTGCCGTGGATCATCGTATCGCTGGTGGTCATCGTCTGGACACGGCTGAAGATCGCGGCGATCGGGGCGCAGACCATTCACTGGCCCGGCTTGCACAACGCGGTGTTCATCACGCTCTATAACAAGCCCTATGCCGCCAACTGGGTGTTCCAGCCGCTCGGTACCGGCACCGCAATTCTGGTAGCGACCATAATAACCGCCGCACTGGTTGGCGTGGGACCGAAGCGTTATCTGCAGGCCGTGGTGACGACCTGGCGGCAAAGTCGCATCGCCATCCTGACCGTGGCTCTGATCGTCGGGCTTGCCTACCTGATGAACTACTCGGGCCTGAACTACACGCTCGGCCTGGGCGTGGCTTCGGCCGGAATATTCTTCCCGATGCTGTCGGCGTTCCTCGGCTGGATCGCCGTATTTCTCTCCGGCAGCGACACTTCGGGCAACGCGCTGTTCGGCAATCTCCAGGTGGTCGCGGCCAACCAGCTCGGCCTGAACCCGGTGCTCATCGCTGCGACCAATTCATCCGGCGGCGTCATGGGCAAGATGATCTCGCCACAGAATGTCGCCACCGGTATTTCGGTCACCGACATGAAGGGCCAGGAAGGTCTGGTCGTGGCCCGCACGTTCAAGCACAGCATCATTCTGACGCTGCTGCTTGGCGTGCTGGTGGTGCTGCAGCAGTACGTATTCCGCTGGATGATTCCCTGAGCAGAGGATGAGCGTGTCCCGCCCGAGCGTGGCCGATAAGCGGCGCGTGTTTCATCAGCTGCATCGGAGCGGATGTTTTGTCATTCCCAATCCCTGGGACGTCGGCAGCGCGCGCTGGCTGCAGTCGCTGGGCTTCAAGGCGCTGGCAACCACCAGTTCCGGTTTCGCCTGGTCGCAAGGCTATGCCGATGGGGCGGTGCCGCGCGAGCAGGTACTGGAGCATCTGCGGCAGATCGTCGACGCCACGGACGTGCCGGTGAATGCCGATTTCCAGGCCGGCTTCGCTCATGATCCCGAGGGCGTCGCGGAAAGCGTGCGCCTGGCGGTCGACACCGGCGTGGCGGGGCTGTCGATCGAGGATTCGACGGCTGATGCGGCGAAGCCGCTCTACGACCTGGCCACCGCGGTCGAAAGGATGCGGGCGGCGAGGCGCGCGATCGATCGCAGCGGTGGCGACACGCTGCTGGTGGGACGCGCGGAGTGCTATCTGGTCGGGCGGCCGGAGCTGAATGAGACCATTGCACGGCTCAAGGCCTACGCTGAGGCCGGCGCGGATTGTCTGTATGCGCCCGGGATCACTGCCGCCGAGCAGATCGAGGCCGTGGTACGCGCCGTGGCGCCCAAGCCGTTCAACCTGCTGCTCGGCTTTCCGAGCCCTTTGACGGTGAGCGAGGTCGGTGCGCTGGGAGTGCGGCGTATCAGCGTCGGCGGCGCACTGGCGCGTAGCGCGTGGGCCGGCTTCATGCGCAGCGCGCGCCTCATTGCCGAACAGGGCAGCTTCGGCGGCTTCGCCGAGGCGGCTTCCGGCCGGGAGCTCGACGCCTTCTTTCGTGCTGATCAGACCAAGCATGCGACGTGATCATTCATGAAGTCGTCACCGGATGGCTTGAGAATAATTCAGATCCATACTTCAAGGAGAGCGCTATGGGAGTCTCGAAATTTCGTTCACTGTATCTGGTCGCCGCTGCAGCCAGCGCGCTGTGCGTCGCCGCGATCGCGCCCGCGAACGCGTGGGACTGTGCAGCCTTACCCAGTCATTCAGCCCTCAAGCAGGCCCTCATCAAGGCGCAGGCCCTGTCGAACGGAGGCTTTGGTCTGGAGATGTGGGGCGCGATGGTCGATCGCGACGGTCAGGTGTGCGCAGTGGCCTTCACCGGTGCCGATCGCGGCGCGCAGTGGCCCGGCAGCCGCGTGATAGCGGCGCAGAAAGCCTACACCGCCAACGCCTTCAGCCTGCCTGGCCTTGCGTTATCTACCGCCAATCTTTACACGGCAGTGCAGCCGGGCGGCAGCCTTTACGGTCTGCAGGCCAGTAACCCCGTCGACCCTGCGCTGGCCTACTTGGGTCCCGCTTCCGACTTCGGTACCGCGTCGGACCCGATGGTGGGTTATCGCGTCGGTGGCGTGAATGTGTTTGGCGGCGGGCTGGCGCTGTACAACAAATTCCATGTGCTGGTCGGGGCGATCGGCGTAAGTGGCGACAGTTCCTGTGCCGATCACAACATCGCGTGGGAAACGCGAAACTTCCTCGGCCTGGATCACGTGCCTGGGGGTGTGAGCGGCGATCCGAGCCGTCCGGACAATATCGTCTATGACATCACGTCGCAGCCCGGTCAGATGCCGGGTATCAGCGCGAAGGGGTGGGGGCATCCGGCCTGCAGCGCCGCGTCTACTGCAGTCGCGGCGGGTCTTCCGACGGTCAGTCCCTGACTTTTAGGGCGCGGCAACGGACCGCACGCCGGGGCGCTACGACTGTAGTGCCCCGGCGCTGCCGTGGCTGTGAAGCGCTCCTAGCAGGCGCGATAAATCGAGCGAGTGCTCGACCGCATCGGCCAGTCGATCGAGCATCTGCTCGCGCCGCGCCGGGTGATCGACCTCGAGCGGCTGCGCCAGCCCCGACCAGCGCAGCAGCGCCGCGCAGGCTGCCGGCCGCTCGAACAGCCCGTGCAGGTAACTGCCGAGGATCTGGCCGTCGGCCGAGATCGCGCCGTCGAGCCTTCCTTGTCCGAGAATTACGGCCGGACGCTCCAGCGCCGGCCCTTCACTGTGTCCCGCATGGATCTCGTACCCGCTGACCGGTGCGTGCTCCAGGCACAGCGTGCCCTCGACGTTGAGCAACTGTTTGCAGCCGCGCAGCTCGGTGCGCATATCAAGGAAGCCGAAGCCGGCGCTGTCTCCGATCGGGCCTTCGATCCCTTCAGGATCGGCAATCGAGCGGCCGAGCATCTGGAAGCCGCCGCAGATGCCCACGAGCTTGCCGCCCAGGCGCAGATGGCGCTGCAGGTGCGCCGCCCAGCCATGCTGCAGCAGCCAGGCGAGATCGGCGCGTACATTCTTTGAGCCCGGAAGAATGATCAGATCCGCGCCTGGTGGGGGCCGCGTGCCGTCCACGTAACGCAGACTGACCTGCGGGTGCAGCCTGAGCGGGTCGAAATCGGTGTGATTGCTGATTCGCGGCAGCACCGGTACGAGCACCTGCAAGCGGCCAGCGGCGTGCGCGTCAGCCGGCTCGCGCACAATGCCGTCCTCGGCGTCGAGCTGCAGCCCGTGCAGATAGGGCAGCACGCCGAACACCGGCTTGCCGGTGTAGCGCTCGAGCCAGTCGAGTCCACCCTGCAGCAGGCCGATGTCGCCGCGAAAGCGGTTGATGACGAATCCGTGCACGCGTGAGTGTTCGCTCGGCCGCAGCAGCGCCAGCGTGCCAACCAGGTGGGCAAACACGCCGCCGCGATCGATATCGGCAATCAGCGCCACCGGGCAGTCGATCGCCTCGGCGAAGCCCATGTTGGCGATATCGCCTTCGCGCAGGTTGATCTCCGCCGGCGAGCCGGCACCCTCGACGATGACGATGTCGTAGTTGGCCTGCAGTCGGCGGTACGAGGCGAGCACCGCCTCGCGCGCGATGCGTTTGTAGTCGTGATACTCGCCCGCGCCCATCGCTCCGAGTGCGCGGCCGTGGATGATGACCTGCGCGCGCGTGTCGCTCTCTGGTTTGAGCAGCACCGGATTCATGTCGATCGTCGGCGCGATCCCCGCAGCCTGTGCCTGCAACGCCTGGGCACGACCGATCTCGCCGCCGTCGACGCTGACGGCGCTGTTGAGCGACATGTTCTGCGGCTTGAAGGGTGCGACGCGCAGCCCTTGCCGTCGCAGCACCCGGCACAATCCAGCCACCAGCGTGCTCTTGCCGGCGTCCGAACTGGCGCCCTGGATCATCAGGGTGCGCATTTCAGCCCGCCGCCTGCTGCACGCCGGCGCTGATGATGCGCTGCAGTTGCCGCAGGCCGTCGGTCAATGCAGCGGGACCGGGCTGCAGGATGTCGCAGGATTTGATCTCGGCCAATCGCGCGTTGCGTACCGCGGGTATCGCATCCCAGCCGGGACGTTCCAGCATTCTGGCCGGATTGAATTTCTTGCCGCACCAGGAGGCGATGATGACCTCGGGTTTGCGGCGCACCACCTCCATCGGATCCTCGATGATCCTGCCGCTCGCGTGCGGCTGCGCCGACAGCTCGGGAAAGCAATCCTCGCCGCCGGCGATGGCAACCAGTTCGGCGACCCAGCGGATGCCGCAGATCAGAGGCTGATCCCATTCCTCGAAGTAGACTCGCGGGCGGTGCGGCAGCCGGCTCGCCGCTTCGCGCGCACGCTCCAGTCCGTCGCGCAATGTCCCTATCAGCGCCTCGGCCCGTGTCTGGGCGCCGACCATCGCGCCCAGCAGGCGGATGAATGCCAGGATTTCCTCCACGCTGCGCTGATTGAACACATGGACTTCGATGCCGGCGCGAATCAGATCGGCGGCGATATCGGCCTGCAGGTCGGAGAAGCCGAGCACCAGGTCGGGTTTGAGCTCGACGATGCGCCCGATCCTGGCGCTGGTGAACGCCGCGATTCTTGGTTTCTCGCGCCGTGCGCGCGCTGGACGCACGGTAAATCCCGAGATGCCCACGATCCGCTCCTGCTCGCCCAGCAGATACAGCGTCTCGGTGGTCTCCTCGGTCAGGCAGATGATTCGGCGCGGGCCGTCACGCGCACTGCGGTTCATGTCGGCTCTTTTGAACCAGTGGGGAGCCGATACTATACTTGAGCGCTGCCAATGCGCCGCGGAGGCTTTTATGTCAGTGAAGACCACAGTTGCGGGACTACTGGCCCTGAGCGCCGTGGTGCTGCTCGGCGTAGCGGCGTTGCCGCGCGCCGCCGCGGCTGCCGAAGCGGCGCCAGTCAGGATCGGCATCATCGGCGCCGGCAAGATCGGCGGCACGCTGGCAACGCTGTGGGTGAAAGCCGGTCACGAGGTACTGATCTCATCGCGCCATCCGGATGAGCTCAAGGCGCTGGCGCAATCCCTGGGTCCGAAGGCGCATGTCGGTACGCCGCGCGAGGCTGCTCAATACAGCAACGTGGTGCTGATCTCGATACCGTACGGGGCCTTGCCCCAGGTCGGCCAGGAGCTGCGCAGCGAGCTCGCCGGCAAAATCGTCCTCGACACCGGCAACCCCTATCCCGAACGTGACGGCGACATGGCGCTCGACGCGCGCCGCAAGGGAACCGGCGTGGCGTCAGCG
>Ga0209006_10005634_pt1 | contig 11372 bp, 8 predicted proteins | sample JacPin_JW_Ref_O2_FD_188567 | JGI IMG/M metagenome (GOLD analysis project Ga0209006, IMG submission 188567) | Forest soil microbial communities from Algoma, Ontario, Canada - Jack Pine, Ontario site 1_JW_Ref_O2 (SPAdes) (version 2) | ecosystem: Environmental > Terrestrial > Soil > Boreal... | reverse complement strand
ACTGAGTCGACCCTCCACCGCCTCCTCCCGTAGTAGTGGTGCTGTTGCTGGGCGATCCTCCGCAGCTGGCCAGTAGTAAAGCCGCGAGGACGCACAAAGTTGCACTGCAAAATTTGAACGGAGAGCTCATGGCGCAAATACCCCTTAGACGAGCGCCAGGTTTGATGACGTATGGTGCCTGACGGTTGGTTGCTTTGCGCCCGGGAGAGTGAAGACGGGCCGGAACCCTTGAAAGAATGGACTTTGCGCGGCTTGTCCAGCGAAGGGAACCGACCTTAATCCTCTACGACTCTCGCGGTCATCTGTTCGGAGGGTTCGCCGCCGGCGATGGCCTGGGCCATGATTAACTGGCGGGCTTCGATGCGAATTTTTGGTAGCTGCGTGCTGAACCACCAGGCGCCGCAGAGAGAGGCGAAGCCTCCGATGGCGACGGTGAGGGGCGCGCCGAGACGGTCGGCCAGCGCGCCGCCGAGCAGAGCGCCGATGGGCGCCATGCCCATGAACATCATGGAATAAACGGCCATGACCCGGCCGCGCAGCGCGTCCGGGACCATGACCTGGATCAGCGTGTTGGAGGACGCCATCTGCAACATAATGAAGTAGCCTACCGGCAGCAGCAGACACACCGACAACCAGAAAGAATGCGACCAGGCGAAGAGCATCAGGCTGATGCCGAAACCGGCGCAGCAGACGGCGACCCATCGCCCGAGGCCTTTGACGCCGGAGCGCATGGCCAGAGTCAGCGCGCCCAGCAATGCGCCTACGCCGGTCGCGCCCATGAGAATACCGAGTCGCACGGCTCCCAGATCGTGCGATCCGATGAGCGAGGCGAGTTCCTGGCCGCCATGGTGGAGAACGCGGTCGGCGAAAATCGGCATGAGGACGACGTAAGGCATTCCGGTGATGCTGACCAATCCCAACAGCATCATCAGCGCGCGGATGGGCGTGGTGCGTTCGACGAACTGGAAGCCTTCAATAATGTGTACAAGCGGGGAAGTGTTGGTGGGGACGCGGGCGGGAGCGTGAACTTTCATCAGCAGCAATCCGACGATGACCGCGATGTAACTGGCGCCGTTGACGAAGAAGCACCACCCTTCGCCGAGCCTGGCTACGAGAATGCCCGCGACTGCGGGGCCGACCACGCGCGCTCCGTTGAACATGGAAGAGTTGAGCGCGATGGCGTTCATCAGATCTTCTTTGCCCACCATATCGACGAGAAAGGATTGGCGTGCGGGAATGTCGAAGGCGTTGACTATGCCCAGCAGCGCGGCCAGGACGAATACGTGCCAGACCTGAATTTTGCCGGTGAGCGTGAGTGCGGCCAGGACGAATGCGAGCAGCATCGATGTGGTCTGCGTGGCGATAACCACGCGCTGGCGGTTGGTGCGGTCGGCGGTGATGCCGCCGATTGGCGCAAACAGAAAAACTGGAACCTGGCTGGCGAAGCCAACGGAGCCGAGCAGCAGGCCGGATCCGGTCAGCCGGTAGACGAGCCAGGATTGGGCGACGGTCTGCATCCAGGTGCCGATGAGAGAGATGAGTTGGCCGCTGAAAAAAAGCTGGAAGTTGCGATGGCGAAGGGCGCGGCCGGCGGCTTGCCAGCGGAGACTGGGCGTCGCCGGTGCGACGGGTTCTGTGATTTCGGAAACGGAGTTATCGGTTCGGGTCACAATCTTTAATGTTTGATGATGGCGATGATGGTAAGGGATCAGGACAATGGTACGACAGCGGTGTCTTAAATTTTGAGAGACGATTGCACGATGGCGAAAGTTTGCATTGACGGAAGATGTCGGGCTTTGCTCGACCGACGGCTCAGGGCGGGCCGTCCCAGCACGAGCATTCCGCATGGCCATTTACCGTAGCAAATCACCGGCCACTTCTTCTAATCCGCTGGGGTAGGTCACCAACTTGCTAACTTCTCAGATCGGCGAAAGTAGGCTAGAGTTCTTGCACTGGAGATTCGACCCAGGTTTCTCACAACCAGGTTTGTCAGCACCAGGTCTGCCACCATGACGACTCCCGAAGGCCAAGTGGAACGCCGCGCTGGACAACGATTTTCCTTTCTGCTTCCGGTTTCCGTGCGCGATGCATTGAACGGAGCGGAAGCGCCCGGCTTTACGCAGGACATCAGCTCACGCGGTGTATTTTTTTTCACCGAGATGGCGTTGCACGAAGGCGCTCCCGTCGAATTAACTCTGAATATGCCGTCGGAGATCACCCTGGGCGCGACGATGCGCGTCCGCTGCCGGGGGCGCGTACTGCGGGTGGTGCGGCCCGCGACCAAGGGGTTGGCTTGGTCGCAATCGCAATCGCCGGCTGAGACCAAAATCGGAGTGGCGGTGCGGCTGGAAGGCTACGAATATCTTCCCGACGCGGAGGAATCCGGGGTGACATTCCCGCGCATTTCCACACTTCATGCGCGGCACGACGACGAGCGCCCGGCGGTTGGGCCGAGCCAGTCGGACCTCTGACTATTTTCGGCTCCTCTTTTGTCCTTTTTGGGTTCTAAAGTTCCTGGACTTAGAATCCATGAATCTGAAAGTATTTTTGACTGCCACAATTTCAGGGCAATTATTTCTCATCCTTTTGGGTTCTTTTCAACACTGACGACTTCGCTTAGAATGATCTTCAACTAGGGCGGAAGTACTTCGGAGAAATTCTTCAGTTCGTGCATCCCCCGTCGTGTTTCATTCTGTACGGACTGTGTCCGATGTGTTCAGGCTTATGGTGTGCCTGGGGTCTGGATGGTTGTCAGTGGCTCGACTCCCGGCTGGCGCCGATTACTTAAGTGACTTGGCTCGGGGTACCGTCTCTCACTAACATGCAAACACCGAGAGAAATCAGCGAGAACCGCACCATGCATGGGATCGCCGTTGCCCTCCTGAGCGAGGACCGCGAACAATTATCGGCGCTACAGAACCGAGTGGAGGCGACCCGGCTGGGACGAGTGGTGTTCAGCCAACCGGGATTTCCGCTGGGGCCGACCGACGCTATTCTGCGGCAGATTCAGGATTTGCGCACGGAAGTGGTGATCGTGGATGTGCCGGCGCGCGATTCGCAGCGGGCAATTCACGCCATTGAACTGATTCGCGCGACCACCCTACAAATTGCCATATTTGCCAATGGCGAGATGACGAATGCCACCGCCATCGTTTCCGCGATGCGGGCGGGTGCGGGAGAATTTCTCGATAACGCCGCGGGGTCGGAGGCTTTGCTCGAAGCGCTGGCCCGGTTTAGCGCGACGCGAACGCGGGCCCGCGGAGGCGCAGGCAAAGCGCGCATCTTTACTTTTCTGAGTGCTAAAGGCGGGGCTGGGGCGACCACGGCTGCGGTCAATACTGCTTTAGCGCTGCAACAGGCTCACGGCAGCGTGGTGCTGGTGGATTTTGCGCCCATGGGTCATGCGGCGCTGCACTTGAATTTGCGTCCGCAGTTTGGCGTGCTGGACGCGTTGCAGAATCTGCACCGGCTGGATGTTTCTTTGCTCGACGGCTTGATGACGACAGCCAAAGACGGCCTGCATTTGCTGGCCGGGCCGCAACAGCCCTATCAGACTGCGCCGACGCCGGGAGAACTGGCGCGATTGTTCGATCTTCTGGTGAATCATTACCGGTTTGTTATCATCGATGCTTCCAGCCGGCTCGATTCCACCACCCATTTGCTGGCCGATCTTTCCAACGGCGTTTTCCTTGTCGCGCAAACGGACGTAGTTTCTCTGTGGAGCGCGGGACGGCTGTATAACTTTCTGGAAGAGGGCACGGGGCGCGACCGGTTGCGCATCATTCTGAATCGGTATAAAAAAATTCCTGGCTTTACTGACGAGGATGTAGTACAAGCCACGAATTGCAAGGTCTTGTGGAAGGTGCCGAACGCCTATCAGGCGGTTTCTCCGGCGATCGACCACGGCAGTCCTGTGCTGTTGCAGGATTTGGAAATCAGCCGCTCCTATCGTGGGCTGGCACAGGCTTTGGCCGACGCTTCCAGCCAATCGGATTCGGGTCCGGATCTGGTCTACGGCGAGGAAAAGGCCGATAGCAAGAAAAAAATTCTGGGACGCGCCAATCTCTCTCCGCTTCGCGCCGGGCAATAATCTCACTCAACCCGCTTCCATTAAAATAAAAACAGCTTCGCTGCGGAGGACAGAATGAGCTTGCTGCGAAAGCTTTTTGGAGGACAGACCATGGCGGCACTGACGGTGGGCACGGTGGCACCAGATTTCAGGCTGAAGACTTTGGATGGAAAGAATTTTTCTCTGCGCGACGAACTGTCGCTTGGGCCGATCGTGCTTGCGTTCTTTAAAGTTTCTTGTCCGACTTGTCAGTATGCATTTCCGTTTCTTGAGCGGTTGCATAAGGCTTACTGCATCGCCGGCGGGACGCCGGCGCTACCCGTCAGGTTAGTGGGCGTTTCGCAGAATAATGCGCGCGACACCACGGCGTTTATGCAGCAATTTGGCGTTACTTTTCCCGTGCTGCTCGACGAGTTGGATAGCTACCCAGTCTCCAATGCCTACGGCCTGACCAATGTTCCAACTTTGTTTTGGGTTGCGGACGATGGTGAGATTGAAGTTTCCAGCGTGGGTTGGGTGAAGAAGGACTTCGAGGAAATCAACCGGAAGGTGGCAGAGTACGGAAAGACTCCGCCGGCCACGGTTTTCCAGCCGGGAGAAGACGTGCGCGATTTCCGCGCGGGTTGAGGGTCCAAGAACTAATCCTGCGGTTCGCAGGACGAGATAAAACAAAGCCAAACCCGGCGCCGGGAGTGCGTGGCCTATTGGCGGTAAGTGTTCCGGCCTTCGGATTACTTCGCGATCCTTCTCTATCCCTTTACAATTTCTCATTACGATTCCGAATGCCATGGCGGCTGCCGAATGGCCGTTAGGTTTGAGGGGGACTATCGATTGACGCGAAATATCTTTAGGGTAAGTGTGTTTGCCGGAGCATTGGCTACGTTAGGCATGGCATGGGCGGAAGCGGGCGCGCCTGTGCCAGCACTCAGTGCGTCCAAGCGCGAAGCAGTGTCGGTGAAGTTGCCGGCTGCGGCCTTTGCCGCGATGCAAACTATCAGTCCCGACCACATTCGCTGGCACGTGCGCTTTCTGGCGCACGATTTGCTCGAAGGCCGCGGAACGGGACAGCATGGCGGCGACATCGCCGCTGAATATATTGCTACGCAGTTCGCAGAATATGGTCTTAAGCCGGCCGGAGACAATGGCGGCTATCTTCAAAAGGTTCCGCTGGTGGGAATTACCACGCTGCCGGCGACGAAATTCACCATCGTTCCCAAACAGGGTTCAACGTTGGAATTGAAGCCGCTCGAAGACTATGTGGCCTACGACCAGACGCAGCAGGCAGAATCGGATCTGGATGCGGACATCGTCTATGTTGGGTATGGAATCGAGGCAACGGAATATAGCTGGGACGATTACAAAGGCGTAGATGTACGGGGCAAAGTTTTGCTGATGCTGGTGAATGAGCCGCCGTCGGACGATCCGGCGTTTTTCAAAGGGAAGGCGCTCACTTACTACGGGCGCTGGACCTACAAGTATGAGGAGGCGGCGCGCAAGGGCGCGGTAGGGGTGATTCTGGTTCATCAAACGGAGATGGCCAGTTATCCGTGGGAGGTGGTGCGCAATTCGAATTCGGGCGAGAAGTCTTATTTGAAGCTTGAGGGGCCGGCGCTGAAGGTGGCGTCGTGGGTGCAATATGCGGTTGCGGAGAAACTTGTTGCGGGGTCGGGATTGGATTTACAGAAGATGATGACGGACGCGCGTTCACGGGATTTCCATCCGGTGAATTTATCGGCGAAGCTGAAGGCGCATATGGTCAGCGATGTCAGACAATTCGAATCCAACAATGTGGTGGCCATGCTGCCGGGGTCGGATCGCAATCTGCGCGACCAGGCCGTTATGTATACGGCGCACTACGATCACCTCGGCATCCGTCGAGACATGCCGGGCGACAACATTTATAACGGGGCGCAGGACAACGCCACCGGTTGCGGAATTTTGCTGGAGTTGGCGCGGGCCTATGGCGGCGCAAAAGAGCGGCCTGCGCGGTCGATTCTGTTTGCGTCGGTCACCGCAGAAGAACAGGGACTCTTAGGTTCGGAATACCTGGGAAAGCATCCGCCGATTGCCGCGGGGAAAATCGCGCTTGATTTGAACTATGATGATGTGAAGCCGCTGGGTGCAGCGGAGGAGGTCGAAGTCGCGGGAGCGGAGCGCACGACGTTTTATCCGTGGGTGGAGGCGACGGCCAAAGAATTTCGGTTAAGCATTCGTCCGGATGCGCGACCGGACGCGGGACACTACTATCGCTCCGATCATTTCAGCCTGGCGCGCGTAGGGATTCCAGCCTTCTCCATCAACGAGGGAATCAAGTTCCAGGGGCACGACGCGGCGTGGGGCGCGGCGCAATATCAGGAATTCAACGAGAAGCATTATCACCAGCCCAGCGACGAATACCACGCGGACATGGATTTTACCGGCGATTCGGCGATGGCGCGCTTCGGTTTCGCGTTGGGATGGGAGGCCGCGAGTTCGCCCAAACTGACCGGCTGGCAAAAGGGAGACGAATTCGAAGCCGCCAGAAAAAGCGCGTTGCAATAAGCGCGGCGAGTCTAAAGCCCGACTCTCAGGGCCAAAGAGAATTGAGAAAAAGCCCGATAACTTGCGTAACTTTAGCTACATTTTCCGCCATGTTAGCCTCACGAAGTAGCCGCTAAATCAGCGGTCTTCAAAACCACTTGCCTAGATTTCCAATCTTTCGGTTAGGGGGAACGCCCGAGACACCGGCGCTGCCCGACCTCGTTTCTTCCACACCTGCGTTGGTGCTGGAAGGGCTGATGGTCGGCGTCGACAACTTGCGTCACGACGTGCAGCTGAGCCCTCGCTTTGCCGAGGCCGCGCGCGCACACATCGCGCGTCTGATCATGCGCTACGGAGAATTGGAGGATTTGTTGGCCGCGGAAGCGGTCGCGACTCCGCAGGGGCCTTCGTGGATGAGGACGCAGGCTGCCGCCAAGCCGAACGATAAAGACAAAAAAGACGCCAGCGGGTGGAAACCGGCGTTGGCCGAGTTGCATGTTACGGCTCTGAATCGCGCCAAGAAAGAGGACAAGCCGGTCATAGATCTGCTGGCCCGTTTGGCGGTCACCAAGTTTCTGCGCACGGAAATGAATCTGCAGTTTGGCCAGGTGCTGGAGCGCTGCCGCGTGCTGCTGAAAGGTTACGACGGCGTGCGGCAGCAAAAGGCGCTGGAGTATCGCGAGCGAGTGGCGGCCTTCCAGGTGCGCAAGAAAATTATTTTGCGCAAAACAGGGCAGGAGATTTTTTCCACGTTGCGCGAGGTGGAAAAGAGCACGCTGGCCCGCACGCGCAGATCTTTGTTTGGCGAAAATTCGGGAACGGCCGACGTCTATTCTTTGTTTCTGAACCGCCTGCTGTTCTGCGACGATGGACGCGACGATTACCTTTGCGCGGAACATTATGTGATGCTGGGCAACTGGGATCGCGATCCCGACCGCTATGGCCGAATGCGCGAGATCGTTTCCGCGTTCCTGCGATCCATCTACGGAATCGAAGTCAGCGGCGAGACGATCGATGGCTGGATGAATGTTCCCGAGAACGCCCGCGCGCTGGTGGGCAGCGGCACGCCCGACGAATCAACGGCGGAAGGTTTTGCGCAGCAAGAGCGGCTGGCGGCATTTGTACGCCTCCTGGAAGATGAGCAAGTGATGGAAAACGTGATCGCTTCGTATCATGTTGTGCCTCTGCTGGGAGAATATGCGCCGCGCATCAATCCGCAGCAGTTGAAGAACGCGTTGATCTCGCGCGCCGAATGCGACCGTGTAGAGAGAATGATTCAGGAGCATGGGAAGCTTTCGCCTAACAGCCTTTATGGGGCGGTGGCGAAGGTTGCGGGCTGCCGCGGTTCCGAGCGGGCTAAAGTCGCGGCGCGGTTCCTGCAGGATTTTTTTCACTATCACCGCGACTTGCGCCGGTTGGAGACGCTGAACGCGGCTCAGGACGCCGTGAACCTGGCCGCTAACGAGAAGATGCGGGAACTCTCGCGGCTCAACGGAACGCTCTACAATTTTCTGCTTCCCGAAGAACAGCAGGAGCCGGAAGAAGAGAAAGTGCTGCGGCACGTGGTACTTAAAGCAGACGTGCGCGACTCGACGCGTCTGACGCGGACCATGATGGATGCGGGATTGAACCCGGCTTCTTACTTCAGTCTTAATTTTTACGACCCGGTGAACAAGCTGCTGCCGAAGTATGGAGCGCAGAAAGTCTTTCTCGAGGGCGATGCCATTATTCTCGCCATCCTGGAGCGTGAAGGCGAGCCGGGGCTGGCGGTGAGCCGCGCCTGCGTCCTGGCGCGGGAGATGATCGAGATCGTGCGTGGTTATAACGAACTGGTGCAACGCTCGGGCATGCCGTGCATTGAGCTCGGTGTGGGCATCACGTTGCAGGAATCAGCGCCGCTGTATCTGATGGATGGAGAACATCAGATCATGATTTCGGAAGCGCTGAATGAAAGCGACCGTCTTTCTTCCTGCAACAAGCGGGCGCGCAAAGAAATGGAAGGACAAGCGGGGCCATTTCACGTTTACGTTTTTCAGGCTGCGGAAATGGAAGCCGGAGGCAACTCCGAAGACGTGTTGTTGAGCTTTAATCTGAGCGGCATTCGCATGAACGAAGCGGCCTTCCGCAAACTGCAGGAAGAAATTTCACTGGAACCGCTGGCGGTAAAACTGCCCGCATCAGGCACATCGGGCAAGGGCGAATACACGCTTTTCAGCGGCATCGTTCCTGTTGACCGCGACATTTTCCGGGACATTGTGATTCGTCAAAGCCGCATTCCGCATATCGATTCCACCGATTTTTCCGTGCAGAGATGGACGGAGCGCTTTTATTTCGAGGTGTGTAGCGATCCGGCAATTTATGCCGCGCTGGAAAAAAGCAAAGCCGCCAAGGCCTAGCAGCTGGCGTTGCTATTCTTCTTTGGAAAACGTTAAGATAGTACGTACACGTCTTCTCCGCTTTTATCCCTGAATTTTCCTGAATCTGGACACGCGGGTAAGGAGTGTGCGAACCCGGTGCGGCGCACTCGTGCGTTCCGCGAAATTCCCTGACGGAGTCGCAATTGAACAGAGGCAAGACTGCGGTAATCGTTGGCGCCCAGTGGGGCGACGAAGGCAAAGGGAAGATTGTCGATGTGCTCTCGGAGAGCTTCTCCGTGGTGGCCCGTTATGCGGGCGGCCACAATGCCGGGCACACGGTCATCATCGACGGCAAGAAATTCATCTTGCAACTTGTGCCCTGCGGCGTTCTGCGCGCGGGCTGCGCCAGCGTGATTGGAAATGGCGTTGTTCTCGATCCGATTGCGTTTCTCAAAGAAGTGGCTGGCTTGCGCGAAGCTGGGGTGAACGTCGACGGAAATCTTTTCGTTTCCAACCGCGCGCACGTGATTTTGCCCTATCACCGCATGATCGAACTGGCGGCGGAAAACGCTCCGGGGCGGGTGAAGATCGGTACGACCTCGCGCGGAATTGGGCCCGCTTATGAAGACAAGATGGGACGCCGCGGCCTGCGGGTCGCCGATCTGCTCGATTTGCAATTGCTGAAAAAACACATTGACAACGCGGTACGCGAAAAGAATATGATCGCGCACGCGCTGTTCAATTCCGAACCGCTTGACGCCGACAAAATGTATACCGAGTATGCGCGCGCGGCGGAGAAGATTGCGCCGTTTGTGCGCGACACGGCGCTGTTTCTGAATCAGTCTTTGAAGGCAGGGAAGTCGATTCTGTTTGAAGGCGCGCAAGGGACGATGCTGGACATCGACCATGGCACCTATCCGTTTGTGACGTCTTCCAATGCTACGTCGGGCGGAGCTGCCATTGGCACGGGAGTTGCTCCGAATGCGATTGATTCCGTGATTGGCTTGACCAAGGCTTATTGCACGCGAGTGGGCGAAGGGCCGTTTCCCAGCGAAGAACCTGGCGCGCTCGGAGAACAGCTACGTAAGCGAGGCAACGAATACGGCGCGGTTACGGGCCGTTCCCGGCGCACCGGATGGCTGGACTTGCCACTGTTGCGTTACGCTGGCATGATAAATGGCATTTCCTGGCTGGTGGTGACGAAGTTGGACGTGCTGGACGAGTTGGCGGAAATTCCTGTTTGTGTCGGTTATAAGATCGACGGCAAAGAGACGCAGGAAATTCCGGCGCAATCCAGCGATTACGACAAGATTGAATGCGTGTATCGGAAGATGCCGGGATGGCAGACTTCGACCGAAGGCATTACCAGTTTTGACAAGCTGCCGAAAGCGGCGCAGCGGTATCTGGAATTTGTGGAGAAGGAAGCGGACGCAAAAATTGGGATGATTTCGACGGGGGCCGATCGCGATCACACGATTTTCAAAGATGAGTTTGTGGCGGAATTGAAGACGGCTGCGTTGAGCCTGCCGAAATCTTTGCCGCAATCGGTGGGTTAAAAGCCTAAGATCAAAGTCTTTACCACAGAGGGTCACTGGGGTTTCACAGAGGAAACACAGCAAGGAGAGAGGCGATGGTGGTGTTGGCGGTGACGTGGATGGCCAAGGCGGGACATGAAGCGGAAGTGGCGGCGCTGTTTGCAAAGCTGACGGAAGCGTCGCGTAAGGAACCGGGCTGCACCATGTATCAGGTTCATCGCCACAAGACCGAACCGCGCCGATTTTTTATTTACGAGCAGTACAACGACGATGCCGCGCTGGAAGCGCATCGTACGGCTCCGCATTTTCTGCAACATGCCCGCAAGGATTTGCCCAAGGTTGCGGATCGAGTGGAAGGACATTTGTTCGAACCGCTGGGATAGGACGCGCCCGTGTTCCCTCAGCCCCGCGCGCCGTTGCGACTCGGGAGTTTTACTCATGATTAAAGGTCTACGATCAAGTTCGGCACTCGTTGCTTTTGCCGTGGCGCCTCTCATGCTCGTCGCTGTTGGGATTTCTCAGACAGAATCTACAAAGCCCGGACCACAGAGCCCGGCGGAGCTTTGGCTCTCGTGGAGTTCCGACGCGAAGGCGGAATATGTATGGGGCTTTTTGTCAGGATTCACGGAGGGTAAGCGGGCGGGATGCACATTCTATGCGGGCAGGATCACGCCGTACATGCCACACAAGCCGACGCCTCCAGAGAAGCTGCCTCGGCAGGAGTGCCTAAATGCGCTGCTCCATTTTAGAGAGCCACATTTCCAAACCTATGTGGATGTGATAACGAACTACTACACGAAATACCCAAGAGATCGAGAAGCAGGCCTGGCGCGAATCTTACTCGAGATGGTGTCTGTTCAAAACCTTAGCATCGATCAAATCCACGCGAAA
>Ga0209006_10005633_pt1 | contig 11372 bp, 11 predicted proteins | sample JacPin_JW_Ref_O2_FD_188567 | JGI IMG/M metagenome (GOLD analysis project Ga0209006, IMG submission 188567) | Forest soil microbial communities from Algoma, Ontario, Canada - Jack Pine, Ontario site 1_JW_Ref_O2 (SPAdes) (version 2) | ecosystem: Environmental > Terrestrial > Soil > Boreal... | reverse complement strand
GGGGCGGGGGTTGGAGAGTTTGCTGCCGGGGCCGCGGGTGGTGGCGCCGGCGACTGCGGCTTCGTCTGCTGGCTCACAGCAGATTCCTCACCGGGGCGTTGCCCCGGTTCGGAATGACAATTCTGTGGGGGATTTGCAGGGGGTGGTGGAGACTTCTTCGTCCGTGGTGGAAGCCCCACCCTTCGCACAGGACGCGAAGGATGGGGCACCCTCGGGTTCTTCTTCCGCTTCCGGTACATCTTCGTCTTCGTCGTTATCTCGTCCGGCCGGTGCTTCGGGTCCCGATGCTTCTTCTGCGGTGGCCGGCAGCCCTCTTCTCGCAACGGACGCCAGAAGTGGGGCACCCTTGGCTTCTGCAGGGTCTGTGGCGGTAGAGATTCCTCACTCCGTTCGGAATGACAAACCCGAAGGGGACGAGACCATTTCTCTTTCTGCGATGGCGGAAGGGCGGATTCCTTCTAATCTTGTTGTGCATATTGCGTTGACTTCTATTGAGAAGAATCCTTATCAGACGAGGATTTATTTTGAGCCGGACTCTTTGCAGGATCTCGCTTACTCCATTAAGGAGAGCGGGGTGGTGCAGCCGGTGGTGGTGAGGCCGGCGGAAAAAGAGGGGCGGTACATTCTTGTTCTGGGAGAGCGGCGGCTGCGGGCGTCGAAGATGGCGGGGAAGGAGACGATTCCGGCCATTGTGCGGAGAGTGTCGGATCAGCAGGCGGCGGAGCTGACGATTGTTGAGAATTTGCAGCGCGAGGATTTGAATTGCCTGGAGCAGGCGGAGGCGTTTCGCGTGCTGAGCCGGGATTTTAATTTGACGCAGGCGCAGATTGCGGAGAAGGTGGGCGTGGCGCGGGAGTCGGTGTCGAATTATATGAGGCTGCTGAAGCTGCCGCATTCGGTGCAGGAATTTCTGGCGGCGGGCGGGTTGGGATTCAGCGAGGCGATGGTGCTGTTGCAGATGGAGAATGAAGAGAAGCTGGAAGCGCTGGCGGCGAAGGCTGTGGAGCTGTGCTGGAATGTGGAGCAGATTCGGGATGCGGTGATGCGGATGGATGGATATCTGGATCCGAAGCCAGGGCTGGACCCGAATCCCAAGCCGAAGGGTGGGGCGCGGTGGGTGGATCCGAATGTGCGGGCGGCGCAGAACGATTTGCAGCGGCTGCTGGGGATGCGGGTGAGGATTCGGGATAAGAAGGGCAAGGGCAGGATTGTGATTGAGTATGCGTCGGTGGACGATTATGAGCGGGTGGTGGGGATGTTGAAGAGGCAGTGAGCGGGGAGTCGTGTTCGAGCGAGGAAGTCAAAGGCTTTAACACAGAGGACGCAGAGGGTCACAGGGTAAAACGGAACGCTCACGTCGATCTGCTTGAGGCCCGATAGAGGGGCAGTGCGCGGTCGTGGCCGGCAAAAGCAGGTCCCTCGACTCCGCATCACCTTCGCTTCGCGAAGCTGATGCTGCGCTCGGGATGACAATTTTTTTCCCCATTCGCTCGGAATGACAATTCTGATACTCCCGACTCTGATACCCCAACTCGTGCGGGATGACAGCTTTACTTTGCGGCGGTCGTTGGCGCGGCTGGCTGTTCAGTTAGGGGGATGCCAAGGGTGCCGGCGGTGTCGGAGGCGAGGTCGTAGATGCCGGTGCGGAGGTAGATCGGTTCTTTTGGGACGTCGATTTCTTTGTGCATTTGCAGGCCTAGTTTGACCATGCTGGCGTAGACCTTGGGTTGTAGAGTCAGATCGCCTTTGGTGATTACCATGTTGACCGGCTTGCCTTCGCGGTCGTAGGCGATGAGCATGACTTCGATGTTGCCGTGGCGGCCGCCGTCGGGAGTGGGGTCGAGTTTGAGGTCTTGCACGGCGACGGCGAAGTCGACGGCGTAGCGGGTGACGGGGCCTTTGAGGTCCCGGTTGGCGCCAGCGCGCGGGGCGTCGGGCGCGGGCTGGGTCTTGGCGGGCACCACGCTTATCTTGTAAACAATCTGAGACACATCAGGGAAATTGCGTGCCATGAAAGGCATGAGAGGGTCGTTGTCCGCCTTTTGCGTGGTGCGGGGGATGGCGGGATCGGCGAAGTATCCGCGGCGGTAGGCGAGTTTGTATTTGCTGTCACGAAGCTTGACGTGGATGTGGCGGAATTTGCCGTCCATGTTTTTGTCGGCGGGAGTGTAGGTGAGGGTGTAATAACGAGTGCCGTTATTAATCACGCGGGCGAGCGCGTCGCTGAGGCCGTTTGTGTTGTAGAAGGCGGCGCCGCCGGTGTCTTCGGCGAGGATCTCCATGATGGTGTGATTGGAATCGCGGGTCACGCTATCGGATTTCATCTGCTTGACCAGATCGCGCTCCTCGTAGGATGGGCGTTTCTGGCCGATGGCTCCGGCGTTCACTTGATAGGTGGAATCGGTGGAGAGGCCTTCGGCGGCGATGGGATAGAGAGCGACCTGGCTGGAGGCGAGCAGAGCGGTGGTGCGGCGGACTTCGGCTTCGTAGCTGCGGACTACGGAAGTGGGGTCGGGCAGGTCGGGGTTGGGAAGGATTCCGGTGGGAAACGAGCCGGAGAACCACAGGACATTTTTGCGGCCGGGAGTCTCGGAGAGATAGCGGGCGAGTTGCTGGAGAGATTCCAGCGTGAGCCTAGTGCGGGAGTCTGTTTCGTAGGCGGTGGTGTCGGCGAGGAATTGTTTGATGGAGTTGATGGGATCGACGGCGGCCTGGGCGCTGGTCATATTGGTTGCGGCGGGAGACATCGACTCGGACTCCATGAAGTTGATGTGCTCTTTGTAAGCGTCGCTTTCGGCGTTGGAGGCGAGCAGGGGCGAGGCGTGGGTGCCGGCTTTTTTGTCGTTAAGGACGGCGAGCAGGGCAGCGGAATCGGTGGTGGCTCCCTGAAGCATGCGCAGGCGCGAGGCCAGAGTGAAGATGGCGACGCGCGTGCCGGGCGGAATGGTGCCGAGGTACTTGATCATCTGCTGGTGGACGTAGCTCTGGTCGTTCACGGGCGTGTTGAGGGAGTCGAGCAGGAGGACGTTGAGGGAATCGGCTTTTTCGATGAGCGGGAAGTTGGTGTAGACGTGAGGCGGCATGGGCGGCAACTTGAAGGGAGTGAGGGTTGCGGCGGTGTGCTCTGCGAAGGTGGCGATGGTTTGCTGGGTGGAGTCTTCGGTGATTTCGAAGTCTTCTTTGTGGAGGCCGGGGATGGGCTCGCCTTTATTGTTGGTGACGACGACGTCTTCGATGACTTCGCGGACTTTGGATTGGAAGGTGGGGGCGGACTTGTCTGGGGCGGCGGTTTGGGAGTGGAGGGTGAGGGATGCGAGGAGGAGTATTACAAGTTGCAGGCGGAGATTTGCGGGGCGTGGGAATGCAAAGTCAAAATCAAAGTCTTTTAACACAGAGGACACAGAGGAACACAGGGGTACGGGGGATTTCCTAGTGAGGTTACGGCGTGTGGGCATGGCGGGTATCCGCGAGCGGACGACGCTAAATGATAACACTTAGTTCTGGGCGGGTTGGGATGGGTTCGTGGGGAATTCCAGGAAAACGGCGTCGGGGCCGAGGAAGCTTACGGTGACGGTGGTTTCACGGTCGGTGGGCTGGGCCGGTTGTTGTGCCTGTTCTTGACGTTGGCTTTGCGCTTGGAATGGGGTGTAGCGCCAGAGGCGGATGGCTTGGGCGGCGGCTTCGGCTAGAGATGGATTGCCGCTGAGGGCGTGAATTTGTTTGACCAGGCCGTTGGCGGCGATGACGATTTGCAGATTGACCTTGCCGCTGAGGCTGCTGTCGGGCGGCTGGGGATAGACGATGCGTCCGGTGGGAGACTCGGCGACGTGAAGGCGCGGAGCGGATGGGTCCCAGGATTTGGTGAGAGCGGGCATGGGACGCGGTTTGGGCGTGAAGCGGGCCAATTCCGCGGCGGTGGGAACGGCGGGGAGTGGCGGTTGAATCGCGGCGCTTCCGGTAGCGTAGAAGATGGCATAGTAGGCGGGCACGCCGAGGGTTATTGCGAGAAACAGCAGGCCGAAACTCCAGCGGAGGCGAGGACGACGCGGGGCTGCGGCTTTTTTGGATTGAGTTGGAACGATGGGCGATTTGTCCGAGTCGTTACTGGGGGCCGGGTTGAGATCGCTTCTGGAAATCGCCGTAGTGGCCGTGGCTTCGGCCAGCCAGATATTTTTCTCGGGGTCTAGCGCTTCAATGCCTGACTGAAATTCATTCGGGGCTAACCGCTTACTCCAGACGACGCGGAAGTAGGCTTTTTGCTGGCCGCGCTGCAAGGTGATGGTTTCGCCGGGCGGGAGTTCGGTGCGCAAACCGGCCAGGCGGCAGCCGCCGTTGCTGGTCTCGATGGTGTGAACCCACTGTGCGGGCGAATTGTCGTCGGGTGTGTGATGGGTCCAGACGCGCAGGGGCAGAACCATTTTGGTGCGAGGGCTGCGTTGGATTCCGTCCGGCATTGAGAACAGATTACGGCAGCGGGTAATGTGCTTCCAGTTACCGAAGATAGTGGTCAGGAGTCAGTGGTCGGTTCTCCGTTCTCAGATTCTTGTCGTGGAGACGAACTCAAAGGCATTTAACGCGGAGATCGCTAAGATCGCCGAGAACTACGGTGCTGGTTATTTCTCGGCGTACTTTGCGATTTCGGCGTTAATTGCCTTGGTATTGGTCTTAATCGGAGGGCTGAGCGGGGGCGGCGATTTGATCTACGTCTAGCGTTAGCTGTTGTTGCAGGGTCATTTGCACGGGAGAGCCCTGGTCGAGATAGAAATTGTGGGAGTTGAAGAACAGGAAGAGCGAGGCGAGGCCGCCGGCTGCCAGGCCGACTCCGCCGCCGATAGCGGTGTCTCGCAGTTGAGTGTCGGGGACGATTGAGGATTGCGGAAGACAGTTGATGTCTACGCCACAGTTGTTGGTGGTGACGATGGAGGCGGAATGGCCGAAGGAGTGGCCGATGAGTGTGCCGATTCCGAGGCCGGCGGCGGGCAGGGCGAACATGCCGACCAGGCGACCTTTGCCGGGATCTTTCAGGGCGTAGCCTTCGTCGCTTTCCATGGTGATGGGGCCGGAGACTGGGGCGACGTAACCGTCGGGAAAGGTGATTCCCATGGATTGCAGGCGGAGTTCGCCGCGGTCGCCTTTGCGCTCGAGGCGGTCGAATTTTCCCTGGACGAAAGTGCCGGGAGGGATCACGACTTCATCGCCGGAGGCTACAGGGGAAGTGATTTGGGCGTAGACGTCGTCGCCGCGACGGAGGTAGCGGGTTTGGACAGGCTGAGTCAGGACCAGAGCGATGCGGGTTCCGGCGGGGATGGTGACGAGGACGTCTTTTCCGTTGGCGGCTTTTTGCAAGACGGCCGGGGGATTGTCTTGCGGGTCGGGCGCGGGTTGCTGGGCGAAGGTGGAGACGGTTAGCAGCAGGGTTGTGGTGAGGGCGAGTGCTTGCCTGGTTTTGGTTTGGATGAGGGTGAGGTTGCGACGACTGATTACAGCCATGGTGCTACCTCCTGTGGGAGGCTGAGGCCGTCCGTCGAAGTGGCGCTTGGCGATCGGGAATCAGCTCTCTGGGTTATGTAACCTTGGTGGCGGGGAAAAGTTGTATGGGAGCGTATAGAGAATGGTAAAGAAAGGCGGGAGTTTTGTCAGGGCGGCTCCGCAAATACCGCACTCATCCAATCAGGTGTTAAGTGCTTTGAACGATTTGGTTCAATGTCCAAAGTGTGGCAAAGCCGTTCCGGTCGGTAAGCTGGATGCAGAGATTAGCGAAATTGGCGTCACCGACCACAACGTTGGTTTTGTCGTCCGACGATTTCGACCGATGTGCCCTGATTGTGGACCATTCATTCACGACCGTGTTGGGCATCACGGCACGATCACCAAGAAGCAAATGGCTCACCTGTTTCCCAAACGCCAACGAGGGCGAGTTCGCGACATCCTGCCCAAAAATGAGCAGAGAGATTTCATGCGGACTCTTGCTGGAAAACGTGAACCCAAGAATAGAGAAGTAGAACGTTGGCTCAAATGCCTAGCGCAGGTGATGAGTGTGGCTCATCAGGGCAAGCAGGATAAGCCCAAGCACCACTAGCCCGATCACCCAGGCCGCGTTCCCTTTGCTCCGCGCCTTCGTGGACTTCTTTTTCTTCCGGGTGGCGCATGGGACTTTGACTGCGTCTACCGCTGCATCTCCGATAGAATCGACCGCCTTCTCCATCAACTTTTTCCCGAGCGCGACACCAACGAGCGGCATAGAAATCCTCTCCGCCTATTTCGACTCTGCCAGGAAAGAAGTGAGTTTTTTCGCTGTGTTATCGGCGAAGCTCGATGTGGCGCTGCGGGCAAAGGGGCTGCTGTAGATAGTCGCTGCCCACACAACCGTGCCATCCTTATCCACCAGCCGCATCGCTCCCTGCACTCGAAAATGCCGACCATCGGCAGATTGAACAAGAAGTGATCCGGTCAGGATTCCATCGGATGTGTCTTCCCCGTTATCCCCATTAGGTCCGATGGCTTCGACGACCGCGCAACCCGAGCCACAATCCTGAGCCAAGGAACTTATCAGTTTCGACCGAACTATCCCGTCCCAATCCGGGTTGTTGGGAAAGTGAAGCTCGTCAACGTAGATTCGGTGTACGTGCTTGGCAGTGGACACAAGTTTTACCGCGGCTCCTTGCTGTGCGTTTACCAGAGTTGCTGCGAGGAGCAGCGCGGCCGCAATAAGAGTCTTCATCAATTTCATTTCTCCACTCCGTCGGAAATTTTTGGTTAGGCTGAAGCAGCCTTTGCATGTTCCTTCTTGGTGACAATGAAATCCTGCGTCATCTTCTTGATCCCGAATACCAAACCCGCTAACAGCAGTATCCCGCCCGCTCCCAAGGCAGCGCCTTTTTGCAATCCTTCGGTGTGGGCGTCAGTCTTCGCTTGGAGGGTAGCCATAGACTCGGCTTGCATTTGCTCCTGTAGAGTTTTGATCTGAGCTTGTTCGTCGGTAGTCAGTTTCGTTAGATCAGCAATGTGCTCTAGCAGCGGAGCGGTGGCTTGCGAGGACGCCAATTGGCTCTGGTGATTCACATAGAGCTTAATCTGTTCCCCAACCCGTTGTGCTACGGCTTGGTTGTAGTTTCTCCAGAGGTCAGCGCACGCCCCGTTCTTGAGAATAATTACGCATGTCGGCTTTGGCGGAAGCGGAGTTAGCTGGACTGGTGCTGCTTCCTGCTGGGCGAAAGACAGTGACGCCGCGAACACCAGTAATATTGTGAACTTCTTCATAGAAACCTCCACGATTAGTTCACATTCCTGCCGTTACTCCGGCAAGTTACCGATGTAATTGTTCGAAGTTCAAATCAGGAAGAGTCCGCGAACGGGGAACCATCGGGGGAAGAAACGCGCGTTGAGCTTAGTGTCTTCCAGCCTCGTCTTCTTTGGAGAACTGATCCATTAAGTGATGTCGCATTATGGTGAATGTTGCTGGATGGACTTGTGCGTCGATAGTCGAGCAGGATGCGAGGACGTAGAACTTGTCTCTCTCGACCTTCACCCAGGACGGCTGCGCGTCTTACTCAAACGCTACCAAATCACAACCAGGACGTCGATTCGCCAACAAAATGCAACTATACACTTGCATTTATAGCGCTTACTGGAATAAAATCTTAGCATTCCAGGGGGAAGCAGCTGGACCCTAACCCGTCCGCTCAAGGGAGGAGATCATGGGTCAAAGTGGCGAAGCATCAGCCGTCGATATTTCAACGAAAGAACAGAAGGAAATTGTCGACATTTACGCCAAGCTTCGCGAGGCAGAAGCGAAGCTCATCGGGCCGGATGGCAGGACGGAGATTCTGCCAAACAATCTCTACTCGTTCTTACTCAGACTTCTTGCCGATTTGAGAGCTGGTCAGTCTGTGACCATCCTGCAAAGCCGGCATGAACTCACGACGATCGAAGCCAGCAAGATTTTGGGTGTCTCCAGGCAGTTCCTTGTTCAATTGCTGGAGAAGGGAGAAATCCCCTTCCATATGGTAGGAACACACCGCCGCATGTATGTGCGAGACGTGATTGCCTACAAATCAAAACGCGATACGTCACGGCGAAAGGCCTTGGACGATCTCGCGAGACAGGAATTCGCCAGCGGGAATTACGACAAAATCCCCAATGATTTTCACACGGGAAAATGAATATTCGGCGGTTTTGGATGCGTGCGTTCTAGTGCCGATGGCGCTTTGCGATTTGTTGCTGCGATTGGCGGAAGAACCGGCGATGTATCGCCCTTTGTGGAATGAGGAGATTTTGATGGAAGTGGGTAAAGCGCTGAGAACGAAACTTCGCAGATCTTCCTCGGAGGTAGCGTGGAGAAAGCGGCAAATGATTAGTGCGTTCCCAGAAGCGATGGTCCCTGTTCCGACTGAGCTCTTGAGGGCGGTCGAATGCATTCCCGACGCGGATGACAGGCACGTGCTGGCTACCGCGGTTAGGGCTCACGCGAACACGATCGTCACACAAAACACGAAGCACTTTCCCAAAACTTGTCTGGAAAAGTTTGGGGTGCTTTGTCAAACGGCAGACGATTTTCTGGTTCATCTGTACCATCTTTCCCCGCAGGTTATCCTGGACAAACTGGACGATCAGGGTGCTGGAATCTCGCAGAACCGTGCGTACGTTATCGCAAGCTTGAAACCGGCTACGGCAGAATTCTGCAAGCTGGTTGAGGCGCATGCGCGGTGACGGGTTCGCCGCGTGCGGGCAAGGTAAAGTCAAAGTCAAAGGCTTTAACACAGATCACGGAATCCCTACCGGGTCTGTCTGAGTTTCGTAGCGTACACCACACATCGGCCTGTAGGTGATTTCAAGGCGAAGATCCTGGTCGAGGTCTGCGTTTTGGTCCTGCGGCTTGAATCGCCAGGCGCGAACTGTTTGGATGGCTGATTCGTCGAGGTGAGGTGAAAGCGATTTCACTATGCCGATGTCTTTCACTTTGCCGTCATAGTTGAGAGCTAGTGAAAAAGCCATCGTTCCTGCCACGCCACCTTTTCTGTCTGCGACGGGATACGAAGGAAGACCGGGATCGTTGCCCGTCCATACCGCGACGGCGTGGCCATCTTTATCTCGTAGTTGTCCGGATGACGCCACCTCGCCGCTCACGGAGATTGCACCGAGGCATTCCTTGGGATGGCCATTGGCAACTTCCGCTGTTGTCACCACGGGAGCATTGTCTGGCGGTTCGAATTGCCAGTGCCTGGCGTCGTCAACGGCGGCCTGAAATAGCTCTGGCGTGCCACCGATGGCGGCGGCCTCTAGAACCTGCCCGGTCGCGTCCACGGTCAGAGCGAGGGATACCGTCCCCTCGATGTTTTGCTTCCACGCTTCCGCTTCGAATGCGTCGTTCGAAATCTTGGTGAGCCTAAGTGGGGCAGGCTGATCGATAGAGTTTTCCGGTTGCGGCTGGACTTCACTTTGGGATTGAGGGAAGCCGAGGGTTGCGACGAAGACTAGCGGCAGGGATAAGAGCAGGCAGTGTGATTTCATCTTGCCTCGCGTCAAACCATTTTACTACCGGGCGTCGAGTACTGCGCGGCATTGAGGGCGCCGGACGGGGAGATCAAGGTCAAAGGCTTTAAACACAGGGGAGCACGGAGGTTCACAGGGGAAGGCACAGAGGGATCACTGTTGTATGCCTGCTACTGGGGCAGGCCGAGGCGGCGCATGAGGTCGGCGAAGCGGGGGTCGGAGCGGAGGGAGTCGAGGGCGGGGTAGCGGACTTCGATCAGCAGTTCGTTGTCCTGGTCGGCGTAGGATTTTTCGAGATACTGGAAGGCCAGATCGCGGTCTCCGGCGAGAGCGGCGGCCATGGCGATTGCAGCCGAGCGATCCGCGCCGGTTTCCCGGTTTGATTTCGCCAGCGCGAGATAGCCATCGGCATTCGGAGGAACGGAAATCGGCTGCCGAAAATCACTCTTCTTCATCTCGTCGATGGCTTCGGGGAAGCGGCCCATCGTCGCGTACAGGTGCGAGAGCTTCCAGTGGCCAGGGGGGAAATTCGGATCGCGCGCGAGCGTCTTCTGGAATTGCGCGAGAGATTCCGGGTAGCGGTGTGCCTCCATCAGGACGACTGCGTAGTTGGCGTTGACGATGGAGGAGAGTGGGTCCAGCGCGACTGCTTTTTGGAACTGGTCCACGGCTTCGTCCATGCGGTTCATGGGAGCGAGATAGCCGAACGCGTAGAAGTAGCGGACTGAGGCGTTGTTGGGATTGAGGGCAATCGCGCGTTGAAATTCCGGCTCGGCTTCGTTCCATCGCCGCATGTTCGACAGAGCGAAGGCGCGGGCGGCGTGGGTTTCGGAAAGAGAGTCATCGAGTTGGACGGCTTTGCGGCTGGCTTCGTCGGCCAGAGCCTCGCCCTGCTTCGAGGTGATAGGTATGTAACTTGGAGCGACATTGTAAGTGTCGGAAAGACCGGTGTAGGCGAGGGCGTAGTTGGGATCGGCGGCAATGGCTTGCTGAAATAAATCGATACTCTTCTTCAGACCTTCGGGAGTGCGGCCATACCACAACTGACGGCCTTCGAGATACAGGCGATAGGCTTCTGGATTGGTGGTGCCGGCGTTGCCGAACTTCTGCGACATTTTGGCGGCATCGTTGCGGCCCAGCTTGGTGGAAACGTCGCGCGTGATATCGCCTTGCACCTCGGGGACATCGGCGGCGCGGCGCTCGTAGTGCGAACCCCACAACTCGCTGCCGTCGCTGGTATCGACCAGGTCGACTTGAACGGCCATCTGGTCGCCGCGCTGGGTGATGCGTCCGATGAGCACGGCGCTGACCTGGAGGGTTTGGCCGATCTGCCGCGGATCGTCTTCTTTGCCTTTGAATTTGAAAACGGTGCTGCGCGCCATGACTTTCAGGTTGCTGAGGCGGGAGAGAGTGCCGATGAGGCTTTCGGTGAGGCCGTCGCTGAGGTAGTCGTTGTTGGGATCGGCAGTGGCGTTGACGAAGGGCAGAACGGCGATGGAGTTGATTTGGGTTGCGGAGGATCTTGTGCGGATGAAGTAGAACGCGCCTACGGCTAGGACGACGACGGCTGCGGCGATGATGGCGAGCAGTCTTGTATGAGAGCGGAGTGGAGGCGCGGCGGTTAGAGCGGACGAGGAAGTTGAGCTTGCGGCCGCGGGGATGGTTGAGCCGGATGCGCTTGAGGAGCGGCCGGAATCGTAGTCGCGCTTGAGGCGGGCGAGGTCGGTACGGAGGTCGGCGGCGCTCTGGTAGCGCAGGTTGCGATCCTTCTCCAGAGCTTTATTGATGATCCGATCCAATTCCGGGGGCAGGTCGGGATTGAGGCGCTGGGCGGGTACGGGAGCGGCGTCGAGAATCGATTTGAAAATTTCAGCCGAACT
>Ga0209006_10005632_pt1 | contig 11373 bp, 11 predicted proteins | sample JacPin_JW_Ref_O2_FD_188567 | JGI IMG/M metagenome (GOLD analysis project Ga0209006, IMG submission 188567) | Forest soil microbial communities from Algoma, Ontario, Canada - Jack Pine, Ontario site 1_JW_Ref_O2 (SPAdes) (version 2) | ecosystem: Environmental > Terrestrial > Soil > Boreal... | reverse complement strand
AGGCCCCGCGAGAGCGCCAGGCGCAGTGCCGACCAGGTCTGCGGTCCGGCCGCCATCAGCTGATTCAGAACCGGATGGGACGCCGCGGCCGCGGCCTGCGCGGCAAGCGCTGGCGCACCGCCGGCACCGAATGTGCCGCTCTGCAGCGCCGCTGCCAGATCGAAAATCTGATCCCCGATCGCGATCCCGCCACGAAATGCCTCGTTACTGCCAGCGCGGCGAAACACGCCGAGCGGCAAATTTTGTATTGGGAAATCCGTCCCGGGCGCGTCAGCGGAAGCGACCCAACTGCTGAGCTTCGGATCGTGGGTTTCATTCAGCGCCATGGCGCGCTCATCGGCTGCGCCATCAGCGCTGCCGCGAATTGAAGTGCTTCGGCAGACCCTGCCAGCATTCCAGATAATCACTCTGCAGCAACGCCGACTCGAGCGCGTAGCGCGTCGGCCGGATGACACAGCGCGTCTCGAACATGAAGGCCATGGTGCCGGTGACGTGTTCCGGTCGTGTGGTATCGGCGCGGCTGGCGGCCTCGAAGGTCCTGGCGTCGGGCCCGTGACCGCTCATGCAGTTGTGCAGCGAGGCGCCTCCGGGCAGGAATCCTTCGGCCTTGGCATCGTAGACGCCTTCGATCAGTCCCATGAATTCACTGGCGACATTGCGATGAAACCACGGCGGGCGAAAGGTGTGTTCCATGGCAAGCCAGCGCGGCGGAAAGATCGCGAAATCGATCGCATCCACGCCCACGGTGTCGGTGATCGATTGCAGCACCAGAAAAATCGATGGATCGGGATGGTCGAAGCTGACCGAGCCGATGGTGTTGAAGCGGCGCAGGTCATACTTATACGGCGCAAGATTGCCGCGCCAGGCCACGACATCGAACGGCGAGTGATCCATGTCCGCCGACCACAGCCGGCCCATGAACTTCGCGAGCAGTTGATAGGGTTCATCGCGGTCCTCGTACCAGGCCACGGGTGTGCAAAAATCGCGCTCGCAGGCCAGCCCGTTCGAGCCTATCGGACCCAAGTCAGGCAAACGAAAGGCGGCGCCGAAGTTTTCACAGACGTAGCCGCGCGCGGCGCCCTCGCCAAGCTCGACCCGGAAACGCAGTCCGCGCGGAATGACGGCGATTTCGAGCGGCTCTACTGCCAGTCGCCCGAGCTCGGTCGTGAGCAGCAGACGTCCCTGCTGCGGCACAATCAGCAGTTCGCCGTCGGCGCTGTAGAACGCGCGCTGCGTCATCGAGCGGTTGGCGGCATAGAGGTGGATCGCGCAACCGCTTTGCGCGTGCGGATCGCCGTTGCCCCCCATAGTAGCGAGGCCCTCGACAAAATCGGTCGGCTGCAGCGGTATCGGCAACGGGCTCCAGCGCATCTGGTTCGGCGGCGTCGCTACGGCGGCGAAGTCGCTGCTGATGCGGCCGGGATCGAGCGGCTGGAACGGGTGATGGGTGACCGCCGGGCGGATGCGGTAGAGCCAGGATCGACGGTTGGCGCTGCGCGGCACGGTGAATGCCGTGCCGGACATCTGCTCGGCGTACAGGCCATAGGGGCAGCGCTGCGGGGAATTGTGCTCCGGCAACGCACCCGGCAGTGCCTCGGTGGCGAAATGATTGCCGAACCCGGCCTGGTACTGCAGCTCGACGCGCACGCCGGTAGCGGGTCTCGCCCCGCCGGCCGCCAGGCGCGGTTCCGCGCTGCTGTTCATGTCTTGCCGGCGGCGCCCGGGTCGAGCGACAGCACTCCGCGGCGCACCTGGTCGAGCTCCAGGGATTCGAACAGCGCCTTGAAGTTACCCTCGCCGAAGCCCTCATTGCCCTGGCGCTGAATGATCTCGAAGAAGCACGGCCCGACCACGTTCTGGGTAAAGATCTGCAGCAGCAGGCCCTGTCCCTGGGTCGGCGCACCGTCCACCAGGATGCGACGCTCACGCAGGCGCTCCAGATCCTGGCCGTGGCCGGCTACGCGCCGATCGAGCGCCTCATAATAAGAGTCGGGCGTGTCCTGAAACTTCACGCCGCGCTCGCGCATGCGATCGACCGTGTCATAGATGTCGCCGGTGCCGAGGGCGACGTGCTGGATGCCCTCGCCTTTGTAGTCGTGCAGGAACTCCTCGATCTGCGACTTGTCGTCCTGGCTTTCGTTGAGCGGAATGCGGATCTTGCCGTCCGGACTCGTCATGGCCTTGGAGATCAGGCCGGTGACCTTGCCCTCGATATCGAAATAGCGGATCTCGCGGAAGTTGAACACCCGCTCGTAGAAATCCGCCCAGGTCTTCATGTTGCCGCGATTGACGTTGTGCGTCAGGTGATCGATATAGGTAAGCCCAGCGCCATTGGACTGTGTGCGTGCGGCGGCACCGGGAATGGGCACGAAATCCACGTCGTAGATTTCCTGCGCGCCGTAGCGGTCCACCAGGTAGAGGTAGGAGCCGCCGATGCCTTCGATCACCGGAATGTTCAGCTCCATCGGCCCGACCGAGCCGTGGGCTTGCCGGGCGCCGCGCTCGAGCGCGAGTCGCAGTGCCGCAGCGGCATCGCGCACACGAAATGCCATCGCGTTGATCGACGGACCGTGGGCACCGCGAAATTCCGCGGCCTGGCCGCGCGGCTCCATGTTCAGGATGAAGTCGATATCGCCCTGCTTGTAACGCAGCACGTTCTTGGAGCGGTGACGGGCCACGGCGGTAAACCCCATGGCTTCGAACAGCTCGCCGAGCGCGACCGGATCGGGGCTGGTGAACTCGACGAACTCAAAGCCGTCGGTGCCGAGCGGATTGTCGTGCAGATCCTGGCCCATGCAGCGCCCCCGCGATCCCCGGGGCGAACCGCCCCTGAAGGCGCTCATTATACACTGGTTTCATTTGTTACTATTATCCGTCGACCGGCAGGCCGGCATTCTTTACCACTGAGCGCAGCACGAAGCTCGAGTCCACGCGCGCCACTCCCGGCAGCTTGGTGAGCACTTTGCTGTGCAGGCGCTCGAAGTCCGCGGCATCGCGCGCCACCACCCGCAGCACGTAGTCCGACTCACCGGTAGTCAGATCGCACTCGGTGACCTCCGGAACCGCCTGCACCGCCTGCTCAAACGCACCCAGGTCTCGATCGGTCTGGCCCTTGAGCGTGATACGGATGATGAAGCCGACGGTGATGCCCACCTTGGGCGCACTGAGCATTGCGGTGTAACGCTCGATGACGCCGGCCTGTTCCAGCAGGCGCACGCGCCGCAAACAGGCCGATTCCGACAGGCCGACGCTCGCCGCCAGCGCCGCATTGGATTGCTTGGCGTCGCGCTGCAGCCCGCGGAGAATCTTGCGATCTGCGCGATCGAGTTGCATATCAATTTAACATACATCATTTATACGCAAGAATCTGCCAATTATTGACTGAATCTTGGGCTATTTCGCAATCGGCTGCCGCGCCGATGACTCACAATGCCTGATCGAGGCTGCGCAACCGTTTGGGAGAGAAGCATGAAGATCGGCGTACCCAAGGAAATCAAGATCCACGAATATCGCGTCGGCCTGGTGCCGGCGGCGGTGCGCGAACTCACCGGCGGCGGACACCAGGTGCTGGTACAGAGTGGCGCCGGCGCCGGGATCGACTGCAGCGACGAGGACTACCGCAATGCCGGTGCTCGCATTGCGCCGAGCGCCGAGGCGGTATTCAACGAGTCGCAGATGATCGTCAAGGTCAAGGAGCCGCAGCTCGGTGAATGCGCGCGCCTGCGCAGCGACCAGGTGCTGTTCACCTACCTACATCTGGCCGCGGATCGCCCGCAGGCCGAAGCGCTGATCAAGTCGCAGTGCGTCGCGATCGCCTACGAGACCGTGACCGCCACCGACGGCTCGCTGCCGCTGCTGATGCCGATGAGCGAAGTCGCCGGCCGCATGTCGATTCAGGTGGGGGCGCAGTACCTGCAGCAGGGCAATGGCGGCCGCGGCGTGCTGCTGGGCGGCGTGCCCGGGGTCGCGCCCGCCAAGGTGGTGGTGATCGGAGCCGGCGTTGCCGGCACCAACGCCATCGAAATGGCGCACGGCCTGCGGGCCGAGGTCACCGCGATCGATCGTTCCATTCGCCGCCTGCGCGAATTGGATCGTCAGTTTCATGGCGCCGTGCGCACGCTGTTTTCCACCGCCGACACGATCGAGCGGGCAGTCGCCGATGCCGATCTGGTGATCGGAGCGGTGTTGTTGCCGGGCGCCGCCGCACCGAAGCTGGTCACCAACGCCATGATCAGGCGCATGCGGCCCGGCTCGGTGGTGGTGGACATCGCGATCGACCAGGGCGGCTGCTTTCAGAGCAGCAGGCCGACTACGCACGCAGCACCGATCTACGTGATCGATGGCGTCATCCACTATTGCGTCACCAACATGCCCGGCGCGGTGCCGCGCACCTCGGCGTTTGCACTCAACAATGCGACGCTGCCGTACGTTAAAGCGCTGGCGGATAAGGGCTGGGAGCGAGCCACGGCTGAGGATGCGGGACTGGCCGCGGGCCTTAACATCGTTCACGGCACCGTGGTGCATGCCGCGGTGGCACACGAGCTGGGCTTGGCGATCGCCGCGTAGCGATCGCCGCGTAGCGATCGCGGAAAAAAATGGAGCGGCGCCCGTTACCTTACAAGCTCGGCGCAGTGATGCGGGGGTTGCATCTTTCAGGCCGACCGGGAACTTCAAATCAACAAGGCCGTCGCCGCCGCTCCACTGGAAAACCAACACCGGCGGCTTGGCTGACTTGACTCAGCGGATACCGCCCTGACACAGATACTTGAAGTCGAGATACTCATTGATGCCATAGCGTGAACCTTCGCGCCCCATACCGGACTGCTTCACACCGCCAAACGGAGCTACCGCGGTGCTGATCATGCCGGTGTTGATCCCGACTATACCGCACTCAAGAGCACTGGAAACACGCCAGATGCGGCCGACATCGCGTGCATAGAAATACGCCGCCAGGCCGAATTCTGTGTCATTCGCCATACAAATCGCGTCTGCCTCGTGTGTAAAGCGAAACAATGGCGCAACAGGTCCAAACACCTCCTCGCGCGCGAGACGCATTGACGGCTTCACATCGGCCAGTACCGTGGGTTCATAGTAGGTGCCGCCGAGCGAATGCCGGCGGCCGCCGATGATTGCGCGCGCGCCCTGGCTCACGGCATCGCCCACCAGCGCCTCGACCTTGGCCAGTGCAGCCGCGTCAATCAGCGGACCTTGTTCCACGCCCGCATCCAGGCCGTTGCCGACCTTGAGTTTCGTCACCGCCGCAGCCAGCTTGTGCGCGAAAGCCTCGTAGATTCCATCCTGCACCAGCAACCGGTTCGCGCAGACGCAGGTCTGGCCGGTATTGCGATACTTCGACACCATCGCTCCTTCGACCGCGGCATCGATATCGGCGTCGTCGAACACGATGAACGGCGCATTGCCGCCCAGCTCGAGCGACATGCGCTTCAACGTCGGTGCGCACTGCGCGGCCAGCGTGCGGCCGGTGTCGGTCGAGCCAGTGAAACTCAGCTTGCGTACCGTCGGATTGCCGGTGAGTTCGCCCCCTATCGCACGCGAATCCCCAGTGACCACACTGCAGACGCCGGCCGGAACTCCGGCGCGCGCCGCCAGCTCCGCCATCGCCAGTGCCGATAGCGGTGTCTGCAACGCCGGCTTGACGATGATGGTGCAGCCCGCCGCCAGCGCCGGGGCGACCTTGCGGGTGATCATCGCGGCCGGAAAATTCCATGGCGTGATGGCGCCGCAGACGCCGACCGGCTCGCGCAACACCAGGATGCGCTTGTCAGCCCACGGCGAGGCGATGATGTCGCCCTCGACGCGCCGGGCTTCCTCCGCGAACCATTCGATGAAAGACGCCGCATAGACGATCTCGCCGCGCGATTCGGCCAACGGCTTGCCTTGCTCGCTGGTCATCAGGCGCGCCAGGTCGTCCTGATTGGCCAGCATCAGTTCGTACCATCGCCGCAATATTCGCGCACGTTCCTCCGCGGTCCTGGCACGCCATGGACCGAAGGCGCGGCTCGCCGCCTCGATTGCTCGGCGGGTCTCGGCCGCGCCCGCATAGGGCACCGTGGTCAGAACTTCGCCGGTGGCGGGATTCTTCACTTCGCGCACGGCGCCGCCATCGGCGCCGGCCCACTGGCCATCGATGAAGCATTGGCTCTTGAGCAGACTGGTGTCTTTAAGATTCATGATTTTTTCCTGAAGATTCGCGCGGCGCTCGCACCACGCCGGGACGTCCCGGAATGATACCGCCGCCATTGGAATTACGGGGATTCGCCCGGCTGGCGTCGTGCTTAGGTCATAATTGCGCGGTCGTCCACAGCAGAGCGCTTTACCTCATGAGCAGTAACCCGAGCAATGTACAACCGGACCGCACGAGCGCGCTGCAAGGTGGCCGCCGCCGGATGATCTTGGCGCACCCGATTGCAACGCTGGGCCGCGAGCAGCCGGAGCTTGAACGCGAGCTGCTCGCACAGCTCGGTCCCGACTGCGTCTTCATGATGGGCGACAACCCTGTACTGCCGAAGATGCCCGACAGGCCGCAGCTGTTGGATTTTTTTAACCTTCGATTCAGCGCGTTCACGCGCGATCACCTGCTGCAAAGCGCAAAGCTGGCGCTGAAATCCGGGCACGATGAAAAGATCGTGCTCGCCTGCCTGCTGCACGACATCGCCAACGGGGCGCTGATACGCACCGATCACGGCTACTGGGGTGCGCAACTGATCGAGCCCTACGTCAGCGAGGAAATAAGCTGGGCCGTACGCAATCACCAGGCACTGCGTTTCTTCCCCGACGAGTCGGTCGGTTACGGCTACCCGGAAGCCTATCGCGAATTTTTCGGACCGGAGTACCAGCCGTCGGCCTATGTGCGCCAGGCGTACGAGGCGGCGCGCAAGCATCGCTGGTACATGAGCTCGCGGCTGATCACGCTGAATGACGCCTATGCCTTCGATCCCAACGTGGTAGTAGATCCGCAGGAGTTTACCGATGTGATCGGCCGGCATTTCAGGCAGCCTGCCGAAGGCCTGGGATTCGACAATTCGCCGGTGGCGCACATGTGGCGCACGATGATCTGGCCCAACAATCTGCTATGAATGGGAGATACCGGCCCCGGCAACAGCTGTCGTCCTGCGCGTGATCCATGCCAGCACGATCGCCGTCACGCTGCCGACCACGACAATCGGCAGCAGGTCGGTCAACAATTGCGAGTAGCTGTGCCCGGCCCCTTTGAGCACGCCGCCGAGCTTCGGTCCTGCGATGGAGCCGATGCGTCCCACCGCCACTGCCGCTCCCACGCCCACGCCGCGTATCGAAGCCGGATAACACATCGGTGCGATCGCATACAGGAACGCCTGTGCTGCCAGCACCGCGCAACCGAGCCCGAACACGATCAGCACCGTCACAACCAGCACCGGCGGCGATCGGCTCAGCAGCAAAATCAGCCCCGGCAACGCCACAAATGTCGTGACGACCCCGGCGCCGCGCAACCGCCCTTCGAGCACCTGTCCCATCAGCAGTGCCGCCAGCCCGCCCCCGACGTTGAACGCGATCTGCACCGCGGCCGCCTGCGGCTTGGTCATGCCGTTGCCGACCAGCAGCGTCGGCAGCCAGCTCAGCAGCAGATAGAGCGTCAGCAGTCCGACAAAAAAGCTGACCCAAAGCAGCAGCGTGGGTATCGCCCGCCCTGCCGCCAGGATCGAGAGCGAATTGCCGGGCCCGGGGCTTGCGGCAAATGCCGGCGATTCGCGCAGCTTTGCCAGCATGACCGGCGCAATGATCAGCGGCGCCACGCCGCCGGCAACGAATATCCATCGCCAGTGCGATGGCAACACCACCATGCTGATCAGGCTCGCCACCGCGCCGCCAAACGGCGCGCCGCTGTAGGTCAATGCGACATTGGCACTGCGGCGACCCGGCGCGCTCGCTTCGTTAGCCAGTGCGATGAGGTTCGGCAGTGCGCCGCCCAGACCCAGTCCGGTCAGCAGACGCGCCCAGCACAGCGTTGGCATGTCCCAGGCCAGTGGCGTCAACAGTGAGAACAGGCCGAACAGCCCTATCGAGGTCACCACCACGCGTTTGCGGCCTATCAAGTCCGACAGCCGTCCGCCGACCAGGGCGCCAAAAAAAAGACCGATCGTACTGGCGCTGAAGAAATTGCCGAGCTGCTCAGGGCTCGGCTTGAACTCTGGAACTATGCCGCCGGCCGCAACCCCGGCCGCCTGCAGGTCGATGCCCTCGCAAAACACCGCCAGTACGCAGCAGATGATGGTCGCAGCCGCGTGGCTGGTGCGCTCCTGACTGTCAACGGGCACGGGCCTAGGGCGCGGTCTTTTCGAGCTCGACGTCCTTGACGCTGCCGCAATCGCTGCCCAGCCATTTGCCCTCTACCGTGCTGTTCACCGTCATGGTTTTCGCACCGTGTGAAATGAGCGCAGTGACCGTGCCGGTGACGTGATCGGAGCTGACCACCTGGAAATGAAGGCTGGTCGATTGCTTGCCGTCCTCGGAAGTACATTCACGGTGCGATTCGAACTCCCCCGGCGTGTTCGTGACTACGGTCACCTGGCAGTTTCTCGCCTGGTCGGTGCCGACATTGAAGCCGTGCGAGCGCTTCTCAGGCGTCATGCATTCTTTGAAGAGCTTGGGCTGCGCGCCGCGCGCGATCGCCGCCTGCATCGCCGCCTCAAACTGGGCGCGCTTATCGGGCGGCATCCGCTGCAGTTGCTCGTCGGTGATTGGCAGATTGCCGCTGACCTGCGGATGCGTGGCGATTTCCCACAGTCCCAGCTTAACGTTGAGCTGCGCCACTTCCACGGCCATCGCCATCACCAGCGCCATCGCGACGCCGCAGGCGCCAAGTACGCCCAGCATGACCCGATTTTTATTCACCATGACCGTTCTCCGTTATGTCAGCCGTTGTCCGAATTGTAGCCGTAGCCGAGTGTCTCGATGGCAACCACTCTGCCGCTTTCGAATATGACCCGGCGCATCAGCTTGGTCGGACCGAAGTTGTACAGCCACGATTCTACGGGAACCTCGATCAGTGCATTGCCGGCAGCGACCGGAACGCCGTTCACCCAGGCGACCGACTGCACGAATTGCGTGCTGCGCACGACGTCAGCGGGGTTGCCGCACTTGGCCATCACCTGGTCACGCGTGTCACCGTTGCCGACGAGTGTGGTTCCGCACTGGAGCGCGTCGGCGCCAGCGCAGCCCGCGGCCATCGTCAGAATAAGCAGTAAGGCCAGGCGCTTCATGCAAGCGGCGAACGTTAGCGCCATTCGGCTCAGGAGGCAATTCGCCGCGCCGGCAGTTATTGCTTCTGCGCGACCACGCGGCCGTCGGCATTCAGGAACACATGGTAACGGTGACCATCCTTGCAGGTCGCGACGTTGTCGTTGTCACCCTTGTGCACCACGCTCACCACCGCGCCACAGGGCAGGCCCAGCAGCGCGATGACCGAGGTCAGGTCCTTGGCCAGCGATGGAGCCTCGGCGCCATGCGCCAGCGGCGTGACGCCCAGCCCCATGCCGGTCATCAGCAACACGTTTTTTTGCCATTTACTCATGGTCATTCTCCGACCTCTTCTTTTAAAGGGTCGCAAACTTCTGCGGATCGGCCAACAATCCCCAGATCGCCTCGCGGGAGCCCGCGATCTGCTTGGCCAGCACGGGGTCACTGTCCTGCAACAGCGCCAATACTTTCAATACCAGCAGGTCATAGGACTGGCGCAGCTGCGCCAGTGTCATTTTCAACTGGCCCTTATAGTAGCCGCGAAATTCGTCCAGCAGATCGTCGACCTGATTCTTGAGCGCCAGTTTGGTGAATACACCGATCGCATTGGTATCGCGCAGCCGCTGCTTGAGCGCGGTCAGATCCAGCGGCGGCGGCACCGCAGGCAGCGCGGGCGTCGCTTCCGGCCCGGCCTGCGGCGCGACGTCAGAGGCGGACGGCCGCTGCTTCACAGGCTGAGCTGGCGCCGAAGCCGAGGCAACCGCAGACGACTTGGGACGCTTGGGGGCGGCAGGCGCTTGCGGTGCCGAGCCGGGTGTCGTAGCGCCAGGCGACGCAGCACTGCTCTGGGCTGGCTGCGGCACAGCGACTGCGCCGCTGTCGGCCGCCGTGTCAGGGCTGACCGCTGGCTGCGAAGCCTGCGCGCTGCTCGGCGTGGACGCGCCTTGGTCCGCAGCAGCGGGGCTCCCGGCGGGCGGGGCAGCCGCCGTCGCTGGAGCCTGCACGCGGCCGGCTGCCACGCAGCCGCACAGCAACACAGCACACGCGCTTGCGATATATGCCGCCGCGCGTTCGGCCGGAAGATGATGATTTCCTCGCACACGTTCCCTGATGTAACCCGCTCCAGCAGCGCTTGAGTCCGGGCGGCCATCTTGGCCGCGCTGACAGGTGTCGAAAACGCGATCATTGTAGGGAACATGCCGGTGAATTCAACCGGCTGCCGCTTGGCGTCTCGTAGAGCACACAAGGCGGCCACGAGATCTGAAGCCCGATCAGACCTCTCTCAGGCGGCTTGGCTGAAGTTCACCCATGCGCTCGAGCACCGGATAGGCAGCCGAACAGATGTGCGAGTGAATGCGCTTCAGATCACGCAGAATATCGAGGTGCAGCGAACTCGATTCGATGCTCTCCGAGCGGCCTTGCCGCAGCCGCGCCAGATGGCTTTCCGCCGCCGCAAACTCCGCGGCCCGCAGCTGCGCCTTCTCATTGATCAGTTTTCTTGCCAGCGCCACGTCCTCGGACAGGAACGCGCTGAATCCCAGTTTGAGATTGTCGAGGACCTCCTGATGAAAGGCGGTCAGCTCGGCTGCGCCTTCCTTGGAGAACTCGAGATTGCGCTTGATCTTCTTGCTGGCCAGCTCCATCAGGTTCTTGTCGATGATGTCGCCGACATGTTCCAGATTGATCGAGAACGAAATGATTTCCATCGCACGCTGACTGTCGCGCTCGCCCAGGCTGTCGCGGGTGATCCTGGTCACATACAGCTTGACGGCTTCATCGAGTTTGTCGACGGCATCGTCCATGTGACAGATTTCGGCAATGAGTTCACGGTTGTCTGTCAGGAGTGCGACCATGGTCTGACGCAGCATGGTCGCCACGATATCGCCGATGTGCAGCGTCTCGCGCGCGGCGCAGGCCAGGCCCACAGACGGTGTACTCAGAGCGCTCTCGTCGAGATAAAGCGGCGTGGACAGATCGTGCGGTTTCACCCGTTGGGGCAGCAGTTGCGTCAACAGCGCCGCCACGCTATCCAGCGGCAGCATGAACAGCAGCGCCAGCGCGACATTGAACGCCGTATGAAAGTCCGCCGCCATACGCGACGGATTGGGCTCGAACCGGGCAAACTCAGCCGCAATG
>Ga0209006_10005631_pt1 | contig 11373 bp, 8 predicted proteins | sample JacPin_JW_Ref_O2_FD_188567 | JGI IMG/M metagenome (GOLD analysis project Ga0209006, IMG submission 188567) | Forest soil microbial communities from Algoma, Ontario, Canada - Jack Pine, Ontario site 1_JW_Ref_O2 (SPAdes) (version 2) | ecosystem: Environmental > Terrestrial > Soil > Boreal... | reverse complement strand
AATCCCATCATCGCCGACACGATTATGCGGGGGCGCTACGCCACGTATTCGAAGCATCTTTACCAGCGTCCGGACGTCCACATTCACGTGACCGACGGGCGCTCTTACCTGCGCTCGTCGCAACAGCAATTTGATGTGGTGCAAATGACGCTGGTCGATACATGGGCGTCGACGGCAGCGGGGGCTTTTGCGCTCAGCGAAAATAACCTCTACACGGTGGAAGCGTTTCGCGAGTATTTCGACCACTTGAAGCCCGATGGAATGATTGCGATTACGCGGTGGGAATTTCATGAGCCGCGGGAAGCGCTGCGCGTGGTTTCGGTAGCGATGGAGGCGTTGCACCGCATCGGGGTGGCGAATCCGGCACGCAATTTCATTGTGGCGTCTGAAGGTGCGCTCGATGAAGACGGCATTCCGGTGGTGGTGCTAGCGAAGAAAACGGCGTTCACGCCCGAGGAAGAATCGGCGGTGAAGGCGCACTTCGCCCGGTACAGCGAACTTCGCCCTCTTTATCTGCCTTCTGCTCCGGAGAACAATCCGTTTGGCGACTTGATCGCGCGCAACGATCCGTACGCGTTTGCGCGGCAATACGCGTACAACGTCGCGCCGGTGGATGATAATGCTCCCTTTTTCTTTTTCACGTTGAAGCCGGGGCAGATTCTGGGGCAAGCAGGCCTTGAGTCAGGAGTGGACTGGAAGGTGAACCTTGGTGTGCTGGTGCTGCTTCTGGTGCTGGTGATCTCCTTCGTCGCAGTGCTGGTATTTCTGATTCTGCCACTCGCCTTGCAGTCTGGACGGGTGCGGCAATCGGCATTGCCGCTGCTTTATTTTATCGCCGTAGGTTTGGGCTACATCCTGGTGGAGATTGCATTCATCCAAAGGTTCGTTCTTTTTCTGGGACATCCCACCTACGCGCTAACGGTGGTTATTTTCCTGTTAATGCTGTCGAGTGGTGCAGGAAGCCTGTTCTCGCGGCGGTGGCTGCCGCGAACGGAGCTGGCGTGGATGCCGATCACGCTAGTGATCATCGCGCTGTTGATGGATCTGTTCTTTTTACCGCATTGGCTTGCGGCGTGGGTCGGCCTTGCCTTCAACGCCCGCCTGCTGGTGAGCGCGGTTCTATTAATCCCGCTGGGATTTCTGATGGGGATGCCATTTCCCACGGGATTGCGGGCGCTTGCGGCGCGGCCCGCGCTGCAGGTGGCCAGCGCGATGACGGACGATAATGCCGTGGAATGGGCCTGGGCGATGAATGCCGCGGCCAGCGTGCTGGGGTCCGTACTGGCGATGGTAATTGCGATTCAGTTCGGCTTGAACGCGACCTTAGCCTGCGGCGTCGCGGCCTACCTGCTTGCCCTGTTGCTGCTGCCGGCGCTGCGTCCGCAACCTCTCGGTTAACTCGAGCTGTGGTTTGCTATGATGCTCGGAGGCAACTCTGGGGCGATGCGGTACGAGCTCGGGGAGGGGTCTGGGGAAATCATTTGCCGAGTCAGAAAGAACTGAAATGGTCGCAATTGCGAGTTGGCCTCACGGTCATCTTCGCCAGTTTAACCCTGGCATTGCTTTTGTTTCTGATATCCGGCCCCAGCGGATTTTTTTCCAAGCGGATTACGCTGAAATCCTACTTTGACAACGCAAGCGGCCTGCGCAAGGGCGCGCCCGTGCGCCTGAGTGGCGTAGATATCGGCAATGTCACCGCGATTCAGGTTGTGCCCGACAAGGATAAGCAGATCACTCCCGTGGAAGTGATCATGAAGGTTTCCCCCAAGTACGGCTTCAATCTGCGCAAGGATTCGGTCACCGCGCTCGATACGGCTGGGGTGCTGGGCGAAACTTACCTGGACATCGATAGCTCGCAGGCGGTTGCGCCGCCGGCCCAGGACGGCGATACACTTCCGACGCACGTGCATCCGGACTTCAACGAGGTGGTGCGCTCAAGCGAGAGCACGCTGCAGAATATGGACGCACTGCTCAAGCGCGCCGACCGCATCCTGGCCTTTGCGGAAAGCGGCAAGGGCTCACTGGGCAAGATGATCTACGACCCGCTTCTCTACGATCGCTTGTCGCAGACGGTCACGGAATTCAAAGGCATCGTTGATGAAGTGGCGCAAGGGCAAGGCAGCCTGGGAAAGCTGATCAACAACAACGACGCCTACAATAAGTTTGTCGCAAGCCTCGATAAAATCAACATGGTCACAGAGGACCTGCAAGCGGGCAAAGGCACGGCGGGAAAATTCCTGAAAGATCCCACGCTTTACAACAACGCCAACGACACGATCGCGAACCTGAAGAAGGTGACGGAAGACATCAACGCGGGTAAGGGAACCCTGGGTAAGCTCACCAAGGACGAGGAACTGGCGAAAAAGATTGATACCACGATCAGCAAGCTGGCGGCGCTGACCAGCGATCTGGAGGCCGGGCGGGGCACGGTTGGAAAACTCTTCAAGGATGACGCGCTCTATAACAATGCCAACCAGATGCTGACCGAAACGCAGAATCTGATCAAGGCCGTGCGCGAGAATCCCAAGAAATACCTGAGCATCAAGCTGCACGTCTTCTGAGGCATTTGTGATTTTGTGAATGGTGATTTGGTGATTTAAAGGCCTTTCGGCTTCGGCTTTTTCGATCTACGAATCATCTACAAAAATTAGGCAATTCTTTCTTAGTGTTCGCCGATTCCGAAAACTGCGCCCAGCAGCAGAATCGCAAGGACTCCAAAGGAAATCGCACCATACTTCCAGTCTTTCTCCCGCAGGAAGAGAACTCCAGCGACCGCTACACGCACGACGGGCGTGGCCAGCATGAGCAGCACGCCTGCGCGTTCGATTTCTTTTGAGATGTTGCCGTGGAGGAAAAGTCCAATCATCAGTCCTGCAAGCATGATGAAGAAACAGCTGAACGCGCCTACGCGGAGCACTAAGGCGACGATGCGATCGAATGCAGGCTCACGAACCTCGCTCATGCCGACCCTCCTTGCATCAGGTGCACGATCAGGTGGCCGGCCAGGTAGAGCATGATCCCTACCAGCAAGTAGACGACGTACTTCGTCTTGACACGCGGGGCAAGACGCGCCCCCAGCAAGGATCCGAGAAAAACGCCAACGGCCAGGGGTGCGGCCAATTCGACGAGGATGTCGCCGCGACGGTAGTAAACGATCGCGCTGGCCGCCGCGGTGACGCCAATCATGAAATTCGATGTGGCCGTCGCGACCATCAATGGGACGTTCATAAAAATGAACATCACCGGAACCTTGATGGGGCCGCCTCCGATGCCGAGAAGGCCGGAGAGTCCGCCGGCAACCAGTGACGCTGCGAGTCCGAGCGGATAGCGCTTGGGCTCGTAGTGTGGAATTACAGTTTCGCCGTTGGTATCGGTGGTGGGCGGCTCGTGACTCTTAACCTTGCCACCACGCATCAGGATGATGATGGAGCTGTATAGCAGGAAGGCCGCGAACAAGCCCTCAAGAACATTCCGATTGAAATAACCGACCAGATAAGCGGTAACCGCCGCGCCGAAAGCGGTTGCGAGCTCCAACGTCATGCCTAATCGAATGTCGGTGGTATGGCGCTGGAGATGGACGGAGGAACTGGCGGCGGAGGTGGTGATGACCGCTACGAGACTGGTTCCGATCGCCTGACGGATGGGAATGCCGAAGTGTAGTGCGAGGATGGGGGTAAGTAAGACGCCGCCGCCGATGCCGGTTAAGGCTCCCAGCATTCCCGCGAAGAATCCCAGCAGCACCAGCAGCGCGCTCAGCATTTACGTTCTATGAAATCGCCCGCGGGACGGAGGTGGACTCAGCCTGTTCATGAGCGTGATAGCTGGAGCGTACCATCGGACCGGACTCAACGTGCCGGAAGCCGAAGCGCAAAGCGGCATTCCACAGATCGCGAAATTCGTCGGGAGTATAGAAGCGGGCAATGGGCAAGTGGTCGCGGGAGGGGCGCAGATACTGGCCAACCGTGAGAATGTCGACGCCACGACCGCCGAGATCGCGGAAGACTTCGATCAGCTCTTCGGAAGACTCGCCCAGGCCAACCATCACGCCGCTCTTGGTTACCATGCCGGAAGAGAGTTTCTTGGCGTTTTCAAGCAGGTGGAGAGTGCGCTCGTAACGCGCGCCGGAGCGAACGGCGCGATAAAGACGCGGCACGGTTTCCGTATTGTGATTGAGAACGTCGGGTTGAGCATCGAGGACGATTTTCAGCGGCTCTTCCAGGCCTTGAAAATCCGGGATGAGGACTTCGATGCGGCAATCCGGAATCAGCTCGCGGATCTCGCGAATGGTCTCGGCAAAAATCTTGGCCCCGCCAACGTTGTCATCATCGCGATTCACGCTGGTCACGACGGCATGCTTCAATCCGAGGGTGGCTACGGCCTCGGCGACACGACGCGGCTCATCCCAATCGATAGGCTGCGGGCGGCCCTTGGGCACGGCGCAGAAGCCGCAGCGGCGGGTGCAGATATCACCCAATAGCATGAAGGTTGCCGTCTTGTGATTCCAGCACTCGCCGATGTTGGGACACTGCGCCGACTCGCAGACGGTATGCAATCCTAGGCCGCGCGCCAACTTTTTCAAGTTATGGAAATTGTCGCCGACCGGAGCCTTGGCCCGCAGCCAGTCCGGCTTGGGGGTGCGCAGCGGCGGACCGACCTCGATCTGAATGAGTTGAGAGGTACCAGCCATCCATTCGATTCTACCAGCTTGGTCGGAAGCCTTGAGCAGGAGAGCGCGCTGCCTGTAGAATGCACGTCTACCTGGGGACGTGCGATTGATGAGGGGATTCTTGCGTTGGCTCGGCGTGGGGTTCGTACTCCTGCTGATAATTCTGGTGGCCGGCATTAGCCTTACCATCGGCTGGAGACCATTTCTAGGCCCGCGAGCGCGGGCGCTCACTGACCGCAAATTCGAATCGACGCCGGAGCGCCTGGCGCGCGGACAGTATCTGGCCAACAGCGTGATGGGATGCACGTATTGTCATTCGGAGCATGATTGGAAAGCACCGGGTGGACCTTCCATCGAAGCGAAACTCGGGGCCGGTCAAGTTTTTCCAGAGAAGGATTTGCCGGGGGGCGTGATCGCTTCGAACCTGACTCCGGACGTTGAAACTGGCGCGGGAAGCTGGACCGACGATCAAATTGCGCGGGCGATTCGAGAGGGGATTGGCCACGATGGGCGAACCTTGTTTCCGCTTATGCCTTACGGCAATTTTCGCGCGATGTCGGACGAGGACCTGGCGTCGATCGTGGTATATGTGCGATCGCTGCCTGCGGTACGTAACCCACTGCCGAAGACGGAAATTACTTTCCCGGTGAAGTATCTGATTCGCAACGCGCCGGAACCTGTGAGCGCGCCGGTTCCGGCTCCCGATTCGTCCACCTCGGTGAAGCGCGGAGAATATCTGGTCCGCATGGCATCGTGTGGCACTTGCCACACTCAGCAGCAGCGCGGGCAACCCAGGCCAGGGATGGCATTTGCCGGCGGCTTTGTATTCAATGGTCCGCTCCCCAGGGTTGCGAGCGCCAACATCACACCCGATCCTTCCGGCATTTCTTACTACGACGAGAATCTCTTTCTTCAGGTCATGCGTACAGGAAAGGTGCAAGCGCGCGCGCTGAGTGCGGTGATGCCGTTTGTGGGATACCGGAATATGACCGATCAGGATCTGAGGGATATGTTTGCGTACCTGCGCACGGTTCCGGCGGTGAAGCATCGCGTGGACAATTCCCTGCCCCCGACGGAATGCAAAGTTTGCAAAGGGAAACATGGAGCGGGAGACCAGAACTGACGCGGCAGGTCAGCCCACTTCGACCAGACCGTAAGTTCGCTGCCAGCGGGTGCGAAGAGCGACCAGGGCGCGGCTGATTTCCACCTGCGTGATTTCATCATTGGGTCCTGCCATCACAGCGGCCGCCTCGCGTTTGGCGAGTTCCAGCAACTGGCGGTCGCGAATAAGATTGGCTACGCGGAAACTCGGCATGCCGGCTTGTCGAGTGCCGAAGAATTCTCCGGGACCGCGCAGTTCGAGATCGAGTTCGGCGATCTGAAAACCGTCGTTGGTCCGCACCATGGCATCGAGGCGGCGATCGCCTTCTTCCGTAACTTTGCCTCCGGTCATCAGGATGCAAAAGGATTTTGCGGCGCCGCGGCCGATGCGTCCACGCAGCTGATGAAGTTGCGCCAGACCAAAACGTTCGGCGTGCTCAATCACCATAACGGTCGCATTGGGCACATCCACGCCAACTTCAATCACCGTGGTGGCGACGAGAATCTGCAGCTCACCTTTCTGAAACATGCGCATGACCTGGTCTTTCAGATCTGAATCAAGGCGCCCGTGGAGCAGTCCGACTTTGAGGTCGGCAAATATTTTGCCGCTGAGTTCGCGGTACATCTTGATCGCTGCCTTGAGCTCGTTCTCTTCGCTTTCCGCGATCACGGGGTAGACCACATAGGCCTGGTGGCCCGCAGCGACCTGCTTGCGGACGAAGTCCCATACCTTCGGGGAATCATCGTCAGTGATTCGTCTGGTCACGATCGGCGTACGACCGGGCGGAAGTTCGTCGAGGATGCTGATATCGAGATCGCCGTACAACGTCAAAGCCAGGGTGCGAGGAATTGGGGTGGCCGTCATGACGAGAACGTCGGGCTCGGCAAGATTCTTTTCAGGAGCATCGGTCTCAGCGATGGCGCTGGTTTTTCGGCCGTCATTGCTATCTCCCGACTTCCGCATCAGCTTCAGTCTCTGCAAAACACCGAAGCGATGCTGTTCGTCGACAATCACCAGACCAGGTTTGGCGAACTCCACTTTCTCTTCAAGCAAGGCATGTGTACCGATCACGAGCTGTGCATTGCCCTGGGCGATGTGGCGGCGGGTTTCGCGTTTGCGATCCGACTCCAGAGAGCCAGTCAACAGGACGACGCGGTATCCGGCGTTTTCGAGAATTCTGCGCGCGGAAAAGTAATGTTGCTGCGCCAGGATTTCCGTGGGCGCCATCAGCGCCACTTGATAACCATTTTCGATGGCGATAATGGCCGCTTGAAAACTGATGATGGTTTTGCCCGAACCGACGTCTCCCTGCAGCAAACGCCGCATGGGATAAGGCTTCTGCATGTCCTCGGCGATTTCCTTGAGGACCCGTTTCTGGGCGGTGGTGGGATGAAACGGCAGAATTTTCTTGATGGCCTGGCGCACGCGATCATCGGTGCGAAAAGCGATGCCAGTTTCGGTCTTCTGCTGACGCCGCTTGAGCTCCAGGCCGAGTTCGATGAAGAACAGTTCTTCGAAGATCAGACGGATGTGCGCGGGCGTGCGGCAGGACTGCAGGTCCGCGAGGCTTTCGCCAGCTTCGGGCCAATGCACTTTCCAGAGGGCCTCGCGCGGCGAAACCAAAGCCAAGCGCTCGCGCACGGCGGCCGGAATCGCTTCCGTGATCTCCGGAGTGAGATCGTCGAGCGCTTTGCGAATGATGCGGCGAAACCAGCGGGCGGTTACGCGGCCTTGCCCGGCCGATTCGTAGATAGGCACGATGCGGCCCACTTCGAGCGAAGACGCAGCTTTGTCGTCCGCATCTTCGGCGGCGGCATCGCCCAGCATCTCAAACTGCGGCTGGATGATCTGCAGTTCGCCACTCTTATCCTGCTCGACCTTCCCGTATAGAGCGATCAGCTCGCCGGGCTTGAATTTGTCCTGCAGGTAAGTGGCATTGAACCATAAACATTTCAGCCGGGATCGTCCCTGACCTACGGTGAGCTGAAAAATGGGCATGCGGCGAGTGCGAAAAAGGCCCGAGTTGCGGACTTCTGCGATGACCGTCGCCATCTCACCGGGACGCAATTCCGCAATGCCGCGAGGGTTCAACCGATCTTCATAGCGAAACGGCAGGTAGTTCAGCAGGTCGCCGACGGTGACAATGCCCTTGGTTGCGAGAACCTCCGCCAACTTTGGCCCGATTCCTTTGACGTATTGGACGGGCGTGGTCAGTTCAAGCATGGCTGAGGTTTCCCAAGAATGTTAGCAGGCTGCGGGTTGACACAAGAAAATGAGCACCCGCGGATGCCCGGAGCGGCGTCTAAGAATTTGTGCTGGTCAATTTCCTACAGGCCCTGTTCGCCGTCATATTAGGAAACATCGCCTACTTTCTGCTGGCTTCCTCCCTGCACCTGCCCCGACACCGTCCGTTTCAACCCGATTGGGGATTGATCGTCGACTTCTGGTTTTGCGCGGTGGCGTATGGCCTGATTCGGACGGCCAGAAAGTGGAAGTGAGCGAGCGAGGGTGCCTAACGGACAGTTACTTTCGGAACCTTCGTAATTGTTGCAGCCACGTTACGATATCCACTACCCATGAATAAAATCGCGATATTGTACGACGCGGGCCAAGCTGTGCTCTCCACGTTCGACCTGGACGAGGTCCTGCAGCGTATTCTTGGCATCGCGCGCGATTACTTTCATCTGCGGAACGTGGCGATTGTGCTGCTTGACCAGCAATCGCAGCAGCTTTACGTCCGTTCGCAGATTGGGTGGGACGAAGGTCAGGACAAGGTTCGTCTATCTCTGGGGCAAGGGATTACGGGGGTGGCGGCGCTCAAGAAGCAGCCGGTTTATGCGCCGGACGTATCCAAGGATCCACGCTATTTCTGCTCTGCAAAATCCACGCGGTCCGAGCTGGCGATTCCACTGATGGTGTGCGAGGAAGTAGTGGGTGTGCTCGATTGCCAGAGCGACCGGGTTGACCACTTCGATCCGGAGACCGTGGATCTGCTGACATTGTTTTCCACGCAAGCTTCGATTGCGCTGCAGAACGCGCGGCTCTATTCGCTGGAGCAACAACGGGCGCGGCAGTTGCAGGCGATCAATGCGATCGCCCAACAAACCACCGCCGTACTGGATCTAGAAGATCTGCTAATCAAAGTATGCGGGCTGATTCAGGATGCCTTCCGGGTATCGCACGTGTCGCTTTTCCTGCGGGAAGATCAGGACCTGGTGTTGCGGGCTCATCACGGAACACTTACGCCCCAGATATCAGCAGGCGGCCGTTTTGCGGCTGTGGCCGAACCATGGGCCAGCATCCTGGCGGAGAGCCGCACTACCATGGAAAGTGATCTGAACGGAGCACCCTCGGGATCCAAGTTTTTCGCAGAGACGGCGTCGCGCTTGTGCATTCCCCTGGTTTCGTTCGGGCAAACACTAGGGGTGCTGGCGCTGGACAGCTCGAAGCCCGATGCATTCCGCGACGGAGATCAACAGTCGCTGGAATCAGTGGCGGATATCTGCGCCACGGCGATCCAGAACGCGCATTATGTCGAACGAGTGAAGCAGCTCGCCTATCTTGATGGCCTGACGGGAATATTTAACCGACGATTTTTTGAATTGCGCATTCTGGAGGAGATCGAACGGGCTCGCCGCTATGACACCGGAATGGCGGTGGTCATGGCAGACATCGATCAATTCAAGCGGTTGAACGACGAGTTTGGTCATGTGCTGGGAGATGAAGTTCTGCGGCAGACATCCTCCATATTTCACCAGCAGGTGCGCAAGGTTGACGTTGTATGCCGGTATGGTGGCGAGGAATTCGCGATTCTTCTGACCCAGATCGATTCCAAGCAGGCCCTGGCAGTGACTCAGAAATTGCGTAAGACGATAGAAGGATGGCAATTTCCGGGCGTGCCGCGGAGGGTGACCATCAGCGCGGGAACCTCCGTGTTTCCGCAACACGGCACGACACGGGATGAACTTGTAAAGGCGGCTGACTCCGCCCTCTATGCGGCGAAACAATTAGGAAGAAATGCGGTTTGCCTGGCGACTTCCGGCGACCGCCAGGCGGCCTCGTCGTCACACCCGAAGGTGAAAACGTTTTCTGCAAGAAGCGAAAACTGAATTAAATTTCCAGCCAATCCCCTTGCATCTGGTGACGAAGGCGCTCCAACTCCTGCTGTAACTTCTGGCGGCTCTTTTCCAGCTGTTCTTTCACCATGGGCTGGATCTCGTGCTTCAGCTTTTCCGTCTGCGCTTTGATTTCTTTCTGATGGGAGCAAAGGGACTTGCTGACTTGCGCCGCAGCTTTCTCTGCCTGCTCGCTGGCCAACTGCCATTGCGGCTCAAGCTGGGCAATCTCATCGTTCAACGCACTCAGTTCGGTCTGGGTTTCCGCCTCAATCTCGGGCACATCGAGGCTTTCAAAGATCTCGCCGGATTCCTTGCGCTCGGGCAAAGTAATGGTCAGAATCTGTTCTTTTCTATCGCGGATCACTGACACTTTCATCGATCCCGCCTTGCGCGAATGCAGTGCGTGAGTGAAGTCGCTGGTATCGTGCACGAACTGATCGCCAACGCGAACGATCACGTCACCGGCGCGAAGGCCGGCCCGGTCGGCGCGGCTGCCTTTTTCGACCGAGCGAATCAGAACTCCAGTACCGCTCTTGGTGCCAAAAAATTCGCACAGTTGCGGCGTCAAGTTTTCCACCATCAGGCCGCTGCTCATCGAGGAATGCACGTAGACCACACCGATATTCGGAATATCGAAATCGGGCATGTTCGGAATGGGGGGGATATTAGGAATGGGCGGAATGCGGATGTCCTTCTCCATGTAGCCGTGGGCGAATTCCTTGGTGCGATCCGCTAATTGGACTTTGAGGGTCACGGGTTGGCCGTCGCGGCTCAGGCCAAGCGTCACCAGGCGCCCAGGCGGAGTCTCGCGGATCATTCGATGTAACTGGGTTTTGCCTTCGATGGGCGTGCCATTCAAGGTCAGTATGACGTCGTGCTCGTGGATGCCGGCTTTGCCGGCGGGAGCGTCCTGATCGACCATGGTCACCTCGACGCCTTTTTCTTCTTTTAGCTTCAGGGCGCCAAGACGATCTGCCGAGATATCGGCGATATCTACGCCAAGATACGCGCCGGATCCCGAGTCTTCGCTGGGGATTCCGAAAGGTTGGGACGATTCAACCGTCCATCGCTGCGCAGCGTGCGACAGGTTCAGCAGCAAGGGCAAAATAGCGATCGTTGTCAGAAGATGTTTTCGCATACAAACCTCTCGAATGTTATGCACCGCATTTCCGTCTAGCCGGCGGCGCGTGAAACTCGCTTACTGCGCTCGCCTGAAGCAGATGTCTCCCGTTGTAGTACGCACCTTCAAAACCGGGCCGCCTCCGTTCAGCTTGCCTTCCGCATTGAGCGTTCTCGGGCCCCACTGATCACCTTCGGCGGCGACGTGGATGTCAGGAAACTCGGAGGTGATGTGATGTCCATTGCCTAAGTCGACGCTGGCGCGGACCGAGAGAGGAACGTCCGGGGCAATATACACCGTGATATCTCCCGCGGCAGTTTCGAGTTTGGAATCGGTGGGAGGAGCGCCGGTCTTTACGAATTTCACG